>Ga0187782_10003261_pt1 | contig 12093 bp, 12 predicted proteins | sample 0715_SJ02_MP15_2_FD_132454 | JGI IMG/M metagenome (GOLD analysis project Ga0187782, IMG submission 132454) | Tropical peat soil microbial communities from peatlands in Department of Meta, Colombia - 0715_SJ02_MP15_20_MG | ecosystem: Environmental > Terrestrial > Soil > Wetlands > Peat | place...
CCATGGCCGCGACCGTCGGCTCCATGACACGCTGCGCAATGATTCATATACGTCTGCTTGCCCGAGGTGACATCGGGCGGCACAGTTGCTTTGGGCTTGTTTTGAGCTTTGCCCGCAAAGGGAATGAGAACCAGAGCACCAGCCAAAACCGTCTCACGAATCTTCATGGAACTCCTCCGCGTTGCTCTATCACGATTATGGCTGACGAGGTTAACACGAATACGGCCTCTCACACCCGTCCGCACGGAACCGTCGCAACACCGACGCAGGAGTCCTGGGCGTTCATCGCACTCTGCAATGAATCTGTCAAGCTAGCCCCTCGGGCGAAGTAGCCAATGGCGAGCCCAGCGAGAAAGACGAGAGGTATGGCAATGCGTCTTGCACCCTCACTTGTCCCCACTAAAGAGCATTTGTCAACGGCCCTTTCGTCAAATAGGGGCGAGTGCCGTCACTCGTTGACTTGCCTCTATGAGCAACCTAACATTCCCCGAAAATGGTGGAATTGGGTATGCACAAAAAAGCACGCCATCCATGGGCATCATCGCCAGAGCCGGAACAATCGCGCTAGATGGTGGCTTTCCAATCGGCGGGCGGAAACGCAATATGCCAGAAACTCGGCGTAGGCCGGACAAATTCCAGAGCCACCTGCGGAGGGCCAATCTGTGGCCTTTTTACAGAGACCACGCGGCACTCTAAATGTTCCCCACTGCTCGGGTTCTGTACGAGCAGCTTCTGCCGAGGTACCACCAAGTCGGTTAGCGCAATCAGCGCACCGTGAGCACTGACCACAAGCGTTTCTGTATGTTCGTAGAACTGCGGGCCATCTTCTGGGGCCCTGTAAACGACCACCGGAACACTCAGTTCAATCCGCTGGCTACGTCGATTCTTCAACCATCGCTTTGCAGCAATGGGCTTTTCGTCGTTCATACAACATCAGCATAAGCCGCCATTCCCGTGTGGCTCCAGAATGTTGCGTGTCAATTTCCAGGCACGCACATCCGCTTCATTTTCCGGTTTCCACGGAATGATTATTAAGGAACCGTGGTGTGTGAAGTATCGTTGCGGGTCCTCTTGCGGATTCTAGCGGTGCCGGATTCGATGCTCACTCTTCTTCGGTTGCTTGCTTCTGTGCATCACGCGTCTACCGCATCCGGGTTATCGACAAGTGCTTTTGCGATTTGCTCCAACCAAAGGCATCGAATGGGTTCTTACAGAACTAGAGGAATGGCGAAGGTGATTCAAACACGACCCTGTATCCCAGTGCACCCGTTTGGAGGTTGAGTTTGGGAAAGACAAGAAGGCATTCGTTTACGACTGGCAAGTTTGCAATTGATATATCGTGTTCTCGCTCACGCTTTCATGGGAAGGAGACTTTCACAAGGTTGCGACCGACGCGTTTGGCTTCGTACAACATCTGGTCAGCTTCGCGAAGACCAGAGGGTGGTTGAGGTGGAAACTGTGGAAACTGCTGGAGCAGTGCTCGACGATAACGAAGTGCAAGCACGTATATTTGAGATGGGTGATTGCGCTAAGGTAGACAAGGCCCAGTTCGACGCTTATAGAGAAGCTCAGTCCTTCTATTACGGTGTGCAGACCGACAGATGGGGTTCCTTTCTTCGTCGTAACCATCTAATGGACCAACTCCTCGCAGAAGATGCGCAAGGGCTTCGATGACGACATTTTAAAATCCTAAGAGTAATTCATGCCTTTTCCCCTTCCCGTAGGCCACAAGTTCGGCTGCATAGCCCTTGCAAACGCAGGTATTGCACAAGGACTAAGAGGCACCATCAATTTGGGCGATGGAATGAGCGTAATTTTCGAGCCTCCGTTTGAGCTTAACGATGCGTGGCGAACGTGGCTTGGGTCAATTCAAACGCAACAGCTTTCGATGACCAGTCTCGCAGTTCTTAGTCATCAGCCTTCGGCAACAGTGGGAATCATTGACGACGAAAATGAGGCCCTTAAAAGGCAGTGTCTGAGTTTCATCTACGCTCTTTTCATTGCCGAAGTTTTTCATTATGACGGTGGGCTGGTCTTGAGTGGCTCGAATGAAGATGGGGCGGCGAAGTTTCGTCAGGCCAGCAGATTAGAGCCTTTAATACGCCCGAACGGAGTAAGCACCGTCAGAATTGATGAGGCGCTCATTCGCAGGTCCGCTGCTATCGCCGCTGGAATGCGCAGCGTACATACTCCGGGCCAGCAGCAACAACGACTGCATCGGGGATTCCACTCATGGATAAGAGGCGTGATGGAGTACTACGGGGATGAGCGGTTGCACCAATTCGTTAGAGCGGTCGAAGCAATCGTCAAGCCAGAAATCGGCAGGACGAAAAAACAATTTATGGACCGATGCAAGGTTTTCGTTGGTGATTTAGCAGCAACATTAACTCTGCTCCGGGAAATATATGAACTCCGCAGCCTCGCCGAGCATCTGCATCCTTTCGACCGTGCGTTGACAGCGTATCCTCAGGACCAGCATGAACGTATAGCTCTGCTCCGTGGCTATCAAGCGCAACTCCTCGCCAGTCATGTCTACGAACGAATCTTTTCCACTCCTGACCTTCAAAGATTGTTTGCTACAGAGGCTGCTATTGATGCCTTCTGGGGTTTGAGCAGAAGCGAACAAATCAACGCTTGGGGACCACCAATAGACCTAGACGCAATTGCTACAACACGATTTATTGGATAACGCCTCCCAACACGTGAGTTTGCTGTTGGTGATGCGCTTCGCGGATTCGATGAAGTGGTTCGCTTGCTCAGGGGTTTACCAGTCCCATCGCTACACCCTCATGTCTACTCATTCCGACCACTCGATTGTTCCCGGTATCGAAACTGTGCACACGGAAAACTGTGGCAAGATTGTGGCAAGAATCCTGACTTGTCTGGCTAGACTGACATCAATGACAGGTTTCTTTGGTGCAGAATCAAGAACTTCCGTCCTGTCAGCAGCTCAAGAGTCTATCCGGCTTACAGTATTGGGACATTTTCTCGCCTTGCCGCCCTCCGTGTAACTGTCGGTGGTTAAGTGAAGGGCTTCGCGAATGAGTTTTTCGCCTTGTTCACGATAAAGATGTTCAAGAACGTGGGATGCATAGACAACATCGGCTGAGCAATCGGGAAACGGCAGAGGCTTTCTAATATCGTGTATGAAGAGATTACGACTCCACGGCATGCCTGCTTTCCCTGCCGGCAGAATGTGAAGCAAAGAAAGGGTCTTGCGAAGCAATGGATATTTAGCGAGCCTCGCATTCCAGGAACCATCCACATTTACCCAGTCCGGGTGTGCCAGAAGACCACAACCAAGGTTGAGCCGGAGATGAGTCTTGTTGGGCTTCATTGGGTTTCACAATATAACAATGGTGCCCGGATGAATTCTCTAACATAGTTTACTCCCCGGCGAATACCGTTCTCTCCCACGAACCGTATTCGCCCCCAATCAAGCGTCCGCCGCACGAGCGGCTTTGTTTGAGTCGTCTATTCACATCAATGGACGACTTTCCGTTTTGATTCCACTGTGTCATTAGCGGAAATCGTTCGCAACCTGTCCATGACTGTTTGGAGGTTCGTAGTGATCTGATCGGCCGAAACAACACAGTTGCAGTCTGGCCAGGGAGCGCATACCAAAGCTCCATGCATTCCATCGCGAAAGGCACACTTTTTGCATAGCAGAGGAGCAGTAGGATGTGGGGCAGTTACCGTTATCTCGCCTACATCCTTTTGAACATAGTGGTAATAGCTGGCCCTGCGCTTCCCACAAACGTTGCAGTAAATTGAACCCATTTCATAGATCCAGACCGGCTTACGCCGAGTTCTTCTTCTATTTTTCACGATTCCATCATCCTTTGAATGAGAGCCGCCGTAGGGATACTCCCGGGCAGTTGGGGTGGTTCAGGAGAGACTTTGTGAGGTGGCTTCTTTCTTCCTAGCCATGTATCGCTCTTGCTTTTTTCGATTGCAGATGCGGCAAGTACGCTTGCCTGATGGAGTGACGTACAGGTTGTCCCCTTCATATGGATGTCCCTTTGGGCAGTGAGTCCGCTCTGATGGCGGAATGTAATTGGGATTGCCCCGTGCCCGCTCTCGTTCGCGTATGCACGAGAGGCAGTAGCGGCTACCACGCGTGTCCTGGTAGTCGTATAGATGCCCTTTCGGACAATTCGTCTTCGCTCGATTGATGGTAGCCAAGGCCGTAGGCGCTTCGTACAGATTTCCGCGATGACTGAGCGGACGGACGTGGAGCGGACAAACACATGCCCTGCTGGAGCATTCAGGGATGTGTGCGAGTTCCATACCTCTTGGCACCGGTCCCCAAACGCGCTCATAAAGCCAGCGATGCGCAGCCTGTAGTTTGCCGTCAACAAAGAATCGCCCATAGCCATCGGTTGTTTTGACTCCCGTCCAAATCCAACAACCGTTCTCCTGAACTTGGACCTTCTGCCAAAATCGCTCAATTGGAAGTACGTTCATCACCTGAGGTGAGGGAGTGTCTTTGTAGACCGTGAAGCGATCGCCAGCGTCCCGAACAAGTTGGGACCATAGACGATGTTGCCCACGGGGTCGGGGGCCGGGAACAAGCGGAATTCATCCAGCTTTTCCAAGCGGGCGCAGTCATCAGCCGAAGCCACCAACCACGTGGCGTTGCGGTAGCGCTGCTTGACGATGAGGTTGTTCGCATCCGTGATGCTGTTGTAGAGGGTGCGATTGTAGATTTTGGGGTCGATGGTGGAATACACACCGCTGGTTGGCACGGTGGAGTGCCAAGTCACGGTGCCAGCACCCGCGAACGAGAATAACTGGCCGATGATGTAGCGGTCGATTTCACGAGCGATTTCATCGCTAAGTGCCGACATTAGTTCGTTTTCCGCAGACAAGCCGTGGTAAGCGAACAAGTCTTGCTCGGATTCCAGCGACCACTTGGCGCTCAGCTTCTTGGTCATCGCGGTCACGGTAATGTCCGAGATGTTCAAGTTCAGTTCAGCGACCTGGGTGTTTTCACCCTGGCTGTCCGAGTACCCTTCAATGAAGTTGGCAGGCAAATCGACGCGGCGCTGCGACAGCGAGGGCGACGCAGAAGAGGTCGCGTACTCAATGTCGAAGAAGAGAGCGTCCGGGATTTGGGGATGTCTCCGTCCTGCTATACAAAAGCGCTTCGAGAACCAATTCACTTTCTCTGGACTCGATGTACGGGAGGACGCAAGGACCGACTCGCTCATTCCAGAATGGTACGCAACCGACATCACTGCGGTGGCGAACGCACCGAATGGTCGCCGAGACCAACGCGCAATGGGCCGCTTCTCGCAACGCGTCCCCGTTCCAGGGTGAAGTATGTTCTTGCTTGTGTTCATGTTTCCTCACTGAATCCAGCGCAGAACCTGCCCGGTTCCTTTGCAAGTTACACATTCGCTCGGCCCACCTTGCCAGCACGCTATGCACTTGTATTTTCTTTCGCCTCGGCAATGCCAGCAGGTAACGTATACTTGGCGCCAGCGCTTTTCCTTTTTCTCTCGAGTCGTAGTACATCCGGTATGTGGCTCGTGAATCCAGACGCCCGGCTCCACTTCATAGCAATCCGGTGAACACGTAGCAGGTCGGCTCCGCAAGGCTTCGAGGATGGCGGGCTTCGCCTCGCGGATACGCGCAAGCAGGGTGTCGTCCAAGGCGCGCCGAGGTCTTAAGCAAAGGGTGTCACCGTCAGCCGCAATACTGACTCCGCGCCGCTCCAGCTCACTCAGAACCTCGGCCGCCAGAGTCACAGGCGCACCTCATCGTCGCCATCAAAGGGCAAAGGAGGAGTGGGAGCCTCGGCGGAAATGTGGAGGCTCCGGAACACGCGATTTGTGGGGGTATTCGAGGGGTCTATTTCCGCCGTGCCCTGTTTATCCGGTTGGCGGAAATCAGCATCGTTTCTCGCCTCTATTTCCGCGCCCTCCGTGACAGGGGTATTTCCGCCACCACTCTCATTTTTCCCTGGGGCGAGCAGGCCGACAGGGTGCCCTTTTTGGCCTTCGATTTGAGATAGAACCCATCTCCCTTCCGGCGTGTTTACAATGTCGCGGGCATCGGCGCGTTTCAGGCCGTGCGGGGCGCCCATCAAAAACGGAATCGCATCACGGTCTTTGAGCATGGGTGGCTCGCCTGCTGAATCGCGGCGAAGAATTTCGGCAGCAAGGGCAGCACGGGCTTCCGCGATTTTCTCTGTATGTTCGAGCACTCTTTGCGCCCGTGTTTCCGTACCTTCGCGGTCAACTTCGCCTGTCACGTCCCGCACCGTCCAGGGTTCCGCACTTAAATCGATTTCTATAATGAATGGCTCCGGCTCCTGGCTGAGGCGGAACTTTGACGCGACGAATGCGAGGCGGAACTTGGTGCGCTGTTTTCGTCGAGAGGACCGTGAAATCCACGCTCCGGCATCCGCTGGCGGGAGCTCTTCAAGCCACGGCTTCGAGCCGGACGGATGAAGCTCCGTCGCGTCGCGCACCTCATAAACGATGTCGGCACGATCCTCGACAACTCCGCTTCCCCGTGAATGCGCTGCACTCCTGATCGTGTTGCCGAGAATCAAGACGGCTGGCCCGTTCTCGCGTCGGGCGATGTCCAAGATTAGCGCGATAGCGCGCGACGGCCTGGCGGAGTCTTGCTCACCCACCCCTTCTGCCGCCGAATCAAAGGAATCGAGAATGACGACGTCATAATCCGCATAGGGAAAAAGTGCCCATGCGTCCGAGTTCGTAAGAGGGGGACATTTCTCTCGGGAGATTACCTTCAGCCCTGCCTTCGCAGTTTCGGCTCCGAAACTCCTCAGCCTCGAACGGACCACATGGCGCGGGTTGTCGCGGTCGATATAAAGAACCCGGAATCGCTGGGCAAGCCGAAGCGCGAGCCAAAGAGCATAGACACTTTTGCCCAAACCACGTGGCGAGAAAATTTCCGTAATTGCAGCCCGTGCAAGGATTCGTTTTTCGGAGTCGAGAAAGTCCACGCCATCTTCGCCGCTGGCAAGAAAATGTTCGAGGTTCTCGGCTTGCTCCCATGGATTCGTAGACAGCGGCACGGTCTTCTCATGTGCGAACGGTGCAGCACGGCCCAGCATTTCGAATGCCGCCCCGTCGCCAACGACCGCGATTAGATCATCTGGGCCATTCACACCGTTTCTGCGCGGAACACTGGCGATTAACACATGGGCCCCGCGTCTAAAGAGCTCTGCTGCAAAGTCACGGCGTGCTCTTTCCAGGTCAGGGCGCCCGACAACATTGGAATCGAATACGATAATGACCCTACGGTCCTTCCACACAATCCAATCGAGAGAACGACTTGGGCCACTCACAGACCGACGCGTACCGTCTGGCTGTAATTCAGTGCCCGTTTTCCGTTTCCAGCCCCACACACCACCCGTCGCAACCACCAACTGTTTTCGCCCGTGACGGCTGGCAAGTGCGGATAGAGCCAGCGCAGATTTTTCTGCTTCGACGATTACGACAGGGATGGATGTGTCGGTTAGTTCTTTGCCCTGCATCGGTGAGAAGAAAAGTGTGCGGCAACCTTGCGCGCTGAGATACTTTTGCCCATCCAGGGAAACGTCGAGCCGCACGCGATAGGAAAGCGTGCGTCCGTCGCGAGGATCTCGGTATGGGAATACGACGCCACTTAGGTCCTGGCCCGCACGTCCATGGACGCCTAAAAGTTCGCGAACTTGGATGTCTGTTAGGTGGCGAACGCCGGCATTTTCAAGCAGCTCGGCCGGGACCTTGAATTTCGCGAGAGCCTCACTTGCGCCGTCGGCGTTCATCGCTGCTCCTCTCTCGAGAGACCGGCGATTTCATTGTTCCTCTTGAACCCGGACAGCGCCCGCAGGACCATCCTTCGACTGCAACAGCTTCTCTAGTTCTGCGATGGGTATCACCAAGCGTCGGCCTATCCTCACGACTCTTAGTGCACCGCGTTTGATTTGACGAGATATTGTGTACTTGCTGATTGAGGTCAACTCTGCGGCCTCGGTCAGACTCACGGCAATCTTCTGCATTTTGTTGCTCCTTGCCGAACTGAACGAATGAGCTTGAAATCTACTGCCACCGTCTGCTAATATAAGACACAATCTAGCATGCCTGTAAAGGCCATTTTGAAAAACGAAATGAACTCATGCCATCAATTACATTTTACACTCTAGCAGGCGTTGCACGGGCTGAATTATTGGAGGACCGAATCACCGTCGTCCAAAAGAACCCTCTTCCGGAATTAAAGAGTAATAAGGGCGCCCTCTTGTGTTCAGAGTTCGCAAACTGGTCTGCCGACCCTGAAGAAGTCCTGCGCTTCACGCGAAGGTACGGAGCTCTCAGGGCACCTTTGGAACCAGGAGCCGAGTACACTTTTTTAGTGCGCCATTGGGTGGAGGACCAGAAACGAATCCGTTCTGCTTGGGGAATGACCGAGTATGTTTTCAGGAAATTCGACCTACATCGGTGGGGGGAACTCGGAGAAGAGCGTATTTCAGTCGAAGAAGGCGAAGCATTCGTCTTCAGATTCGGCAGGCTAGAGTACAAAACACAGTCGCTGTTTCGTCTGCTCTTGATGGAGCTGCTTTCAACGCCCAAAGAAAGACTTCAGTTATGTCTCCGCAGCGGATGTGTTACACCGCACTTCGTCGCTCGACATCTTCGCCAGAAGTACTGTAGCGATTTGTGCGCCCAGTCGGCCCAGCGCGACTCGAAGCGGAAATGGTGGGAACAGCACGGAGAACAATGGCGTCGAAGACGAGCAGATGTAGAGAGCGAGCAGGTGCAGACGAAAGATGAGAACGGAGGTGGAGCGTGATTTACAAACGTGGGAACACTTACTGGTACAAGTTCATGTGGCACGGCAAGCTCATCCGTGAATCTACAAAGCAGGGGAACGACAAGGTTGCCCGCCAAATGGAATCGGCACACCGAACTGCGCTGGCGAAAGGCGAGGTCGGAATCCGTGAAAAAAAGCCTGTACCAATTTTGTCAGATTTTATTGAGAAGCGGATTGAGCCTTGGGCGAAAGGGACGTTTGAGAAATCTTCGCCAAAAACCTGGCGCGACTATTACCGGGTAGGCCTACTTGCAATCAAGAATTACAAGCCCTTGGCTAACATGAAGCTTGATGAAATCACCAGCGAAACAGTAGCTGATTTTGCAGCCTATCGTCAGTCATTAGGGCTACAAGTCAGCACTGTCAATAGTTCTCTCCAGGTGTTGCGACGAACACTGCGTCTAGCCGTGGAGTGGGGCACAACAAAGTCTGCGCCGATTGTCAAAATGCTTCCAGGCGAACGCCATCGGGAGCGGGTTGTAACTCTGCAAGAGGAGTCTAAGTATTTGTACACGGCTCCTGAACCACTTGGGTCTATCGCTCGAGTACTTATTGATACAGGCCTTCGGCCGGAGGAGTGCTTCCGCCTTCGCTGGGAATCGTTGACTTGGACAAACGGCCGATATGGGTCTTTTCTCGTCACACATGGAAAGACTGCTGCCGCGCGGCGCGTGCTGCCGATGACACCACGAGTCAGGCATGTTCTGGAAACCCGCTGGGAACGAGCAGGTAAGCCACTTGAGGGTTGGGTCTGGCCTGCTGCAACCCGTAGTGGGCACTTAGAAGGTTCCAGCATCAAGAAGCAACACGCAAAGGCACTACGAATGAGCAAGGTGCGGCGTTTCGTTCTCTACTCGTTGCGGCACACGTTTCTGACGCGGTTAGGCGAATCTGGCTGCGACGTGTGGACGCTGGCGCGGATTGCGGGGCACAGTTCTGTGGCAATGTCGACGCGTTACGTTCACCCCTCGGAAGAGGCTGTTTTGAGTGCCCTGGAAAGACTAGGTGGGCACAAAATTGGGCACATTCCGGAATCGGCAACTGCCGACAGATGTGCGGTGCCGCAGTTGCCATCTTGAATCAGCGGGATTTAAGTGGTCGGGGCGAGTGGATTTGAACCACCGACCTCCTGGTCCCGAACCAGGCGCTCTAGCCAGGCTGAGCCACGCCCCGACCGCAGAAGAGAGCCGGGAAACCCGGCAAGGTCCAGAATAACACAGCTCTTCGGAGGGAGCCACGGAGCAATCCAACGAACGCGCAACGCACCGCTGGCTACGCCGGTATCGAAAAACGAGCAGCAGGTGCGGGGGCACCCAACTGCGGGACTGGCTTTCCCAGGCCTTCGACTCACACTCCCGCACGGCAATCCATGATCGTGTCCCCGGGGACCACGAACACTTCGCTGGGATAATGCGCGTCTGGTCAAGCCTCGGTTGTTGGCGCCTGGCGCAAGGATGCGGCTCACCCCAGATGAATGAGCTTGGCTTCGGTGATGGCGGTGTGCTCACGAATCGGACCAAGAATATTTTCGGACACCTTGCCATCGAGGCGCACCAGCGAGACTGCTTCCGCACCGACGGTGGCTTCGCGGCGACCGAGCGCGAAGGTGGCAATGTTCACGCCGTGTTTGCCGAGGGTGGTGCCGACATGGCCAATTACGCCGGGCTTATCCGCGTTGCGGAGGTACAACATGGTGCCGTCGAGTTGCGCTTCGAGAGCAATGCCGTCGATGTTGATGACGCGCGGAGTGCCATCGTGCAGCACGGTGCCTTCGGCGCTGAAGGACGGCGTCCCGGGTTTGTCGGGCAGGGCAGCCACTTCAAGAGTGTGCGGGAAACCGTGCTCGCGACGTCGCGTTTCTTCTTCCACACTAAGGCCGCGAGCGGCGGCAACGGCGGGAGCATTTACCACGTTGACTTTTCCAGCGAGCACCGCGTTCAGCAGCCCGGCCAGGACAGCGCTTCGCAGCAGGTGCGTGCCGAGTTCGGCCAATTCTCCGGCATAGCGAATGCGCACGCGTGCAGGACGAGTGGCTCCGGCTTGAGAGACCAGGGAGCCGAGCCGCTCTGCGAGCGCCAGATACGGGCGGACCCTTCGATATTGCTCAGTAGAAAGCGCGGGAAGATTCACAGCATTGCGAATCACCCCTTCGACCAAATAATCGCGGACCTGCACGGCGACCTGGTTGCCCAACTCTTCCTGAGCCTCTGCCGTGGAACCGGCTACGTGGGGAGTGGAAATCACGTTGGGCAAACCGATCAGGGGCGAATTTTTGGGAGGCTCTTCGGCGAACACGTCGAGCGCGGCGCCCGCGACATGACCGCTTTGCAGCGCGGCGGCCAGATCGGCTTCACTAATCAGCTCGCCGCGAGCGGCATTGACGATGCGCACCCCCTTTTTCATTTTGGCGATGGACTCCGCATTGATCATGTTCTTGGTTTGCGGACTCACGGCGGTGTGGAGCGAAATGAAGTCACTTTCTGCCAGCAATTTTTCGAAAGGCACCAGCTCGACGTTGAGTTCCTGCGCAGCGGCCTCACTGATGTAGGGGTCGTAGGCTAAGACGCGCATGTCGAAGGCCTTGGCGCGGGTGGCCACTTCACCGCCGATGCGGCCAAGGCCAACCAAGCCCAGAGTTTTGCCGCGCACCTCGGCGCCCGAGGAGGATTTTTCCCACTTGCCTTGGCGCATGGAAGCATCGAATTTCGGGAGCTGACGGACCAAGGCGAGGAGAAGGGCGAAGGTGTGCTCTGCGACGCTGACCGAACTGCCACCCGGAGTGCTCATGACCAAAACACCGCGTTTGGTGGCTTCGTCCAGGTCGATGTTATCGACCCCTACGCCAGCGCGACCGACCACCCGCAAGCGCGGCCCCTTATCCAGTAATTCGGGAGTGACTTTGGTGGCGCTGCGAACGATTAAGGCGTCCGCATCGGGCAATTCCGTTGTGAGGGTGTCTTTGGTGGTCTGCACAATGTTCCAGCCGGTCTGCTTCAGTAGCTCGACCCCGTGTTCGCTAATTTTATCGGCAACGATGACTTTCATCTGTCCTCATTTCCGGGTAAAAGCCGCGGCTGATCCAGTGGTCTCTTCCCAGTAGTTAAAAACATTCTAAATTACTGTGCGTGAGAGGCGGTGTCAATGCGCCTATTTCGATTTCGGTGGCATCTGGCGCGGCTGTGGAAGGAGGGACAGCGTGAGTAGAGCGTGGTTATGCAGCGTAGCTGCGATATGCGCGGCGCTGTGAAAGCGGCTCTGTTATAG
>Ga0187782_10003262_pt1 | contig 12091 bp, 9 predicted proteins | sample 0715_SJ02_MP15_2_FD_132454 | JGI IMG/M metagenome (GOLD analysis project Ga0187782, IMG submission 132454) | Tropical peat soil microbial communities from peatlands in Department of Meta, Colombia - 0715_SJ02_MP15_20_MG | ecosystem: Environmental > Terrestrial > Soil > Wetlands > Peat | place...
CCCTGTCCACTCCATGGTTCTGGTGAAAGGCAATCGGATGGCTCATATCGATCAAGACTCGTCCGAGATCGTCGATCTTGACAATGAGACCATCACTCACATCGATCACGCGAAGAAACAATATTCCGTAATCACGTTCCAGGAAATGAAAGAAGCGATGGAAGAGGCACAAAAGAAGGCCCAGCAACAACAGGCCAACCAGCCGCCGTCCACAGCTACTCCACCTCCAGACCTGAGCTTCAAAGTAAATGTCACGAACACCGGGGCCAGCAAACAAGTGGCGGGTCTTTCGGCGACGGAGTCGATTTTGAAAATGACGATGGCGGCAAAAGACCAGTCGTCGGGACAAACCGGAAGTATGGCGATGACCAATGATATGTGGATGGCGCCGGAAATCCCTGGCTATAGCGAAGTGCGCGATTTCAACCAGCGTATGGCGCAGAAAATAGGCCCGATTTTCAGCGGCGCGCTGTCCCCCGGGATGCTTTCGGCCCAGCCGGGCATGTCTGCGGGAATGGCCGACATGGTGAAGGAGATGTCGAAACTCCAGGGTGTGCCCGTCTCACAAATCATGCGCATGGGCACGACCACGGATGGCAGCCCACTGCCGGCGGCTTCAGAAGCGCCACTGCCGCAGTCGAATGGACCTACGGCGGGTTCGGTGGCCAATCAGGCCGCTTCGAATGCCGCAAATTCGGCGGCCAATACGGCGACGTCAAGTGCCGAAAGCAACGCCGCCAGCCACATGGGAAGCTTTGGTTCAACCATCGGGAATTTGGGTGGTTTGGGAGGATTGCACAAGAAAAAGCCGCAGGATCAACAGCAACAGCAGCCGCCTGCAGCTGCGCAGAACTGGATGGTTCTCCTCGAATCGAGCACGGAAATGACGAACTTCTCCTCTGCTTCGGTTGATCCTGCGCTCTTCAACGTTCCCGCGGGCTACACCAAGGTGCCTTCGGAATACCAGAAGAATCAGCAATAAGGCGCGCGCGCGGGAGTGACAGTTTGAAGAAAGCTCGGAGGTCGGGTAGCCGAGAATCTGCGCTTTGCCCCGCGCCAGCTGGGGCGTAATCCCGGGTTTCTTGGCCGTTATCGTCACCCTGGCCCTGTCCGTAGGGCCAACACCGCGGTCTTCTCCCTGGTCAATGCGCTCATGCTGTCGAGCCTTCCCTACGCGCATCCCGCGCGGCTGGGCGCGATTTACGCGCGTGCGACCGGTTCCAGTCGTTCCGAACGGCGTAGGGGCCTCGACGGCGAGAAGCGGGAATTGCTGCGCGACGGCGTCCTGGCATTGATCTGCGCTGTTTCGGGCAGCACCTCGGGCGTGAACTTCCGGGCCGGTTCGCGGGTCGAATACGTACACGACGGGCGCGTATCGACCCACTACTTCGACGTGCTCGAGCTTCAGCCCGTCATAGGGCGCAACTTTTCGGACGCCGAGGATGTCCGCACGGGGCCCAAGGCCGCCATTCTCAGCTACAGCCTCTGGCGGACTGTGTTCGCCGAGGAGCGGAGCGTCGTTGGGCAAGCCATTCTGCTGAGGGGGGAGCCCTACACGCGGACTAGTAGAACAACCGTCGCAGAGCGTATCTCATGTTCGTAGCGGGAATGCGATAATCGCCAGCGCGGTGTCAACGTCGCCCCCAAACTCGGTATTGAATGTCGGCTGCAACGTTCCCGTCCCAACTGTGTACCCAATATTCTCGCCGTTGAGTGATCCGTCCCCGCTCAGTGCCACCATGCTCCATGGACTTTCGGTGGTGACCACCACATCCCCGCTGTTTGCGAAAGCACAAATCGCCAGGCTTTGACTTGTTGCGTTAACGAAGACTGTGAACGGATAGGTCAGCAAACCCGTGAACGTGTTGACCGAGGGCGTTCCACCGCTTAAACCCTGGACGTCAAGAAGGGCGACATTGAATTGACGGGAAGTCGCCGAGCCCGCTGGCTCGTTCGTCGTGACCGTGACGTTGAGTCCCTCGCTTGGAGGAACAGCGGGAACGTCATAGGCAACCCAGACATCGAGAAAACATTCAGTGTCGGCTCCGATTGCTATGCCCGGTACCTGCGTCCATTGGTTCTTCGATGAATCAGTCACAGAAGTTACCGCCAATCCCTCTGGAGCTTCAAACTGACAGCAAATAACCGCGATGAGTGCATCGCCCGCTGCGATAGCCTTATATCCATTCGCCGAGTTGAAGAAATTTTGATCGAATGGTGTGTAAGAGCCGCGGTTCTCGATCTGCTTCAGTGGTCCGGACACGATTGCTGCCTAAGCCTGCCTTCCCGAGCATCGTCAAACGAGAATTGTACGCCGAGAGCTGCGGTCTCTTGATCTCCGCAGACGGAGGAACGGAAGCAACCGCCCCGTAAGCGATTGACGGCGTGTAAATATCTCGGGATTCGCACCATGCTGGATTGGTCGGGTCTGAGCATGGGGCCGCGGAAACCATGCAGCCACTGGAGGAAGGGGGCACGTGACAACTGCTAACGAAACCGAACTTTCGATGTCCAACCAGCATCTTGAAAGGATGACCTGTGACGAAAACCAGCAAGCTCGCGTTCCTCTCGCTGATCGTGATCGGCGCAATGCTCCCTGTCCGATCTCTCGCCCAGACACCTTCGAATCCCGCAAATCTTCCTCAGCGCGATGGCTCCCACGACTTTGACTTTCTCATTGGCGATTGGAAGGCTCATGTTCGCCGCCTTCCGGACCGCCTCAATAACTCCAATGCTTGGGTCGAGTACGACGGAATCTCGAACCACAAGAAACTCCTCGACAGCAACGCGAACTTCGAAGAATTCGAGGTCACCAGCACCGATAAGAAACTTCATATTAAGGGGCAGACACTTCGCCTCTACAATCCCACATCGCACCAGTGGAGTATCTATCTCCTCGATCTTGACAACGGGACTCTTAGCCTGCCTCCCGTGATTGGGCAGTTCAACGGTAATCGCGGCGAGTTTTTCGATCAGGAGGACTTCAAAGGCCGCGCCATTTTTGTGCGCTATGTGTGGCTCAACATCTCTCCCGCGTCTGCGCGGATGGAGCAGTCCTTTTCACCCGATGGCGGAAAGACCTGGGAAGTCAACTGGATTTGCGAGCTTTCCCGATAGTAAAAATCGATTCTGTAAGGACGTTGATTTCGCCAGTTGGTGGAAGCTCAATCATGGCCGCACGAAGGCGGACGTGTTACTTTTGCTTTGTTAGAAGCCAGGCTGATTTACTTGGTTCCTCCATGCTAGAGCTTCAATGGACTCGAATGGCTTGGTTCGTAAACGCCTATTGTGCCGCCACCAGGAAGCGTGAGGGTAGCTACCTTGCCCCAACGCTGTTCGCTGATGTTTGAGACCTTCACCTTCTTTGATCTTAGATCTTTCAACGTTGCTTCAATGTCGTCACACATGAGGTAAAGTTCATGCCGGTCGTTGTTCTCGGCATCGTGGAACGCAGCTTCGAGCGGCGGCATGGCGAAGATCAACCAGCCGTGGCCGGCATCAACAAAGGAAAAATGAAGCACATCGCGAAAGAAGGCTCGGTCAGCCTCCGCATCCTTCGTGTAGATAACCACATGCGCGCCATGGATCACGGATGAACTCCAGTATCTACTCTAAGGTCATAGTCTCATTAACGGGCATATTTGCGATGTTTCTCATTCCGGGAGCATGGATTCGGGGATCACTGGCTGGAACCGGGTTGCAACGTTTAGAACCTTGAGCGGACTGGGTGACGCACCCCCTTATTCATGGGAGTTCTGCAAGGGCTGCAAGTCCTCCGATCAGCACGGAGACGCTAGGGAATCTGCCCAGGGCCATCGCATCCGTCGGTTCCACTTCTTCCACTTCTAAAACAATAGTTTTAGCCCTAATTGAATCTCCCGAGGTGCGAAGGCAGTAACTGACTGTCCGAACTGGGGACTGCCCATATTGCCGATGGGGTTATATAGATTTACACGATTGAAGAGATTAAATGCCTCCGCCCGAAATTGAATATTCAGCCGTTCGCTCACCTTCGTATTCTTGAACAGGCCAAGATCGACGTCTTTATAGGCGGGACCGCGGAAGCTGTTGCGACCCATGTTGCCATCCGAGCCCACAGGGATACATTGCGCATGGGGTCCGGAGAAGACCGGCCCGAAGTCCAGGATGGAATTCAGACCATTGGGGCAAAACTTTGCGATGGCCGCGGAACTCCGGCTTTCGAAAGTCGGTCCGTAAACGGTGATGGCTGGATTTCCGAAGAGACCGTTAACGAATTGTTGATTGCTGAAGCCAGCCACCTTTGTCCCCGGCTGCATGTCGGGACGAGCATAGTTGTCGCCATCCATGTTGAAGTCGCAGCCATCGTACCAGCCAAGCGTGCAATCCACATCGAACGGACGTCCGGATTGGAGGGTCACGATGGCGTTCCATTGCCACCCTCCGAGGAGCGCCTGCATGGCCCCATGCGATTGCGGAGATGGCATATTCCAGATTGCGCTGGCGGTAAATCGGTTTCGCACATCGAACTCGGACGGTCCACGGTCTAGATCCGGGTGCTCAATGTCCATCACGCCGCTGTAATTGATGCCATAGGAGTTAACGTTGAAGTAATCTCCTAGTCCTCCCTCTGTCACATTGTCCAGAACTTTACCGAACGTATAGTTCGCAACAAACGTCAGCTGGCCACTATAGGATTTCTTGAATTGGGCATTCAAACCGTTATAGGTTGACTGACTTTCGTTCGTGATATAGGTGATTGCTCCCCAGCCCGGAGCATAACGAGTTGCATAGTAATGGCATGCGGTCGGGTTACAAACGTCGCCGTCGAATCGGTTGTAATCCTCCCGGGTATAGCCGCCCACACCGCGGGTGCCAACATAATTGATGCTGAATCCATAGTCGCGCAGAAACTGGTGCTGCACTCCGAGAAACCACTGCAGCGAATAGTCAGTACGCAGGTTTGGATAGACGCCACTGGGTGTAATCTCAGGCGCAGCCGCGGTAGCGGAGATCGGTCCGACCCCGCCGTTCGCGGTCACGGGACCAGCGAAGTCAGGGCTGGGCTTGAAAGGAAATTGATAATTGACGCTCGTTCCGATGCCGATGGCCGGTTCAACATACATGCTTGCCGCGTCCGGCGGATCGAACCGGGATGCGTTGGTGTAAAGATTGGAATAAGCTTCGTTGTACGCAATGCTGAAACCGCTGCGAATCGCTGTGCTGCCCTTGCCCGTGGGGTCCCACGAGATGCCCACTCGGGGCGCAAAATTGTGGTAGTCGGTATTCCACATCTTGCTTACCCGGCCCACATTCGCAGTAGCAATCTGCTGAAAAAGGTTGCTCCCAGGGCCCAGGATGATGTTCGACAAGATTCCGTGGGTTTCCGTAGGCGGGCTGAAGATTTCATAACGCAGCCCCGCATTCACGGTTAGGTTGGGAAACACTTTCCAGTCATCCTGCGCAAATAAGGCCCACTGGGTCCAGCGGAAATTGCGCGGCGTGTCGATGAATTGGCCGAAGTTCGGCGCTCCAGGATTTCGATCAATGGTGGCGGCTGCCAGATAGGGTGCGTCCGCGCCGAAAGAGAGCGAGCCGATGCTGGCAAATTCGTAGTACGGGTAAGTTTCTAGTGGGTAGTTGCTATTCTCCTGAATGCGGCGCACATCACCGCCGAACTTAAGCGAATGATGACCGATCACGTGCGTAAACGTGTCGGTGACCGCGAACGTGTTGAAAACGAAGTCTCGCGGAATGAAGAGCTCGCCGCCGAACGGAATGGTTCCATCGTCGAAATCGAGGAAACCAAAATCGTTCGCCGGCAGGCCATCGGCCTTCAGGATACCCGCAGTGGCGGTATTGGAGGGTATGCCAAATCGCACATCGCTGTTGTTTCTGGAGTAGGCAAAGCGTACATCGTTAAGCGTCCTCGAAGAGAAAACATGGGTGTAACCCAATCCGAGATCGGCAAAAAAGCCGCTGAAGGGTGCCGTGAACCCACGGATGTTCGCCCCTTCCAGCTCTTGGCGACCGACATCCCCCGAGGCGATCGTATTGATCCAGCGACCATAGAACTGATCCTTCGAGCTGAGGTGATGGTCAATGCGAATCAAATACTGGTCTGCCTGGTTGGGCTCGATCTGCGAAGCCTCAGCGAAGCACTGCGTCGCACTGATGGGTGCTGTGCATGCCGGACCGGGAAAATCCTTAAAGAAGAGGGCAGCTATGCTGTTGGGTTCCGTCGTGATGATCGACTGCCGGTAGATGGGATTTTCGGTCGTAATGATTTCCGGCTGACTATCTTTCAGGCGTGATCCCTCGTAGTCGAGGAAGAAAAACGTCTTATCATGAAGAATCGGTCCACCCAATGTGGCGCCAAACTGATTCTGCTGAAGCGGTGCTTTCTCAAGGGTGTCAAAATAGTTTCGAGCATTGAGGGCGGTATTTCTTCCACTGTAAAAAACATCTCCATGGAAGTCATTGGTTCCGGCTTTGGTAACCACGTTCACGATGGTCCCGTTGTTCCGACCGTATTCCGCCGAGAAATTGAGGGTCTGAACCTGGACTTCCTGAATGGCATCTAAGGATGGGAAAATCAACGGGGTTCCACCCAGCCATTCATTGTTGTTGGAATTTCCATCCAGAACGAAGTTGTTGCCCCGGGGCGTCGCTCCGTTGGCAATGTAGCCGAAATCAAAGGTCACCGAAGACGTTGGCGAGGGGACATTGGAAACCACGGGAGCGTTGGTGGCTGTCACCCCAGGTTCAAGCGAAACCAACTGGTAGACTTGCCGGCCGTTCAGCGGCAGGTTTTGCACTTCTTGACTATCGACCGTACCCGCAAGCCTAGCCTGTTCCGTGTCAACCAAAGGTGGAACCTCGGTCACATCCACGGTCTCACGAACCTCTCCCGTCTGCAGTTGTGCATCGGCACGGGTCGTGTTGCTCACGGTGACCGAGATGCTCTCTAGAACTGTTTTCCTGAAGCCCGGCGCCGTAATCGTGACTCGGTATGTTCCGAACTGAAGATGGAGGGCGCGGTAGAAGCCGGCAGCGTCGGTCTTGACTTCGGTGATGATCCCCGTCTGGATCTCAGCGACCTCGACCGTGGCTCCGGCGACCACGGCACCGCTCGGGTCGGTTACCGTTCCAACCACAGCTCCCTCTGTGAATTGTGCGTGCATTGTTGTGCAGCACAAAAAAATGAAACTGGCGATTGCCGGCCACAGCATCAGTTGTGTGAGACACTTCATGGTATCTTTTCGTCTCCCCACTTATTCGCATACATTAAGGTTGTTCCTAGTAGCGTTTGTCAAGAATCTTCGTCGGGCAGGTGCATCGGAACAGTCGTGAGACCGACAGCTGGCATGTGCAAAGGAGGCGAATGATAGCGCGGAGCTGGCTCGCGGTAGTCATATTGGTCGGGATGACGGAGACCCTTGGGGAATCTGGGCCGCAGTGGCTCGCCGGGGATTGGAGAGCAATCAGATTCCGGCACCCGAGGAGCGCATTTCGTTCGAACAGGCGCTCACCCTCTATACGCGCAACGGAGCCTACGCGGGATTTGAGGAGCACAGCAAAGGAGCGGTCGAACCAGGGAAACTGGCCGACTTTATCATTGTTGACCGTAATGTTATGCCCGTGCCCGGAGACGAGCTCAAGGAGGTGAAGGTGCTGCAAACGTTTGGGGGGTGGCGGAAAGTATACGAACGGCCCAGCGACACTGGACAATGACTTTCTTATTTTCAAATGCCAGCCGCTCCGCCTCCACGGCAATACCTGCGTTTCTCAGGTGTTGCGCAACAATTCTCTGCTTACCATGGCTCATCTGCGGGGCCGCCGGACAGGCCTCGCCGACTTCGCCTTTCGGGCCGCCACTTTCGGGATCGGGCGACGTACATCGGGCGGTGTTGCAGCGGATCTTTCTCATGGGCGCGGCTGTGCCGTTGACACCCGTAGACGACCGTGCGGGTTTCGGCATTCCGGAAGAAGCGGCCGAACCCTCGGAGGTGTTCGCAGGGACTCTGAGCTTGAACCATACGGCTTCGAGTGGAAACTTTTCCTTGCTGGCAGACATCTTCGGTCTGATTTCGGATGCGGATTCTCCTTGGAAGCACCTTCCACCGGTCAAGATCACGTTGGTCGAAAGCGGAAGCTACCTGATCCCCACACAGCAAGGCCTGGCGATTAGCGGAAGTGACGTTTGGAACTACATCATCGGGCCCGGACGCGTGTGGCGCGAGCGTGAAGATCACGGATACACGCGTGCCAGCTTTCCGTTTGCGCTCGTTCAGCGCAATCAAAACTGTGTACACAATGGAGAGATGGCGTTTCTGTTCAGCAACACCAAGAAGCCCAACATCTCGAATGTCTACTATCAAATCACGCAGGAGACGTGCTACCCGATGAAGTTCAACATGTGGGGCATTGTCTCTGCCACGTATACGCCAGGCTCCGTCGCTAACGCTCAAAGCATCGCGAGTAGACAGGCGCAGGAGTTTTCCCGTCGCATGCCCAGGAAGCCATTCAGCGAATTGGAAAAGGACTTCCAACAATTTGGCATCCATGGGACCTCGTTCATGGCCGCTTATAAGCATCCCCAGGAGGTGACCACCTACGGAGCGGTGGCGAATGGCATTAACTATTCGTCCGGTTGTCCCACTCGCTTCGGTGAATATGCCTACTGCGACGAAATGCGCCTGCCGTCGTACTCCATCGCGAAGTCCGCATTCGCCGGTGTGGCGCTCATGCGGTTAGGAGAACTCTATGGGCCGGGAGTTTACGCTGACCTGATCAAGAAGTACGTTCCGGAGTACACAGAAGGCGGCAATTGGGATCGAACCACTTTCAACGATGTTTCCGACATGGCCTCGGGCAATTACAATCTGCCAGGTTACGAAGAGGACGAAAACAGCCCGGCAATGGATGCGTTCCTTATCGCCGAGGGCTACGAAGCAAAATTGAAAACTGCCTTCGCGATTCACAAGCAATTTGTTACTCCCGGCACCAAGTGGGTGTATCAAAGTTCGGCCACGTTTATTCTCACGCAGGCGATGAATCGATATCTCGAGCAAAAGCAGGGACGCCACGCGGATCTATTCAATATGGTTCGCGATGACGTCTATACGCCTTTACATTTGAGTCAAGGCGGCCGGACGACAATACGCACCGACAACAACCCGAACGGTGCTCCGTGCGGGTATTATGGATTGTTCTTCATCCAGGACGATGTTGCGAAGATCGCAAACTTCCTGAATGCTGGTAAGGGTGTAATAGACGGAGCTCAAGTCTTAGAGCCCACACGGCTGAAAGAAGCGTTGCTTCGCGTCCCCGATCCGGCAGCCGCCGGCGTTCCCATTGCAGATAGCAGCTCAACATCATTGCTGGGCCAGCCTGGCTATGGCCGCGGACCGGCTATACCAGGCAGCCGACGTTACGTCCATGGATTCTGGGGCCGTTACGTGAGTGGGCAGGAATTTCCTCACCTTCCTTGCAGTTTTTGGGTTGCATTCATGAGCGGCTATGGTGGCAACATCGTGGCACTCATGCCGAATGGCACAATGTTCTACAGTTTCAGCGACGGCAACGAGTTTCCGTGGACCAACGCCGTTTTCGAGCTGGCCAAACTGGCGCCACCGTGTCAGTGACCCGTGAACAGGGTCGAGGAAATCTACGCTTCGTTGCCATGCCTAGACGAAATGCAGGACACAGATTTGACCAGCGTCCCTGACAGCAACACGCTCGTATCGCGTGTGCATGAACCGATGAATTCCGCGACGACTTTCCATGTTTCAGGAGTGTCGCAGAGCGTAGAACAGTCCGACTAAAGTCTTCGCATCGTGAATCTCACCACGTTCGATCGTCCTAGCAATTTCTGCCCGGGAAAACGATCGTACTTCCTCAATCACTTCGCCGAGATCGAGCGATTGTTGCCGCCTTACCAGCTGGTGAGCAAAAAAGACGTGCATGAGCTCATCACTCGTGCCCGGCATGGCGTAGCACTCACAGATTTTCTCCATTTTCCCGGCTTCATAGCCGGTCTCTTCCGCCAGCTCACGCCGGGCACACAATTCAGGTGTCTCGACGGGCAATACACGTCCATTCTCCTGCCGAGCGTTCATCGTTCCCGCCGGCAATTCCCATAATGCCTGGCCTGCGGCATAGCGATACTGATGCATCAGCAAAATGTGGTCCGTGTCTGGGAATGGCGCGATCACACAAATCCCTGGATGGCGAATCGTACCGCGGGTGATTGTGATACCGGTCGTTCGATCGAGAATGGTTTCCTGATTCACAATCCAGCGCAGCTCATGTCGATCGTCTGAAGGACGCAGCTCGCGGTACGCGGTCTCGACCTTCTGCCACTCGAATCGGCTCCTCCATTTTTCTTCCGGGCTCAGGGTTTTCTTCTCCTTGTCCAATTCGCACCTCGCCTCTTAGCTTTTCAAAACGATATCAGAGTCGGCATCAACCGTTAGGGCAGATGCGGCGAAGAGTTTCAGGATACCTTCCATAATCACCGCATCCGGTGCATGGGGCTCGAAAGGCCGCAGCACTGCCTTCGAGAAATTAAATCCCGCCTCGACCAACCGAATCCAATCGGACAGCGACAGTTCGGGTTTCAAAGTGCGGCGGCAGTTTGACAAGTCAAAAAAATGAGCTTGATTAGCGGATATCTCTGGACCGGGTTCTTTGTTGTCTGGGTGCTGTGGGCGATTGGGACCAAGCCCACCGAACGGCGGGAGAGCATCGCATCGCGTGTCTCCTACACCCTGCTCGTGGTGCCAGGTTTCTATCTGCTCTTTGCCCACCACGTCAGGCACGCTTGGCTCCTCCGGCCGATTCTGCCGCAGGCTCCTTGGGTCCAAGGGTTAGGAGTCGGTATTACCGCTGCGGGACTGCTCGTTGCCGTTTGGGCGCGCCTTTACCTCGCTGGCAACTGGAGCGGCACCGTAACCGTGAAAGTCGGCCATGAATTGGTCCGCTCGGGACCTTACCGTTGGGTGCGACACCCCATTTACTCCGGTATTCTTCTGGCGGTGCTCGGTACTGCCCTCGAACGCGGCCAGCTGCGCGGTGCGATCGCCTTGGTGCTGATTTACGCCGGGTTCTTGCTAAAAATTCGCAGAGAAGAACAATTTATGAACGACGCCTTCGGTGCGCGCTATGACGAGTATAGGCGCACGACCGGCATTCTGATTCCTCATCCGACAAAGCGAAGTAGGCATTGCTGATTCGCGTTGCTGCTGGGCGGCGCAGGCAGGGATCATCTGGCAACGAATGGTTGGTTCTTCAAGTAGTGATCAAACCACTCGACGGTTCGTTCGATGGCATCGATTTGGTTCTCCCGTTTGGCAAAGCCGTGGCCTTCATCCGGGTAGTAGTGGGCTGCCACCATTTTGCCTTGCTTCTTCAGGATGGTCTCCGCCTGTTCCGCTTCTTCCTTTGGGTCACGAATGTCGTTGGCGCCTTGCAGGATCAGCAGAGGGGCCTTGGCATCCTTGAAGTACTTAATGGGCGATGCATCCTCATAGGACTGGCGGTCCTTCACCGGATCTCCCAGGATCGATTGATCGTATTGTTGGAGAGTGGGCTCTTCGTGTTCCTGCTCGGTCAGCCAGTCGGTTATGCCGAAGAGCTCGACGCTCGCCGCCCAGACGTCTGGCGTCCTGCCAATGGCGATCATTGCCATATAACCACCGTACGAGCCGCCTGTAATGCCGATCTTCTTGGAATCCACGTACCCGGTACTCGAAAGAAAACGCGCCGCGTATACCTCGTCCTCGAGGTCCCCGCCGCCAAGGTCTTTGTAGTTGGCCTTCTGAAATTCCATTCCGTAACCGGTGGAACCACGAACATTCGGCGCAATGCAGACGTAGCCGCGTGAAGCGAGTGCTGCGGCGGTCTTATTAAAGCTGTCCACCGTCTGGCCCGTGGGGCCGCCGTGTGGGAGCACGACCCCGGGATTGCTGCCATCTCGTTTCAGGTTGAACGGCACCCAGAGAAAGGCGCTGATGGTCTTATCGTCAAAGGTCTTGTAGTGCACTAACTGGGAAGAAGGCAGACGCGACGGATTCAGACTGGCCACGGCTGAAAAAGTCAATTGCCGTGA
>Ga0187782_10003263_pt1 | contig 12088 bp, 14 predicted proteins | sample 0715_SJ02_MP15_2_FD_132454 | JGI IMG/M metagenome (GOLD analysis project Ga0187782, IMG submission 132454) | Tropical peat soil microbial communities from peatlands in Department of Meta, Colombia - 0715_SJ02_MP15_20_MG | ecosystem: Environmental > Terrestrial > Soil > Wetlands > Peat | place...
CCGAGGAGATAGCGGAAGCCTACTCGAATGTCGTTCGAGGCGAGGTAGAAGGAGTGACGCTCCTGGAAGCAGCCTTGTGGATTGAGGCACTGGATCGGATTGCTGCCGATGTTGCCCATGTCGAGATAGCGATAGGCGACCTCGAGCTTGAGGTTAGGCGTCACGCTCAGGCCGACGCCGGCGGTGACCGACCAGGCGAAGTTCGTGGTGTATTTGTCAGCTGCGGTCCCAAAGCCCAGTCCGGAATCGGTCAGGCCGGCGAATTTGTGGTTCACGAAGCCGACGCCGGCGCCGACGAATGGGGTGACGCCGCACCAATGGCCGAGATCGATGTAGCCGTTGGCCAGGACGACGAGGGAGCTGACGCCGGCCGTATAGTAGTCAGCGCCGAGAAAACCGGGGTACCAATCGGAGCCGGGAATGGCGGCGAGAAGGCCGGCGCGATAATTGGCCTCGGTCCGATATTCGGCGGTGAGATCGCCGCGAAGCCAGTTGTTGAACTGGTAGCCGAAGCCGGCGCCCGCAAAAGCCTGGTCGCCAATGGCGTCATAGGCCGGAACGACCAGCGTGCCGGCGAGCGGATTACCCAGCTCGTCATAAGGCTGCAGCGTCGACTTCCAGCCGCTGATCTGGACCGCGCCGACGCCCGCGTCGCCGCGCAGATACCATCCGCCAAACTCCGCCGGCGGCGGTGCCTCGATCGGCGGCGGCGGCGGCAACAGGTCGGCGGCCCTGGCGCCGCCTGTCGCGCTGGCCGCTGCGAGCGTTGCAATGATGAGGGTATTCCCCTTGACCATGATGTTTGTTCCCTCGCTCGAAAGGGCCGCAACGCGAACCCACGCCAAATTGGCGTCGGAAGAGAGGATGCACGCAAAAATTTAAAGCGCAGTTAACCTTACGTGATAACCTTGACCGATCGAGAATCGAACGCACAGACTCGATCGGTGACTTGGCGTCGGAAGAAGAATTGCTTGCGGGAGGGGGAAAGTTTGTAAGAGCGCCGCGCGAATGCTAACTATTTTCAAACTCTAGGCTGTCGCCGCGCGCAAGGCGCTCGGCTCTGCGGATCTGGAAGGGTGACGACGGCGGATGGGCGAGCCGACGATCCGGCTGAGCCGGGAAGATTTCGACACGGCGGCGGAAGAACGGCGGCTTATCGCCGGGCGGACCGACATTGGCGCCATCGTCGCCTTCACCGGACTGTGCCGCGATGAGGGCGGCGCTCTCGCCGCGCTTGAGCTTGAGCATTATCCGGAAATGGCCGAGAGCGAACTCGGGAGCATCGCAAGGGAGGCGCTGACGCGCTGGTCGCTGGACGGCCTGACGATCATCCATCGCTATGGAACGATCAGACCGGGCGAAAGGATCGTGCTGGTGCTCGCCGCCGCCAAGGGCCGCGCAGACGCCTTCGCCGCCGCCCAATTTGTGATGGATTATCTCAAGACGAGGGCGCCGTTCTGGAAGAAAGAGCTGCGCGTCGATGGCGCCGAAGGGAGCTGGGTCGAGGCCAAGGCTTCCGACGAGGAGGCGGCCAGGGCCTGGCGCCAGCCGTAAGCCGTCAAAGCTGTCGCCAAGGCGCAGCATGGCCCACGAGAAAGGCGTGCAGCGCGCCCGCGGCGATCGAGAGCACCAAGGCCGCTAGCGTAAGCATGTCTGCGGTCTCCTTGGGGCATTTCAGCATGCGCGGCAGGCCGTGATAGAAAATATAGACGCCGTAGAAACCCAGCACGTCGAGCCAGCGCAGACCCGGAACGAAGCTGAAGAGCTCCGCAAGCCAGGCGGGCGTCAGGGAGTAGGCGACGAGGGCCAGCGCCCGTCTGTCGCTGGACTCGCCATCGAAATGCGGGGCGATGCTCGAAAGCACGAAGGCGACGACGAAGATGAGGGGCAGGCTCAGCGCATACTGCAGAGCGGCGCGAAGCAGTCCCGCGGTCAGCGATAGCTCGCTCAAGTGGCCCGCGTGTCCGAAGCCGAACAATCGACCGCCGAGGAAACCAGCGAAAGGCGGAATGAGCGCGAGAATGGCGATATAATCGCGATAGAGCGCTGCGACGCTCTTGTTCTCTTCGGCGATGGCGATCCATTCGGCGTCCGGGTTGAGAATGACGCCTTTGATTCGCTTGAGAATCTTCATCGGGGCCCTCGTAGCCTGACGGCCCCAGAATATTGAGCGCCGCGCGCCGGCGAGGCAAGTCCCTTGGGCAAAGTCCCTCGCATGGCGCGCCCTTGCCGGGAGCGGCGCGCCGTGCGAGGGAAGGCCGCCTCGCAAGACCTGGAGAGAGCATGAAGAAGCTGCTCGAATATGTATGGCCGGTCGTCGGCGGCCTCGCCGTGATCGTCTCTCTCTATTTTCTCTACCGCGAGTTTGAGCACGAGTCGGTCGGATTCGCGGATGTCTGGACCGCATTGAAGGCCATTCCGCCGACCCATTATGCGCTTGGGGCCGCCTCCTCCTTGCTCGCCTATGCGGCTCTCGCCTGGTACGACCGCATCGCGCTCGACCATCTCGAGGTCAGGCACATCTCCTGGCCCTTCATCTCGCTGTGCTCTTTCACGACCTATGCGCTGTCTCACAACATTGGGGCCAGCGTGTTTTCCGGGGCGGTGGTCCGCTATCGCGCCTATTCGACCAAGGGCCTCACCGCAGCGCAGGTGGCGGTGCTCGTGGTGCTGTGCTCCTACACCTTCGGTTTTGGCAATGTGCTGCTCGGCGGTCTGCTCCTGACCTTCGACCCAGGTCTGATCGAGCGGCTGTCAGGCTTTCTGCCGGACGTATTCACCCACCCGTCGGCGGCGCGGGGAATAGGCCTTGCCTGCCTCGGCGGCGTCGCCGTCTATGTGGTCGGCTCATTGCTTCACTTCCCGCCCTTCCGGATCCGCCGCTTGGAAATCATTTATCCGCGTCCGAGGGTCATGGTGCAGCAGCTCTTTGCGGCGCCGCTCGAGCTGATCGGCGCCGCGGCGATCATCTATTTCGCGCTTCCGGACTCGGCGAACCCCGGCTACCTGCCGGTTCTGGGGACGTTCATCCTGTCCTTCTCGGCCGCGCTGGTTTCGCACGCGCCGGGGGGGCTCGGCGTCTTCGAGCTGCTGTTCATCACGCTGACGCCGGGCGCCTCGCGCGCCGAGATCGCCGCGGCGCTGCTGGTCTGGCGGCTCTTCTACCTGATCGTCCCGCTGCTGATGGGGCTCGTGGTCGTGGTGATCTTCGAGCGCGGGCAGTTGGGCGCAGCGGCGCGACGCAAGAGCGCCGAGAGCGTGAGCGCGTCCCTCGGCGACGAAAAGGCTGGATCTGCGTGAAGGAGGTCGGGCCGCGGTTCTCGACGCGTTCGTCAGGCCCGATACTGCTGGAGGCGCGTCGTCCGCAAGCCGGCGAGGCCGTGCTGATCGATGGACATCTGCCAGCTCAGGAATTCGTCGACGGTCAGCGCGTAGCGGCTGCACGCCTCGTCGAGCGACAGAAGCCCGCCGCGCACTGCGGCGACGACCTCCGCCTTGCGGCGGATCACCCACCTGCGAGTGGTGACGGGCGGCAGATCGGCGATCGTCAACGGACTGCCATCGGGACCGATGACGTATTTGACGCGCGGACGATAGGTGTCGGTCATAACTTTACTCACGCACTCGGACACTTGCTATCGTTCTTATAGCTCCTCAACTTTAAAAATGGCCTAAGCGAATGCCGCAGAAATGGCTACATTTATCAATAGATTTTTAGTGAATGGCGATGGAGATGGTTGGCGACGGTTAATCTGCCGTTGAGGTATCATGAAACTGGGTAACAGGCGGCGACGGCGCACTTCAACACAAACATGAAGCGAGGTCGAGCCTGCTCGTTTTCCGTGAAGGAAACAACGTCGATGAATAAACCCAAGAGTCCAATCGCATTCATGCTCGCGTCCACCTGTCATGGCGCGCTTATTCTCAACCGATTCGACTATCATCGTAACCCAGATGGTTCAGCTTTCGGCGTTGGCTTCGAAATCCTCAGGGACGGACAATATGCTCCCCATGAGATCTCGGTCATCTTGCAGTTGTTGGATTTGCGTCGCAAGTATTTCGGCGACGGGGTGACGGCCGTCGACTGCGGCGCCAACATCGGCGTCCACAGCATCGAAATGGCCAAGCGCATGGCGGAATGGGGCCGCGTTGTCGCTTTCGAAGCCCAGGAGCGCGTCTATTATGCGCTCGCGGGCAATATCGCGCTGAACAACTGCTTCAACGCCAGGGCTGTTCACGCGGCTGTCACCGACGCCTGCGGGTCGATGCGGATCCCGACGCCTGACTATTTCCAGCCGGCGAGCTTCGGGAGCCTCGAGCTGAGGAAGCGCGAGAGCCCGGAGTTCATCGGGCAAACGATCAGCTACGCCGAACCGGACATGGTGGAGGTCGCCGGCTTGACGATCGATTCGCTGGAGCTCGGCCGCATCGACTTCCTGAAGATCGACGTCGAAGGCATGGAGATGGAGGTCCTGGCCGGCGCGGCAAGTTCGATCGCCGCCAACAAGCCCGCCATGCTCATCGAATACATCAAGGTCGATCAGTCGCAGCTCCGGCAGTGGCTGGGGCAGCAAGGCTATGCCGTGGCGCAGGTGGGGATCAATTTCTTGGCGATCCACGAGAGCGACCCGAGTCTCGCGCAGTTGCAAGGCTCCTCTTTCACGGTCTGACAAGGCGGCGGTTAAGCTCTGCATAAAGATGTATGAGACAGAGTCGTCCTGAGCGGCGCAAGCTTCTCGCACGGACCGCTACAAATTGTCTCATGACATCCATTGCCCTGATCTTGCGGGAGAAGAGCGCAGTCGATTTTCGGCTGCGCTCTTGTGACGCAGCGTTCCATCATTGAGCAACATCCGCAAATGCTTCAGATTTGAAAAACGGTATAGGCCGCTAAACCTCAGGCGGGAGAGTTAAATTGCAAAATCGGCGAGAAATAGCCGCCCACATCAAGGTCGCCGGCCTCATGGGCATCCTGGTGCTTCTCTCGACGGTGGCGGAGGCGTTCTATCTTCATCACAGCGCTGAGGTCTCGCAGATTCCCTCTTCGAGCAGCCGCTGAGAAGACTTGGCCGAACCCGCCACACCGTTCACCCTGACCCTTCTCGCTTGCGGGGAAGAGGGAATCTGGGCGTCAGAACTCGCCCCCGCTCGCATCGTCGCCGGGAGGCGGCTTCCCCGAAGCCGTAGCCCCGACTGGTTGCGGGCGCTTGAACAGGGGCGTCCAGGCGAGGCCGGCCACGATGCCGCCGACATGAGCGACGAAAGCGACATGCGTCTGCTCGACGAAAATGAGGTCGTAGAACTGCAACAGGATCCAACCTCCGACAAGCAGCCAGGCCTGAGCGTGAAACGACGTCAGCAAGCCTCCGGACAGGCCTGACAGCGCGGAGCGCGCATAGAGGAGCAGATAGGCGGCGCAAACTCCAGAGATCGCGCCGGAGGCCCCGATATAGGGCGTGACGGACTGTGGAGCGGCATAGGCGAGCACAAGCGCCGCCGCGACTCCGCAGGAGAGATAGAACAAAAGGAAAAAAAACGAGTCCATCGCAGCCTCGACAGCTGAGCCGAATATGAACAGAAACGCCATATTGCTGAAAATATGTAGAAGGCCGGAGTGCAGGAACATGGAGGTGAGCAGGGTCAACGCCGCCGGCGCATGCGGGATGCGCAGTTCGGCTTCACCGAACAGAACGCGCGGAATGAGGCCGAAGCCTCGCTTGATCGCCAGAGGATCGCCGAAAATATGGCTTTCGATCAGGCAGAAGACGATAAGGTTCAGCGCGATCAGGACGTTTGTCGCAGACCAGACGGATTGTCGCGGATGATCCCCTTCGTCTGGGCGCGTCCCTGCGGCGTCGAGCGGATCCAATTCCTTCATGGGCTTTCCGTGGACGGCCTCATCGCGAAAAAATAGGCTTGCAGCTGGCGAAGCCCATGAGTGAAAAGATCATCGCCCCGGAAATATCGCGAGCGCCGCCCCGTCTCGATGGCGATGAGGGCGGCGCCGGCTTTAGTGGGCGAACGCCTTGACGATCGACTCGACTGTCTTCTTGGCGTCGCCGAACAGCATCATCGTGTTCGGGCGGAAGAACAGCTCATTCTCGACGCCGGCATAGCCCGAGCCCATGCCGCGCTTCAGAAACAGCACCGTCTTCGCTCTTTCGACGTCGAGGATCGGCATGCCGTAGATCGCCGATTGCGGGTCGGTCTTTGCGGCGGGATTGGTCACGTCATTGGCGCCGATGACGAAGGCGACGTCCGCTTGGGCGAACTCCGAATTGATGTCCTCGAGCTCGAAGACCTCGTCATAGGGCACGTTCGCCTCGGCGAGCAGCACATTCATGTGGCCGGGCATGCGCCCTGCGACCGGATGGACGGCGTAGCTGATCTCGACGCCTTCCTTCTTGAGGATGTCGGCCATCTCGCGCAGCGCATGCTGGGCCTGCGCCACGGCCATGCCATAGCCCGGCACGACAATGACCTTGCCCGCGTTCTTCATGATGTAGGCCGCGTCGTCCGCGGAGCCCTGCTTGACCGACCGGGTCTCCTTGCCTCCAGTCGCGACAACGGACTCGCCGCCGAAGCCGCCGAGGATGACGGAGATGAAGGAGCGGTTCATCCCCTTGCACATGATGTAGGAGAGGATCGCGCCCGAGGAGCCGACCAGCGCCCCGGTGATGATGAGCGCGAGATTGCCGAGCGTGAAGCCGATGCCCGCCGCGGCCCACCCCGAATAGGAGTTAAGCATCGACACGACCACCGGCATGTCCGCGCCGCCGATCGGAATGATCAGCGTCACGCCGAGCACAAGCGACAGCACGATCAGCGAGAACAGCCAGAAGCCGCTCTCCGTGCCGACGAAGAGCGCGATGCAGACGAGCATGCCGACGCCGAGCAGAATGTTGATCGTGTGGCGCTCCGGCAGCAGGATCGGCTTGCCGGACATGCGCTCGGAGAGCTTCAGGAAGGCGATGACCGAGCCCGTGAAGGTGATGGCGCCGATCGCCGCGCCGAGCGACATCTCGAACAGGCTGCCGCCCTCGATATCTCCAGGACGCCCGATGCCGAAGGCTTGCGGCGCGTTGAAGGCGCTGCCGGCGACGAGCACGGCGGCGAGGCCGACGAGCGAGTGGAAGAAGGCGACGAGCTCGGGCATCGCCGTCATCGGAATGCGGCGGGCGACCACCGCGCCGACGCCGCCGCCGATCCCGACGCCGACGACGATGAGCAGCAGGCTCCCGAGGCTCGGAATATGCAGCAGCAGCGTCGTCGCCACCGCGAGCGCCATGCCGATCATGCCGTACTGGTTGCCCTGCCGCGAGCTCGCCGGCGACGACAGGCCGCGCAACGCCAGAATGAACAATATGCCCGAAGCGAGATAGAGGAGGGCTGTGAGATTGACGCTCATTGCCGTCAGCCCTTCTTCTTATACATGCCGAGCATGCGTTCGGTGACGAGGAAGCCGCCGAAGATGTTGACGCTCGCGAGCGTCAGCGCGACGAAGCCGAAGACGACCGCGAGCCCCGATCCCCCCGAGGAGTCGACCGCGACCGAGAGCAGCGCGCCGACGACGATGACGGACGAGATGGCGTTCGTGACCGACATCAGCGGCGTGTGCAGCGCCGGCGTCACCGACCAGACGACATAATAGCCGACGAAGACGGCCATGACGAAGATCGCGAGACGAAACACAACGGGGTCGATCGCGCCCCCGCCAATTCCGTGCGCGGTCGCGGCGGCAGCGGCGGCCGCGAGCTGGTCGGAATAGGCCTGCGCCTGTTCGGCGAGGTGGCGCGCGGCCTCCGCCGCGGCTCGCGCCTGTTCCAGCACTTGCTGTGTCGAGTCGGCCATCGCGTGAGCCCCTTCTCGTTATCTTGCGCTAAGCGGGATGCGTCAGGCCTTGGCCTGGAAGCGCGGGTCGATCACCGCGCCGTCGCGGGTGAGGCAGGTCGCCTTGACGAGTTCGTCGTCCCATTGAATTGCGAGCTGCTTCGTCTCCTTGGAGATAAGCGTCTCGACGAAGGCGAGCAGGTTCCTGGCGTAAAGGCTCGAGGACGTCGACGCCAAGCGTCCCGCGAGGTTCAGCGCGCCGACGATCTTCACGCCGCTGTCGACGACGGTCCCGCCCGGCTTCGTCAATTCGCAATTGCCGCCGCGCTCGGCCGCCAAGTCGATGATCACCGAGCCCGGACGCAACGTCCGCAGCTGGGCCGCGGAAATGAGCTTGGGCGCCGGGCGTCCGGGAATCAGGGCCGTCGTGATCACGATGTCCTGCTTGGCGATATGCGAGCTGACGAGCTCGGCCTGCGCCGCCTGGTATTCTGCCGACATCTCCTTGGCGTAGCCGCCCGAAGTCTCGGCCTGCTTGAATTCCTCGTTCTCGACGGCGATGAATTTCGCGCCGAGCGATTCGACCTGCTCCTTGGTCGCAGGGCGCACGTCGGTCGCTGAGACGATCGCGCCGAGACGTCGCGCCGTGGCGATGGCCTGCAGGCCGGCGACGCCGACGCCCATGATGAACACGCGCGCCGCCGGCACGGTGCCCGCGGGCGTCATCATCATCGGCAAAGCGCGGCCATATTCGGCGGCGGCGTCGATGACGGCGCGATAGCCGGCGATATTCGCCTGCGACGAGAGCACGTCCATGACCTGCGCGCGCGTGATGCGCGGCAGCAGCTCCATGGCGAAGGCCGCGACATTGGCTTTCGCGAGGTCGGCGATCGCCGCCTCATTGCCGAAAGGATCGAGGATCGAGATGACGGCGGCGTTGTGCTTCGCGCCGGCGACTTCGGCGCCAGAAGGTCTGCGCACGCGCAGAATAATGTCGGCGCCGGCCGCCGTCGCGCGCCCGTCGGGCTCGATCTTGGCTCCGGCGCCGGCGTAGTCCGCATCGGAGATCCCGGCGCCAGCGCCGGCGCCCGCCTGCACGGCGACTTCCGCGCCGAGCCCCGAGAACTTCTTGACGGTCTCCGGCGTCGCGGCGACGCGCGGCTCGGATTTATCGCTTTCCGCGAGAACGGCAATGCGCATTCGCTCAGTCTCCGCAAGCGCCAACACGCCGTCGGCGCCGCGGTCGACCGCGGCGGCCCCCGGCCAGGATCGAACGGCGCTTAGCGCGCCAGAAGGAAGTAGAGGAGAAGCAGGGTTGCGGCGGTGCCCGCGCCGATGATGATCAGGAACCGGATGAACGCGTGATAGGTCTTCAGGTGCTCTTCATAGTCTGCGTTCATGGTCTCGCCGCCTTGGTGCGCTCCGCCGGACATCTCAATCCCCCCAACACTTGCGCCGCATTCCAATCGTCGGGCGGCATCGTAGACGAGCTTGCCCATTCCTGCAACAGGCTGAAGCCGGGCGTTTGGCCGCAAGCAGCGCGTCGGCGCCGCTCCCGTTGAAACGCCGCTGCGCAGCGCCATGTGAGCTGAAAAGCGTCGATTCGATCCCCGAGTCGCACGCGGAGGCGGGAGGAAGCCCATGGCCGCGGACAACGCAACAGCGCCGCAGTCTCGCGCGGAAGTGCGCGAGGTGGTCGGCGTTTTCGACGATCTCTCCTCTTTGCAGTCGGCGATTGACGATCTGATGACGGACGGCTTCGACCGTTCCGAGATCAGCCTGCTCGCCGAGGACGACGCGGTGCGCCAGAAGAAGGGCGCCGCCGGCGCGACGGAGCTCGAGGACGACGACCGTGCGCCGCGCGTCGCTTATGTCGAGGGCGAGTCGCTCAGCGAAGGCAAGGCGCTGCTCGTCGGCGGGCTCTTCTATGTGGGCGCTTTCGTCGGGGCGGGGGCTTTGGCGGGCCGCATGTTCGACAGCCCGATCCTCGCGGGCGCCCTGACGGGCGGCTTCGCTGCGCTCGTCGGGCTGGCGTTGAGCAAGCTCATCGGCGACCGCCAAGCGCGCTGGGCGCGCGCGCAGCTGGAGCGCGGCGGCCTGCTGCTCTGGGCCAGGGCCTGGACCGAGGAGCGCGAGCGGGAAGCCATGGAGGTCATGAAGCGCAACGGCGGCCGCCACGTGCATGTGCATGCGGTGACCGCGTAGGCTTCAGGGGACCAGCGCATCGAGCTCGGGCAGGAGCAGCACGCTCTCCTGCTCGCGCGGATCTGTGCGCGCGACCACGGCGACCGCGGGCTCGCTTCCGGTGTTGACGGGCAGGTGCGGGACATTTGCGCCGATGTAGACGAAGTCGCCGGCATGTGAGACGATTTTGTGCTCCAGCCGCTCTCCATAGTGCGTCGTAGCCTGCCCGCTGATCATATAGATGGCGGTCTCGTGCGAGACGTGCTTGTGCGCCTTGGCGCGCCCGCCGGGCGGGATCGTCAGCAGCTCTAGATAGATGCCTTTGGCGCCGACGCTCTCAGCCGAAATCCCGGGCTTGAAGGTCAGGCCCTGCTTGCCGGTGACTGAATCGCAGGCGCGGATGTGACCGCAGGCCGGACGCTCAGCGAGTTCGATGGTGGAAGACATGGTTCGTTCCTTTCAAGGCCGTTTAGCTAGCAGGGCCTCCGCCCGCCGCCAGGCCTTCTCCTTGCGACCATGACGGAATCGCGTTTTGCGACGCGACCTCAGGCGCGGCCTCGGCCTTGCCTTTCGCGCCGGCGCTCGCCATGAATGTTGCGTGAGAATTGGAGTTGCTGGTCACGGACGGGCCAATGAGCCGCCGCCAAAACCATGTTATTGTCGAGAAAGAGGGAAAAGACGATGGCTTCGGTCGCTTTCGACACTTTGAAATTCGCCAAGCGGTTTGAGCCCGCGGGCGTGTCGGCCAGCCAAGCCGAGGCGACAGCCGAAGCCTTCGCGGAGGCGACGAGCCAGGAGCTTGCGACGAAAGCCGACCTGGCGCTTCTGGAAGCGCGGCTTTCCGCAAAGATCGAGGCGGTTGACGCGAAGTTTGGGGCGATGGAGACGAAGTTCGGCGCGCTGGAGACGAAGTTCGGCGCGCTGGAGACGAAGCTCGGCGCGCTGGAAACGGGTGTCGAGCTCAAGCTCGGCGCGCTGGAGACCGGTGTCGAGCTCAAGCTCGGCGCGCTTGAGACGGGTCTGGACCTCAAGCTCGGCGCGCTGGAGACGCGCATCGTGCTCAAGCTCGGCTTCCTCGTCGTGGCGATCCTCGTCGGGATCGAGGCGTTCAACCGGTATTTCCCGCCCGCACATTGACGGCATCGGACGGAAAACCAGCAACTTCTGTTTGGACGTCTGCTCTCCTGTCGCCTACTTCAATTTGAAGCGCGTCAAGAGATGGTAACCGGCCAGCCCGCCGACCGCCGCGCCAAGGACCGCCGTCAGCACGCCGGCGACGCCGGCGCCGACCAGGCCGCCGAGCACAGCCCCGGCGCCTGCAAGAATGTATTGGTTCTGCTTCTGTTTCGGCAATTCGGGCGTGTTGGTCATGGCGGTTGCCCTTCCTTTGGCTCGGCTTTGTGGGAAACGCCCGAGCGCGCCAATTGGTTCGAGCCCTCTTGCGAACTTTGTTCGAGGCTCGGGAACCGCTGCTGGTCCAAACTTGAATCTTCGACCGCCCTCCTGTAGCTCGGCCACGACAAGCGGAGCGCCCATGAAACTCCCCAACCAATTCTATCGTCCTCTGGCCATCGGCGCGCCGGCGCCGCTCAGAGAGCTTCCCGTCAAGGTCGAGCGCATGATCCACTTCGTGCCGCCGCACCTGGAAAAAATGCGCGCCAAGGTTCCCGAGATCGCTCGCCAAGTCGACGTCGTGCTCGGCAATCTCGAGGACGCCATTCCGTCGGACGCCAAGGAGGCGGCGCGCAAGGGCTTCATCGAGCTGGCGCGCGCGACCGATTTCGGAGCTACGGGCCTGTGGACGCGCATGAATGCGCTGAACTCGCCCTGGGCGCTCGACGACATGATCGAGATCGTCGGCGCCGTGGGCGACAAGCTCGACGTCGTGATGCTCCCCAAGGTCGAAGGCCCCTGGGACATCGCCTATCTCGACCAGCTTCTCGCCCAGCTTGAGGCGCGGAACAAGGTCAGGAAGCCGATCCTCATTCACGCGATCCTGGAGACGGCGGAAGGCGTCAAGAATGTCGACGCCATCGCGAGCGCTTCGCCGCGCATGCATGGCGTCAGCCTCGGC
>Ga0187782_10003264_pt1 | contig 12087 bp, 8 predicted proteins | sample 0715_SJ02_MP15_2_FD_132454 | JGI IMG/M metagenome (GOLD analysis project Ga0187782, IMG submission 132454) | Tropical peat soil microbial communities from peatlands in Department of Meta, Colombia - 0715_SJ02_MP15_20_MG | ecosystem: Environmental > Terrestrial > Soil > Wetlands > Peat | place...
AATGGCCTCCATCGCCTACAGGGCAAAAGCAACGATGGAGGCCACGGCTTTGGACCCGCTGAACTGCTCGCAAGATGTCCATACCTTGCGCCCCTGCATTCAGCCGACAGCCCAGATTCAGTATGTCTAATGGCTCACTGCGCTTCAGAACCGACTCTTTGGGAAAGGGGACGGTAAACATGAGCATCCTGGAAAACGTCAAGGAAGTGGCAAAGGCCGCACAGGAAATTCACAATCTCGAACTGTACGAGCGTGTGCTGGCGTTGCATTCTGACATCATTGGCCTTGTTGAAGAAAACAATCGGTTACGTGATGAGAACAAGAAACTCCTTGAAACCATCGCTCTCAGGAAGGTCATGATCTTTCGGGCACCGTTCTATTATCAGGACGGTGACGAGACTCCATTCTGTCCTGCCTGCTGGGAAGGAGAACAAAGGGCAGCACACTTGATGCGCATCCACGACGAAAGATGGGATTGTCCGACGTGCAAGCACAGGTATATCACCGAAGAAGCCAGTGTACTTGGTTTGCCAGGTTCGTCGGGATTTTCGGGACCGCCTGGACCTAATTCCTGGAAGATGCGGTAGCACAGACTATCGCACAGTCTCGCTTGATACAGCTTGAAAAGATGTCTTGTGTAAGCGTGCAGTTCCTCACCGTGCCCGCCCGCAAAAAGCCCGAAGGTGACCACGAATTCCAGGTCGGTGACCGCGTGTCAATCACCCTGCACACAGGCCGCATCGTTGACGGGACGGTCAGGGCCATGGTGGAGCGCATGATGGCATCCGTCTGCAAGTGGATTACGGGAATAATGAGACCGCACTGGTCGAATTGTGGCGGGTGCATCCGAAGTGAGAGCCAAGACGGAACTAATTATCCTTGCTGTCATTTTTATTTTGTCCGTTGGTCTGGGTGTTTACGCGCAGCATCAGACCGCTGGACTTTCTAAATCGCAAAAGTGACCGGCGCCACATACGCTGTGTGTTCCAAGTACAATATTCTCCAAATGAGTACTCATGTAACCGCCCCGTCAAAGCTGAAGACCTTAGTCGAGGACGGCGGACAAGGCCGACCAGTATAATCGAGCGCCTTGCAAGCCCTCAATGTACTGCTGGGTATGCGTCTACGCACGCGAAAAAGGGACCACCCCCCTCCTGTGTTGCATTTCCCCTCACGTTTTGATCCAGGCACAAATTGAGCGCCTCGGGCTGCCCGTCTGTCATTGACTTCACCAAAATAGCGACCTAGGATGCGATTCAGGGGGGAAGGAGGAAGGGCGCGCTTCCCCGTGACCACTGAGGCAATCGGTCACGATTCACTCATCGGCCAAGCCATCAGCCACTACCGCATCATTGAAAGACTTGGTGGTGGAGGGATGGGTGTGGTGTACAAGGCGGAGGACACACGCCTCCATCGCTTTGTTGCTCTGAAGTTCCTACCGGAGAGCGTAGCCCACGATCCGCAGGCGTTGGCGAGATTCCAACGCGAAGCCCAAGCTGCATCCGCACTAAATCATCCGAACATCTGCACGATTCACGACATCGGCGAGCAGTACGGCAGGACCTTCATCGTCATGGAGTATCTGGAAGGCAAGACCCTAAAGTACGTGATCGCTGGTCGGCCCATGGAGTTAGAACGCTTGCTTAACGTCGGTATCGACGTTGCCCTTGCCTTAGACGCAGCGCATTCAAAAGGAATCATTCACCGCGACCTCAAGCCTGCCAATATCTTTCTTACAAACCACGAGCACGCAAAAATCCTCGATTTTGGTCTGGCAAAGGTTAGCCCCTCGAAAGCCTTCTTGGGATACACAGCAACCGGAGTCACGGAAGACGTTGATCCCAATCATCTGACTAGTCCGGGCAGCACCTTGGGCACAGTTGCTTATATGTCGCCAGAACAGGCTCGCGCCAAAGAACTCGATTCACGCACGGATTTATTTTCGTTTGGCACTGTTCTGTACGAAATGGCGACAGGACAGTTGCCCTTCCGGGGGAACAGCAGTGCGACGATTTTTGAGGCTATTCTGAACCGCATTCCGGCGCCTCTCTCTCGTCTCAATCCTGACCTTCCCCCGAAACTGGAAGAGATCGTTAACAAGTGTCTCGAAAAGGATCGCGACCTCCGCTATCAGCACGCTGCTGACATTCGCAGCGACCTCAGGCGGGTAAAACGAGACACGGATTCGGGGCCAAGCGCGGCCTACGCTGCCGCACAAACCGTTGACGCACCCGTTACCTTTGGCAGTGTTCCAACGTCGCAATTTTCCGTGGCTGTACCGACGGCTGGGACGGGGCGAAGGAAAATGTGGGTTGGCGTTGCCGCGCTGATCGTGTTGGTGGGAGTGGGGACGGGCATCCTAAGACTTCGCCAGAAAAGCGCTCATTCCACTGTGGAAAGTTTAGCGGTTCTTCCCTTCACAACCAATCCGGGAGAAACCACTGATGAATACCTAGTAGACGGAATAACCGAGGGGGTGATTAACGACCTTTCCCAAGTGTCGTCACCGCGGGTCATGGCCCGCACCACAGTGTTTCGCTTCAAGGGGAAGGAGAGTGATCCACAACAGGTAGGGGCTGCGCTGAAAGTCGACGCCGTGGTTACAGGCCACATCGTTCAGCGCGGAGATAATCTAACGATTCAAGTCGAGCTTGTCAGAGTCTCGGACGGTACACAAATTTGGGGGCGGCAGTTTACGCGTAAGATGACGGATGTTTCGTGCCTTCAGAGCGATATCGGGCGAGAGATTGCATTGCGGTTGCGTGTGCGGCTGAGCGGCGAAGAGAAACAACGGATGACGGAGGCTCGAACACAAAACCAAGAAGCCTATCAACTCTATCTGAAAGGACGGTTCTTCTTTGCACAGCGGACAGAATCCGGCCTGAGGCAAGCAATCGATGATTTTCGCCATGCCGTGGCTTTGGATCCTACCTATGCTGAGGCGTACGCGTCTCTGGCCATTGCCTATGATGTGGGCCATAGCTACCTGCCACCTGATGAAACAAGGAATCTTCCCAGCGGAAAAGCGGAAGCAGAAAGGGCGGTCCGACTGGACCCGATGTTGAGTGAGGCACACATTGCACTTGGCGTACTGAACTCGACTGCTTTCGAATGGGCGTCTTCGGAACGGGAATTCAAGATCGCCGTCGAGACCAACCCGAACGACGCCAACGTACATTACTTTTATGCGATAGCTTGCTTGGTTCCGCAAAAGCGCTTTGACGAGGCGATAGTCGAGCTTAGCAAGGCCCTAGAACTCGATCCCTTATCCGGTGCCATTAACACGAACTTTGGTTTTGTACTCATGCAGGCGAAGCGCTTTGACCAGGCTCGCGAACAGTTTCGCAAGACGCGAGAATTGGACCCCCACTTCGAAATGGCGACCGAGCGATCGGCGGAGTTGGAGGCGTATCTGGGTAACTACTCCACAGCGCGGCAGCTCCGCATAACCCGTTGCCCGGAGGAAGCGAAGCTGGATTTTGGAACCGGGAAAGAAGCCTACTATCAGTCTGTTCTCAAATCACCATGCTTTGGGGGCCGGGGCGTGGGCTCGGCAGTTAGCTACGCAATGCTGGGAAAGAAAGACGAGGCCTTTCACGATTTGCATTATGACTTGGAATCTGGCACCCGCAACTTGATAGTGGACATTAGGCGTCCCGAATACGACTCTCTCCGTTCCGACCCACGCTATGCCGAACTGCTACGGCGAATGAATCTTTCACAATAGACTCATCCCAATGCTGTTCTTACCAAGAGAAGCTGGTGGAAAGACGCCGACCCCGACATCCCCATCCTGAAACAAGCCAAGGCGGAGTACACGAAGCTGCAGTGATTTCGGCAAGTGTTACGTTCGTCATTTTTTACAGTGCCTGGTTAGTGGGGAAACCGAAAAAGTTCCGCATAGTACCTGCCCCCCGACAGCCAAGGTACTGATACGTACTGGGGAGTTCATTGACTTGTAATAGGCTCAAGCTTATGCTTCGCCATAGAAGGTAAATGGGAAGGAGAACTTCCCATGCCGAACCAGGCGCAATCCCTAGACTCCTTTATCGGGCTTGAGTTTTCTCACTACCACATTGTTCAGAGGCTTGGTGGCGGCGGGATGGGAGTCGTGTACAAGGCCGAAGATACGCGTCTGCACCGTAATGTCGCTCTGAAATTCCTACCCGACAGTGTAGCGAAAGACCCACATGCACTAGCGCGTTTTCAAAGAGAGGCGCAGGCGGCGTCGGCGTTGAACCATCCCAACATCTGCACCGTTTATGATATTGGCGAAGCGGAGGGTAAGGCGTTCATCGCCATGGAGTATTTGGATGGCACGACGCTGAAGCACCGCATTGTGGGCCGCCCCATGGAGACGGAAACACTGTTGAATCTCGGCATTGAAATCGCTGATGCTCTGGACGCGGCGCACTCCAAAGGAATCGTTCACCGAGACATTAAGCCAGCGAACATCTTTGTCACCGACCGGGGTCACGCCAAAATACTCGATTTTGGGTTGGCTAAGGTCGCCTCGCCCACACCCTCGCGCCAAACCTACGGTGATGGTGTGGAGACGCTGTCCATTGATGAACAGCATCTGACGAGTCCCGGCACAGCCATCGGGACGGTGGCCTACATGTCGCCGGAGCAGGTGACCGGTAAGGAGTTGGATGCACGCACGGACCTGTTTTCGTTTGGGGTCGTGCTGTATGAGATGGCCACGGGAACGCTGCCATTTCGTGGCCAAACCTCGGGGATTATCTTCGAGGCGATTCTCAATCGAACGCCGCCGCCAGCGGTTAAGCTAAACCCGGACATCCCCTCGGCGTTAGAGCAAATCATCAACAAGGCACTGGAAAAGGACCGCGATTTACGTTACCAGCACTCAGCCGATATCCGTGCAGACTTGCAGCGGTTGAAAAGGGACACTACGTCTGGAAAGACGGCTGCCGTGGCTGCAGTCGCGCCGGTTGCAAGAGGCAAATTCCGTTGGCTCTGGGTACTTGCCGCTGCGGTAGTTGTTTTGGCGATCGCTGGAACCTTCATCTGGTTGCGCCTACCCCAGACTCCTCCGAGAGTGCTCGCTACTACGCAACTGACCAAGGATGGCGCGCCAAAGTATGAAGTGCTCACCGATGGGTCACGGCTATATATCGGAGAAAGCAACTGGACGAACCAACTCCTGGTGCAAGCAGCTGTCACTGGAGGCGAGACTTCGCCGATTCCCACCCCTTTCCCTTCTCCAATTCTCGTGGATATCTCTCCCGATCGTTCTCAGCTCTTGATAGTGAATTGGGTTAGCAACGAGCCACAGGGGTTTTGGGCAATCCCGCTTCCCAGCGGGCCACCTCGCCGGCTTGCCGACGTGAAAGGTGGGAACGGTAGGTGGTCCCCGGATGGCCGCCAACTAGTTTTTGCAAAAGGCGAGGATGTTTACTTAGCCAAGGCGGATGGCACCGATGCACGCAAGCTGTTCGCTGTGTCAGATGGGGGTGTGGATAATCTTCAGTTTTCTCCCGATAGCACCCGCATGCGGTTTAGTGCTTGGAATGGCAAAGACAATTCAAGTTCGATTTGGGAGATTCGAGCGGACGGCACTGATCTTCATCCCCTGCTGCCGGGCTGGAGGAATGCGCCTTCTGAGTGCTGCGGCCTATGGTCGCCCGATGGCCATTATTTTCTCTTCATAGTACGTAGTAGTCCTCTTCTTAGAGGAGGGAACATATGGGCCTTACGGGAAACGAACAGTGCGTTTCGCAAGTATCCCGCAAGGTTGTTTCAGCTCACGGCTAGACCAATGCTATTCGGTGCGATGACATGGAGCCCAGATGGCAAGAAGCTGTTCGTGGACGGTCTCCAAGAACGCGGCGAACTCGTCCGCTACGATACAAAGCAGCGCGCGTTTGTGCCCTTTTTGTCCGGAATTTGGGCAAATAACGTGAGTTTCTCCCGTGACGGTGAGTGGATTGCGTACGTGTCCTATCCCGAAGGAACGCTGTGGCGCAGCCGGGTGGATGGCAGCGACCGTCTGCAGCTCACAAATCCACCGATCTTTGCTTTCCTTCCACGCTGGTCGCCTGACGGAACGCAGATTGCGTTCACGGATATACAGGCGGGACGACCGTGGAAGATTTTTCTTATATCGGCACAGGGAGGCGAAGCGGAGGAAATGCTCGCCGAAAAACTGGCCCAGAACGATCCAGGATGGTCCCCAGACGGTAAGCAATTGGTCTTCGGTCGTTACGCTCGTAGCGAGTCGACCATCCAGCTGCTGGACAAGAATTCGAAGAAAATGTCGATCATTCCGGGTTCACAGGGGTTGTACTCTCCTCGCTGGTCACCGGATGGCCGGTACCTTGCTGCGCTCACCACCGTCTGGACGAAGATTGTGGTTTTCGATTTCAAGAAACAGCAATGGTCAGACTGGCTCAGCGGACATCGGTACGGCTACCCTGCATGGTCGCGAGATGGGAAATATCTCTATTTTCGGATGGATCAGCTGGGATACTACCGAGTCCAGTTGGGACAGACTCAGGCCGAACTTGTAGTGGACTTGAAGGATTTTCATCAATTTTCCGCCGGCAACATGGGCCCTTGGAGCGGTATCACACCAGACGGTTCGCCTCTTTTCGTTCGCGACACGGGCACGGACGAAATCTATGCGCTGGACCTGGAACTGCCTTAGTCCCAAACATCCCCATCTTTGGAAAACCAGGGTGAAGTGCACGCAGCTGACGTAGTTCTTCAAATTGTGCGCACAAACTTGACAGTGCCTGATTACAGATAGCTACTCGTACTTGAGACCCGTGAGCTCTGCTAGAGACAGCCAATGTCTCGGGTGAGGTATTCTTTCGCCTCGCTTGATCAGCGTCGCGTAAGGGTGAGACACATCAATTGCAAGCCGTATTGCCTTCGCCGTGAGTGTAGATAATCGAGGCAGAATCGCTGTCCGATAGAAATCCTCGTCGAGCCACTTCGGAAGCTCTGCAGGGTTCCATCTGCGCAATGCTTCGACCTGTTTAGCATGGGTGGCAGTTCTGCGAGCTTCAGCAAGCGGACTGTGGGTCGCGATGCGTCCGAGTTTGGCTTTTTCCAGCATGTTCTCTCAACTGCTCCTCGCCAGGATGCCACATAGAAAACTTTTTGCGAGGTCAGAGTCCATGCGCGTAAGGCCACCCGGCCTGTTTTGCCCCCCAGATGCCCTAGAGCATAATGCTGCACACGGCGAAATACGGTGTGAAAATGTGCGCAAGATCGACTGAAATTGCGGTGCGAATTTCGCTCACTTGCAAGCAACACACTCACCAATCCCGCAACTTTATTTTCGGCGACATCGCAATTAGTTCTTGACATACGTTGACATACTTCGCATATTTGCCGCATGAAGAAACGGACTACAGTCTGGTTGCCTCAGGGATTACTCGCACGGCTCAAGAAGCTATCGCGCAATACTGGTGCGCCGATGGCGGAACTGTTCCGAAGAGCCGTTGAGTCTTACCTGAAACGCCAGACGTAGGCCAAAACCGAAACGGGCCTGCCGACTGTTAGCAGCAGCCGACAAGCCCTAACCAAATTGCACAATGGAGGTGCAACGTGGCTACACCGATTGTAAGTTGTGCTGTACCCTCTGTCGAACCTACTGCCAACAGTCGCTCATCCGTCTACGAGATCATCACAAGCCGGATTGTCGAGGAGCTAGAGAAGGGACAGGTGCCCTGGCGCAAGCCCTGGAAGACTCTCCCACCTGTCAACCTAATCAGCAAGAAGCCCTATCGGGGTATCAACGTATTCCTACTCGCGTTGCAGGGCTACGGCTCGCAATACTGGCTGACATTCAACCAAGCCAAGCAACTAGGCGGAAACGTTCGCAGAGGCGAGCACGGCACCAAGATCGTGTTTTGGAAATTCGGCTGCTACGAAACAGAGACAGCAGACGGCGAGATTGAGGAGCACAAATCCGCATTCCTTCGCTACTACACGGTGTTCAACCTGGAGCAAACCGAAGGATTGAAAGCACTCCTCACACTTCCACCAGCGTTCCCCGTCAAATCGGCGGAAGAGATCATCAAGGCAATGCCAAACCCCCCAGCATTCGAGCAAGATGCGCGGGCAGCCTACATCCCATCGCGGGATGTGGTAGCGATGCCCTCCCGCGTAGCGTTCGAGTCTCAGGCAGAATACTACTCGACACTGTTCCATGAGCTAACGCACTCTACCGGACACGCAAAGAGACTTGCGCGGGAAGGATTCGACTCTCCACAAAGCTTTGGGAGTGCCTCTTACTCACGCGAGGAGCTAATCGCGGAGATGGGTAGCGCTATGCTTTGCGGTGTTGCAGGTATCGAGCAAAGCACCATCGCCAATTCCGCAGCCTACCTCAAGACCTGGATTGCCAGACTCAAGAGCGATTCGAAGCTTGTCATTTCCGCTGCTAGCGCTGCGCAAAAGGCAGCTGACTACATCCGAGGGGAGTCTAGGAAAGACTCCCCTGCCACGCAGGGGGAAAGCCGTGCAAGCTAATCTCGCATTCCCTCAATCTCTCACCGAGAAGTATCGGCCTGTGCGCATCGCGGATTTCATCGGCCTAGATCGTCCCAGGCGCGTGCTTTCCGCATTCTGCAGGCGGCCTACGTCTGGGGCTTGGCTCTTTGTGGGGCCGTCTGGCGTGGGCAAGTCAACGATGGCGCTAGCTCTGGCGAATGAACTACAGGCAGAGCTGCACACGATACCCTCGCAAAAGTGTACGGCCTCAGCAATCGAGGATGTTGTGCGGCAATGCTGGTACGCGCCAATGACGGCAGGAGGATTCCACATTGTGCTGGCAGACGAGGCAGACGCTATGTCTAATGCTGCGCAGCTACAGCTACTCAGCAAACTGGACTGCGTGGACCCCGCACCAAGCACCATCTGGATTTTCACCGCGAACGACACCGAACGGCTAGAACGTCGATTCCTCTCTCGTTGCAAGATGCTGGATTTTTCAAGTTATGGCATGTCTGGCGAGATCGCCGCGTATCTCGATAAGGTGTGGCACGCGGAATGTGGGAACGGAAACGCACCAGACTTCGAGCGTCTGGCGAAAGACGCACGCAACAATGTGCGCGACTGCCTCATGCGCCTGGAAGTCGAGCTAATGGCTCTGTGAGGGGACGCTATGACAATCAGAGTGGCGATTTACGCGAGAGTTTCCACAGCCAATCACGGCCAAGATGTTTCGATGCAGACCCGGGAACTGCGCCAGTTCGCGGAAGCGCGCGGCTGGCAGCTTGCAGGCGAGTACATCGACGCGGGAGTGAGCGGGGCTAAGGATTCCCGTCCAGAGCTAAATCGTCTGATGGCCGATGCGCACAAGCGCCGGTTCGATGTCGTTTGCGTGTGGCGATTCGACAGGTTCGCACGATCTGTGTCTCACTTGCTCAGAGCGTTGGAAACGTTTCGTGCGTTGGGAATCGACTTTGTTTCCTACTCGGAACAGATGGACACGAGCACGCCAGCGGGCAAGATGGTTTTCACTGTGTTAGGGGCTGTAGCGGAGCTGGAACGCAGCCTGATTGTTGAGCGAGTTCGGGCGGGGCTTCGGAACGCACGAGCGAAAGGGAAGCGCTTGGGCAGGCCACGTTTGGCCGTCGATGCCGCGAGAATCGCTCGCCTGCATTCGCTGGGGCGCTCCATACGGTAGATCGCTGACGAGCTAGGCTACTCCCGCAGCCTTGTCCACAAAACCCTAGCGGATGGCGACTCTGGCCGCGTTGCAACCAAAGCGGGTTAGCACTTACATCGAACCCGTCTACAAAACAGATGTTTTCGTGCTATCCACAGGCCCGTATAATCTTCGGCAAACGACTAAAGCAACTCAGGCTTGCGCGCCGTCTGTCGCAGGAGAAGCAGGCGGAACTAGCAGGACCTACATCGAAATCATGTGGGCGGCGTCAGCGTTAACAGTTCGTGCTTTTTGCGTAGTGAAAAGAGGGCGGTTGATGCCGCTTAGCGATTGAAAGGAACTTCGGAAATCCAGTGGAACCCGCGGCTGACGAGGATGAAGCTGTTGTGGTCCACAAGTTTGAGTTGAAGATGTGTTTTGTGGCCGTCCATATCGCCGTCGAGATTAAGTTCGTCCTGCGTCGGCCGTTGCAATGAGAAAGTGGCCTTCCAGTTTTTGTCGGTGGCGCTTGTTAGAGTCAGAGTTTTGGTGCTGAGGTTTATATCGCTGTTATAGCGGGCGAAGGAATCGTCAATGCGCTGGAAAGCCATGCGCTCCGGAAGATCGAAAACCACGCGGCGCCACCGGCCGAAATCGGTGATTAGCGGGGCGCGCACTTGGCCGTCGACGAGTTGCTGCTGGACTTCCCAAATACCGTAAAGCACTGACTTCGGATGGCCACCGCCATATTTAAACCAACTTAAACGCGCGCTATACGCATTCATTCCGATTAGCCAAATACTAAAAAGAAGCTGCGCATAGAAGGCGATGCGATTCGCGCGAGGGGTAGCAAAAATCGGGAACTGCGTCGAAGGCGCGGCGGTGCGATTCAGGAAGAAAAAATCGATGACGCGGCGCAAATCGGGAACGACGAGGAAAAAAGCGAGAAGGAAGAGGTGAAAGGAAAGCAGTTTGACGGGGACGTCGTAAGTCATGTTGAGCATGAAGACCTGGGTCATGTCGGCCATGCAAACGAGCGCGCCGAAAGTGGTGGTGCGAGGAAAGAGCAGGAGGAGTCCACCGAACAATTCCGCGCTGCCGGCAAACATCTCGTAGGCAGGAGAGGCTCCAATCGAAGACCACAAGACACCCATGGGAGAAAAAGTGCCATATGGTGTGAGCAAACGAGTGAGATAAGGAAAGGGCATTTGCACGGGAACCACTTTGGAGAGCCCGTAGACGATCATCTGGCCAGCCAGACAAAATCGGAGAGCGAGACGAAACCATTTGTGCAGGGTCACGTAATTGGGGCGCTGGCGATCGAGCGAAGACCAGATGATGGCAGCAATCGCAGCGATCATCAGGAGGCAAAAGGCTAGCACCCAATCAAAGGTTCGGTCGCCGCTACCGGTATCCACGGAGGCAGGTGGCTGAGCAGTGTGAAAAATGTGGAGCGCGGTCCAGATGACAATTGGACGCATGGGAAAGAAAGAGGAAAGGTCGGGGATGTCGATGTTCGGTAGCGGCAACAGGCTGGTCAAAATTTGGGTAAAAACACAGTAGAGGGCGAAGTAGAGAAAGCAGAATCGGAAGGCGAGGCGTATGGCGCTGCTCCAGTGTGAAATTTGTACCTGTTGCTGAATGGGATTGATCTCAGTTGCGGTTGCCATCGGTGTCTCCATGAGGAGTTAGCTACGCCGTGAGCGTCAAAAGACTTTGTGGACTGCCTAGAGTGAAAATGGTTCCGAAAAACGGGGCCCGGCCGAATGAAGTGAGCGAATCATAACAAGATTTGAAGGAAGCGGCTAGCGGGCGAGCAGCTCGCAATCAGATTCTTGAAGTCGGTGCCGAACGGGACGAATCCCACCTCCTGCTGCTCGCTGTTGACGAAAGTCGAGCGATGCATGGTTGAGGATGATATGAACGACTGAACGACGCGGGCCCGGCACACAAAAACGCGTTTCAACGGCAAACCCAGAAAACTGGGTCAGCTTTAGGGAGCATTGTTGTTCACCCCCTCAATCGAATGACGGGGTATTACGCATTGAGGGAAATTTGCTACACCCCTGAACGGTTGGGCGGAGTGTGGGCTAGCACGAACTTTTCCGGGAAGCGCGTTAATCAGGAGCCAAGCGAGTAGTTTCGGATTGCCGACCAACCGCCCAGATTCAGGACTATTCCTGCAACTTCGTCCGGTCTGAATTGTGCGCTTCCACACTTGATGCGCTGTTGTCGGGCCAAATCGAACGCCTTAACCCAAGGAACGAAGCTTTCATTTTGTTGCTTGTTGGAGCAACCGTGCAGCAGAAGGGCGGACTGCTAGAGGCCTCAGTCCAACATTCTATTGAACTTCACATAATATAGTGACATTCCTGAGTTTCTTTGTTACTGTCCCGACATGGGAAATTCATTAGGAGTTCGTCGCGACTTCATGGCTTTAGAGCAGCGCCGTCGTGAGGGGGCCG
>Ga0187782_10003265_pt1 | contig 12087 bp, 9 predicted proteins | sample 0715_SJ02_MP15_2_FD_132454 | JGI IMG/M metagenome (GOLD analysis project Ga0187782, IMG submission 132454) | Tropical peat soil microbial communities from peatlands in Department of Meta, Colombia - 0715_SJ02_MP15_20_MG | ecosystem: Environmental > Terrestrial > Soil > Wetlands > Peat | place...
CTCCGGAATCAGGTCCGAGGCGGCGACGTACAGAGTGACACCCGCCGAAAGCGCCAAGCCATAGTTCACCCATCGCTGTGCAACAGCCATCGCGAGTATGCCGAGGAGCCGCGAGATGCCCAGTGCCGCCACGGACCACATCCCGGCCGCGCGGCTCTTCTTGGCCGCCGCCATAACAGAGGCCATAGTGAATCCCTCCGGGATGTTGTGGAGGATCACGGCGCCGAAGATGACGACGCCCAGCCAGTTGGAAATCAAGAAGCCGCAGGCGATGCACACGCCATCGAAAAATGTATGGGTCAACAGGCCCCCGAGCGCCGCATAAGCCACGCCGGGACGGATAAACTCTTCGGCATGGGTTTCCTCGCCGAAGTGGAAATGCGCGGGTAAGGAGTGCTCGAAGACGTGGACAATGAAATACCCCGCCAGGATCCAGGGCGCGGCTCGCGCCCCCGGCAGGCGCTCAAAACTTTCGGGAATCATCACCGTAATCGTGGTCGCCAGCATAAAGCCGGAGCCGAAAGCAATGAATGAGGCCAGAAAACTCGGCCGCCAGTTTCCGGCAGTGACAATGCCGCCACCCAGTAGATTGGCGACGCCGGCGACCATTCCGAGCGCGAGACTGATCCAGAGGTAGTTCATTGCAGTGACGAGTGACGAGTGATGAGTGACGAGCAGAAGATCCGAGCCGAAAATCGAAATTCGAAAATCGAAATTCGAAATCCGCACCTAACGCACGAGTTTCGAGTTTCGAATTTCGGTTTTCGATTTTCGGTGTCCTAGCCAGAGTGTCTTATGTGCACGATTTCGCCGTCCTGCACCACGTAATCCTTTCCCTCGAGCCGGAGTTGGGCGCGCGCGCGGGCTTCGGCAAATCCGCCTGCAGCAATGAGATCGTCGAACTTCACAACTTCGGCGCGAATGAATCCGCGCTGCAAGTCGGTGTGAATTTCCCCGGCGGCCTCGAGCGCCGAGGTCCCGGCGCGGACGGTCCAAGCCCGGCATTCATCTTCACCGACGGTGAAAAAGGAGATCAAACCCAAAAGCTGGTAGCTGGCGCGAATCAACCTCGAGATGGCGGACTCCGTCAGACCGTAACTGGCCAGGAATTCGGCGGCCTCGGATTCATCGAGTTCAGCCAACTCGGATTCCACCTTGCCGCAGATCGCCGCCACGGCGGTGTGGGGCCTTGGTTTCAATCCTGCCTCCCGCGCAAACTGTTCCGCCGCGTTGGCGCGAGCTGTGTCTTTCTCACCCAGGTTGAGAACATAAAGCATCGGTTTCACGCTCAAGAAGGTAAAACCACGAATGACCTTCTCGTCCTCGGCGCCCAAGGAAGCGTCGCGCAGGGGTATTTGCTTCTCGAGACTGGCTTTGCAGACGTTCAAGACCTGAAGTTCTTTTTCAAGCAAGGGATTCTTCTGCTTCTTAACGTCCTTTTCAAGCCGCTCGACGCGCTTCTCCACCACGGCGAGATCCGAGAGCATGAGCTCGAGTTCCACGTTTTCGATGTCGCGAGCGGCATTCACGCCGCCCATCGCAGGAATGGAATCGCTCTCAAAGTCTCGAACCACGTGCGCCAGGGCGTTCAGCTCGCGCAGGCTCTGAGATTGCAGGCCCGCCCGCGTCAAGTCAATGATGCTGCCGGGCGTATCGACGTACTCGACCGTGGCGTGGATGGTTTTTTGGGGGCGAAACAGCTCCGACAGCCGGTCAAGACGCGGGTCGGGCACCCTGACGACGCCCACATGCGCGTCCGCCCGGCCCGCGGCGTGCGTCCGGGTAAGGATTTGAAACAGGGTCGACTTGCCTACTTGAGCCAGACCTACGATACCACTTCTCAGCAAGGGTTCCTCTGGATGGCCGGCGTCGTACTGTGCAACTGCAGCGGCGGTCCCTGACCGCCGGCCCCTAGTTTCTGCATTCCTGGAAGCCCGCGCTCCCACGCCCTCCGTGCGCCGGCAATTAGATTCTGATAAATTCCTTCTTACAATACATCCAATAGAGTATTAGCCAAACAATTGCGAAAGCGGCGGTCGCCTCTAGCAAGCTATCCCACCGGCCCACCAGCGGCAACAAGTGTCCTACAAACACGTTGCCCACTTGCCGGAAGTCGAACACTTCCGTGGCTACGTAAACGGCGATGGAATTCATGCCGATGACGATAAACCCGAAGGCCCATTTTTTGTGGCCGAGCACATCCATGACCCAGTAAAAAAGGGCCAGCATTATAAAGCTGAAGCCGCCGGCGATGAGAACGTAAGAACTCGTCCACATCAGTTTGATGACGGGAAACCACAAACTCCAGACGAGCCCCACCGCCAAGCTCAGCCCGCCCATCAACAGCAACCGGTAAAGCTTGCCGGCGTGCGAGCGGTTCGACGCCAGCAGTTGCCCGGCCAGCACCCCCAGCAGCACGGAGGCGCCGAAGCCCAAATAGCTCAGGAACCAGGTGTTTTCACCATAATGCAGGCGGCCGAGCACCCACTTGTCCACATAAGTTGGCAGGTTCCCCTGCGGAGTCAGGACTCCCGCGCCCACCCCCGGCACCGGTACGAGCATCACCACGGCCCAGTACGCCAGAAGGAATATGCCGATGGCCGGGGCGTGCCATTGTGGTCTCAACTTCACGGCCACGAGCATGGCGATCAGGTAACCCGCGGCGAGACCGTGCAAGACGCTGTAACAGGGACGGAACTGCGACCAGTCGAACAAGAGCAGATTGCCCTGCGTCACGGTCCCCAGGCAGAACATAACCACGGCGCGCCACAAGGCATGGAGCAATAGCTTTCCGTCGGTTTGGCCCTCGGCGCGACGCTTGGAAATGGCGAGCGGAATGGCTGCTCCCATGATAAACATAAAGAGCGGCCAGATCAGGTCGTAGAAATGCAGTCCCTGCCACCGCACGTGCTCGAATTGCCGGAGGAACTTGTCAAAGTAAGGCCGGTTGATGACTTTGCCGAGACCCAGCAGAATGGCGGTGCCGCCGGTAATCCAAAACATGTCGAAGCCGCGCAGGGCGTCGAGAGAAATGAGTCGCTGCTTGGGTGGAGGCGGGCCGGAGCTTGCGGCGCTCGACGGTCGGGTTGCGACTTCGTGTGTTAATTCAATCTCCGAAGCTTTCACTCGGCCCTCCGCTCGTCGCACGACGCCTGGGACGTCTGCCCGACTTCAACCCTCACTTTAGCAGATTCGCCACCGTGCCGCCGGCAAACAGCGGTCCGAGTCCGAGAGTGAAGATCAAGTTGCCCCACAAGGCATGTTCGAAGGTTGCGCACATCACCGAGCGGCTCTTCAGGTAGGTTGTGGCAAAGAGCAACCCCCCCGCCGCCGAAAGCAGCGGCGCCCAGACGTTGCGGAATACGAGGTGGGCAAAACCGAAAAGCGCCACATTCAGGGCCAGGAACCACGCGGCTCTCACGTGCGGAAGGAGCCGCGGCGCCTGCGCGAAGAAAAACGCCCTGTAAATCAGCTCCTGCGGATACACTGAAAGCAGGGGATACAGAACCAGAATTAGCAACCACAATCGCGGATGTTGCCTCGGAAGCTCCAGGAAGTGCTCTGGAAGCAGGGCGTAGGTAGCTGCCGTCATCACCAACCCGCCCGCCGCGAAACGCGCCAAGATTCGCCAGCCCCAGTCTTTCACCGGCCTGAGGTCCCAGATCGCCGGTCTCGAGCCCTCCGGAAGCGACCTTATACACCACACCGAACCCGCAATAAGAGCTGGGATTATGAGCCTGATTGCAGGTCTGCCGAAAGCGAGGAACACGAGAGGTAGAACTACGAACAACACCGCCATGGCAAATGCTTGCTTTAGGGAGTCCATTTCCGCCGCTCCGTCTCACCCAACAGCGCTAAGCGTAACCCTGAGAGGTTACCTGGCAATTCGTTCCGTGTTCCCGTAGGCGTCCACCGGCTAGGCGGGAAACAACTCTCTTCGAATGAGCTGCTCTCCTCGCAGCACATGAATGATATACACCACCTTCTTGTCAGCGCGATAGAAAACTCGGCAAGGGGGAATTACCAATTGGCGGTAAGGCAGGCCCCCGAGCTCAGACGGTACCGAGCCCATCTGTGGAAACCGCCGAAGCCTTCCCACACCTGCGACTACCTGCCGGACCAGTTTACGGGCTGCCTCAGGCTTGTCCAAGGCAACGTAATCTGCAATCGCGTCGAGGTCCTGAACGGCCGGCTCAGTCCAGATTATTCGAGCCATCGTTTTAATCGCGCCTTGGCCTGCTCGTGAGTCACTGTCCGACCTTCCTGGATAGCTTTTTCCCCGCGCGCGATTCCTTCCAAAAGTCGTAAGCGGCTCTGAAGAGCCTCGAAGGTGACCACATCCACCAGATAGGCTGTGGGGACACCGCGTTGGGTGATCAAGACGGGAGACTGGTCGTGCACCAATTCGGTAAGAATCTTGGTGGCATTTCGCTTCAGGGTGGTCACCAGTTGGGTTTTCATAGAAGTGATACTAAAGTATCACTCGGCCATTTGCAAGCTTGAACAATAAATAGGCTGTGTGCGCAGACGGGCGCGGCGCGCCGGTTGCGACTGATTGTGGATGCAATCCGCTCTTCGACTTCGCGCTAGAGTGTGGCGGCCCACTGTTTTCGGGGCAGTAGTTGCACGGGACCCAAAAGGCCGGAAGGGGGAATGTGCGCGGGTTTCACCTCGCCGTATGTGCCCCAGCGGATGCCAAAGGTTTCCGCCAGCGCTTTACGGTCAGGCTTGGGAAGCGATTGGACGTGCTGAATCCAGAGATTCCCCACCTCCACTCTCAGGTGGTTGGTTCCAAGTTTTAGCGCCTTGCCGCAGTGAAGGATCCGCGAACCCTTCCAAGCGGCGCCCAGGTTAGTTCCATTCAGAACCGCTTCGGCGGTCTCGTGCACAGTGCCCAAATCCAGCGCCCATTCGAACTGGTCGACGAGGTTTGCCATTTCGAAATCCGCTTCGTAGATTCCCCAGCCGCTGTAGTATTTTCCTTCCGGGAGGTCATTCCAAGATTGCAACTCCGCGAGGGCGGGCACGATCTTCTCTCCCAAGGTCAATCGCCAGGGGCCTTTCACGGGGACAGGTTGCGGGATGCCCTTCACCTCAACCCGGTGCGTCTCACCTTCGGCATCGGTCAGGGAATAGCTGCCGTTCTTCTCGATGAAGCCCTGCACTCGGGTTCGGTCTCCGGCTTTCTCGATCTTTCGAGGACCTGGTAAATTGGTGCGGGTGATGACAGGACCACTGCCGCCCTGGCCGAAGATCAAGAAGTACGATTCGTACGGTGAGAGTTGCACTTGAACTTGCGTAACCGCCGTTTTGGAATCGGCGAGTGTGGAGTGGCTGAATACCAGCGTCTCTTCGATCTCGCCCGTTTCCGGATTCCAGCTCTGAGGCGAGCGATGACCGACCGCGAATTGCACTCTCAGGTCCTGCCAGCGTGATGAAATATTGCTCACGAAGTAGACATCTGCCTCGTCAGTCTTTCTATGTATAAAGCCGACATTCTCGCGGGCATGTTGTCGCGCGGAGTCACTCGAGTCTCCTGATTCCAGAATTTCAAACGCGGGCGGAAGCGCCGCACGCAAGCTGGGCAGAACTGTTGAACGGTCGCTGCACAGGACGACCCTGCCTCGGCCGCAGTTCTCGACCACGCCCAACCGGGGCGGTTTGCCTCTCCAGAGGGTGGCGAGCATCGAACTCAAACGCGCGCTCCGGGCGTTGTTGTCGTTAACTCCCGGCGCCGCCTCCGGCAGCCTCCCGGAGAAAATCAGATACCCGCCCTCCTGCACGAATCTCAACAAGCGGTCCAGCGACTCCGGCGGCATGTACCGCACATCGGGCACGATCACGACCGAGTAAGCTCCCGTTCCCGCGCGCAGCGTGCCAGCTTCGACCGCGGCCACGCGCGCCAAGGCGTCGTCGTTGATCAAGTCGAAGTCATACCCGGCGCGTCTCAACTCGAGAGGCAACTGAACGCCGAGTTGCCTTTCAATCTCAACGTCCATATTCATACCGCCCATGCCGAACTTGGAGTAGACGTCGGCAATCGGAATGTACACAGCCACGGGATTGACCGCGACGCCTTGTTGGAGCAGCGCACAAACTCGCTGGATGTACTGCGTCAGGTAATGGTAGTGGCGCCACCAGATATTGTTGTGGTTTACGACCGTCGAGGCGTAGAACGTCCAGCCCGGCTGACCGGCCTGGGGCGGCGAATAGGAGTAGCCTTGGTTGACGATTTGGTTGATGCCGTCCAGGAACTGCGCATCCGTATTCCCTTTCATCATTTCGAGCGTGACCATGAAGAGAGGGAAGCGCAGCCAGGAGAAAGTCTCCGCCGAAATGACGGGCTTCTGGTAAATGTGGCCGGCGGAGGAGGCGAGGCGGCGATGCTGAATGTCGACGGCGTACTGGTCTCCTCCCTCGATGTGTTCGCCTTCGGGAATGTGCGCCAGCGCGTAACCTTGCATCACATCCCCCATCGCGCCATGCGCCTGGATGCGCGCCGTCATGCCATGCTTCTGGGCCCAATCGGCGAGAGGCGCGAAGAAGTTCTCGAGGATGAGGTCCGAAAGAGTGAGGTGATAGTCATAACGGATGTGCGGAGTCAGCGGTCCGGCATCTTGCCACAAGGCGGGAAGATAAGGCGTCAAGTCATAGCCTCGCCGCCTTTCGAATTCCTTCATCAGGTGAGGGGTCCAGTCCGCCCCATAAACCTCGAGGCTGTCGCAGAAGACGGAGTAAAAGGGAGGATCCGCGACCGGCTTAAGTTCATTGAGCACTTGGTCGCCGGCCGCCGCGAGGAAAAGATCCATGGCCTGGCGACTGAAGTGATCGAGGACGTAACCTTCCATGCCGAGGGTGGGCCGCTTCACCTGTTGGCCGGTGGCGCAATCGACGATCACCAGGATTCTCCAGGTGCCGGGGGGAACTTCCCAGTTGTCGAATCCGATGCCGATGATCTCGACAAAGCGGGTCTGCCGCTTGATTTGGTCCGTGATCACGTGCGCGTGTTCGATGTCAAGTTGGCCGTTGGGGAGCACGGGAACCGCCAGGGCGGCGACGATGCTTTCGTCTTCGGTGAGGTCAGGGGTAAGGCGCCAGGAGAAGCGGCCGGGCCCCGTGGTCTCCTGAACCATCACGCGCGCCTGGCGCGCCGCCAGTTCGATGGGAATGAAAGGCCCGCCGTAAGGCCAGCCGCTTCCCAAGGTGAGATCAAACTGCATGCCCAAGCGACGAGTCTCCTGGGCGGTATGCCGCAGCAGGTCGAACCACTCCGAGGAGAAGTAGCGAATGTTCCGAATGCCTCGCTTGGGGTCATCGACCTCGAGCGGATAAACGGGTTGCAGTTCCACTCCGCGCAATCCGCTCTCCGACATCAAGGTGAGTTCACGCGTGATCTCTTCCGGCGTGGCCGCGCCGCCAAACCACCACCAGCGGGTCATGGGCCGAGCGGACTGGGGCGGATTGAGAAAAAAATCTCTCAACTTGGGAGCGTGTCCGACTGCCGAGGCTCCTTGGGAGGACGACGCTATAGCAGTGCTTGCCGCCCGCACCGGCGCGGACCACACGGTCGCCAGCGCCATGCCGGCTTTTCCGGATTGGCGGATAAACTGTCGTCGCGTGAAGGAAATTGGCCTCATTGAAGTGACCTCGATCTTTAGGTAGAATGACCCGTGGTGGACGGCGCTCAACAGTCATGGTGGGCGGTAGAGGATTCGAACCTCTGACTTCTACCGTGTGAGGATAGCACTCTACCGCTGAGTTAACCGCCCACGGAGCGTTATTCAACATAGCAAATTTCCGGGAGGCGGTCTAGCCCGGTAAAGGCGCGCAGCGAAGACTTCCAATGGCAAAAAGCATCGTCAACGATCAAGCCGGGGTAGCTCCAGAACTCCTGGTGCGGGTGCAACAATCCGTACAATCCGTGATTCGGGGCAAAAACGAAGTCATCCGCTTGGCCCTCGTGGGGTTGCTGGCGCGAGGCCATCTGCTGATCGAGGACGTGCCGGGAGTGGGCAAGACGACGCTGGCTCATGCTCTGGCGCGCTCGTTGGATTGTGCCTTTCAGCGCATTCAGTTTACCTCTGACATGCTCCCTTCGGACGTCATCGGGGTGAGCGTTTTCAGCCAGCAGACCGACCGCTTCGAGTTTCGTCAGGGGCCGATCTTTGCCAACGTCGTCCTGGCCGACGAGATCAACCGCACCACGCCCAAGACTCAGAGCGCGTTGCTGGAAGCGATGAATGAAAACCAAGTGACGGTGGATAACCGCACTTGGCTGCTGCCTCAGCCCTTCCTGGTGATGGCCACTCAGAACCCGATCGAGCACCACGGAACCTATCCGCTGCCCGAATCCCAACTCGATCGCTTCCTGATGCGGTTAAAGATCGGCTACCCCAGCGCCGAGAGCGAGAGAGCCATCCTTCAGGACTTCGCGGATGCCGATCCGCTGGCGAACCTCAAGCCGGTCATGACAGGTCCGGAAGTGGTGGAAATCCAGGGCCGGGTGCGGCGGGTGAAGGTGGACGACGAGCTCGTGAATTACACCCTGAGCATCGTCGAAAAGACCCGGCAGCACGAATACCTGAGCCTGGGAGTGAGCCCGCGGGGCTCGATGTCGCTCTACCGTGCCGCTCAGGCCCTGGCCTTCCTGGAGGGCCGCGACTTCTGCATCCCGGACGACTTCAAGCGCCTTATTCTGCCGGTCTTCTCGCACCGCTGCGTGGTAAGCTCGCGCTATATTTCCACCCTGAAAAAATCCGACCAGACCGCGGCGATAATCGAAGAGATCCTCAACGCCACGCCGGTCCCGCTCTAGGGTCCAGGGGGCTGGGGACTAGGGGCTAGGGAGAGGAACGGCCGGTCGAATCGATCGAAGGTCACTCGATGCCTGCGCGGGCGCGAATCCAGTCCGAGTGAATTCCTTAAGGATGAATACGTTCCATAATTCGACGACCGGCAGCACGTGGGAGGACATGCGGGTTCGCGTTCGCCGGCAGTGGTCGGGAGCTGACCGCGGGGGGTGGCGCCGGTTCTTCCAGGGTCTGGTGGGTTTGGGCGCGGCATTTTTCCTGGCGCTCTATTCCACCGCGCTCACCGACGCCGGACGCATTGGCGCGGCCGTCTGGGCCGCGGCCAGTTCGCTCTTGCTCACCACGGCCGTGGCGGTTAAGGTCGTACCCTATCTGGCGCGCCGAACCTCCCTGGAACGCTGGTTGGTGAAGATTAAGTACGAATTCACCCGCGAAGGCGTGGTTTATCTCGTCATTATTGGCCTGATTTCGATCGCGGCCCTGAACACCGGGAACAATCTCCTCTTCCTCATCCTGGCCAGTCTGCTGGGCGCCATCCTGGTTTCAGGCATCCTCTCGCAAATCATGCTGTCGCAGTTGGAGCTGGACTTTATCCTGCCCGACCACGTATTTGCAGAGCAGCCCATGGTTTCGCGGCTGACGGTGAGCAATCATAAATGGGTCTTTCCTTCCTTCTCCATTACCGTCTCGGCCCGAGAGGTGGAGCGGAAAAAACGCAAGTCCGGTTCGGGTGCGCCGGTGCGACAAATCCTGGACGCGCCCGTCTACGTACCCTACATACCACATCGTTCTGCCGTTACACAGCACGTCGAACTCACTTTCCCGCGCCGCGGCCGCTACACACAGGAGGGCTTTCGCGTCAGCAGCAAGTTCCCTTTTGGTTTCGTTCGCAAGTCGCATGAAGTCGCCACCAAGCAGGAAATTCTGGTACTGCCCAATGTCCAGCCCACCGAGGAGTTTTACGAGGTTCTTCCCATGATCGGGGGAGAGATCGAAAGCCTCGCGAAGGGGAGAGGGAACGACCTTTACGCCATCCGCGACTATCTCGAGGGCGACTCGGCGCGTCACGTGGACTGGAAGGCCAGCGCCAAAGCGCAGGCCGTCAAGGTGCGGGAGTTTACCCGCGAGGATGAGCGGCGCCTGGTGCTGGTTCTTGACGCCCGCCTGCCCCACCCCGAGCCAGGCCTGCTGGCCAAATTCGAGAAGGCAGTCACTTTTTGTGCCTGCCTGGCCTGGCACTTTTACGAAATCGACGCCCACTTGCAGTTCTCGACCGACGGGTACGAGACTCCCATGGCGCCGTCCCAAGAGATCATCTATCCCATCCTCGAGGCTCTGGCGCTTATAGCACCCCGCGTCGGCGTTTCCAGCCCTTCGGTCCTGTCTGCGGTCTCCTCCGCGCCGGGCGCTTACAAGATCATCATCACTGCCCAACCCCATGGTTCCATCCCCACGAACCTCTGGGGATCTTCGTACCTGGTTTTCATCGATTCGCTATAAAAGGCAGGAGTCAGAAGTCAGTAGCGGGAACTCAGAACCTTCAGCAGATGGGGTTTCCCACAAGCTGACATTGAACTGGCGGCGACTCAGTCCCGATGATAAGATTCTGGTGATGGCGAATTTGAAAAGGCGGGTGAACGCCGGCAAGGGCGGGCAGGGGGAATTCCTCCTATTACGAAGGTCACATTATAGGCGACTCTTACGCCGCATCGAAGACCTTGAAGACGCCTTAGCGCTGGACCGTGCCGAAGACACGTCCAAGAACTTGCTGGACTATGCTGAAGTTCATGAGCGCCTGAAACGAGCTGGCAGGCTGTGAGTTTCCGCGTTCTGATCGACGCCAGGGCAGCAAAGAAACTCGCCAAGCTCCCGACTTCCATCATCCGGAGAATTGACACGGCAATCATTTCATTGGCTGAAAATCCTCGTCCTTCTGGAGCGAAACTCCTCCGAGGCAAGCTTAAAGAAGGGTGGAGGATTCGAATCGCTGACTACCGTGTTCTCTACAGAATTAACGATGGTGCGCAAGAGGTTCGGGTCTTTGATATCGGGCACCGGCGAGAAATCTACCGCTGATTCAGCGCCTGCGTCAGGTGGTTAAGCGGTTGGGCGAAATGGGGTGCAATTCCCAGATATGCAGGCTCTTCAGGCGGGCTTCGCCGCCCAGGCCAAAGGCGCCCAGACCAAGGCTGTCGGCGCGGGAAGGATAGATGCGGCTGGTGAGGCAAGAGCGGTCATTGGCGAAGATTTCTATGACGGAAGCGTCCAGGAACACGTGCAGCTTCAGCGTCTCGCCCTCGGCGAGTGCGAGCGGCCCGCCCTGCGGTGCGCGGTCCACGTCGGGAGCCAGGCTGGAATGGTCGCGTTCCACTCTAAGTTGGGCAGCGGCGTGGTCGTAAATGATCGAAGTCTGCTCTTCTCCATGGGGCGCAACGCGCACCGTCAAGCCGGCCGCCTGGGATGAGCCGAGGTCGAACTCAGCCTGAATTTCCAGGCTATCGCCTCGTCTCGAGAACACACTGCGATGCCTTTCGAGACTACCGTCGGGCGAAGGGTCCAAACTTTGAGAAACCGGCAGATCGTGGAATTGGTGATCTTTGCCGCGCAGGGCCTCGAGTTCGGGAGCAGGGGTCATGCTGAGCGCCCCGCCGCGCCCGATGGTGAGGACACGAGGCAATGACATCACGCCCGCCCACCCGGCGGCGCGCTGTGCGGCGTCACTGCGTCCCTCTCTGATCCAGCCCCAAAGAATCCGGCGTCCTTGCTCGTCCCCCATGCTTCGGGCGGCATAGTAAGCATCCCCGAGATCAACTTTGCCCTGGCGCTCGGGACGGAAATACTGATTTACATAAGCGCCCAGTGAATAAATCACTGTCCCTTGAGTGGAGACAAGCAGGGCATGTTTCTCACCCAAGGGGAAGAAGTCCGGGCACTCCCACATTTCACCCCTGCTGACAGGGTCTTTGCCCGGCAGCAGTTCTTCTTTCCTGCCTTTGCACAGCAGGTGGAGATAGTCCCAATGGATTAAATCGCGAGAGCGATAAAGCAGGACCATACCACCCTGGCCTGCAATGCCGGATCCGATGGCGAGATACCACTCGTCGCCTTCGCGCCAGACACAGGGATCACGGAAGCCCGTGGTCTCCATGCCTTGCGGAGGCGTTGCGACGACAGGATTGGAGGCGAACTTGCGCCATGTCAACAGTCCCTCGTCGCCCCTCGCCAGGCACTGGACCTGAGGGAAAACACCCGTGTAAATCAAAGTCGGAACCTCCCC
>Ga0187782_10003266_pt1 | contig 12081 bp, 10 predicted proteins | sample 0715_SJ02_MP15_2_FD_132454 | JGI IMG/M metagenome (GOLD analysis project Ga0187782, IMG submission 132454) | Tropical peat soil microbial communities from peatlands in Department of Meta, Colombia - 0715_SJ02_MP15_20_MG | ecosystem: Environmental > Terrestrial > Soil > Wetlands > Peat | place...
ACGCCGTAATGGCCGGCGAGGAGTTTTTGCCGCTCGAGCCGGTTGCGCTCTCCGGCCTGCGCTTCGGCCTTCCCGAAGGATTGCCGCTTGAGGATCTCGACGACAGCGTCGCCGCGGCGTTCGCGGCGGCGGTCAAGCGCTGCGAGGCCGCCGGCGTGCGCATCGTGCGCGAAAAAATCCCGCTGTTCGCGGAGATGGCTGAGGCCACTCTCTATGGCGTTATGAGCCAGTCCGAGGGCTTCGCCGTGCATCGCGACCGCGTGAAGCGCCGCGGCGCCGATATCGATCCGATCGTGCGCACGCGCATCGAGCGCGGGCAGAACTTCTCGGCGGCGGACTATGTCGACAACATGCGCGCGCGTGAGCGCTCCGTCCGCGCCATGGATGCGCGGCTCGCCGCGTTCGACGTGCTGATCATGCCGACGACGCCGATCGTGGCGCCGACCATCGCCGAAGTCGCCGACCCGAAGGTTTTCGTCGCCCGCAACGTCGCACTGTTGCGCAACACCTCCCCGATCAATTTCTGCGACCTCTGCGCCATCTCGCTGCCGCTCCCGGCGGCGCTGCCGGTCGGGCTGATGCTGATCGCCCGCGGCGGCCGCGACCGTGATCTGCTGCGCATTGCCGCGGCGACGGCCGAGCTTTTTCGGGCATGATCGGCGCTTGCCGCTGGCCAAAGCGCCGCGTAGTTTTTGAGATACTTCAGGGAGGATACCGCTATGACTCGCATCCGCATGCTAGCCAGCCGCCGCCGCGTGCTCGCGGGCGCCGCGGCGACGGCCGCCGCGCTCGCTGCGCCCTCGATCGCACGCGCGCAAGGCGGCCCGCTCAAGGTCGGCGTGCTGCTGCCGCGCTCCGGCCTGCAGGCCGGCATCGGCCAGGATTGCCAGCGTGGTGTCGACATCGCCGGGGCGGTCCTCAAGTCGATGGGCATGCCCGAGCTTTCGATCATGAACGGCGACACCGAATCCAACGTCGATACCGCGCGCGCCCGCGCGGAAAAGCTGATCAGCGATGGCGCCCAGCTTTTGGTCGGCGCCTTCGATTCCGGGCAGACCACCGCCATCGCCCAGGTCGCCGAGCAGAAGGGCATTCCGCTCGTCATCAACATCGCAGCGGCGCCGCCGATCACCGAGCAAGGCTATAAATTCATATTCCGCAATTTCCCGACCGCGCCGATGATCCTCGGCGATGCCTTCGCCAACCAGAAAGAGGTGTTCGCTGCCGCCGGCGCCGCGCCCAAGACCGTGGTGTTCATGCACGTCAATGACACCTACGGCACCGCGATCGCCAAGGGGATCGGCGCGGTGATGCCGAAATTCGACATGCCATACACCATCGTCGAGGAGATTCCCTACGATCCGGCGGCGCACGACCTCTCGGTCGAGGTGGCGAAGGCCAAGGCGACCAACGCCGACGCGCTCCTGGTCTCGAGCCGGCTCAACGACGCGATGCTGCTCACGCGCGAACTGGTCAAGCAGCGCTGGACGCCGCAGGCGATCATGAGCGTGGGACCGGGGTGGTACGAGGATCAATATATCAAGACGCTGGGCAAGCTCGCTGATGGGCCGATCAGCTTTGTGCCCTGGTACGACCCGCACAAGAAGTTAAGCGGCGTGCTCGAAGCGGCACTCGCCAAGGCCGATCCGGGCGTGAGCCTCAACACCAATCATGTCTTCACCTTCGAAGCGCTCTTGGTCGCGGCCGACGCTTTCAAGCGCGCCGGCTCGACCGACCCGAAAGCGCTCGCCGATGCGATCCGCTCGACCAATATTACCGACAATGTCAGCATCGGGCCCGGCATCCAATTCAACGCCAAGGGCCAGAACGACAAGGTCAAGGACGGCGCGATCCAGAACCGCGACGGCAAGCTCGTGATGCTGGCGCCGAAGGACGCCGCCAACGCCAAGCCGGAATGGCCGCTGCCTTCGTATCAAAGCCGCGGCTGATTTTTTTGGGGACGCCGCCGTGCGCCGCATCCGGGTGTCCCCGAATCGACGCAGCGTTCTTGCCGGTACGGCCGCAACTGCGGTTAGCCTTGCGGCACCGGCCGTTCTGCGTGCCCAGGGCGGTGCGCTGAAGGTCGGCCTCATCCTGCCGCTTTCGGGCCTGCAGGCCGGCATCGGCCAGGATTGCCACTACACCGTCGACATTGCCGCGCCGGTCTTGACTTCGATGGGCCTGCCCGAACTCAAGATCATGAGCGGCGACAGCGAGTCGAACGTGGACACCGCGCGCGCCCGCGCCGAGAAGCTGATCAATGACGGCGCGCAGCTCCTGGTCGGCGCCTTCGATTCCGGTCAGACCACCGCGGTTGCCCAGGTCGCCGAGCAGAAGGGCGTGCCGCTCGTCATCAATGTCGCCGCGGCGCCCGCCATCACCGAGCAGGGCTACAAGTACGTGTTCAGAAATTTCCCCACCGCGCAGATGATTCTGCGCGACGCTTTCGCCGATCAGAAGGAGGTGTTTGCCGCAGCCGGGGCGGCGCCGAAGACCGTGGTGTTCGTCCACACCAACGACACTTACGGCACCGCGGTGGCCAAGAGCATCGGCGCGGTGATGCCGAATTTCGAGATGCCTTATGCGCTGGTCGGGGAAATCGCCTACGACCCGGCCACGCACGACCTTTCGGTCGAGGTGGCGAAGGCCAAGGCAACCGGCGCGGAGGCCCTCCTCGTCATCAGCCGCCTCAACGACGCGATGCTGCTCACGCGCGAGCTGGTGAAACAACGCTGGACGCCGCAGGGGATCATGAGCCTCGGGCCGGGCTGGTACGAGGATCAATACCTCAAGACGCTGGGCCGGCTCGCCGACGGGCCGATCAGCTTCGTGCCCTGGTACGACCCGCATAAGAAGCTGAGCCGCCTGCTCGAGGCCGAACTGGCCAAGGCTCATCCGGGCGTGAATCTCAACACCGATCACGTTTACACATTCGAGGCGCTGCTGGTCGCCGCCGATGCTTTCAGGCGCGCCGGCTCCACCGACCCGAAGGCGCTTGCCGACGCCATCCGCTCGACCAACATCACCGACAATGCCAGCGTCGGGCCGGGGATCCAGTTTGACGCCAAGGGCCAGAACGATAAGGTGCGGGGCGCCGCGGTCCAGAACCGCGGCGGCAAATTGATGACGCTGGCGCCAAGCCAAGCCGCGAACGCCAAGCCGGAATGGCCGATGAACTCCTATCTCGGCCGGGGTTGAGGCTCGTCAGTGCCGCTATCCGTCTATCTCAATGTCGCCGTCGGCGGCGTATTGACCGGTCTCGTCTACGGGCTGATGGCGCTCGGGCTCTCGGTCATCTTCGGCGTGGTGCGGGTCGTCAATTTCGCCCATGGCGAGATGATGACGGTAGCGATGTATATCGCCATCGTGATGTTCGCCTGGTTTCACCTCGATCCGCTCATTCTGCTCGTCCCGATCGCCGCCGTGCTGTTCGTGTTCGGCTACGCGCTGCAGGCCTCGCTGATCAATCCGTTCATCACCCGGCCGGAGCACAGCCAGTTTCTGCTGTTGGTGGCGCTTGCGATCATCATTGCCAACACGCTGCTCATCATTTTCGGGCCGGACGCGCGCGCGGTGCAGACTGGCTACGCCTATGACAGCTTCCAGGTCGGGCCGGTCATCGTCGACGCCTCGAAAATCTATGCCGGAGTCGCCGCGATCGTCGTCACCGTCGCGCTGTTCGCGTTCTTCCGGCTCACGCTCCTCGGCAAGGCGATCCGCGCCTGCGCCGACAACCACACCGGCGCGCTGGTGGTCGGGCTCGACGTCGAGCGGCTCTACGCGCTCACCTTCGGGCTCGGTGCCGCCTGCGTCGGCGCTGCCGGCACCATGCTGGTGCTGATCACCGACGCGACGCCGATGGTCGGACCGGGCTATACGCTCCTTGCCTTCGTCATCGTTATCACCGGTGGGCTCGGCTCGATGCCGGGCGCGCTTCTCGGCGGCGTCCTCATCGGCGTTACCGAAGCGATCGCCGGCCTCCTGTTCACGCCGTCGGCGAAAAGCATGTTCGCGTTCGCCATCCTGGTGCTGGTCCTGCTGTTCCGGCCGCAGGGCATCCTCGGCAAGAGGCTGGCATGATCGCGCGCCTTCGCGCCGGCCTCGCGTCCCGCGGCGCCGTCCCGCTTGCGATCCTGCTGGCGGCATTTCTGCTGGCGCCGTTCTTCGTCAACGATTATCTGCTCACCGTCCTCATTCTTATTCTCTATTTCGCCTATGCCGGCCAGGCGTGGAACATCATGATGGGCTTTGCCGGCCAGCTTTCGCTCGGTCATGCGCTCTATGTCGGGCTCGGCTCCTACGTCGCCGCGACCCTGTTCACGCGCTTTGGCATTGGGCCGTGGCTCGGGCTCCTTGCGGCGATTCCGATCGCCGCCGCGTGCGGGGCAGTCATCGGCTATCTCGCCTTCCGCTTTGGCGTCGCCGGCGTCTACTTCGCGATCCTCACTATCGCCTTTGCCGAGTTCGCCCGCATCGGCTTCGACCATCTCGATTACGTCAACGCCTCGAGCGGCCTGTTTCTGCCGGTCAAGCAATACGCCCACAACGATCTGTGGCTGCTGCGCGGCGACCCCACCATGTTCTATTACGTCATTCTCGCCGCGACCGTGTTCGCCTTCGGGCTCTGCCGGCTGCTGCTGCACAGCCGGATCGGCTATTTCTGGCTGGCGATCCGCGAGGACGAGCCGGCGGCGCGCGCCGCCGGCATCGACACCTTCCGCTACAAGATGTACGCGGTGATGGTCTCCGCCGCGGTCACCTCGTTCGCCGGCGTGTTCTACGCGTTCTTCTACAACAACCTGTTCCCCGAGCAGGTGTTCAGCATTTCCCGCTCGATCGAGATCATCCTTGGGCCGATCATCGGCGGCATCGGCACGCTGTTCGGGCCGATCCTCGGCGCCTTCGTGCTCACCGGGCTCGCGGAAACGCTCAATTCGGCGATGGGTGCCTTCGGCCTCGATCTGCCTGGAGCGAAGCAGGTGTTCTACGGCGTGTGCCTCCTCCTCGTCGTGCTGGCGCTGCCGGACGGTGTGTGGCCGCCGCTGGCGCGCCGGCTCGGGCTGAGCGACGACAAACCATGAGCGCGCTCCTTTCCGTCGAGGCGGTCAGCAAGCGCTTTCGCGGCCTCCTTGCCGTCGACCGCGTCAGCTTCGCGGTGCCACAGGGCGCGATCTTCGCGATCATCGGCCCGAACGGCGCCGGCAAGACTACGCTGTTCAACATCATCGCCGGCGTCCTGGCCGCGAATGGCGGCAGCATCAGTTTCGCCGGCCAGTCGATCGACGGCCTGCCGCCCGACGCCGTCTGCCGCCGCGGCATCGCCCGCACCTTCCAGATCGTGCGTCCGTTTCCGGCGTTGAGCGTCGAGGACAATGTCACCGTCGGTGCGCTCCTCAACCGGCGCGAGGTCGGCGCCGCCCGCGCCCACGCGCGGGACTTGCTGCAGCGGCTCGACCTGTTCGACAAGCGCCATCGGCCGGCCGCGACCTTGACGCTGCCGGACCGCAAACGGCTCGAGGTCGCGCGCGCGCTAGCGACCGGGCCGCAGCTTCTTCTCCTCGACGAAGTAATGGCCGGCCTCCGGCCGACCGAGACCGACCGCATGGTCGCGATCCTGCGCGCGCTTAATCGCGAGAGCGGACTGACCATCCTGTTGATCGAGCATGTGATGCGCGCGGTGATGGCGTTGGCGTCGCGGGTCCTGGTGCTCGACCACGGCGTCGCCATTGCCGAAGGCGCGCCGGAATCGGTGGTGCGCGATCCGGCGGTGGTGCAATCCTATCTCGGCGCCGAGGCGGTGTGATGCTGCGCGTCGAGAACCTCGATGTGTTCTACGGCGACGTGCAGGCGCTCGATGGCGTGTCGCTTGAAGTCGAGGAGGGCGCGATCGTCGCCATCGTCGGCGCCAACGGCGCCGGCAAGACCACGCTCATTCGCGCGCTTGCCGGGATGCGGCGCGAGCTGCGCGGCCGCATCACGTTCCGCGGCCGCGACATTGCCGGCTGGCCGAGTCATCGGGTCTGCGATCTGGGGCTCGGACAGGTGGCGGAAGGACGGCAGGTGTTTCCGACGCTGACCGTGGCCGAGAACCTCGACATCGGCGCGATGCTGCCGCGCGCCCGGGCGCTGAGCGCCAGGAACCGCGAGCGCGTGGTCGCGATGTTCCCGGTGCTCGCCGAGCGGGCGCGGCAGCCGGCCGGCACGCTGTCCGGCGGCGAGCAGCAAATGCTGGCGATCGCCCGCTGCCTGATGGGCGCGCCCGAACTCGTGATGTTCGACGAGCCCTCGCTCGGTCTCGCGCCGAAGATCGCGCTCGGCATGCTGGAAACGATTCGCGAGCTCAATGCGGACGGGCTTACCTGCCTTCTGGTCGAGCAGAATGTCGCGCTCTCGCTCAAGCTCGCGAGCCGCGCCTATGTGTTGGAAAACGGCCGGGTCACGCTCGCCGGCAGCGGCGCCGAACTGCTCGCCGACGACCGCGTGCGCAGCGCCTATTTGGGGCTGTAGGCTGCTTCATTGCGGGCGTGGCGAAGCAGAGACGAGCCATCAAAACGACCGTCGCAGGCGCTCCATGATGTAGCCGAGCGCCGTCACGCGCGTGCTGAGATTCGAGAGCGGAAAGGAATGCCGGAGCTGCCGGTAAACGTCGGCGGCAGTCGGCGCATCGACCTCGCCGAGCGCGGCAGCCATGGCGCGGGCCATGTCGCTCTCCGGCCGGCCGCTGAGCGTCGCCGGCACCACGGTGACGTCGCCGAACGGGGACGGCGGCAGGACACGCAAGGTCACGCGGCGGGCGGCCATGGCGAGCTCCAATCAGATTGCGGCTTCCTCCTAACGCGTGATTCTTATTCGGGTTCCATGAAGCGGCGACGACAGACGATCGCGAGTGCACGGCCGCCGACGCAATCGCCGATCCGGCTTTATTGCCAACCGGTCTTGTGTCGCCCGTCCGGCGTCATCCGACCGTCACGGGCTCGCGCGACGGCGCCTGCTCCTTGAGCTGCAGGCGGTAGAACGAGGCGTAGCGGCCGCCTTGGCGCAGCAATTCCTCGTGCCGGCCGGATTCCACGATCTGGCCGCCCTCGACCACGAGAATGCAATCGGCGTGCATGATGGTGGAAAGGCGGTGGGCGACGACGAGTGTGGTGCGTCCCTTGCACAGTTCGGCGATCGCCTCCTGGACGTAGCGCTCGGATTCGGAATCGAGCGCCGCCGTCGCTTCGTCGAGGAGGATGATCGGTGCGTCCTTGATCAGCGCCCGCGCCACGGCGATGCGCTGACGCTGACCGCCGGAGAGCTGCATGCCGTGCTCGCCGACCGGCGTGTCGTAGCCGGCGGGGAAGCCGATGATGAAGTCGTGGGCGTGCGCCGCCTTGGCGGCGGCGACGATCTCCGCCTCGCTCGCCCCGAGCTTGCCGAGCGCGATGTTCTCGCGGATCGTGCCGCGGAACAGCTGAACGATCTGACCGACATAGGCGATCTGCCGCCGCAGTGAGCCGCGGGAGACTTGGGCAACGTCGTGACCGTCGATCAGGATGCGGCCGCTGTCGTACTCGTAGAACCGCAAGATCAGGCTCAGCACCGTGCTCTTGCCGCCGCCCGAGGGCCCGACCAAGGCGGTGACCTTGCCCGGCTGCGCCAGGAAGCTCATACCGCGCAGCACCGGGGCGCCGGGACGGTAGGCGAAGCGCACATCGGCAAATTCGAGCCGCGCCGCCGTCACTGTAAGCGGCGGCCGGTCGTCGTCGCTCGGCTCGCCCGCCGGACTGTCAATCACCTCGTAGAGGATGCGCACGCCGACAAGCGCGTTGTTGAGGTCGAGATTGAGCCGCGCCAGGCGCTTGGCTGGCTCGTAAGCGAGCAGAAACGCGGTGACGAACGCGACGAATTGGCCCGGTTGCGCGCCGGCCTCGATCACGCGGTAGCCGGTATAGATCGAGGCCAGGCCGATCGCGAAGCCGCCGAGCGTCTCCATCAGCGGGCTGGCGCGATTGGAAACGCGCGCCATGTTGTTCGCTTCGTGCTCGACCGCGGCGACGCTCAAGCCGAGCCGGCGCCGCATCTCGTCCTCGAGCGAGAAAGCCTTGACCGTGCGCATGCCCTGCAGGGCTTCCTGCATCGTTTCGATCACACGCGTGCCGCCGACGAATTGCATCCGCGCGATCCCGCGCACCCGGCGGATGAGCTTGCGCAGGAAGAAAAACGCCGGCGGCACCACGATGAAGCCGGCGATCGACAACAGCGGATCCTGGCTCACCATGACGACCGTCAAGGCGACGAGCGAAAGCAGGTCGCGGCCGATGGCGGTGATCAGGAGGTTGATCACCGTGGTCACACCGGTGGTGCCGGTGTTGAGCCGGGCGATGAATTCGGACGAATGGCGGTCGGCAAAGAAGCCCATGTCCTCGCGCAACAGCTTATCGAACAGCCGCCGCTGGTGGTCGGCGACAATGCTGTTGCCGATCCAGGACAGCATCACGGTCGCGCCGTAGGTCGCGAAACCCTTGAGCGTGAAGATGGCGATGGCGACGACGCCGACGATGACGATGGCGTGAAAATGCCGGTTGTAGGCGTCGTTGGTCATGGTGCCGAGGAGGTAAGCGGTCAGCGCGGTGGCGACGGCGGCAAGCCCCATCAGCATGAAGGCAAGCACATAACGCCGCCAATGGCGCCACGCCTCGTCGATAAGGAGCCGGCGCACCAATGGGAACGTCGCGTAGCGGTCCGAGGCAGCGGCCGTAACAGCTTTCATGCCCGATCCGTTGCGTGCCGCGGCGCCGCCAAGCGGCGCCGCCGGCCCAAGCCCCAATGATCTCGCGCGCGCGAGGCCAGTTCCCTTCGGCGTTCCATGCCCGGAAGGTGCGGGGTTTTCAAGCTATTTCGCCCGGCGCCCGGCGCGATCGGAACTCGACGGCAGGGATGCCGCAGCTTCCAACTCGGGCGCTGCACGGCGCTTCATCAGTTCGCGCTCCCAGGCGAGCGCGTGCTCGACGATGGTCGCAAGATCATCGAATCGCGGTTTGAAGCCGAGTATCGCCCGCACCTTTCCGGCATCGGCGACGATCCGGGACGGATCGCCCGGGCGCCGCGGTGCCGTTGCCACCTCGAAATCGATTCCGGAGACGCGCTTAACCGTGTCGATCACCTCGCGCACCGAGAAGCCGCGGCCATAGCCGCAGTTAAGCGTGAGCGACGGTCCGCCCGCGCGCAGATGACGCAGCGCGTCGAGATGCGCGCGGGTCAGGTCGCTCACATGGATATAGTCGCGGATGCAGGTGCCGTCCGGCGTCGGGTAATCGATGCCGAAAATCTCGAGCTTGGGGCGCAGCCCGAGCGCGGTTTCGACCGCGACCTTGATCAAATGCGTGGCCGCTTTGCTCGACTGCCCCGAGCGGCGGCGCGGGTCGCCGCCGGCGACGTTGAAATAGCGCAGTGTCATGTAGCTGAGACCATGCGCGTGCGCGGCATCGCGCAGCATGACCTCGCTCATCAGCTTCGACCAGCCATAGGGTGAAGTCGGCTGCGTCGGCGCGTCTTCATTGACCGGGATTTTGGCCGGATCGCCGTAGACCGCGGCGGTCGACGAGAAGATAAAGTTGGGGATACCGTTGCCAATCGCGCATTCGATGAGCGCGCGCGTGTTGACGGTGTTGTTACGATAATAGCCGAGCGGATCGCGCACCGAGTCGGGGACGACGACGGACGCGGCGAAGTGGATGATGGCGTCGATGCCGTGGTCGCGAATGAGGCGGCCGACAAGCGCCTGATCACCGCTGTCGCCGACGACGAGCGGCACACCTTCGGCGACGGCCCAGGGGAAGCCGGCGGAAAGATTATCGAGCACCACGAGCCGCTCGCCGGCGTCGGTCAGCTCGAGCACCATGTGGCTGCCGATATAGCCGGCGCCGCCCGTGACCAGTATCGTCATCGCAGTGAACCCATTTCCCTGCCGTCTCCGCCCCTGATCTGACCTGGCTGGGTTATCCGGGCCGCCTCGATTAGCCGCCCGGGATCGCGGCTGCAAGCGCAGAGCGCACGGCCGCGGTCACTTCGGCGGCGCTGATCTCCTCCATGCAGCGGTGATGGCCGAGCCGGCAAACCGGCCGGTGGCACGGCTGGCAGGCGAGCTTGCTCTCGGTCACGATGGTTGCGGCGAGCGGATTGAGCGGCGCCCAGTGCCATGGGCTCGTCGGCCCGAAGATTGCAACCGTCGGCGTGCCCACCGCCGCAGCGACGTGCATCAGCCCGGAATCGTTCGAGACCGCGACTGACGTGCAGGCGAGCGCAATGGCGGCGTCGCGCAGGTCGTTGCCGGTGAGGTCGCGTGCATTACCGTCGCCGATGATCTCGGCGGCGAGCGACTTTTCGCTCGGGCCGCCGAGCACCCACACCGCGAAGCCGTCGGCGAGGAGGGCACGCGCGAGCGCGGCATAGCCGGTGCTGGTCCAGCGCTTCGCCGGCCCGACCGCGCCGGGCGCAAGCGCCACCACCGGACGGCGTTCGCCGCCTAATCCATGCCGGGCCCGCCAGGCAGTGATTTCGGCGGCAGGGACCTCAAGCTGCGGCGCCGGCCATTCCGCGGGCAGTCTTGCGCCCCGCGGCAGGGCGAGCGCGGCGCAGCGGTCGATCATCCGCGGCAGTTTGCGCTCGCCCCAGCGCAAATCGTTAACGAGCAGGAAACGCCACTCGCCGGTAAAGCCGATCCGCTCGGGAATCCCGGCAAGAAACGGCGCCAGCGCCGATTTCCAGGTCCGCAGCATGACCAGCGCCGTGCCGTAGCCCTCGCGGCGCAGGCGCGCGGCAAGCGCCAGCTGCTGCCTCAGGGCGATGCGGCCGCGCGGCAGGTCGGCGACGATGCGCTGGCGCACGCCCGGCATGTAGTCGGTCAGCGGTGCGCACAATGTCGTTGCCAGCAGGTCGACCGGCCGTCCCGGAAAGCGCTGCCGCAATAACTGCACGACCGAATGGCAGCGCACGAAATCGCCGATCCACATATACGGCACGATCAGAATCGGGCTGTGATTGGTCCCTTCCGCGGCCAAGGCCTTCCCGGCCGGCCCGTCTTCCGCGCGCTCTTCCCTGACTAAGACCGCCGGATTGCTTATCGTTGAATTGTGATTCATTTTTATACTGATGCCGGCCGCTGAAATGTCGCCATTCGCGGCGCAGTTTGCCAGATTTCTACGGTCTTGCCGTGCGGTGTTGCGCCACGCAGCAGACTAAGGCAAAGGGGGCCGGGGCGATTCAACTGGATCGCGATGGCTTCGAATGTTGTTGATTACCGGTGGGGCGGGGTTCATCGGGTCTAACTTGATCGCCAGCCTCAACGACGCCGGCCATATCGGGGTCGCGGTGAGCGACCGGCTCGGCGATTCCGGCAAGTGGCGCAATCTCGCCGGCCGGCAGCTTACCGACTTCGTGCCGCCGGCGGATTTGCCGCGCTGGCTCGACGGCCGCAAGCTTGACGGCATCGTGCATCTCGGCGCCGTTTCCGCAACCACCGCGACCGACGGCGACCTCATCATCGAGACCAATTTTCGGCTGCCGCTGCGGTTGCTCGAATGGTCGGCGGCGACGCGCACCCCGTTCATTTACGCCTCCTCGGCCGCGACCTATGGCGACGGGCGGGCCGGCTATTCCGACGAATGGGCAAACGGCACGCTCAAGCGGCTGAGGCCGCGCAACCTCTATGGCTGGAGCAAGCATCTGTTCGATCTTGCCATCGTCGAGCGCGCCGCGCGCAAGGACAAGCTGCCGCCGCAATGGGCGGGACTGAAATTCTTCAATGTCTTCGGCCCCAATGAGTACCACAAGGGCGAGATGATGAGCCTGATCGCCAAGGGCTTCGACCGCGCCAAGAGCGGCAAGCCGATCCGGCTGTTCAAGTCGCTGCACGGCGACGTCGCCGACGGCGACCAGAAACGCGATTTCATCTATGTCGACGACGTCGTCGCGGTTATGCGCTGGCTGATCGAAACCCCGGCGGTTTCCGGTATTTTCAACGTCGGCACCGGTACGGCGCGCACCTTCCGCGACCTGATCGGCGCGTTGTTCGCCGCACTCGGCCGCGAGCCGTTGATC
>Ga0187782_10003267_pt1 | contig 12080 bp, 10 predicted proteins | sample 0715_SJ02_MP15_2_FD_132454 | JGI IMG/M metagenome (GOLD analysis project Ga0187782, IMG submission 132454) | Tropical peat soil microbial communities from peatlands in Department of Meta, Colombia - 0715_SJ02_MP15_20_MG | ecosystem: Environmental > Terrestrial > Soil > Wetlands > Peat | place...
CATTTTTGGGCAGGTCAGCGTCCTGAGCCCGACCAGAATGCGCGTGAGTTCCTTTGAAGGGACACTCGTTGTCTCGGACGCTACAGGCGCCGAGAAACGAATCGCTGCAGGTGAAACTTACGATGCCGAGCTGGCACCGGCGGCCAACGCGAGCGATAACCCTCCGCCGAAGGGTGTCACAGGTGCCGGAATCAACTGGAAGCATGTCGTGGAGGTGGCGATTCCACTTGTGGCGGCGGGACTGGTCGCTTGCTCCCTCTGGCCTGAGAGCGACTCGACCACGGGCTGCTGGCATTAGACTTTCCGCAACGCGCCGCTCCTCGATCGCAGACATCGCGGGAACCGACGAAAGATCTTCGTGGACGAATTTGCTACTGGCTCCTAAGCGTGCTACGCGCGGGAAAGAATCGCGGGACAGCGCGGGCATAATCCTCGTATTGGGCTCCGAATCGCTTCCGAAGTTCGCTCTCTTCAAGCGCGATCGCAAGGCGCACGAGTACCAGCCAGATCGCGGCAATGACCCACGTGACCGCGGTCCCGGCCAGCAAACAAGCTCCGACGATTGCCAGGAAAGAACCGGCGTATCGCGGATGGCGGATGCGCGCGTAGATTCCGCCGGATTCGAGGATTCCGCCTCCCAATAGCTCCGTCTTCCCTACCAGCCGCGCTGTCCCCAAATCGCGATGAACGCGCCAGAAAATCCAGCCTTCGAACGCAATCAGGCCGACTCCAGCAACCAGCATCGGCCCCGGCGGCCAGTCTGCACGGAACAAGTGGTGGCGAAAAACTGCGAGAGCCGCAGTCACCGGCGCCCAGGAGCACAGAAGGCCGGTGAGGTAGGCCGCTTTCGGGCGGCTGCGCCAGAAGCTTGCCCACGGATGAACGACGAACCAGTACAGCGGAATGGGCAGATGCAGAAAGAGAACGAGCGCAGCGAGCCAGCCGGGAGGCTTCACGCGCGAATCTTACTCGAACGCGCAACCGCGGCAAACGAGGTTTCGAATACAATGGTCATTGGCTCACAAAACGAGGTTCCGAGCGTCGTAAAAGGAGAGAAATGACAGGCACATGGCATTTCTGGCAGTGGCTTTGCGCGATCGCGCGGGGTGCGCTGCTCGTTTGCGTGGCAGGTGTTCTAGCGCCCAACGGCCGGGCCGATGAGCCGTACGCTCGCAGCCGCGATTACGAATTGCAGAATATCCGCACGCACCTCTGGTTCGACATCTCGCAGCGGACCGTGCGCGGCGAGGTGGCCGAAAGCGTGGCCGCTCTCCGCGATGGAGTTTCCGATCTGAAACTCGATTCGGTCGATCTCAATGTCCAGAGTGTCCTTGTGGATGGCCGGGAGGCGAAGTTCTCGATCACTCCGAAGGACTTGATCATCGCGCTCGATCGCCCTGCCAGCCGCGGCGAGCGACACGAAATCCTGATTCGTTACAGCGGGCAGCCGAAGAAAGGCGTCTACTTCATCCTTCCGGACCAGAATTATCCCCAGCAGCCGCAGGAAATCTGGACGCAGGGCGAGGCGGAGGACACTCGCTACTACATTCCGCTCTACGATTATCCGAACGATCGCACCACATCGGAGATGGTGCTGACCGTACCTTCCAAGTGGATCACGATCTCCAACGGCCAACTCTTGAGCGTGAAGGACGAAGCCGACGGCACGAAGACGTGGGACTGGAAGCAGTCCGAGCCGCTATCGACCTATCTGCTGACGGCCGTCGCGGGCGACTTTGTCGAGCGCGAGGATTCCTGGCGGGGCATACCGTTGCGGTATGTGGTGCCGCGCGGCGAGGAATCCAAGATCGAGCCGACCTTCGCGCGAACAAAAGAGATGCTCGACCTCTTCTCGAACAAGCTCGGCGTTCCCTACCCGTGGGCGCAATACGCGCAAACGGCCGTCGACGATTTCGTCGCCGGTGGAATGGAGAACACGAGCGCGACCACTGTGAGCGTGCGCGACCTCGTGAACTCCAAACTGGCGCCTGAGCTGCGGATCGGCGACGACGTGGTGATTTCACACGAGCTGGCACATCAGTGGTTCGGCGATCTGGTGACGTGCAAAGACTGGACGAACCTTTGGTTGAACGAGGGGTTCGCGACCTACTTCGAGCATTACTGGCTCGAGCAACACTACGGCTCTGACGAAGCCGACTACACGTTCTGGCGCGACCAGAGCCGCTGGTTCGCACAGAAACGGCTGTTTTCAGTTCCGCTGATGACGCGCGATTTCACCGACTCGACCCAGTATGACGGGAACGTGTACACGAAAGCCGGCTGGATTCTGCGAATGCTGCGCGAGCAGCTCGGCGATGAGAATTTCTTCCGCGGGCTGCATCAGTATCTGGTGGCGAACCGCGGCCAGAACGTCGTCGCCGCGGACTTGCAGAGAGCGATCGAGCAGGCCACGTCAATCAACGTCGATCAATTCTTCCATCAATGGGTCGACGGCGCCGGCGCTCCGCAGTTTCAGGTTCAATACAGCTACGACGCGGCGGCGCACCAAGTGACGTTGAATGTGGCGCAGACGCAAAAGATCGAAGGCTCGGTCGGCATTTTCGACGTGGGCGTCGAAATCGAAATCGCCACCGCGGGCAGTTCGCACACCTATCCAGCGGAGATCACACAAGGGAGCCAGAGCTTTCAATTCCCGGCTGATGGCCCGCCGCTCATGGTGGTGTTCGACAAGGGAGACAAGATACTGAAGAGCGTCGATTTCAAGCGGGACCCGGCCCTGCTGGCGTACCAATTGAAGCACGGGAGCACCGCGCCGGACCGCGCGGATGCGGCCTTTGCACTCAGCGCGGCACGCGACAATCCTGCGGCCATCGCTGCCCTCGGCGATGCGGCGTTGCACGACCCGTTCTGGGGCGTTCGCGTCGAGGCGCTAAAGGCACTGGCACAAATCCGCGGAACTGAAGCGGAGACGCACGTGGTCGCCGCGCTGAGCGATGACAAGCCCTGGGTGCGAGAGGTGGCGGTGCGGACGCTCGCGGCCTTTAGAGATGATCCGACGGTGGCGCCGAAGCTGACCACCATTGCCAGCAACGACTTCGCCTATCGGGTGCGGGCGGCGGCCCTCCGCGCGCTGGCCGACGTTAAGGCCGCGAATGCCTTCGACGTACTGACGGCGGCCGTTAGCTCTGATTCCCCCGACGGCATCCTCCGGGATGCCGCACTCGGAGGTTTTGGTCCGCTGGGTGACGCACGCGCCGTGCCGGTCCTGACTGAATGGTCCGCTCCGGGCAAACCCTTGAACAGCCGGGAAGAGGCGATTGGCGCGATGGCGGAATTGGACAAAGGCAACCAGGCAATCACGCAGGCTCTACTCTCCTATCTACACGACACGCACTTCGACCTGAGAACTGCCGCCATCATCTCGTTGGGCGCGCGCGGCGATACAAGTGCTGTCGCGCCACTCGAGGAGATGCGAAAAAATGGCGATCTCACGATGGGCGAGGGACCTTTCATCGACGCGGCGCTCTCTATCTTGAAGGCTCGGCCCTCCGCAAAATAGTCAGAAACGCGGGCTGGGGTGCGCGAGAAGAATTCGCAGGTCGCGCAAGTTGTTGCCGGTGGGACCTGTGATGATCGCGTCGCCCAAGCGCAAAAAGAAATTGTAAGCGTCGCTCCGGCGGAAGAAATCGGCTGGATCGAGGCCCGCGGCGCTTGCGCGAGCGAGAGTCTTTCCATCGGCGACGGCGCCAGCTGCAGGACTATTCCCGTCGATGCCGTCCGTGCCCGCGCTGAACGCCGTCATGTTCTTCCCGGAGATTTTGGCAACGCACGCGAGCACAAACGCAGAGTTGCGGCCCCCGATCCCGTTTCCAGTCACCGGGCTGCTCAATTCCCCATCGGCCAAAACCGCTACCGGGCGTGCGTACTTTGATTTTTCCTCCGCTTCCAACTGAGCTTGCAGTAGCGTCAGTAGGTAGTCAGCAGCTTTCTCCACAGGCCAGTTATCGGTCGAGTTGTCGCAGACGCAAACGTATCCCTCGGCTTCACATGCATGGTGCGCCGCGTGCATCAAGTCGTGCACTCCCAGGAGAACCTCAAAATGCGAGCGCGCGAAGGCAGGATCGCCATCCTTCGGCGTCTCCTGAAGCGCGTGATTCTCGAATGCTGCGCGCAGCGCCGCCGGAAGCTTGGGCACAAGACCGCACTGCCTCGCTAAGCGTTCAGCGTCCTGGGCGGTGGTGGGATCGGGCAGCGTGGGGCCAGAGGCGAGCGCGGATTCCTGACCAGGCGGCACGTCGCTGATCGCAAACGTCAGCTTCATGGAGCGGGGCGCAGCGGCGGCCAGACGTCCGCCCTTGGTTGCTGAGACGTGCTTGCGAATCGTGTTGATTTCATGGATGGGCGCGCCACAGGTGACGAGTGCCGAATGCAGCTTGTTGAAATCATCGACCGTGATCGCGGGATCGAGCGGAAACTCGACGAGCGACGAGCCACCACCGGAGATCAGGAAGAAAATCAGAGTGTCCTCGTCGCACCGGTCCAGCCGGTCGAGAATGGCGCGGCCTGCGGCGAAACTCGCGACATTTGGCACGGGGTGGCCCCCAACGAACGTCTGCCATCCCGAGAGATCGCGCGGCGGCGCCGTAGGCGCGACGAGAATTCCCTCCGCGTGAAATTCCGGCGCAAGGACTTGAGTCAGCCCCTCAGCCATTGCCGACGAGGCCTTGCCGTACGCAATTGCGACGATCACTGCGAAGTCGCGCAGATCGATGTTCGCGTCACCCGCGCAAATGCGCGAACCGCTGCGGCCGAGGTTTCTCTGGAGCGTCGCGGGAATGTCGATGGCCGCGAGCGTTTCGCGAAAGACGCGTTGGGCGACCTGTTTCACGCTCCGTCGATCGCAGCGGCGCCAGCCCGCGCTACGTCGGTATCTTGATCTTCCGTGCCGGCACTCACGCCGATCGCTCCAACTACTTGCCCATCCACCACGAGCGGGATGCCGCCGCGAATCGGAGTCTGATGGTCAGAAGCAGCGACCGCGAGACCAAGCGCCAGCGGCACATTTATTTGGTCGCCGGCCATCGCGGGCCCGGTGGGCGCGCGGCGCATTGCGGCAGCCTGCGCCTTGACGAGCGAGATGGCAATGGACGAAAGCTTGGCGCCATCCATCCTCGTGAAAACCACAAGGTGGCCTCCATCGTCAACGACCGCGATGTTCATCGGCACGCGGATTTCCTCGGCGCGGTCCTCGGCTGCCGCCAAGACTACGCGCGCTCCTTCGAGCGTCAGTTTTGGGCAATCTCGGGTTGCAAGCGGCATGAGAGACTTTCTCCTTTGACTAGAGATCGAGCGCTTCAGGATTCAAAGCATTCGGCGGGCGCTTGCCCTCGAAAAGCGCCGCAGCATTTTCGGCAGCCATCACGGCCATTTTCGTACGCGTCTCGATACTGGCGCTGGCGATGTGCGGCGCGAGGATGACGTCCTTGCGCGAAACGAGCGCCGGATGCACTTTCGGCTCGTGCTCATAAACGTCGAGCGCGGCGCCCGCAATTAGCTTGCGTTCCAGCGCGTCGACGAGGGCGGCTTCGTCCACCACAGGGCCGCGCGAAGTGTTGACGAGATACGCAGTCCGCTTCATTTTTTCGAACGCAGCGGTGGAGATCAGATGCTGCGTCACCGGCAGCAGTGGGACGTGGAGCGTGACAAAATCGGACTCGCCTAGAAGCTTCTCGAAGGGCGCATATTCGGCGCCTAGTTCCCTTTCGAGGTCAGCCGATACGCGCACCTGATCGTGGTAGAGCACGCGCATTCTAAAGCCCTGCGAGCGGCGCGCGACGCCTCGGCCGATACGGCCAAAACCAACGATGCCCAGCGTCTTTCCCCAGATGTCGCCGCCGAGAAGTTGATCGAGATCCCAGCCGGGCCACGTGCCGGAGCGCGTCCAGGCATCGCCTTCTACGAGCCGTCGCGCGATGGCCATCAGAAGAGTCCAGGCAAAATCAGCTGTGGTGTCGTCCAGTACGCCTGGAGTGTGCGTGGCGACCACCTTGTGGCGCGTGCACGCGGGGACCTCGATATTGTCGTAGCCCACGGAAACAGTGGCCGCAATCCGCAACTTGTGAGCGATGGAAAGCAGCTCCTCGTCCACCTTTTCGGTGAGTAAGCAAACGAGCGCATCCTTTTCCGCGACGCGGCGGAGAAGTTCCGCACGGGGGATGCGCTCGGGCTGCGTCCAGTACTCCGCGTCGAAGTGCTGATCGAGGATCGCTCGCGCCGCCGGAAAGAGCGGGCGCGTTATCAACGCCTTCGGCTTGCTCAATGATTCCCTCGAAAACATCTTTCGCGCAGGCCCAGTAGCATACACCAGCAGGTGCATCAACGCGCTCTCGGGACGGCAGACGCGGCTCGCGTTGACGCTCTGCTGCCCGGCGACTATAGTGGCGCCAGACGCGAGCGAAACAAACGCGGCCCAAAATGAACGCTCGACTCCTGCGAGACCTCAAAAAACTCCTCGGCGCAGACGGCGTGCTGCACAAAGCCGAAGATCTGGCCCTGTATGAGTACGACGGCTCGGTGGAAGTGGCGCGGCCCGATTGCGTCGCATTCCCGCGTAACACAGCCGACGTAGTCGAAATCGTAGGCCTTGCCAACAAACATCGCGTTCCACTCGTCGGCCGAGGAGCCGGAACGGGGCTTTCCGGCGGTGCGCTGGCGCGGGAAGGCGGAATCGTCACATCGTTTGCGAGGATGAATCGAATTCTTGAAGTGGACGTCGAGAATCAGCGTGCGCGAGTCCAGCCCGGCGTGGTGAACGCGGACCTGAGCCTAGCTGTGGCACACACAGGCCTGCATTTCGCGCCCGATCCGTCGAGCCAGAAGGCTTGCACAATCGGCGGAAATGTCTCCGAAAACTCGGGCGGGCCGCACACGCTCGCCTATGGCGTCACGACGAATCATGTGCTCGCCCTGGAAGCGGTACTCGCTACTGGCGAACTGGTGCGATTTGGAAGCACTGCGGTCGATCCGCCCGGTTACGATTTGACGGGCGTTTTCGTTGGCTCGGAGGGGACCTTCGGCTTGGTCACCGAAATCACCGTGCGGCTGACGCGGCTGCCGGAAGCGGTAAAGACGTTGCTCGCAACCTATGACTCGATCGATGATGCGACGGAAACGGTCGCCGAGATCACGGCGCGCGGCATCACGCCAGCAGCATGCGAGATGATGGACGGCTGGACGATTCGCGCCGTCGAAGATTACGTTCATGCGGGCTTCCCGCTCGACGCCGCGGCGATTCTGCTGATCGACATCGATGGACTGCGGGAAGTCGTGGAAGCAGAGGCCCAGGCCGTCGCAGATGTTTGCCGAGCGCATCACGCGCGCAGCGTGCGTCTGGCACGTGACACGGCAGAGCGCGATCTGCTGTGGAAGGGCCGGAAGAATGCGTTCGGCGCGGCTGGGCGGATTTCTTCGAGCTATTACACGCAGGACGGTGTGATTCCGCGCACCAAACTTCCCGCGACGCTTCGCCGCGTTAACGAAATCGGACGCAAGTACAATCTTGCCATCGGCAACGTCTTTCACGCGGGCGACGGCAACCTGCATCCGATCATTCTCTTCGACGAGCGCAATCAGCAGCAGTTCCGCGACACGGTTCGCGCGGCCGACGAGATCATCGAATTCTGCATCGAAATGGGCGGATCGATCACCGGCGAGCACGGAGTCGGCATGGAGAAGGACCGCTTGATGCCTCTGCTTTTCAGCGAAGTCGATCTCGACTTGATGAAGCGCGTGCGCGCCATCTTCAACCCGGCGGGCCTGCTGAATCCCGGAAAAATCTTCCCTACCTCGAAGGGCTGCGGCGAAATCTACGTGCGCCCCGAGCCGGCTGCTGCCGCTCCACCTGCATGAGCATGGCCACTGCTGGAGTCTCTTCGGGGCTAGCGGGAATCGTCGGCTCTGCCAACGTAATCAGTGACCCTGCACAGCTAGTCGGTTACCGCATCGGCGACATCGCTCCGCAGCTGGCGGTGCGGCCCGGATCGAATCAGGAAGTCGCCCAGATCGCGCGCCTGGCCGTAAGCGAAGGGCTCACGCTTGCGCCGGTCGGCGCGCGCACGAAATTGGGAATGAACATCCCGCTCCAGCAGTACGACGTGGCGCTGGACCTGACGCGACTCGATCGCATCGTCGCGTACGATCCCGACGATCTCACGCTGAGCGTGGAGCCGGGGATTCCGCTGCGCAAGCTCGCGGAAGTGCTGGCGGCGCGCAGGCAATGCCTTCCGCTGGCGGTGCCATTCAGGAGCCGCGCAACCGTCGGAGGCACGATTGCGTCGGGTGTGGATTCGCCCTTGCGGCAATTTTACGGAACGGCAAGGGATTACATCCTCGGAATGGAATTCGTGACCGGCGAGGGCCAGATCGTCAAGAGCGGCGGGCGCGTGGTGAAAAACGTCTCGGGCTACGATCTGCACAAACTGCTGATCGGTTCGCTCGGAAGCTTGGGCGTGATGACAAAGATCAATTTCCGGACGTTCCCCGCGCCGCTGTCGATGCAGGCGTTCATTGCGCACTTCGACTCAGCGCAAGAAGCGGCCGGAATGCGCCAGCGCGTCGCGCAATCACCGCTGCGGCCGCTCACCATGGAGATCCTGAGTCCCCGCGCAGCGGAGCTATTGTCGAGCGGCGTACCGGCGGAAATCGAGTCGGGACAATTGCCGAGCCACACATTTCCTAAACCAGGATGGGCAGTCGTCGTCAGTCACGCGGGCAACGAGAAAGTTCTGGAACGCTACGAGCGTGATTTGCGGCAGATGGCAGGTGCGGCAGACGCCATCGTCCTCCATGAAAGCGCGGCGCTCGCGGTGGTCGGTCGCGTGCGCGAGTTCATTCCGGTTGCGCTCGAGACTTCGCCGGGGACAGTGATCGTCAAGATGAGCGTTCGACCCGGAGGGATGAGCGAACTACTCGGCGACGCGGCAGCCACCGCCGAAAAGGCCGGGTTGTCATGGTCGGCCATTGCGCGGGGCGTAGGCGTGATCTACTTCGCGCTGCTCCCTGCGGGAAGGAATGACGATGCGCGCTCCCGCGTAGACAACGTCATCAAAGACCTCGCCGACACCTGCGGGAGGAGGGACGGAAACATCGCCGTCCTGTGGCTCCCGGACGAATGGAAGAGCTTGGTGCCCCCGCGAACCGCTCAGCGCAGCGATCTGGATCTGATGCGCAAACTGAAAAACGTCTTCGATCCGAACGGAATCTTCGCGCCCGATCCGCTCGCGAGTATAGCGTAACATGGCTTCCGCAACCAGCGGCTTCACCGCAGCGGACAAACCCGAATACGCGGACTACTCGCGGTGCGTCCATTGCGGCCTTTGCCTGAATCACTGCCCGACCTATCGCCTTTGGCACAACGAGGCCGACTCGCCGCGCGGGCGGATTCGCCAGATGCACATGATCGACGAAGGCCGCCTCGAATTGGGCGAAGCATTTGTCACCCACATCGACCGCTGCCTCGATTGCCGCGCGTGCGAGACGGCGTGTCCCTCTGGCGTGGAGTACGGCAAGCTTGTAGAGGCAGCCCGAGCGCAGATCGAGCAGCAGTACAAGCGGCCGCTCGCTTCGCGCGTCGCGCGCGATTTGGTCTATCGCCGATTGCTTCCCTACCCTCGTCGGATTGCTGCTACTGCAAGACTGTTTCGTCTCTATCAACGGTCGGGATTGGCGGCGCTCGCGCGTGGCGTGGGATTCCTGAAAATACTTGGTCTGCAGGACCGCGAGCGCCTGCTGCCAAAGATCGACTCGAAATTCTTCTTCAGCGACCTCGGCAAGACCTTCCCCGCGAAGGGTCCGCGGCGCGCGCGCGTTGCGTTCTTTGCTGGCTGTGTCGCCCAGGTCACATTCAGTGAGTTGAATCGTGCGACCATTCGCGTCTTGCAAGCCAACGGATGTGAGGTGGTGGTGCCGGCAAATCAGGTTTGCTGCGGCGCGCTTCCTGCGCACGCGGGCGTGCGCGATGTCGCGCGTAATCTGGCGCGCGCGAATCTCGCTGCGATTTCACCGAATGATTTCGACGCGATTATTACGAATGTGGCCGGATGCGGATCGACACTCAAGGAGTACGGACATCTGCTTCCCATGGGCGAATCTGCGCACGACCATGCCGCGGCATTTGCAAACAGAGTGCGCGACGTGACAGAGTTTCTCGCCGAGTTGGGCGTGTCGGCACCGATGCGCGCGGTTCCGCTGCGCGTCACGTATCAGGATTCCTGCCACCTAGCCCACGGGCAGAAGGTGCGCGAGGCCCCGCGAAAGCTCATCCGCGCCGTGCCGGGAGTCGAACTCGTCGAAATGCAATTAGCGGATCAGTGTTGCGGCTCGGCAGGCGTGTACAACGTCACGCAAACGAAGGCGTCTATGGAACTGCTGGCGTTGAAGATGGAGTGCGTCCGCGAGACGAAAGCGCAGGCGATTGTCACTTCAAATCCGGGCTGCATCCTCCAGCTCAAGGCTGGTGCGACGAATCACGGCACCAGCCAAGAAGTTCTCCATGTGGTCGAGCTCCTCGACCGGGCGATCAGCTAGCAGCTAACACTACTTTTCACCGACAAGGTACCGGCAACCGCGCGGGCCCATGCGCGCCGAATGCACGGCTCCAGCGGGAACATCGCAGCGGTCGCCGACGCCGTAGGTTTTCGATTCGCCGCCCATCGTGAGCGTCATTTCGCCGTCGAGGATGATATGCGCGGTAAGGCCGGCATGCGTATGGTCGGGGTAGTGCGCGCGCGGGCCATCCTGCCACAGGTACGTGTCAGAAAAGCCTTCCGACTCGAGTTGCCTGCGAAGATCACGATCGCTCAGCGCAGTCATATGCCCGGCCGATTATAGCAGCGGCAACGACGGTCGTCGGGTCGAGAGGGGGGAGCCTTGCGGGTGGGCGTGGTCGAGTTCCACCCGCAAGGGTGGGGGCAGTGCGTGGATCGTGGACTCAGTCCTGAGGCGGTGGTGGTGGCGCGCCAGCGCCGGCGCCCGGCGGCAGCCGCCGATTGAAGCGCGCTCCAGCTCCCTGCCTCACGGCATAGTCGGCCGGCACTTGAAACAACGATGCCTCAGGCTCCTGCCGCTGGATATTCGTTAACTGAAACGTAGTTTCGCCCACGCGCGGGTCGCTGCGCTTGATCATCACCACGGTCTGCAACTCCGGCGAGTACCACCTCTCAACCGTGATGACCATGGGGCTCGTATTGCCAATGGCTCCCGCCGGAATCGTGCGAGTCCTGCGCGTGCCTTCGGCCGATACGCCATTGATGGTTTGCGTGCCAAGCGACGTTGTTGTGACATTGCTTTGATCCGGCTCTCCGCGGAACCTTGTCGACGCTGCAGCCTCAGCGTCGCGTGGTCCGCGCTTGCCGTGCTGGACGAGTTGCATCTTGCGGGCAATCTTCCGGTCCGGCTGGAGAAGGTACTGTGTGTTCGCGACGGGGTCATTCAGCATCACCACGTGCGGCGCGGCCTGCCCGGAACTGGCCCAGGGTCCGAGCGCAGGAAGCGTCATTTCGCGGCGCGTGCGCCCTTGGCTGTCTCTGGCGAACGTGCCGGTCGTGTTCTGCACAATCTGGTTGCCGTCGGCAAGCACCTGCTTAGTTTCGTTGGAAAAGGTTGCGCTGAAGGGCGCGCCTGTGACGGTCTTGCCGCCGAGGCCTGCCTCAAAACCCACGAAGCCCATCATGTCATCAGACATCGGTCCGGGTCCGAATCGGCCCTGGTGTCCCGGCGGACCCGGCGGGGGAGGTGGTGGCGCTCCCGCATCTTGCGCGCGCACTGCACCGGAGACGCCTAGCATCGCCACCACCATCAAGAGGCGGCCGATTCGCGTGAGTTTGTTGGTAGATCTCATCTCTTTCATTCCTCCCGTTTTCAGGGATATTCCATCCAAGACCTTAAGGGCCTAATCATCGAGCTGTGCTTGCGAGACCAGTCGAATCGCCTGCGGAGCGCCATCCTCGCTGACAACGATGTCAGCCGGAATGCGGTCCATCGCTCCCATGTCCGTCACCGGCACCCCGAGCGACGCAAGCGCCTGGCGCGAAAGAACCACGCGGACAATCGCTCCGCCATCG
>Ga0187782_10003268_pt1 | contig 12079 bp, 9 predicted proteins | sample 0715_SJ02_MP15_2_FD_132454 | JGI IMG/M metagenome (GOLD analysis project Ga0187782, IMG submission 132454) | Tropical peat soil microbial communities from peatlands in Department of Meta, Colombia - 0715_SJ02_MP15_20_MG | ecosystem: Environmental > Terrestrial > Soil > Wetlands > Peat | place...
AAGGCTGCACGGGATGGGCGTGCGTCCGGAGAGATACTCTTCCACAAACGGACGGACGACATCGCGCTCGAAGCGCTCTTCGTGATTGACGACATAATACGGAATGCCGATCTGCTGGGCGACGCGGCGGGCGTCATAGACATCGTCGAGGGAGCAGCAGCGTCCGGTGACCTGCTCGGGCATGCCTTCGCGGCCGGCGAGGCGGCGCTGATTCCAGAGCTGCATGGTCAGGCCGATGACGTTGTGTCCTTCGGCGCGCAGCATGGCGGCGACGGTGGAAGAATCCACACCGCCCGACATGGCCACGGCAATGGTTTCGGTGTTCAGCTTCTAGCTCCTAGCTGCTAGCTTCTAGCTTTTCTAAAACATAAATGACCCACGGAGCGATCTTGGTCTCCGTAACCCACTCGTACGGTTCCTCCTCGCGTCCAAGCGGCGCGTACCGGGCAAGCAGGCCAAGCCCAGACTCGGCGAACAGTTTCCGATAATCCTCGTCGAACCAGACGATATCGACCACGGGCCGCTCGTCTTCGACGTCTTTCATTACGATCCGGACTTGGTCGCCGCCCTTCGCGAACCGATTCTCAGGAAACGCTTTCGTGGTGAACGACGCCCACTCATGAATATAGATGTCGGGAGTCGAGCCGAGGATGATGATGTGGCCATCTTCCGCCAGCAAACGCCGCAACCCACGCAGCAGGGCGCATCGGCGGGCAGCGCCGGGAATGTTGTCAAAGGCAAAGGCCGACAGAATGAGATCGAAGCGGCCGGGCTCAAGGGCGTCGAAGTCACCGTCCGCGACGAGACGATAAGCACCGTTCGGGTCGGCATTTTTCGCCAGCTGAATCATGTTGCTCGAAATGTCGATTCCGAGTGGGTGGAAACCGAGCTTCTTCAGGAACCTGGTCGAGCGGCCAGTGCCGCAGCCGAAATCGAGCGCCGCGCGCCCGGACACGTGCTTGGCAATGATTGCCGGCAAGTCGCGGTATGCGAGATAGTAGGTGCCCGGAAACTCAAGGCCGGCGTAGGCTTCGGCGCGCGCGGCATCGTCATAGACATTGGAAAATGGCACGATCACTCCTCTGCACCATCATCGCACTTATCTATCATTGCTCTTGGCCATCATTGCTCTTGGCCATCATCGCTCTTGGCCATCATCGCTCTTATCTCAGCGCCGCTTTTCGGTACACCGGCGAGAGCTCGCGCAGCCGGGCTACTGTTTCCGGCACGAGTGTGAGAACGAAATCGATGTCCGCTTCTGTCGTCTGCTTGCCCAGGCTGAAGCGGATGCTGGCACGCGCTTGATCGGGGCGCAGGCCCATCGCGATCAGCACATGTGAAGGCTCGATTGCGCCGGACGAGCACGCGGCGCCGGTGGAAACCGCAAGCCCCTTCAGATCGAGCGCGATGACGAGAGCTTCGCCTTCAATACCGTCGAAACGGATATTCGTCGTGTTGGGGACGCGCGGGGCGCCATCGCCGTTGACGACCGCGTCCTCAACCTGGGAGAGAATTGCCTGCTGCAGGCGGCCGCGCATGGCGGCCATCTTGTTGTCGTCGCCGCGATGGAAGGCTTGCTTGGCCAGTTGCGCTGCTTTACCGAGGCCGACAATGCCAGGCACATTCTCTGTGCCGGCGCGGCGGGAGCGTTCGTGGCGGCCGCCGTACAGCAACGGCAGAATCTCAGTTCCCTTCCGCACATAAAGCGCGCCTACCCCCTGTGGCGCGTGAATCTTGTGTCCGGAGATGGAGAGCGCGTGACAGCCGATTCGCGTCACGTCGATCGGGACTTTGGCTGCGGCCTGAACGGCGTCGGTGTGAAACAGAATTCCCGCTTCCGCGGCGATCTTTCCGATCGCTTCCACCGGCTGCACGACTCCGGTTTCGTTGTTGGCCATCATGACCGAGATGAGCTTGGTGTTGGGCCGCAGGGCGCGGTGCAGGTCGTCGGGGTCGATGAGGCTGCGCGCATCCACCGGCAGAACGGTGACTTCACAACCCATGTCCCCGAGATGTTTCGAGGTCTGTAGAACGGCGCTGTGCTCGATGGCGGAAGTGATGATGTGGTCGCCTGCCTTCACCAGGCCGCTCAGAGCGAGGTTGTCGGCTTCGGTTCCGCCGCTGGTGAAGATGATTTCAGAAGGATTGCAGCCGAGCAGCTGCGCCACAGATTCGCGTGCGTTTTCTACGGCAGCCCGGGTCTCCTGTCCGTGATGGTGAATGGACGAGGCGTTGCCGAAATGCTCGGAAAAATAAGGGAGCATGGCCTCGCGTACTTCGGGCAGGAGCGGGGTGGTGGCGTTGTTGTCGAGATAAACCCGGCGCATACAGAACCCGCTCCTATTTTACGTGAGCGGACATGAATGGAGGTGGAACAGCGCTTTTGGGCGCGGGCTTCGCCCCTGCGCTGGACGGCCGAGGCCAAGCTCCCACGTCTCGCAAAGGCGGCGAGACCCTTCGACAAGCTCAGGGCAGGCCGTGGGGCATCCCATGGCTATCGATTCAGCGCTGATCGATGGGGATGTACCGGGCCGGGTATTCCGGGCCCAGATAATCGGCGCGGGGGCGAATCAAGCGATTGTCGTCGAGCTGCTCGATGACGTGCGCGGCCCAGCCGCTGATGCGGGAAACGGCAAAGATCGGTGTAAACAGATCGACGTCAATTCCGAGCGTGTGGTAAGTCGAGGCGGAGTAGAAATCGACGTTGGCGTTCAGCTTCTTTTCGGCCTTGACGAATTCTTCGATTTTCCGCGACATGTCGAACCACTTCGGCTGTCCGCTGGAGTTGCCCAGATCGCGCGACATGACGCGCAAATGAGTGGCCCGAGGGTCTTCGGTGTGGTAGACACGATGGCCGAAGCCGGGGACTTTTTTCTTTTGCGCCAGCATTCCCTTGACGTGTTCGACCGGGTCATCGCCGCGGGCGGCAATCGATTCGAGGATGCGAAACACAGCTTCGTTGGCGCCGCCGTGCAGCGGGCCTTTCAGGGCGCCGATCGCCGACGTAATGGCCGCGTGCATATCCGACAAAGTCGCAGCGGTGACGCGAGCCGCAAAGGTCGAGGCGTTGAGTTCGTGATCGGCGTGAAGAATGAGCGCGATATCGAGTGCGCGCTCAGCCGTTGCCGAAGGCTTCCGGCCATTCAGCAGCAGCAGAAAGTTGGCGGCGTGCGACAGCGAGCGGTCGGGCTCGATCACCGCCAGTCCCTTGCGGATGCGGTCATAGGCCGCCACGATCATAGCGATCTGCGAGGTCAGGCGGATCGATTTGCGGACGTTGGCGTCATGGTCGTTTTTCTGATTGTCCGGATCATAGAAGGCCAGCGCCGAAACTGCGGTGCGCAGAACGTCCATGGGCAGAGCTTGCGCGGGAGCGCTGCGCAGCAGGGCAAGAATGGCCGGGTCCAGCTTGCGTTCCGAAGCCAGGCGATTGCGCAAATCCTGCAATTGGCTGTGCGTGGGAAGCTTGCCAAACCAGAGCAGGTGGCAGGTCTCTTCGAAGTTCGAATGGTCGGCGAGTTCGTGAATATCAATGCCGCGGTAGGCCAGAACCCCGCGGTCTCCGTCGATGTGGCAGATCTTGGATGTGGTGGCGACTACGCCCTCAAGCCCCTTCGGAGGGGGAGTTGTGGTCACACTGGACATTTGCGACTCGCTTCAGTTGCAGGATTTGCGTTGCCGGACCACGCGGGAACTTACGCGGAAGCAACCTTTTTCTTATACCTGAAGGCAGGTCCAACCGTCCAACGGGTAAGGGCTGATGGCGCGCCCGAGATTCTCCGGCGCCGGCTCTGTGTGCTTTGCCACCTGCCTTGACGGCGGCGTATAGTAGGAGGTCTGCCCAGAGTTTGCAATACTGCTGTGGAACTCTTCGATATTTCCTCAGGGAGGAATTACCCCAAATGAAACGCTTTTTATCGCTGTTGCTCGTATTCGTCTGGATATTCTCGAATTTCGCCGCTGCCGATGAAGGCATGTGGCTCTACAACGCCCCGCCCAAAGATAAAATCAAGGCTAGATACAAGTTTGAGCTGACGCAGGAATGGCTGGATCACGTACGACTGTCTTCGGTTCGGTTTAATAACGGCGGCTCCGGTTCATTCGTTTCCGCCGACGGCTTGACGTTCACCAACCATCACGTAGGCAGAACCTGCGTCGAGGGGCTCTCGACCGCCGATCACGATTACATCAAAATGGGATACTACGCCAAGACGCAGGCGGAGGAAGTGAAATGTCCCAATCTCGAGTTGAACGAACTGGTGGGAATTGAGGACGTGACGGACAAGGTGAACGCGGGTGTAAAGCCGGAAATGTCCGCGGCAGAGATCGGGCAGGCGCAGCGCGCCGCCATGTCGCAGGTGGAGAAAGACTGCAACACGGCGACCGGTTTGCGCTGCGATGTAGTCATCTTTTATTCCGGTCAGGTTTACAACCTTTATAAATACAAGAAGTTCACCGATGTGCGGCTGGTGTTTGCGCCGGAATACGACATTGCCTTTTTTGGCGGCGATCCCGACAACTTCACTTATCCGCGCTACGATCTCGACATCACTTTCTTCCGCGTCTATGAGAATGACAAACCGGCGCATCTCGATCACTACCTGCAGTGGTCGCGCGACGGCGTGAAAGACGGCGATTTGATTTTCGTTTCGGGGCATCCGGGCAGTACCGGGCGCCTGCTGACCATGGCGCAGCTCGAGTTCCTGCGCGACTTCCAATACCCGTCGGTGTTGAAGTTCCTCGCCCGCCGCATCGCCGTGCTGCAGGACTTCAGCAAGCAGTCGCCGGAAAACGCCCGAATCGCGGGCGAGGGCATCTTCGGGTTGCAGAATTCACAGAAAGCGATTACCGGCTATCAGTCGGGGTTGCTCGACAAATCGATCATGGACGCGAAGGCCGCCGATGAAGCCAAGCTGCGCGCAGGATTCAAAGCCGATCCGAAGACCGCGAGTGCGCCCGATCCCTGGGAAGAAATCTCTCAGGCGTATAAAACGCTGCAGGGAATTTATCCCAATCTGCTGTATCTGGAACGCATGCGCGGATTCTCCGGCCGTCTGGCCGGCATTGCCCGCATGCTGGTGCGCGCTGCCGCCGAGAGGCCGAAGCCGAATACGGAGCGCATGCGCGAATTCCGCGACTCCGGACTGCCCTCGCTCGAGCAAGGATTGTTCTCTGCCGAGCCCACTTACAAGAGTTTGGAAACGGCCGTCCTCGCGGATTCGCTCGGCGAAATGCAGGACGCTTTGGGCAAAGACAACCCCAATGTGCAGAAGGTGCTGCAAGGAAAGACGCCTGCCGACGCAGCCAAGGACCTTATCAGCAACACGAAGCTCGATGACGTAGCCGTGCGTAAACAACTCTACGAGGGCGGGCAGGCTGCTCTAGACGCCAGCACCGATCCACTGATTCTGGCTATGAAGGCCGTTGACGCGGATGCCCGTGCGGCCCGCAAGCAGTTTGAAGATAAAGTGGACTCCGTGGTGCGGCAAGACGGCACCGCCATCGCCAAAGCCCGTTTCACGCAAAACGGATTCAGCCAGCCGCCCGACGCCACCTTCACGCTGCGCTTGAGCTACGGCCAGGTCAAAGGCTATGAGGAGAACGGGAAAACGATCCCGTTTGCCACGCAGATGGGCGGGGCGTACGAGCATGCGGCAGAACACAACAATCAATCACCCTATAATCTGCCGGAAAGCTGGATGAAGTCGAAGGACAAACTCGATCTGAAGACTCCGCTCAACTTCGTTTCCACCGCGGACATCATCGGAGGCAATTCCGGATCGCCCACGGTGAACAAGAAGGGCGAAGTGGTTGGAATCATTTTCGACGGCAACATTGAATCGCTGCCCTGGAACTTCGCCTTCAACGACGTGCAGGGACGGGCGGTTTCGGTCGATTCCCGCGGCATCCAGGAAGCGCTGCGCAAGGTCTACGGCGCAACCGCTCTGGCCGACGAGTTGACGGGAGCGAAGGCAAAGGAAGCGCAGGCTGGAAAGTAAACTGCAGTTTTTTCGAAACGATTGGGCCTGCTGCTCGGAGCGGGCCTTATTGTTTGCAGCAGAGATCAGGCCGGCCAGATCGCCAGCGCAGTCTTGCTGAGAATCTGCTGCTGTATCGATGGGCTGAGTGGAAGCGCGCGAAATTCATCGAGATTCCTCTTGATGGCAGGGACGCCCGGGCCGGGCCAGTCGGTCCCGAATAAGGTCTTGTCGGCGATTTCCTCGAGGCGGGGAAAGTATTTGAGCAGCGTTTTCGGAGGAATCCCGCTGATATCGAGATAGACGTTGGGATGGCGTCGCACCAGGAAAAATGCGGTCTGCATCCAGAGCGGCCGTCCGCCGTGAGCCAGCAAGATTTTCAGCTTGGGGAAATCGACGGCCACGTCGTCGACGTAGATGGGATCGCCGTACTTGTTGCGCGCCCCGGGAAAAACGGATGTGCCGGTATGAAACATCACGGGAATTCCGTTGGCCTCTGCGGCGCGATAAATGATCTCGAGTTCCTTGACCCCACTCAGATAGTCATTGGGGAATAGGAGTTGATGCGGTGGATGAATCTTGATCATCTGCAGGCCGAGGCGGAGAATCTGTTCCACGTCGGCCATGATGTTTGTGGTATGGCGCGGGTGCAGGCTTCCGCAGGACAGCAGGCGCCTGGGATCTTCCTTCACATACTCGGCCACAAATTGATTCACGCCGTTGGTAAAGCCAATCACCTCGGGCGCCACATAATTGATGAGCATGGCGCGGTCGATGCCGCTGACATCCATGAATTTGAGGAATGCCTTGGGCGAGCGGCAGAATTCGGTGATCTGATCGAAGTTCGCGCGCTTCTTCTTCATGAGTTCCAGCGCATGCGGCTTGAACATTTCCATGGGCTGGATGTGGATGTGGCAGTCGGTGATCATGCAGTGGTCAGTCCGAGAATAACAGACGATTCAGTTGCCTGCCGCCGCAAGGACTGCTCTTTTTGTGAAGACGCGGATCATCTCGCGGCGATATTCGGGAGTCAGTGCCGAAGTAGTCAGCGGCTTCGCTGTTCTGGCCGCCAGGTCACCCGCCGCATCGGCGAGCGTTTCGTCCAGCAATTTCCCGGAGAGCATTTCGGATGCGCCCTTCACCAACAGAGGAGCGGGATTGACCGCGGTGATGGCGATTCGCGCATCGGCCACGTGCCCGTTCGACCGTTTCATGGCAACCGCGACCCCGGCGAGCGGGTAGTCGATCGATCCGCGGACCCTCAGCTTGCGGTAGACTCCGCGATAGCCGGACGCCAAGGCCGGCAAGAACACGCGAGTGACTAGTTCGTTCGGCTGCAGCTTGCGGTAACTGTCACCGGTTCCGGTATAGAAGTCGCAGAGCGGAACGCGGCGTATGCCACTGGTGCTGGCGATTTCGATTTCCGCGTTCAGGCAAAGCAGCGCCGGAGGCGTGTCGCCGGAAAACACGGCCCAGCATTTTATTCCGCCGGGAGCCACGTGGCACAAGTCGCCGTCTTTCTTGATGCAGAATCCGCAGCCCTTTCGCCAGGTGAGCGACTGGTTGTACCACAGGCAGCGCGTGTCGAGACAGATGTTTCCGCCGATCGTACCCATGTTGCGCAGCACTGGCGAAGCCACGGTGGCGGCCGCCTCGGCGAGCACGGAAAAATGCTCACGCAAGAACGCGGATTTTTCGATCTCGCGCAACGTCGTTAGCGCGCCAATCTCCGCACCGGCGTCAGGCAGCGGTCTGATTCCTCGCATCGCCGGAATCCCGCGCACGTCCAGAACATATTCGGGCTCGAACAACCGTTGTCGCATGGAGGGCAGCAGGTCCGTACCCCCGGCCAGCACTCGGACACTGCCGCCGTACTTCGCGAGTTGTTCGACCGCATCTTCCAGGCTATGCGGCCGAAGCAGGCGGAATTGCGGAAGGCTCAATCCGCACCTCCCGCGGGAGCGTCGCGTCGGGCCGGATCGAGTTCGTGACGCACCGGGCCCTTCCCCTTGAACCAAAGCGAGCCGCCATGCTCGCGAAAGCGAGTAGGTTGTGTGGGATCGATGCCCTCGGTCAGATTCAGCGCTTTCGCATTCTTGCTGGCGCGAATCGCGGCAAGAACTCTCTCCGGAGTAAACGGAGATTCGTGCAGGCGCACGCCGACCGCATCGTAAATCGCGTTCGCAATCGCCGGAATCGTTGCGGCGAGCGATCCTTCGCTGCATTCCTTGGCGCCGAAGGGGCCTTCGGGGTCGATGCTCTCGACGATGATTGGTTCGATCTCCGGCGATTCCACCGACGACGGGCTGCGGTACTCGAGCAGTCCGGGATTCATCAGCATGCCGTCTTTCCAGACCAGTTCTTCGGTAAGTGCCTGGCCCATGCCCATCCACACCGAGCCGATGATCTGACCTTCGACGGAAACCGGATTCAGAGCGCGCCCGCAGTCGTGCGCCGCCCAGACCTTATGCACCGTGACTTCGCCGGTTTCTTCATCGACGCTGACCTCAGCAACTTGCGCGGAATATGAATATGCCGGCGAAGGACCAACACCTGCGCCTTTGTGCTTGCCGCCACGCGCTTCCAGCGGAGGAGCGTAGGAGCCGGTGCCGGTGAGGGCTCCATGAAAATCAATGGCCGCGACCACGGCTTCTTCGAAGGTCATCCAATCTTTCGGGCCTTCTTCTTTGCGTTTTTGCTGCAGCGATCCGCGGAGAATTTGGCCTTCCACGCGACCGCTGACAGAAGCGCCGGCCTGGGTGACTTCAACTTCCTCTGCCCCGGCAGCATCTGGCAACGTGCTTCCTCTTCTCAAAATGTGATCTTCACGGAAAATTAGGTCGTCCTCGGCACAATTCATTTTCTTTGCGGCTGCCGCGGCGATTTTCTTCTTCACGTCCGACGCGGCACGCAACGTCGCATTGCCTGCCATGAATGTGACGCGGCTGGAATAGGAGCCGATGTCGATGGGCGTCAAATCTGTGTCGGCGGCGATAACCCGCACGCGTGACAGCGAGCATCCCAGCACTTCCGCCGCGATCTGGGCGGTCATGGTGTCGGAGCCTTGGCCGATTTCTGACGCGCCGGTGTAGACCACGACCCCTCCGTCGCGATCGATCTTGAGGTTCACCGTGGAGTGCGGCATATCGGAACGAATGATGGAATTCGCCGCGCCACTCACGTAGTGGCTGCACGCAATGCCAAGCCCGCGCCCCTTCGGAAGCTTGCCCTTGCGCTCTCGCCAGCCGGAACGTTCGACAGTTGTTTCAATGCACTCCGGCAATCCGTAGCTTTGCACTCGCAAGCCGTTCACCGTAATGCACGGAGGCTGCAGAAGATTGCGGCGGCGAATTTCTGCCGGGTCGAGACTAATTTTCACGGCGAGTTCGTCCAGTTGCGATTCAAACGCGAAGCGCACATTGACTGTGCCGTGGCCGCGCATCGCGCCACAAGCGGGCTTGTTGGTCAGGACGCGGTATCCGTCATATTGAATGTTAGGGATGTCGTAGAGCGCGCCGAGAAGCGCTCCGGAATAGAGAATCGTGACCACTCCATAAGAGCAATATGCCCCGCCGTCCTGCACCACGCGCGCCTTTACAGCGGTGATGCGGCCGTCGCGCTTCACGCCGGTTTTCAAATCAATGATCGTGCGCGGGCGACCGCGATGCGCCCAGAACACTTCCTCGCGTGTGTATGTGATCTTGACGGGAGCCTTTGCCTTGCGCGCAGCGATGGCGGCCGTGATTTCTAAAGGAATGACTTCGCTCTTGCCGCCGAAGCCGCCGCCAACCAGCGGCTTGATCACACGAATCTGTGCCATCGGCATCTCGAGCACGAGCGAGAGCTTGTGCTGCAGGTAATACGGCACCTGAGTTGAAGACCAGACCGTGAGGCGGCCGGGCTTGCCGGTGTGCGGATCGATTTCAAACGAGGCCAGCGTGGAGTGCGGCTCCATGGCGGCGTGCGTGACTTCGTTGGCGATAAAGCGCGCTTCGGCGATCTCGTCGGCTTCGGCGAAGCCTTTGTCGGGATCGCCGAAGACGTGGTGATAATCCTTTTCCAGATTGTTCGGTTTGTTGTCGTGAATCAGGTCGCGCTTGGCCTTCATCGATTCTTCGGGGTCGAAATAGGCGGGCAGGACCTCGTACTCCACGTCGATTAGCTCCAGCGCTTTTTCGGCAATCGCTTCGGACACCGCGACGACGCAGGCGACGTTGTCGCCGACGTAGCGAACTTTATCGAGAGCCAGGGGATACTCGTCGTGTCCGACGGGAAGGATTCCGTAGGTTTTCGGGGCATCTTCGCCGACGGCGACGGTGACCACGCCTTCGAGCTTTTCGGCGCGGGTCGTATCAATGCGCTTGATGCGCGCGTGGGGATAGGGCGAATGCAGAACCTTGCCGACCAGCATGCCGGGAACGCTGATGTCGTCGGTGTATTTGCCCGCGCCGGTGGTCTTCTCGGCGGCATCGATCATGGCGGTCGATTTGCCGATGATGGAAAAATCTGTGTTCATTGCTTCGCCGCCAGACCCTCTCGCTCGGCCGCGATCGCCGAGCGGATGGCTTCATACATCTGGTTGTAGCCAGTGCAGCGGCAGAGATTGCTGCTCAGCGCCGCGCGAATGTCTGCCTCGGTTGGATCGGGATTTTCCGCCAGCAGCGACTTCACCGTCATGATGAAGCCGGGCGTACAGTAGCCGCACTGCGCGCCGCCCCAATCACCGTAAGCCTTCTGAATGGCCGCCAGGCTCCCGTGCTCGCTCACACCTTCGATCGTAGTGATTTCCTGCCCTTCGCAACTCGCAGCCAGCACCGTGCACGAGAGCATGGCGACACCGTCGATCAATAACGTGCATGCACCGCAGGAGGAATCGTCGCACCCACGCTTGGAGCCGGTGAGCTGCAGCTCTTGCCGCAATACGTCCAGCAGCAAGGCGCTTGGCTCGACGGCGATTTCGTGCCGCCGACCGTTCACCCGGAGTTCGATGAGTTCTTTTTTCATTGTCAGCAGTGAGCAACGAGCGATGAGCAGTGAGCCAGCAGGCCCTGCTCACAGCTCATTGCTCATCGCTCACTTCCCAGTCCACTTCGGCGCGCGTTTCTCCAGGAAGGCGCGGATTCCTTCGTTGGCGTCGGAAGTCTTCATCAGTTCTTCGAAATAGATCTTCTCGGCGCGAGCCAGGCCCTTATCGAAGTGTGCCGCATCCCAGGCGTAGTAAGCCTTCTTCGTCACGGCCAGCGCCGTCGGACTAAGAGTAAGCAACTGTTTGACACATTCGTCGGCGGACGAAGCCAAATCCTGCTGCGGCACGGCGCGAGTGGCAAGGCCAATTTCCGCGGCGTCCTTGCCGCTGATGGTACGACCGGTCAGAATCAGATCAGCCGCCCGCTTCTGCCCGATCAGCGCAGCCAAAGCCGCGCACGCTACCGGCGGATAGCAGGCCAGCTTGATCTCGGGAAATCCCCAGTGCGCATCTTCACACGTGTAAACAATGTCGCAGACCATGGCCAACTCTGCGCCGCCGCCAAGGCAATGTCCATGTACTGCTACGACCGTAACTTTCTTGCTTGCTGCCAAGGCGCGAATCACGGCGTGGAACTTCGTCAGCATGTCCTCGACGTTGTCGGGCGTGTGCGCGGCTACGTCCACTCCTACTGACCATGCCTTACCCGCCCCGGAGATCACGATCACAGAAACGTCGGATCGTGTCTCAATCTCCGCCAAAGCTTGCGAAAGCTCCTCCATCATCGCCACATTGATGACGTTGAACGGAGGATTCTGCAGGACGATGCGTGCGCATCCTCCTGCCGCCCCAAACGAGAGGTGTTCCAGTTTTGTGTTCGCCAAAGTAGCAGTCATCGGAGTGTTAGAGGTTGATCGCCGATTTCCTCACCTCGCCGATCGTTGCGAGAGGATCGCGTGCACCGGTTTTCTCCGCGATCCACTTCTTTTCAGTGCCGATGATGTCGAGCAGTAACTGCTTGTCCGCCGCGGTCGGCATGTAGTCGTTCAAGTGCTCTTCGTAGGCGCGGGCGTCGAGCGCTTCGCCGGTCTGCGCGTGGAATTTCTGTCCGGCATACTTGCCGATCGCACGGTTG
>Ga0187782_10003270_pt1 | contig 12078 bp, 8 predicted proteins | sample 0715_SJ02_MP15_2_FD_132454 | JGI IMG/M metagenome (GOLD analysis project Ga0187782, IMG submission 132454) | Tropical peat soil microbial communities from peatlands in Department of Meta, Colombia - 0715_SJ02_MP15_20_MG | ecosystem: Environmental > Terrestrial > Soil > Wetlands > Peat | place...
ACAAGTAATGGCGTTAAGAAAGCTAGTTCCCGCAGGCCAGTTTTCCAGTCGCTCCAGCGGAGGTGAAAGTCGAAGCCGCAGCCGCCGAGTTGCCGGACCACTACGAATCCATACAGGCCAGCATCGACCAGAAGTAATTTGCCCCAGCCCGCAAGCCCGCTCGGCCATGCGGGCTCGAACCAGCGCAAATCAACCGGCAGTCCCAGCGCGAGCAGAACGATTGCGTCCCGCCAATTGCCGCGTTGTTCGGGATCGGCGATCGCGGCCTGCCCCAACAGCCATGCGATGGCCACGGGCAGCAGCGCGTAGAGAGCGCACCATTGCCATGAAAACATCTGGTGCGAACACGAAATCAAAACGTAAGGCAGCGCGCAGAGTGCCGGCAAGGCGGTTCGTAGGCTTCGAGGCCAGCGGACGCATGCCCGGCCGACCCGCTCCCCGGCAAATCCAAAAGCGGCTGCCGGTGCGAGCTCCAGCACAAGCACCGCAAAGGCCGCCGGCGTCGCGTTTTGCATGGCGATTATTTTAGTACGGGAGAAAGTGCGGCAGGAAAATCGGAAGAAAGTTCGCCCACTGGTGCTGGCGATTGAACGCGCTCGATGGAGCTTATCGCGCTCCCGGCTTCACGCCATAGAAGCGCGAGGCGTGGTCGCCGACGAATTCGTAGGGACCGGAGTGGGTTAGTTTGCTCGCGGCGTCAATCCAAATCTCACCGCCTATCCGCCGCCAACGCAGACAAAAGGAATAATCCTCGCTTAGATAGGCGCCGGTCTCGGGGTCTATGATGCAATCGAAAAGCGCAAAGAGATTTGAACTCTGGGCCGACTCGCGCCGCGAGCCCGACATGGGCAGGCTATGCACACGGCTGAAATGAGTTTCGGGATAAGCGGCAATCATTCGCTCGAATGCGCTGCGGCGGATCAACTGAAAACCGCCGCCGGCATAGATTCCCGTGACAAAACCCCCTTCCTGCTTACGCTCCGCTTCGGGGCAGAAGGTCCCGACATAGGACAGGGCAGCTTGCTGCACGCTCTCGCCGCTCTCCACACAGCGTTGCGGGATGAAATCCCAATCAATCGACTTGAGCGGGTAGAGGGCCCCGGTAAAGTCCTTATCGAAGCGCAGCAGCCGCTCGACTTGCTGTGGCTCAAAGCTGATATCGGCGTCGACAAACAGCAGATGGGTGGCGGCGGGATTGTCCAAAAAGGCGGCGACCAGGGTGCTGCGCGCTCGCGAGATCAGGGCGTCGTAACCCAGCATAGATAGCGACAGGTCGAACGCGGCAGATTTCGCGTAGCTCATGAGCCGTATCACCGATAACATGTAACCCTGCGTAACCATGCCACCAAAGCATGGCGTGGCGATGAGAATCAAGGGCTGGGACATGGTCTTCTCCGGAAGAAACGCCGAGGTTAGTCGTTGGTCGTTAGTCGATAGTCGTTAGAAACGACCCATCTCTCATTGTTGCCCAGTCTGCGGAGACGCGGCAAGGCGCGCCTCTACGGGAAAACCTAGAGCGGTTCGAGATTAGTCCAACTCCAATTCAATTTTCTTGGTCTCGGGATCGAGCCTGGCGATGCGAAACTTGCGGATCTGCCCTGTCCGCAAGGCTTCCGGTTTGGTCCCGCCGGCGGGTGCGCCCCTCTTCCAGCGGGCCTGCAACATGGAACCTAGCGACGAGAGATCGGGTTTTGACGACGACGGCGAATCCGCTTCAGCGCGCTTATGTTCCTGCGCTGGAAGTTCCTCGGGACGTTGCTTGGAACGTTCCTCAGAAATTCGGCACGTTGCCACGACGCCTTCGCCCAATTCCACGCGTGTGCTTCCTTCGGAAACCTCGACCATGCGGCCGGTGACGACGTCTCCTTCTTTATGCTCGGCTAAATATTCATCGAGGCCGGTTGGAACCATCTGTTTCATGCTCAGGCGAATGATGCGCTTTTCTGTGTCGAGCGCCAGCACCCGGGCCTTGACTACCTGCCCGGCTTTCAACACCTCCTGCGGGTGATTGATGCGTTTTTCCGCGCTGATTTCGCTGACGTGAATCATGCCTTCAACACCTTCGGTGAGCTGCACGAAGGCGCCGAACTTCGTCAGGTTGGTTACCGGGCCTTCGATGACCGTGCCCGGCAAAAACTTTTCAGCCGCCCCGGCCCAGGGATCGCCCAACGCCTGCTTCAGGCCGAGGGAGATGCGGCGTTCGGCCGCGTTCACTGCGAGAATCACCGCCTCGACGGTCTCGCCCGGTTTCACCACGTCCGCCGGAGTTCTCAGTCTTTTGGCCCATGACATTTCGGAAATATGAATCAGGCCTTCGATGCCCGGCTCAATTTCCACAAATGCGCCGAAATCGGCGATGCGGGTAACCGTGCCTTGCACCCGTTCTCCTGCCTTGTATTTTTCGGCGACGGCGTCCCACGGATGCGGCTGGAGCTGCTTCATGCCGATCGCAATGCGATGCTTGTCCGGGTCGATCTTTATGATCACGGCTTCGATCTGCTGGCCTATAGAAAGCACGTCAGAGGGCTTGTTGATGCGACGCCATGAGATTTCTCCGACATGAAGCAAGGCATCGGCGCCGCCGATATCGACGAAGGCGCCGTAATCGGTCAGGCTGCGGACCTCGCCTTGCACGGTGTCGCCCTCTTTCAGTTCCGAGAAGCGGCGCTCCTTGCCGGCGCGTTCTTCGTCTTCCGCAATGACGCGTCGATCGACCACCACGTCTTCATCTTCCACGTCGAGCTTGATGATGCGGCAGCGGATTTCCTGCTCCACCAGCTTCTCGAGTTCCGCGGCGTCGTGGGTTCCGCTGCGCGACGCGGGCATGAAGGCTCGCACTCCGATATCGACGCTCAACCCACCCTTGACCACGCCGGTTACGGTGCCGACGATCGTCGACTTCTCGGCAAAAGCTTTTTCCAGCGACGCCCAGTCGGTGGGACGCTCGACCTTGCCGCGGGTCAGTTCGTAGTAGCCTTCGGGATCGCGCCCCTTGACGGTGACTTGCACTTTGTCGCCGGGCTTGGCCGGCTTGTCCGCCGGGAACGCGGAGAGCGGCAGAACGCCTTCCGTCTTGAAACCGATATCGAGAACGACGGAGTCGGCGGTCACCGCGATCACCGTTCCTTCGCGGCCCTGAGCGCCGGGTTCGCCCTTACCGGAATGGCTGTGCTCGTACTCGGAAAAAATGTCCTTGAACGATTCAGCCGGGCCTGATTCGGCTGGCTCGTTGGCAGGCGTGGATTCGGGAGTGCCCGCGTTGGATGTGTTTGGATCCGACATATTTCGATTGGACGTCATTGGATTCGACGGCATTGGTTGGACATCGTTGGATTGGACATGGGAGGTTACAGCACCTGCGGCACGATCCCACCTTTCAGGATAACACCGGTGAGCAATCCGTATTAGAAGCCGGCGGCCGCTGCCGCGGCCGTGGGGTGCAGTCCGACAATCTGATCTACGGCGGTCATCTTCAATACTTCTTCTACATGCGCGGTGGCGCCCGCTACTCGCAGCTCGCCTGCGGCCTTCTTCATTTTGCCGGCGGACATCACGATAATCCCAATGCCAGTGCTGTCGACGTTGGTTACTGCGGTCAAGTCGAAAATAACTTTTTTCCGTCCCTCACCGACCAGGCTTTCGACGGCCCATTCCAGTTCCTTGCACTCCCTGCCGAGCGTAATTCTACCCGCAATTTCCAGGACAACAATGTCAGGCGACACGTGCTTGGTCTGAATCTCCAGCATAAGCGAGGTTCCTTTCCGGGCTCGTTTCCAAACTATGAGCTGCTAGCAAGGACGGCTGCTAACGGAAACCGCTGACGCGAGCCAGAAGCCCTGAAGCTCGTCAATAAGAATAGCGGACCGACGATAAGACTGGTTTGTGGCCTTGCACTCCAAATTGGATCAGAATTTTCTTGTCTTTGCTCTGCGCGCTGAAGTAGACCTGATTGCTATCAGTGTTCTTCCCGCCGGCAAAATCAAATCGATCGGCCTGCTGTAGCACTTCGGACACGTCTAAACTGTCGGACAGGGAGGCCGGCACCTCAAAAGCTACGATCTTGTTTTCCGGACTAACTACCAGCTCTGCTTGCTTGCAGAATTCCGGAGCCTCGGGAGAGTCGAGCGTGAGGCGATCGGGTGAGCCAGCGATCCGGCTGACGCCCGACCCGGACTTTGCCAGTGCCAGCGCCTGTTCCACGGTTAGGTTAGCGAAGGCGGCCAGATCGGGGCTAACGCTGCACATCAGGATGTCGTTCAGGGTCCACTTCTTCGTCTGTCCTTCGATCTGTTGCCTGAATTCAGCGATCAGATCCCTGGTCGCATGGTCCACACGCCAGCTGCCCCACCGCCTGGAATCGCTCCACAGGTTTTCACCGGTGTGTGGGTCGACGACCGTCATGATCGTAAAGTCAACCGAGACCGGTCTCTTATCGGGACCATCGCGAGTAAGGTAGTCACCCAGATACTCATTTGCGGAAAACAGGAAGACGAGGTCGGCCCGTTCGCGGCGGTGCACGATTTGGAAGCGTCCCCAGAGCTGCAGTTCCTGAAGGGCCCTGCCCTCGGCAACGGCCAAACCCCGCGGACATTCGCAGACGATCAGAGCAGACTTCGCTTCCATCACTTTCGGGGATAGAGGAAGACGCCCATGTTTCTTGGCGACTGCCGAAGGCAACACGCCCGCCCCTGCAAGGCTAAGGATGACGAGGAATTGGGCCAACCTTTTCATGACTGGCCTGATGTCAAGCTGCATTCCCATCGATCGGAAGTGTTTGTCGGAATTTCCGTTCAGTCCGAAAACTGCACCGATTATATCGCGAGAGGCCAGCAGTAACCCGGAACTGTTACAATTCACGCCGGGTCAGCCGTACTAACTGAAAATCAACATGAAAGCTCTTGTAAAAAGTAAGGCGGGTCGCGGCCTGTGGCTCGAAGAGGTTCCCGAACCGGAGTTCGGCATCAATGACGTCAAAGTCCGCGTGCTTCGGACGGGGATTTGCGGCACCGACCTTCATATTTACGAATGGGATGATTGGGCGCAATCCACCATTCGGGTGCCGATGGTCATCGGCCACGAATTCGTGGGCGAGATCGTCGCGGTCGGCTCGAACGTATCCGACTTCCACGTGGGAGAGCTGGTCAGCGGCGAGGGGCACGTGGTGTGCGGGCGCTGCCGCAACTGCCTGGCCGGACGGCGCCACCTTTGTGCTCACACCCAGGGCATCGGCGTAAACCGCTCCGGAGCGTTTGCGGAATACATCGTGCTCCCGATGTCGAACATCTGGAAGCACAGCGAGGGAATCGAATTGGACATCGCCGCCATCTTCGATCCGTTCGGCAACGCCGTTCATACCGCTCTTACTTTTCCCGTGCTTGGGGAAGACGTGCTGGTTACTGGCGCGGGGCCCATCGGAATCATGGGAGCTGCGGTTGCCAAACACGCGGGCGCCCGCTACGTGGTGATTACCGACGTGAACCCCTATCGACTGGAGCTGGCCGCGAAGGTTGGCGTCACCATGGCCATTGACACACGAAAGACAAGCCTCCGGGATGTCCAGCAGAAACTCGGGATGCGCGAGGGATTCGATGTAGGTCTCGAGATGTCAGGGAACGCATCCGCCTTCCGAGACATGCTCGCGAACATGAGCCATGGAGGCAAAATCGCGCTGCTGGGCATACCTGCCGGAGAGATGTCGATCGACTGGCATCACATCATTTTCAACATGCTGACCGTCAAAGGCATCTATGGCCGCGAGATGTACGAAACCTGGTACAAGATGACCGTAATGCTACAGAGCGGCCTCAATATCGCGCCCGTCATTACGCATCACTTCTCCTGGCGGGAACATGAGCAGGCATTCGCCGTCATGCACACGGGCAACGCCGGTAAGGTCATTCTGGACTGGCGGGACGCCGGCAAACCACAATAAGCCGGTCGTCGTTGCCGCCGGTCGTTAATAGGCCGGCGATGATGCCGTTCTCCGCACGACGAACACGATGAAGAGGACGCTCGCATGCCGCTGAACCGGGATGTGCTTTGGTACAAGGACGCGATCATTTACCAGGTCCACGTCCGCACTTTCCACGATAGCAATGGCGATGGCATCGGTGATTTTCAAGGGTTGGAGGGCAAGCTCGACTACCTTCAGCAAGTGGGGATCAACGCCATATGGCTCATGCCCTTCTTCCCCTCGCCTCTGCGCGACGACGGCTACGATATTTCGGACTACTGCGCCGTCCATTCCAGCTACGGAACATTGGAGGATTTCCGGAAGTTTCTGGCGTCGGCCCACGACCGCGGAATCCGGGTCATCATCGAATTAGTGCTGAATCACACCTCGGATCAGCACCCGTGGTTTCAAGAGTCGCGAAGTTCGCAGGACAATCCACGGCGCGATTGGTATGTCTGGAGCGACACTGACAGCCGATACAACGGCGCCCGCATCATCTTTGTGGATACGGAAAAGTCCAACTGGGCGTGGGACCCGATTTCAAAATCCTTCTACTGGCATCGCTTCTTCAGTCACCAGCCCGATCTCAACTACGACAATGCTGCGGTTCGCGAAGAGATGTGGAATGTAATGAAGTTTTGGCTGGAGATGGGGGTTGACGCCTTCCGGGTCGACGCGGTGCCGTACCTGGTGGAACGGGAGGGCACGAATTGTGAGAACCTGCCAGAGACGCACGAGGTACTGAAGGAGTTGCGCCGAAAACTCGACGAAAACTTTCCCGGCAGGATGCTTCTGGCGGAGGCCAATCAGTGGCCGGTGAATCTTCGTCCCTATTTCGGGGATGGAGATGAACTCCACATGGCGTTTCATTTTCCGTTGATGCCCCGGATGTTCATGGGGCTCAAGTTGGAAGATCGCAAGCCGATCACAGAAATACTGCAGCAGACGCCGGAAATCCCGCCCTCCTGCCAGTGGTCCCTGTTCCTGCGCAACCATGACGAACTGACGCTGGAAATGGTCACCGACGTGGAACGCGACTACATGTATGACTCGTACGCGGCCAGCAAGATGATGCGGCTGAACCTCGGGATTCGGAGGCGGCTCGCTCCTTTGCTGGACAATGACCGCAGGCGCATAGAGGTGATGAATGGAATGCTGATGTCATTGCCCGGCACTCCCATCATCTATTACGGCGACGAAATCGGAATGGGCGACAACATCAATTTAGGCGACCGCAATGGCGTGCGGACTCCGATGCAGTGGAACGGGGAGACGAACGCCGGGTTTTCTACTGCGCCCGCGGAGCGCCTCTATGCCCCCCTGATTCACGATCCCGTTTATGGTTATCCGGCGGTCAACGTCTTGCGGCAAAAAGCGAGCGAACATTCGCTCCTCAATTGGATGCAACGCATCATAACTGTGCGCACATCAACCGCGGTGTTCGGCAGGGGATCGATTGAGTTTCTGTACCCGGCCAATCACAGAATCCTGGCCTATGTGCGGCGATTGGGCAACGAGGCGGTACTGGTGGTCAACAATCTTTCGAGCAGCGCGCAAGCTGTCGAACTCGATCTGCGGCGGTACAAAGGGAGTATTCCGATTGAGATGTTTGGCGGGAATATGTTTCCCCGAGTGGGCGACCTTCCCTATTTGCTCACGCTGGGGCCCTATGAGTTTTACTGGTTTCGGCTGCGACGAATCTAGGCGATGCCGGCAGGGAGGACGTTCCCATGGCGCGCGTCCCAGATCGAGGAACGCGGGGTTAACTTCGAACGGAGATAACATTGGCCGAGGAGAGCTTTCTTACCGATGATTTTCTTCGCCAGTTGATGAACGTGGGCGAAGTAGACATCCTCGTGGGCTTGCCCACCTACAATAACGCCAAAACTGTCGGGTCGATCGTCCAAACCATTCAGAGCGGCATCCTGCGCGGATTTCCCCGGGAGCGGGCCGCGATCATTAATGTCGATGGCGGGTCGCGCGATAGCACTCCCGAACTGGTCAGGGGCGTCTCTATCGATGACGCGCGCCCCGCCTCCAATCTGTATGCGCTCCGCACCTTGCACTCCATAAGCACGAAATATGCGAGCAGCCCGGCGACCGAAGTTGCGTTCCGCACGATACTGGCTGCTGCCGAACTGCTCCGCGCCAAGGCCTGCGTGGTCCTGTCCCCCGAGTCCGCGAACATCGAACCCGACTGGCTCTCCAAGCTTTTGCGCCCGATTTACCACGACAGCTTCGATCTTGTGACCCCCACCTATGGCCGCCATAAGTTTGAAGGACTGCTCATAACCAATTTGCTATACCCCATGACCCGCGCGCTTTACGGGCTAAGAATCCGTGAGGCCTATGCGCCCGAGTTCGGATTCTCCGGCCAGTTCGGAAGTCAATTCCTTGGGCAAAATTCCTGGACTGATGGAACCGGCGGGAGCGGCGTCGAGCTCCGCTTCACCCTGGCTGCGATCACGGGAAATTGCCGTATCTGCCAGTCCTTCCTGGGAGAAAAGATTCATATCGAGCAACGTGGCGCTGACCTGGTGCTGGCGCTGCGGCAAACCGTCGGGGCTTTGTTCTCCGCGTTGGAGCCGGATTTTCCCGTCTGGAGCATCGTGGCCGGTTCCGAGCCCGTGCCTACTAACGGCGCCGACCAGCAGGTGCTTGTAGAACCACTGCGCGTAAATCGAAAACGATTGCGAGAAATGTTCTCGGCCGGAGTTGCGGAACTGGGTTCCGTCTTTCAGTCAATTCTTTCCCCCGAGACCCTGGCGGAGCTGCAGCGCATCGCGCAACTGGGGGAAGAGGAATTTCATTACCCCGCAGAATTGTGGGTGAGGACGGTTTATGAGTTTGCCGCGTCGTATCAGAAATCTGTGATCAGCCGGGATCACATCATCCAGGCCCTGGCGCCGCTTTTCCGGGGCAGAGCGTTCACCTTCGTAAGCGAGAATCGCAACGCTTCCGCGGACGACGTGGAAAAAAACATCGAAGGTTTGTGCCTTGAGTTTGAGCGCTTGAAACCTTATCTGTTGCAGCTGTGGAAATCGAGAGAGTGAGGCAAACTATGCGGGAAATGATTATCGGCGAACTAATTCAGGCGCTGCACGACATGGCCAGAGATTTCGCGCACTTCCTTCCTCGTATCATCGTGATGCTGATCCTGGCGCTGGTGGGCTGGGTGATCGCATACGTTGTGAAAGTGGTTTTGCGCAGCTTGCTCCGACTCGTCAAATTCGACAAACTTTCGGAAAACGCGGGCGCCTCGCAACTGCTCAGCAAGGCCGCGCTGCCTTCCGCGACGGAAATGGTGAGCCGGTTTGTCTTCTGGGTGGCCTGGCTGGGCTTCATTCTGCTGGGTGTGAACGTGCTCGGGATCCTGGGTCTGCAAGAGCAAATCGCGAAATTTTTTCTTTTTGTGCCGCGTCTATTCGTAGCGCTGCTCGTCCTGTTTTTCGGACTGCTGGCAGCCAGCTTCTTTTCCCGCGCCGCTCTGCTGGCTGCGGTGAATGCGAATATGCCTTCGCCCCGGGTCTTGAGTCTCGCCGTCCGCACCATCATCATTGTTTTCGTATTGTCGGTCGCTTTTGAAGAGCTGGGTTTGGCAGAAACGACCATGCTGGTTGCCTTCGGACTTGCCTTCGGAGCCCTGATGCTTGGCTTGGCCATCGCCTTCGGCATCGGCGGCAGGGATTTGGCCCAGCGTTTCCTGGAGAAGAAAGTTTTTCGAGAAAAAAAGCAGGAGAACGAAGACGAACTGTCACCGCTGTAGCGCAGCCAGTTAGTGCAGCGAGGCTTCGGCCCGGAGGCGTGTCCCTGTACCAATACAGCCTAATCTCGCAACATCGAGAGCGAAGCGCGCCAACCGCCCTGGGTGGAGTACCTTGATTGACTTGCACGTTTCACCCACGTAAGATTTGCCCCTGATGATTGGCCGGACCATCTCGCACTACCGCATCGTCGAAAAACTCGGCGGTGGCGGGATGGGTGTTGTCTACAAGGCTGAGGACGTAAAGCTGCATCGCTTTGTCGCCCTCAAGTTCCTGCCGGACGAGATTGCTAAGGATGCACAAGCTCTAGCCCGCTTCCAGCGCGAAGCGCAGGCCGCCTCTGCTCTGAACCATCCGAACATCTGCACCATCCACGAAATTGACGAACAGCATGGCGAAGCGTTCATCGCCATGGAATTTCTGGACGGGCTCACGCTGAAGCACCGCATCGCCGGGCGTCCGCTGGAAACTGACGTTCTTCTCCCCATCGCCATCGACATCGCCGACGCCCTCGATGCCGCCCACGCGGCGGGCATCGTCCACCGCGACATCAAGCCGGCGAACATCTTCGTGACCAAGCGCGGGCATGCCAAGATTCTGGATTTCGGGCTGGCAAAGGTCACTCCCGCAACCAGCGCGTCGAACAAAGTTGCGGCGGCCAACACCATGACCGGCACGATTGACGATCAGCACCTCACCAGCCCGGGCTCTGCTCTCGGCACGGTTGCCTATATGTCGCCGGAGCAGGCGCGGGCGAAAGAACTAGACGCGCGCAGCGATTTGTTCTCTTTTGGCGCCGTGCTCTACGAGATGGCAACCGGCGCATTGCCCTTCCGGGGCGATAGTTCTGCGGTCATCTTCAACGCGATTCTCGAACGCGACCCGGTTCCCGCGGTGCGGCTCAATCCTGACCTTCCGCCCAAGCTGGAAGAGATCATCAACAAAGCGTTGGAGAAGGATCGAGACCTGCGCTACCAGCACGCTGCGGATATGCGCACCGATTTGAAGCGGCTGAAACGGGAGAGGGAATCGCGGCACGGCGCACCGGCTAGTTCGGGGTCGGTGGCGGTCGCGCAGGAGTCCGTCTCTCCGATCACCCAAGCGCCGTCGCCAGCATCCGGTTCCTCCCCTGCGCTTGCTCCACCTCCGTCATCGAGCGCAGTGCAAGTTGCCGAAAGAGTTGCCGAGGCTCCTGCTGCGAGCGGGAAACTATGGAAGGTTGTGATTCCCGCCGCCGTAATACTTGTCGCTGCTGCCATCGGGGGAGCGTTCTTCTTGCGCTCACGGCCGGCGCCGCCGGTGGCGAAGGCTACGCCGCTTACGGAGAAAGATACTGTCGTCCTCGCCGATTTCACCAACTCCACTGGCGACCCGGTCTTCGACGGCACCCTGAAGCAGGCCCTCGCCGTCGATCTGGAGCAGTCTCCCTTCCTCAACATTCTTTCCGACCGCAGAGTCGGCGAGACGCTAAAGCTGATGGGCCGCGCGCCCACGGAGCATGTCACTGCGGACGTCGCCCGGGAACTGTGCCTCCGCACCGGCAGCAAAGCCGTCCTCGGCGGATCGATCTCCAACCTGGGAAGCCAGTACATCGTCGGCCTCGATGCTGTTGCCTGCAATAGCGGCGACAATCTGGCCAAAGAACAGGCCGAGGCCCCGACCAAGGAAGGCGTACTCAAGGCCCTCGACACCGCTGCCACCGCCATGCGTGCCAGGCTGGGCGAATCGCTTGCCTCGGTGCAGAAGTTCGACGTGCCGGTGGAAGCGACCACGCCCTCGCTCGAAGCCCTGAAGGCTTACAGCATGGGCATCACGACCAGCCGCACCAAGGGTGACGCCGAAGCCATTCCGTTCCTGAAGCGAGCCATCGAACTCGACCCCAACTTCGCCATGGCCTATGTCGGTCTGGCGGTCGAGTACTCGAATCTCGGACAGGCGAGTCTCGCGGCGGAGAATGCCAAGAAGGCTTACGACTTGCGCGACGGCGTCAGCGACCGCGAGAGGTACCGCATCTCCGCCTTCTACTTTCAATACGTCACCGGTGAAGTGGAAAAGGCCACAGAAGCCTACGAACTCTGGGCGAAAAGCTACCCACGGGACGTAGTGCCTCACATAAATCTTGGTGTTATCTATGCCGCGCTGGGTCAATACGACAAAGCGATCGCGGAGACCGCGGCGGCGGTGCGGGTCGAACCCACGATCATCGGCTATGCGAACCTGGCAGCCTTCTACATCGGTGTCAATCGGCTCCAGGATGCCCGGCAGATGCTCCAGGAAGCACAGCAGAAAAACTTCGATGGCTTTTACCTTCGGTCCAATCGGTACAGCTTGGCATTTCTGTCCGGAGATACCGCCGAAATG
>Ga0187782_10003271_pt1 | contig 12076 bp, 7 predicted proteins | sample 0715_SJ02_MP15_2_FD_132454 | JGI IMG/M metagenome (GOLD analysis project Ga0187782, IMG submission 132454) | Tropical peat soil microbial communities from peatlands in Department of Meta, Colombia - 0715_SJ02_MP15_20_MG | ecosystem: Environmental > Terrestrial > Soil > Wetlands > Peat | place...
CTCTACGGGCTCGTTGATTTGGTCGGAAAATAACAAATGCGGAAAGTCGATTCCGGCGCGGCGACCGATCGAATGGTAGCCCCAAGTGCGCCCGTTCACATCGAGTAGACGATATTGCCCATCGCGAGGATCACGTTTGAATTCCACCTCGACAAGACCGTAATAGTTGATCGCGGCGAGAAATCTCTCCGAATACTCCCCAAGTATGGGCAATTCGGCTGTCTCAACGAACGTGCTTGATCGGCCAAATTCGATCGGATGCTGCCGGCGGCGGCATGCGGCGAGGCTAGCGACAGGTTTCCCCTCCTTGAAGAACGCGCAGTAGGAAAACTGACAAGTCCCATCCCCAGGGATCAAGTCCTGGATCATTATTTCCTCAGTCGGAATGTGCTTTCGTGCCCGCTCGAAAAGCCGACGCAGTTGTTGAGGATTATCGGCTCTCCACCCCTTATCTTTGGTCGCGTACGTAAAATGTTCCTTAATCGCCGGCTTCAGCGCGACAGGGAAATGAGCATCGATCTGGTCGAGCTCGGACGCGCTGCGTGGGTACCAAGTGCGCGGCGTAGGAATTCCCAGATGTTCCGCCAGGCAGTACGTGTTGCGCTTGTCCCAAAGCCACCTGATCGTTTCCCAGCGTGGGGTCGGCACGTGGAAGAACTGCGAAAGTTCGTCTCGGCGCTGAGAGAGCGCCGCAACATGTTCGTCTCTTGTCGGGTACACCACCCATCCGCGGAGATCATGCCTCCGACCAAAGTCCAGGAGGGCAGTGACTAGATTCCGTGCATCACGCAAGGACGGTGCAGTTTCGGCAAGACACGTAAATTTCGAAAAACGAGCGATCGATTTTTCATCGTCAATCACGGCCACGGGTATTCCCCGACGGCCCAAGCTGCGAACAATCCCTAGTCCTTGATAATCACCTCCGATCACAATTGCGCCGAGTTCATCAACGGGGCGAGCACTACAAGCGGGTTTTTTGATCATCAATCGTTAGCTAAGGCACTCCAGTTCTATGCGCAAAGGCATGAGAGTCCTCATCACAACCCCAGTTAAGTGGATGGGATGAGGCAAAACAGCAGGTTCATCTTGTTATTGCGAGAGAAGACGCGCGGTTCTCGGACCTTTGGAGCAACATCAAAAGCAAGGCCATGGGAACTAGGCCGATCAAGAAAAAAACTATGCCGCCGTGCCGGTGGAGATCTCCGGTCAGGAAACCTGGGTTCACATAGATAGCGAGAGTCGAAAGCGTTGCAATTCTGAGCCCATTCTTCAAAACCGTAAGTGGGATGACTGCGGCGCAAAGCAACAGCCTTCGCCGAGTGCTTCTTAAGAACAAATGACTGGCCAGCACAGTTGTTATGAGCAGCGCAAGGCTCGACCGAATACCGCTGCACTCCTCGGCCACTCGAATCGCAGCTCCCGGCAGCGAGAAGACAAATCCCTCTCGGAGATATGGTACGCCCTCCAAACGGAAAAATGCCTCAGCCGTTACCGCACTTCCTTTCTGAAGAACGTAAACGACGTTTGAGCGCAGCGGCTCTGGAATCGGAACGCTGAAGAAGAGGAAAAGCAAAGGGAAGCATGCGGATCGAAACGCACGAGTTCCGAACATGAGAGAGAATCCGCCCATCCAGAACAGAACGATTCCAAGGACGAAAAGAACACACGCATTGGCCGGACTTAGGTGCAAAAAGTTGAATCGGGCCGCTGTGACTATCGAAGTGCCCAAAGCGAGTAGAACCGCCCCCGAAATCCACCCGAAACGAACGCCGGAGAATATTGCTTCTCTCCTCTCGTATACCAAGAAGGCGCTGACGAATGGGACGACCATCAGCTGCGAGAAGCTATCGTCGGTCCGCACGAATACGAGCAACGCCGCACTCAAGTCCCATACCAAGACAAACGGCACCACGCAGATCAATAGGAACCCCAGGAGTCGAAGACGCACGCCTCCCTGGCTCGCCGCGAATGTGGGATTAACGTCGATTGTTTGGTCCCGCAAGTTTCTAAGACCTAGCGATGATCTGCTTCGTGAGCGGCAGCGGTGGGATATTCATAAACTAAGCGGTCACCCTCGATGACAGCGTAAGCAATCTGCGCTCTGTCTTTGTCTGGCCCTTCGATCTCCCAATGACCGCCTTTTTCAACCAATTTCATCCGACTCCGAGCTCTCCACCACTGGTCCACTTCGCAAGGTAGCGCTGCCCAGACATGTTCCTCGGTGATCATGTGCCTCAAGTAGTCGAGGAGCGACTCATACACTTGACGAGCCCGACGGTCGATCAGATAGTCCGGGTGAGCGATAAAGCTCATCAGACCATTTCGCTGCCGAATTATCTCCAGCTGTTTCTTCCAGAGATCGATCGAGTAGTCGTTCAAAATATGGAAAAGTGAGTAATCCTGCGAAGCAGTGAGGGGCAGCTCCAAAATATTCCCAACGAAAAACGGCATTACCGTACAGCACCCACCGCGTTTCGGCTCGAGATGAGCCACGTTGGGCACGGACATGTCGTAAGAGAATTCGAACGAATCGTACCAATCGAGATTCCTGTACATGGCTCCGGCACGAAAACCTCGAGCGCAGTATTTTCGGGCGTAAGCGTTGATCGCTGCCGCTCGACGCAAAAACTCTTGTCGATCCTGATACAACTGCCCGTCGTGGTTCAGATCATGAATATTGAATTCGAATTGGCGCTCCTTGATCTCGCGAACGTACTCGGCGGGCACCTCATAGCGTTTCTCGGGAATGACCTGGAAGGAGGCCTTGATTCCGTATGACTCATCTAAATCCATGAGTTGCAGCGTGAAATCGCGCCCCGCAGCGGTCTCGACATCGTGCGTCATTATTAGGCAACTCGTGCTGCCTTGTGGCCAAAACCAAATGAACGGCATTCTCTGCAAACCGGAGGCTTCCATCGAGAAATGCAGTAACTTCTCATGCAGAATGTCAACGCTAAGATCGACGGGCCATGCAGGAAACGTTCTGCTTTTCCAATCACTGAAGTAGGCTCTCTGCATGTGACGACGAAGGGAAACGGGCAGCAGCTCACGAACGGCGTAATAGCATTTCCTCACCCACTGTTGGCTGACGAACCTGTCCTTGTGGGGCGTCAGTTGGGACTCGTAGCGTTCGCGCCGGAGGTTATCAACCACCTGTTGAGGGTCGAACGGAAGACAAACCGTCGAATCGACAACAGAGATACGTCCAGAAGCGTCGTAACATGCTAGATCTTGGGGCACGGGCGAAACACCCGATTCGCATTGCCCGTAACAGATTGCCTGAGGACCCAGCGAAAAGAACCCAGCAGGTCCCGATAAATTAGGCACCGAAATGCGTGCGATCAAGCTTTCGGGAACGCGGTAGTACTCAGTTAGGGTTTGGGTCACGATCTCGTCTAACCACCTCTCACTGCGGAGGAATTGCCTCAGAGGAAAAGGGGTTATAACTTGTGTATTGCCCTAAATCAAGTGCAGCCGATACGCAAATCCGCCTCTTTGCGACTCGGCGATCAACTTCGTGTCCGTTCATCGGAATGAGAGTTCTGCAGCGCGGTGTACTGCGGATCCAAGCCGGGATCCTACCCGATATGGCGGTAAATCAGTCTACCTGTAACGGCCAGAAGCCTATCGGGCATGCATGAGAAAATGCGCTTCGCCAACTTAAGTTTCCAACCATCGGCCGAATCGAGAGTCGGGGCTCCAGGAAAATTCCAGTAGACCAGCGACGTCGGTTCTGGAGCCCAGTGGCTTTTGAAAGCCAAAAGTCCCGCGTTACCTTCCTGCGTCCGCCCCATGTCGAATTCTGCGACGCCGTCCGATTTCGCTGCCGCAATGGCTCTCCACAACAACCATGGCATCGCCCCAAGCCAGTTAAGCCTTGCGTCGGAGCAGCCGTACTTGTAGTAAAGGACGTCTCTAAATCTGAGTGTGAGAATGGCAGCCACGGCGCTTTGTCCCTGATAGGCCACGCGGATCTCAAGTGCGTGTCCCATAGAACGAATCAAGTTCCGGAACCAGACAACTGGAATGGGTGGCAAGTTGTGGCGGCTGCGCGTGATTATGAACAGCCGATAAAAATCCTTCAGCAGTTCGTCGGAGTTGCCATGCCTTTCGACTAAATTTGCACGGTTCGCCCTTCGGACCCGGCGCTGGACGGAATCCTTGTTAAGACTTTGGAAGAGTTGGTCCAGTTCCGGGCGAACGTCGAGCTTGTGCAGATAGTATTTCGCTACGGGGAGGAAACCAGCACCTTCTCCAGTTTGACTGAAGCACCCATTGGTTGGCCGAAACTCCAGATATTTCCATTCTTCGCGATTCAACGCGGATTGCAGATACCGAATCAGGAAATTCAACTCTTCGGATGAATCGCACAAGGGCTCGCAGTGGTCTGAGAATGGTAACGAGACGAGGCGGCGCCCAGTGATCCAGCTATTCACGCGACAGAACAGCAGGCCATTCTTCAGTTCGTCGGTAGGCGAAGATGTCGTGAATACGACAGGTTCGTACCCGTAGGTTTTCCGAAGAGCGCTAAGCCAACCCACACCATGAAAGACGGACGCCTTGGGATGTTTCTGAACGAACTCCTCCCAGCGCGGGTCGTGCGTTGGATCAATCTGATGTAGCCTCATCGCGCTTCGTCGGCATTCAGACGACTTATCTGGACTAGAGCGCTCTGCGAAGTGTGTCAGGTCGGCGAAATCTACTGCTCGAAATTGTTCTGTGCCTGCAGAGTGCCAAGCCTGAGACCGCCGAGACACCGAAATAGGATTCACGGAGCAATACTGCGTGATTCGTTGAGTTGATTACAGGACAGGCTACCGCCATTACCCTAGTTGACGCAGGTCAAAGTTACTAGATTGTGGCAATCAGGCTGCCGGATTGCGGAAAAACGAGTCGGCACAAGTTGCGATGAGCCGCTTAGGATCATTGAAAATAAAAGGGTTAGGTCGACAGCAAGGGCCGGAGCCTAACTCGAGGCAAACCAGTCTCCTCCGCCCAGCCTGGCGTGGGAAATCCCTTGCCCGGGTTGCGAACAGATTTTCCACACGTCGCTAGAACCTCGTTAGGCGCCACTGAATGGACATGGTCATAAGCTAGGCAGCCCGCTTGCTGAAGGCTCTCTCATATGCTGCCAGCAAATTGTTTACTGAGTACCCCCATGCCAATGCCTCTTCGATTCGCTTTCGCCCAAATTCGCCCATTCTTTTTCGAGCGTCCGGATCGCCCAGCAGGAGCAGAATCTTCGCTGCGAAATCTTCTGCGCCCTTGCTGTTGTCCGCGTACAGAGAAGCGTCCACAGCGCTAAATCTGCCTTCCTTCAGATCGAACTGGACGATCGGCTTACCCAGCGCCATGTACTCCGTGATCTTGATCATGGTGGACATGTCATTCATCTCGCAGGGCTTGTCTGGATTCACACACACATCCGCAGTCGAGAGAATCTCAAACAGTTGCTCATCGGGAATTCTCCCTGTGAAGTTTACCGTATCTTGAAGCCCCTTCTCCTGAACGGCCCGCCGGAGACCCGGCAATCCCGGACCGCCGCCAACACATGTGAAATGGACGTCACGTCGACCCATATTCTTGATGCATAGCGCCGCATCCAACAAGATCTCGAGTCCCTCTTGGATACTCATGTTGCCGACATATCCGACAAGGTATTGCTTTCCGTACTTGAGAGCGTAATTCGGAGCAACGGCCTTGAGCGTCTTAGGGTCAGGGCCATTGCGCACTATAAAGACGTCCTCGGGGGCCTTGCGTCCTCTGGTGATCGCGAGGTCTCCGTAGCTCCCGTTAGTGGCCATGACTACGTCACTAAATCGGTAGGTCATTTTCTCCAGCCACACCTGTATCTTGTAGAACGCATCTTTTCTCTCATATTTTGAGAGATACAATTCCGGATTGGCATCATGATGGTCGAAGATGTACTTCACTCCCAGAAGTTTGAACGGGAGAGCGACGATAAAGATGTCGTCGGGCGGATTGCAGCCCTGAATGACATGAAAACCTCGTTGTAAATAGATCCACAACGTATAAACCATCTCCCAGAAGAGCGCCGAACCATATTCGTAGACGTACCCGAGAGGGCCGTTGCCCTCCTTCGGCATCGGATGTCGATAGATATGGACGCCTTGAAGTAATTCATACCCAGCCGAGTAGCCTCTGCCCCGTGGACATAACACGGTAACCTGATAACCCTGCTCTTTCAACGACAGGGCTTCCTTCCACACGCGCGTATCAAAGGGAACCGGCATATTCTCTACGATGATGAGGACCTTTTTCTTCACGAGGGGCCCGTTTCTGCGCTACAGCAGTTTGTATAGTCCCGCGAGCGCGCAGAGCATTGTCGCCTGTCCCCAGTGTAGAGTTGGAGTCTTGTTGACCACCCAAGGGGAATATCGGCGATAGTAAAAGTATCCGCTACGGTCCTGCATGTTGTCGATTGTCCATTTAGCGACTTTTAGAGCGAGCGACAAGCTTTCCGCGTCGCGATCATGGAAAAAAACCAGCGTGTCGATCGCCTGGGAAGAGCATTGGATGTCGATCGGCAAGGTCTTATGATCGTAATAGCGTGGAGTGCCATCGGAAAGGAAAAATGTCTTCTTCCAGTATTCGTATCCCTTTCTTAAAATTTCATCGAAACGACTATCACCCGTAGCTGCTGCGTAATATTTGAAGCAGTCGAGCACATAAGCGGTGTGGAAATTATCTACCCAGTGTAGATTGGCACCTTCGCCGTAGTACCAAGACGCATCCGCCCTCTGATGTTGGGCCGTGTACTGCATCGCTTTCTGAGCTATCGAGCGGTATGACTCATTCCCCGTATGTGAGTAGGTCCTAGCTAGGAGGCTTCCACCAAGCGTATTGGAGTTGTGAACTGAATGAATCCCGACCGGGATGTAGCTTAAGCAGAGGCCAGTTCCTTCTTCGTACCTATCCAGATCCCGCAGAATGTGCTCGCAAGCACTCACCGCCACCTGTAGGTACGCGTCTTTTTGGAAATGATCGTAGCCATCGAGAAACGCGTGGCCAATCAAGGACGTCCAGACGATCGTGGGCATGCCCTTGGGGAGATAGAAGCTCCGCGACTGGTAGTCGAAATGGTTTCCCCAGCACGCTCCCGAGTAGCCCTTGGATTTGTTCTCGATCAGCCACTGAAGCGCAGACTCCGCCTTGTCTCCCCACACGCAGTCGCCGGTAGCCTGCTGAAGACGAATGAACCCCCTGGCGAGGAAACCCATTCCCTTCGTGGAGCGGCTCTTCGGAATTCCCAAAATTGGGCGCAGATTGAGCGGGAATCGCCGAACTCCTTGTTGAAGTACCGTGCGAAGCAGCTTGGTTTCGAAGGTCAGCGGGCGAAGATACCTTGCGCTTAGGCCATCGAAGGTGTCGTAACCGCGGTAATCATTCTTCTCCAACCAGTCGGAGAGACGGCTTATCGATTCGAAGATCTGCTTCTTCGAAGCGCCATCGGTTTGCGGAATGCCAACGTCCTTACCAGCAGATACCATCGTAGTTGCCATTTTCGCTCCTGCCATCGCTGATCCGAACGAAATCCACCAAGCGCTGTCCTTCATGCAAACGACCGAAGACACTGCGGAAATCCGGGTCGTTGTTTCCGATCACGACAGTTTCCGCGTGGTCCAACACAGCGTCTATTCCATTGACCATCAAACGCGATATGTGCGGAATATGGTTTAGTATGAAATCCCGGTTTGCCCCAACCAGACTGGCGAGGTTTACGTTCTTGTCAAAAATGCGCAGGTCATAGCCCTTGCCAATCAGGCGCTCGATGACCTCGATCATCGGGCTCTCGCGAAGATCGTCCGTACCGGCCTTGAAGCTAAAACCCAAAATGCCCACTTTTTTCTTTCCATTCTCAGTCACCAGATGCACTCCGCGGTCGACGTGCAATTCGTTGCTCGGCAAGATCGACGTAAGGATCGGCAATTCCAAGTCGTGCGTCTTCGCCTTGTATGTCAACGCGCGGAGGTCCTTCGGCAGGCATGAACCGCCAAAAGCAAAGCCGGGTGAAAGATAGGCCGGTGAGATATTGAGCTTCTTATCTTGGCAGAAAATCTTCATCACCTCATGTGAATCAACGGAAAGCGACTTGCACAAACTGCCGATCTCGTTCGCGAAACCGATTTTGAGAGCGTGCCAGCAATTGTCGACATACTTGACCATCTCGGCAGTCTCAAGATTGGTGCGAATCAGCGGCGCGTCGAGCTTTGCATACAGAGAAGCCAAGACGTCGCCACTCGTGGAATCCGACTCGCCGATCACTGTTTTCGGGGGCGAATTGAAGTCCTTTACAGCAGACCCCTCTCGCAGAAACTCTGGATTGTTGCACACGCCGAAATCGACACCGGCCTTCTTGCCGGAATATTCCTCCAAGAGAGGGATGACGATCTGACGCATCGTACCTGGCAATATCGTGCTGCGGATGACGACCGTGTGACGATTTGGCTTCGTCTTCAGCGCTCTGCCTATCAATTCGCAAACGCGCCTAATGTATTTCAGGTCGAGATTGCCATTGGTTTGGCTCGGCGTGCCAACGCAGACAAAAGACAATTCCGTATCGCGGATCGCTTGATCCTGATCGCCCGTCGCTCTCAGCCGTCCTGCTTTGACAGTCGCCGCTATGATTTCCCCGATGTCTGCCTCGATGATGGGAGGTCGGCCAGCGTTGATTAGATCAACCTTCGTGCTTTCGGGATCTACGCCGATTACTTCGTGACCGTCCTTAGCGAGACAGCCCGCAGATACTGTTCCGACGTAGCCCAATCCAAAAACGCTAATTCTCAAGTGCGTTCCTTTCTGTACTTGCTGAAATCGTCTTAATCCTCTGCCAAAGAATATGTACTAGATTTTTCCGTCAGCGGCAGACAGGCTCAAGTCTTTTTCGGCCGACCAAGGACAGGACTGTCGCAGGGGGCTGGTCCAGCTGAGCTGGTGTTCGCGTTTCGAGTCGCTACTTTGGACAGAACAATGAATCTGATAGCTGTGGTGGATGAGGTCCTCAGCTCTGAGATCGGGGACGAAAGACCAATACAGTCGGAGTCCCGGGTTGCTCGTACTCTCGTGATTCCACGACTTCAAATTCCCGCCTGATCAGATTCAATTTTCGCGTTACGCGATGTTTGATTTTTCCGGTCGGAATATCGCCTGCGTAGAGACGCACAACGAACACGCCGCTCTTCTTCAGATGCTTCGAATATTTTCCGAGTATCTCTAGCACCTGGCCGTAAGGGACGTGGTACATCGACTCTCGAAATAGGATCACGTCGAAATCCTGTGTCGGCATGTACCCGAGGAAATCCGAATTCACAAAGCTATTCTTATCCCCTCGGCCGCTTTCTCGCGTGCGCTGCACCGCCTTGGCCAACGCAGATTCCGATATGTCAACGCCGACGTAACGTTGGTAGGAGCCAGGGGTCACTTCGTTCGCGGTGTTACCAGGGCCGCAGCCCAAGTCCAGAATGCTCCCTCCATTAGCGAACTTCTCCAAATGCGAGTAGATGCAGTCGCTAGCCGTGTTATCGATGAAATCCCATTTGGTGCCAGAAAACTCTTTGTCCCAAAGGGCCCTCTTGATTTTCGATGGACCATAGCTCTTGATGAATCCTTCAAGGAAATTCCGTGCTCGTTGCACAATGAACATGTTCTCAATCTCCACTGTCCTCTAGATACGGCGCTGCTGTGCTGCGAATCCGCACTGACGGTCCCTCGTACTTCGCAATCCTACGCGCGTCGCTCGCTTCCTTTGGCGTGCTAACTTCGCCAGACAGGAGGTATTAGTCGGTGTCCTGCATACCACACTGTTTGGAGTATAGCGCTCGTCTCAGGCCGGCAAGCAGGTCGATTCGCGTGTTGTCGTACAGGTCAGGGCTCCTGCTCGCAAACTGTTCTCTGGTCCAGTAGGATTTGCCCTTCGACCGCAGCCACACTATAAGTATTCGGGATGGTTCTGCGACCTTAATACGCCTCGATTTACGGAGCACTTAGGAGCCGATATGAAGCGATCTTGGCAACTCTTAATCTGGGTCTTCCTGCTCACGCCTCCGGCTGCCCAACCGCAGGCATGGTCCGGTATCATCAGCGCGACGCGTGCGGCTGATTGGACGACGGCAGGGGTAATCGGCGGCATCCCGTCTGCGTCGTGGTCGCAGTGCGGAGCGACCATCGCGGCCTACGGCTCAAGCGGTTCCTATGCTTCACCCTCCACAATCAACAATGCCATTGCTGGAACGGGAGCTGGGTATACGGGGTGCTCGACACCTTACGTCATCGTGCTCGGCTCGGGAGACTTCTACCTGAGCGGAGGGATAACCCTTGTGAGCAATGTGGCCCTGAGAGGGCAGGGGGCGAACAGCACGCGGTTGCATTTCAGTGCCGACGCGGGCTGTGGCGGATGGACGGCGGCGGTTTGCATAGGAACTGGCGGCCCCTATGGAGGAGGCGGCTGGGACACGGCAAACTGGACGAGCGGATATTCGCAAGGCACAACTACCATCACGATCGACAGCATCACCTCGCATCTGGTGGTGGGCCAGCAGCCTCTCATCCTCGACCAGTGCAATACCGGGATGACGGGAACCGCTGGAAGCGATACATGCAGCGGTACCCCGGCCGACAACTTCAACCTCTACGTATGCAACGTCTCTAACACGACCCTCAATTCAGGCTGCAGTTCTCAAGGGGATGCTACCGGACTCCATTTGTCCAATCGCGCCCAGGAGGAAGTCGATCTCGTCGCGTCCTGCAAGGCGACAACGGGTACTTGTGCCAGCGGCACCGGCCCTTATACCCTCACTCTCAAAAACCCGATTTCGTGGCCCGGATGGTCCTCAGGGCAAACGCCACGTGCGCGTTGGTGCAGCGCGGCCCCCATTACGAATGCTGGTATCGAGGACTTCTACATCGATCAGGCCGGACTCGGTTCCCCGCAGCGGTCGGTCAGCTTCGTCTGCGCCTCGAACTCGTGGGAGATGGGAATTGCCTCTTACAAGCCGAATCTCTATCACTTCTTCAGCTATTTCTCCGACCACATCACGATGCGAGATTCCTACATCTTCGGCACCTTGAATGCCGGGACGACTTCCTACGGATTCGGAGCCGGAGTCTCAGGCGACCTGCTAATCGAGAACAATATCTCGCAGGCCGTGGTAGATACGATCACATTCGACTCTCAGTGTTCGCGTTGTGTGGTGGGCTATAATTTCTCCGTCAACGACTTCAACAATACGACCGCCTACATGTGGCCACAAGTCTCTTGCCATAGCTCCGGAATAAGCGATTTGCTCGTTGAGGGCAACATAGGCGCGCAATGGGATTGCGATGACATCTGGGGCACACACACGATGAGCACGGCGTTCCGCAACTACATGATCGGGTACGAATCCAACAACGGAACCATGCCGACCGACAACGCCGTTGCCATGCACATCGCGGCGTTCTCGCGGTATTTCAACATCGTCGGGAACGTATTCGGCAATCCTCTCCACCAAACAAGCTACATCTGCGCCCCGCCAACCGCAACCACTTCCAAGTGCTCCGATGTATCTGGCAACCAGTGGACGCATTCCGTCGATTATGGATGGTCGGGAAACACTTTCGGGATGATGGCTCTGAGCGGATCGCCCAATGATGTTCTCACCTATCCCACGATGCTCAACTGGGGTAATTACGACGTTGCCACCAAAGCCGTCCGCTGGTGCGGAAACTCCTCCGATACGGGATGGTCAGCCATATGCGGAGGAGGTTCAGCCACGATTTCCTCCTGCACATCGAGCACCAATACGATGACTTGCACGCTCGCGGGCAGCACGACGATTCCAGTTGGAACGCAATTGATAATCGTCGGGAATTCGATCGGCGGCTACAACGTCACGCGCACCGTCAGCGCGTCGTCGTCAGGCAGTTTCACCTATTTCGATCCGGTGTCATCGGGGCTTTCAACTGGAACTGGCGGCACGATCACTTATGGCTCTGAGGTTCCGACAGCCGACCCCTACTATCCGAATTCCCTACCAACGCTCGGCGACATCGGTGCGGGACAGAGCAGGATGCCGTC
>Ga0187782_10003272_pt1 | contig 12073 bp, 10 predicted proteins | sample 0715_SJ02_MP15_2_FD_132454 | JGI IMG/M metagenome (GOLD analysis project Ga0187782, IMG submission 132454) | Tropical peat soil microbial communities from peatlands in Department of Meta, Colombia - 0715_SJ02_MP15_20_MG | ecosystem: Environmental > Terrestrial > Soil > Wetlands > Peat | place...
AACCGCCGCAGTTACATACGGAATCTGGTGCGGGATGTGAATGCGGCGCTGGAAGATTGAGTAATTTGGAAATTGAGTAATTGGAAATTTGAAGACGGGAGGCTTCACAATTTCTCAATTACTCAATTACACAATTTCACAATGGCATCCGAACACATTGTCGGCATCGACCTGGGCACCACGAATTCTCTCGTGGCGTTCATGCAGGGGGAGACGCCCGTCGTCATTCCGGGCGAGGACGGATCGAATCTCGTGCCTTCTGTGGTTGCGCTCGATCGCGAGAATCAGCCCATCATCGGCAATGCCGCGCGGAAATACTTGATCGAAACGCCGGAGCGCGCGGTTTATTCCGTGAAACGGTTGATGGGCCGCGGCGTGGAAGACATTCAGGAAGAGTTAAAGCTGTTTCCGTTTCGCGTCGCCGAAGACCTGCAGCCGGGCGAAGTGTTGCGCATCAGACTTGGCGAAAAGAAGCTGGGCGAGAAGACGTTCACGCCGCCGGAAATTTCCGCGCTGATTCTTCGCCAGCTCAAGCGCAACGCCGAACGCTATTTTGGCGAGCCGGTCATGAAAGCGGTGATCACGGTTCCTGCCTATTTCAACGACGCGCAACGCCAGGCCACAAAAGACGCGGGCCGCATTGCCGGGCTGGACGTGTTGCGGCTGGTGAACGAGCCGACCGCGGCATCGCTGGCCTACGGGCTCGACAAGAAGCAGAACGGCATCGTTGCCGTCTACGATCTGGGCGGCGGGACGTTCGATATTTCGATTCTGAAGCTGCACGACGGCATTTTCGAAGTCATCTCGACCAACGGCGACACGCATCTGGGCGGCGATGACATCGACAATCTGCTGATCACGATCGCACTCGACGATATTCGCGGCGATCTGGGACTTGATCTACGACGCAACGCCGAGGCCGTGCAGGCGATTCGCAAAGCCGTTATCGACGCTAAGATTGCGCTGTCATCGCAAGCGTCGGTTAAGCTTGACATCGAATTGCCCGCGGGCAAGCGCTATCGGCGCGAGATTCCCCGCAACCAGTTTGAGCAGCTGATTCAGCCGATCATCGACCGCACCGTCGGCCCGTGCAAGCAGGCGCTGAAAGACGCGAACCTCAAACCAGAACAGATTGACGAAGTTGTGCTGGTGGGCGGGTCGACGCGAATTCCGAAGGTTCGCGCGCTGGTCAAGGAGATGTTTCAGCGCGAGCCGCACACGGACTTGAATCCCGATGAAGTGGTCGCGCTCGGGGCGGCCGTGCAGGCGAATATTCTTGGCGGAGGCTCGCTGGCCACGCAGAACATGCTGCTGCTCGACGTCACGCCGCTTTCGCTTGGAATTGAAGTGGCGGGCGGAGTGACCGACAAGATCATTCTGCGCAACTCGACGATTCCGGCTTCAGCGACGCAGTTTTATACGACGCAGATCGACGGCCAGGCCAACGTTGCGATTCATGTATTGCAAGGAGAACGCGAACTGGCAAAAGACTGCCGCTCGCTGGCGCGCTTCGACTTGAAAGGTATTCCTCCGATGGCGGCGGGCATTCCGCGCGTCGAGGTGAAATTCCTGATCGACGCCAATGGGATCCTCCACGTTTCTGCTCTCGAGCAGCGCAGCGGCAAGGAAGCTGAAATTCAGGTGCAGCCCAGCTACGGACTGACCGACGATCAGGTCGAGAACATGATCCTCGATTCGTTTGACAATGCGGAAGAAGATTTCCGGCGGCGGCAGCTGATTGAGGCGCGCAACGAGGCCGCGACCATCCTCGCCGCGCTGGAAAAGGGGAAGCAGAGTCCGGCGTGGGGTGTGCTGACTTCCGACGAGAAGAAGCAGATTGCCAAGATGGAGAAGGCTCTGTCCGCGGTGAACGTGGAAGACGACTATCAGGCGATTCGCAAAGCGATTGACGCGCTGAATCAGGGCACCATGCGGCTGGCTGAGTTGATGATGGACACGGCGGTCTCATCGGCGCTGAAAGGCAAGAGCATGGATGAGACCGACTTGGGCGAAGGTCCGACCGCGCCGCATCCCATGGCGAAGGCGGAGTTCGAATGAAGGAATTGAGTAATTGTGTAATTTGGTAATTGTGTAATTGAAATGCGAAACAGTAAGCGCAGGGTTTTCAAATTTACCAATTACTCAGTTTCCCGATTACTCAATCATCTCGGGGAGCAGCATGACTGAAGAGAAAACAACAGGGGCGGGAGCGGCAACGGTGGAAGGTCCGGGCGAAAGTACAGTTGAAATCACCTTCTTGCCGGAAGGCAAGACCGTGCAGTTCGAGCACGGCAAGCTGCCGTATGAGCACCACGGGAAGGAAGAATCCCTGCTCGATGTGGCGTTGAATTTTGGCATCCCGCTCGATCACGCCTGCGGCGGCAACTGTGCCTGTACGACGTGCCACATCTGGGTAAAAGAAGGGACGGAGAATCTATCCGAGATGGAAGATGACGAGGCCGATCGGCTGGACATGGCGGCCGATTTGCAGTTAAACTCCCGTCTCGGTTGCCAGGCGCAGATCACCAAGCCGGGCAAGGTGGTCATCGAAATTCCGGCGTGGAACCGGAATTACGTATCGGAAGAACATCATTAGGAAGCAAGGTTTCAAGGTGGCAAAGTGGCAAGGTTTCAAGGTTGGCCGACAGCGGGAGCTGTATTGATCTCTACCTTGAAAACCTTGACGCCTTGCCACTTTGCCACCTTGCCACTTTGAAACCTTGGAGTTTCCCTTTATGCCGAAATCACTCACCTGGGACGACGCCGAAGACATCGGCATTCTGCTTTCTGAAACCCATCCTCAGCTCGATCCGCTGGCGGTGCGGTTCACCGATCTGCATCGTTATGTGACCGAACTGCCCGGCTTCACCGGCGATCCGAAAGCCTCGAATGAGAGCAAGCTGGAAGCCATCCAGATGGCATGGCACGAGGAGTTTCTGGATCGTACGCAAGCGTAGACAGCGTGGAGCGGTGGCAAGACTCTTACATTTAGCGCGATGCGGCCCCAGGCCGTTGCGGAAGAAGCAACAGCTAAGTAATCTGGCGAGCATTGTTGGCGCGCGCTGAGTCTCCCGGGAATGCGTCCCCTCCCTGCCGCTGCAGAAACGGGGGCGAAAAATCGCGTGCTAGAATATGGCCTGCCTGGAGCTTGGGAATGGAGTTTCTCGCGACAAGGGAGCTTGCTTTCTGGACACTCCCGTTGCCCGCCTCAGGCAGAAAACCGTGGATGATCGCTAGATGTCGCGTCGCTCGCCGCGAGGGAGGTGGTTGGGCGTGAATCAGAAACACCCGCGCGTATCTTTAGCCATTCCAGTCTACAACGAAGAAGCCGTCGTACCCGAGCTGCTGCGCCGGACCACGGCGGTTCTGGACAGCCTTCCCGGTGGCCCGCACGAAATCGTGCTCGCGAACGACGGCAGCTCGGACCGCACGCTGGAAATGCTGGAACAGGCGGCAGAGAAAGACGCCCGGCTGGTGGTGGTCGATCTGTCGCGAAACTTTGGACATCAGACTGCACTCACGGCGGCGCTGGACCACGTGAGCGGGGACGTGGCTGTCTTGATGGATGGAGATTTGCAGGATCCTCCCGAAGCCGTGCCGAAGCTGCTGGAGGCTTTTCAGCAAGGCTATGACGTGGTTTACGTCCGACGAGTGAAGCGCAAGGAATCGTGGTATCTGCGCGCGTGCTATTACCTGTTTTACCGGCTGCTGGCGGCGCTTTCCTCCACACAGTTGCCGCTGGATTCCGGTGATTTCGGCTTGATGTCGCGGAGGGTGATCGAAGAAATCCGCCGGATGCCGGAGCATCAGCGCTATTTGCGCGGCCTGCGGACGTGGGTGGGCTTCCGCCAGATTGGGATTCCGGTGGAGCGATCGGCTCGCCATGCGGGAACGGCGAAGTACAGTCCAATCAAACTGCTCATGCTGGCCTTTGACGGAATTTTTGCCTTCTCCATCGTGCCGCTGCGGGCTGCGGCGATTCTGGGGATGATCGCCATCGCGCTGTCGGGGCTGTTCTCGATCTATTCGGTCATCGCGAAGTTCTTGTTTCACTCACCGCAGGGCTTCACCGCGATCATTTTAGTGGTCACCTTTCTCTCGGGAATGAACCTGTTCTTTCTGGGCGTGATCGGAGAATACATCGGGCGGATCTACGAGGAAACGAAGGCGCGGCCGCACTATGTGGTCGGAAGAGTCATCTGCAGAGACAGAAAGGAAAGGACCGCACCTGGTGCAAACGAAGAGTGGGATGGCTCGAAGTCCCTGGCCGGCGAGATTTCCTGAGATGGATTTGTCTGCCTTTCCTTGGCCCGAGCATCGTCAGTGGCTGCCACTCAGATCTATCACTCTCTGCTTCTTACCAAGCTTTTCCAGATGCAAAAGCCGTGATATCTGAATCGACCTTAGGATGGATCCAAAGTACGGCGAACGATATCGGGACCTGTTTGAAAACCACTGGTGGTGGCGTGCGCGCAGCCGGTTCATCGTGGACGAACTCCGGCGCATGCGGCCCGAACAGGGATGGAAAACCATCCTCGACATTGGATGCGGGGATGGCCTGTTCTTCCCGGAACTTTCTCGTTTCGGCGACGTAGAAGGGGTTGAGCCTTTCGCAGAGCTGGTGAATCCCGCTAATCCTTACCGCAGCCGCATCAGCATCTGCCCGTTCAATGAAACTTTCCAGCCCGGGAAGCAATATTCCCTGATTATGATGCTGGATGTGCTGGAGCACATTGAGAATGCGATCGCCGCACTCAGCCACGCGGTGAGTCTTCTGGAGCCAGGCGGCACGATGATTCTGACTCTGCCGGCTTTCATGACGCTATGGACGAATCACGATGTAATGAACCAGCACTTCATTCGCTATACGAAAACCACGTTTCGCGAAGTCGCGCAGCAGGCCGGGTTCCGGATACACGAGGAACGTTATCTTTATCATTGGACCTGCCCGGTGAAGTTGGGAATCCATTGGATGGAGCGGCTGTTTCGGCTCGAACCTAAGCCGGCAGAAGTTCCTATGCAGCCCGTCAACGAGCTGATGTATCTGGTTTCGCGGCTGGAGCAGATGACAGTAACGCGTTTGTCGTTGCCCTTCGGAAGTTCATTGATGATCGTTGGACAGAAGAGCGAAGGATGATGGCTGGAAGTACTCTTCTCTGTGCGATGGCTCGCGCTATTTTTGGATGAGTTGCTGGAAGGGAATGTCGATATCGTGGGGCAGATTCGACATCTTAACGTGGAGCACTCCCTGCGGTGGTGCGACCGGAGTGTTGGACTCGTAGACAGAGAGAGTTCGCCCTTGCCAGCCATTCAGATTGCTTTCAATGGGGACGGTGTTGATCAGCTTGTATTGGCCTGAGTTTTGGACGTTCTGGCGCAGTGCAGTCTGCGAGGGAAAATAGAGCGGTCTATCGTTTTCAATGGCTACATAGCGAACACTATCTGCTTTGAGAATCTGCTCCACATCATTTTGATTGTGAGCGAACTCGGTAACGCCCCATTCCCGTACAGTACGAATCTCATACAGTGCCTTGCGAAGAATCACGAACCGCCGTGCTGGATCATAGGCGCGCATGAAGAAGATGAAGTTGCCCGGCAAGTCCATATCGATCAGCACGCAACCGCCCTCACGCTGGGTCAACTGCTGCGCTAACGGGGCATAGCCGGAGACGTAAAGCCGCTGGTAGCCCCAGGCACGCACGGTGCTGAAAACCAACGCGAGCGAAACCAGCCCGACGGTCAAAGGGCGAAGGCGGGGGATCGTCCCCTTACGCGTGAAGGGAGCGACTGCAAAATAGGCGAATGCGGGAACCCAGTACAAAATGTAGCGGGCCTCCTTGTGGCGAATCATCGAGAAAACGACGTAGCAGGAAAAGATCCAGGTAAGCATCACGATGGCGTTTTCGCGATTGCCCCGCCACAAATAGATGGCGATGCCCACAATGCTAAACGCCAGAGCGCTCCAGCCGAGCAGTTCGGGAAGCCTCAGCCAGTAGTAGCTCCAACCCATGCCGGCATTCTCGGCAGTTCCCTTGATATTGAGGGCAAGAGAACGATTCATGAAAATCTGCAGAATGTACGCCGGGGCCACCACAAGAGCGGTCAGGGCCGCCGTAGCCAGCACCCGCCAATTCAGGATCCGATCCCACCGCTTCAGCAAGACCAGCGTCAGCGGGCAGAACAGCAGCAGGTAAATCGCATGCTGCTTGGTGAGGAAAGCCAGGCATAGGAAGGTGGCAAACCAGTACAGGTGCCGGTAGAGACCGTGGCGGAGATAAACAACCCAGAAGTAGCTCGCCGCGATGCAAAGAGACATCAGGGGGACGTCGAGCATCACCACCTTCTCGTAGTTGAGAACCGAGGGCAAGAAGGCCAACAGAACCGTCGAGAGCGCGGCGGTGAACTCGTCTTCGAGCTCGTTGACCAGCTTAAACCAGAAGGTTAGGCCGAGCAGCGCGAAGAAAAGAATGGTGAGGCGAGCCGTGACGACGGTGGCTCCGAAAATGTAGAAGGCGACGCCTTCGACCGCATAAAAGATGGGCGGGTACATCACTATACCCAAGCTTGGATATTGGGCGTAATAACGGTACGTATATTCGACAGGATGGCGCAGCGGCAGATCGTGGAGGAAAGACGCGACGTAAAGGCCGGTTGAAGCATGCACCGTTTCGTCGACGTTTTCGCTGAATTCGCCTTTGCCGATGCCTCGCGACACCACCGCGGCGACCAGCACGAGAGAAATGAAAAGCAACAACCAGCGCCGTCTGGAAGAGCGATTCACGGGATGGCCCGAGAGTTCTGAGTTAGCGGCTCGTTCCGGAAGGACGGTTGACCTCGCGGTCATGATTGCTATTTTCCTTTCGCGCTGATTCGAATTGATATGCAGCCTTGGGGAGGTACGCTGAGATCGTGGCTGAGCTCGATCAGCCCGAGTAGATTCTCTAGTTTAGCATGGTGTGTGGGCCAGGCTTGCGCACAGAGGCACATCCGCCCGCACGGCGATATGCATGGGTGATTCTACCGTAAAATGCTGCAACCTACCTCGGTTGGTTAGGAGTGGCAGGCACGCCATTCAAGCTCACCATGCGAACTGGGACGTAATGCACTGTTGCAGAAGAGTTTCCGACGTTTTCGTAGAGGTACAGCTGGCTGATTTGCGAATCGGACCCGTTGCTGCCGACAGGAAAGGTTCCCAGCAACTTGAATCGGGCATCGGAGCATAGAAGGGCGCGCAGGCTGCTCTCCAGCTTGGAGGTCGAGGCGGCATCGGAAACGACCACGTATTTGGCTTCCTCTCGGGTGAGGACTTCGCGGACCTGATCCATGCTGGCCCTAAGTTCTTCCGTTTGTGAGCCTTGGGTTGCGGTTGAGGCGCTGGAGAGGATGACGAAGTGCCGGTCGGAGTCGGCGCGGCGGAGGGATTCGATGAAGCTTGTCGGCACCGACCCACCCAGCAGGACGGTTTCCGGTCCGGCAGACTGGGTCAGCGTTGAAGCCAGCACAGGACCGGAGTGTACGGCGTTCTGTTGGTTCCAGCCGCCGACGGCATGAATAACTGACATCCCCGCGAGTGCCACGCTCACTAGCAATCCGCCCTTTATCGTCATCGGACTGATCACGGGTACACCTCCGCTCCCACACTGCAAGCTATGGTCATCTTGCGACGAAGGACAAAATTCGGAATCCCCCAAACGCGGTATTTTGGAGGAAGAACGAAAAGACGTCACGGGCCCCCGGATTTAGATAAGTAAGTACTTAGTTTTCAGAGAAATAGAAGCGGTCCGGTTTCCAGCTGCGCGCCGTTTCCAGTTTGGCTTTGCCCTGATGCTTGGACTTTGAGCCGCAGGAAGGGTCTTTCCACGATGTAGTACGGCGCCGAAGCCATGGCGAGGCCAGCCAAGAGTCCCACCCGGGCGCGCAAGAGCGTGTGGCCGGGTAGAGAGTGATTCACTGCATCTGGCCCAATCGCATTAAAGAGGTACCAGGAGTAGGAAACGGTGCCGATGAAACCAACCCGGCGCGGCTTGCTGCGGATTCCAGAATCGATTACCCGGCGGAGGCTGGCGCGGGTTCCTCGACGTTGGCCTCGCGCAAGAATTTTGCCGCCTCTTCCGGCGGTGTGGGATTGATATAGAATCCGGTGCCCCACTCGAATCCTGCGGTCTTGGTCAGTTTGGGCATGAACTCGATGTGCCAGTGATAGTGGTCGTTGGTCGGGTCCTGCACCGGAGAGCTGTGGATCACCAGATTGTACGGAGGATTCTCAAGCACGCGGTCCGCCCGCAGCAGCAGATTCTTCAGGGCCCGGGCCAGATTCTCGAACATGTGCGACGATGAGTTCTCAAAGGCCGATTCGTGCTGCTTGGGCAGAATCCAGGTTTCGAATGGAAAACGCGGCGCATAGGGCGCCAGGGTAACAAAGTTCTCGTTCTCCCCCACCACGCGAACGCCGCTGTCCATCTCCTGCCGAATGATGTCGCAGAAGACGCAGCGTTCCTTGTACAGAAAATATTGCTTGGCCCCTTCCAGTTCCTGAGTGACGTTAATGGGAAGAATGGGCAGGGCGATCAATTGGGAGTGCGGGTGTTCGAGCGACGCTCCCGCCGCTTCCCCGTGGTTCTTGAAAATCAGAATGTACTTGAAGCGGCGATCTTTCTTGAGATCCAGGATGCGGTCGCGGAAGGTCCACAGGACATCTTCGATCCGTTTGGGGGGTTGAGTGGATAGGGTGGCGTTGTGGTCGGGAGTCTCGATGATGACCTCATGCGCTCCGATGCCGTTCATGCGGTCGAACATGCCCTCGGCCTGACGATTCAGGTTGCCCTCGATGCCGAGCGCGGGGAATTTGTTGGGAACCACACGGACAGTCCATCCCGGCGTGTCGTGCTGGGGGGCGGAGCCGCCATTGGGGTTGGGACGGTAGGCCTGGATTTCCGCGGGCGTCTTGTTCTCGTTCCCGTAACAGAAGGGGCAGAATCCCCCTTTGATCTTCATGTTCTCGCGGACAAAATCGGTTGGGCGCTTGGCCCGATCCGTCGAAATAATGACCCAGCGACCCACAATGGGGTCTTTTCTTAGCTCCGGCACTTCACTGAATCCTTTCCGTAGGAATGCACAGATTCGACATTCTACGCCGCCAGGGAGGCATTGCGAAACAGCTCAATCTGCGGGCGACCAGCTAAACCGTTATAGTATACGCTGACCACGTCAAACCTCCATTGGCACGTTGGTGGAACGCGTCTCAGGTACTCTCGTGCTACTTGGGCGATCTCGCGCCGTTTGTGACGGTCGACGGCGGCTTCGGCGGTTTTCACATCGAGCGTGGTGCGGGTCTTCACTTCGATAAAACAGAGCACATCGCCGTCCCAGGCGATCAAATCGATCTCGCCCTTGCAGCGCGGACTGCGAAAATTCCGCGCCACGATGACGTATCCCAGCTGGCGCAGATAAAAGTAGGCGTCTTCTTCGCCGCGAGATCCCGTGCGCAGGTGCGCCGGCCGCTGGTCGAGCTGAAGAGTACGCCGGGCGAGTCCGTCGAGACCTCGAATGATCACGCGGGTTAAAACAGCCGGAAGCATGGCAGACAAGTGCTCAGGCTAGCGGAGGGAAGCCGCCGGGGGATGTGATGCGAATCACAGCGGTGAAGCTTTGCAGGCCGCGTTTCCCGAAGCGGGAAAACACCGCAGCCACGGATTTACACGGATCTTCACGGATTTCAGTTTCTTTTCTTTATCCGTGAGAATCCGTGGCCAGGGTGCTGTTGAATTAAGCTCCCACGATTTTGATGCACTCCTCGAGCACATCCACGGCCACGTCGGCTTCTTCTTTTGTCACGACCAGCGGCGGGCACAGGCGGATCGAGCTTGGCCCGCATCCCAGGAACAGGATGCCGCGCTCGAACGCCATTTCGACGATGCGGTCGCGTTCGACATTGCCATGCTCTTTCGTGACTTTGTCCTTGACGATGTCGACGCCGATCATCAGGCCGCGGCCGCGAACGTCGCCGACCAGCTTCAGTTTCTTCGGCCACTCCGCCATGCGCTGCAGGATGTGATTGCCGACGTTGGCCGAGTTTTCAAGCAGATGCTCTTTCTCGATCACGTCGAGCGTCGCCAGCGCGGCGGCGACGGCGACGGGATTCCCGCCGAACGTCGAGGCATGCGAGCCGGGAACCCAGTCCATGATTTCTGCCCGAGTCAGCACAATCCCAAGCGGCATGCCGGAGGCGATGCCCTTGGCGATGCAGACCATATCGGGCTCAACGCCGCTGTGCTCGACCGCCCACCACTTGCCGGTGCGAGCTACGCCGCTCTGCACCTCATCGACGACCAGCAAGATGCCGTGGCGATCGCAGATGCGCCGCAACTCCTGCATGAAGACGGTCGGGGCCACAACGTAGCCGCCTTCGCCCTGCACGGGCTCGACGAAGATGGCCGCGACTTCCTCGGGAGGAAGCGTGGTCTTGAACAATTTCTCTTCGATGAAGCGGGCGCAGCCGAGAGCGAATTTGTCAGCTTCCTGCGCGCCGCCCACACAGCCGCGATAGACGTCGGGATAGCGAACGTGGGTCACGCCAGGCACCAGCGGCACGAAACGCCGCCGCTGCTGCGGCTTCGAAGCGGTCAACGAAAGCGCGCCCATGGTGCGGCCATGAAACGCGCCGAAGAACGCGATCACGTTTTGGCGCTTGGTATGGTAGCGCGCCAGCTTCAGCGCGCACTCGATCGCCTCCGCCCCGGAGTTTCCGAAGTAGGCGCGATGTGGGCCAGCCATGGGAGCGATCTTCGACAGCCGCTCGGCCAACTGCACCATGTTTTCGTAGTAAAAATCCGTGCCCGACATGTGAATGAGTTCGCTCGCCTGCTTCTGAATGGCGGCGACCACCTTGGGATGGCAGTGGCCGGTCGAGGTCACGGCGATGCCGGCGGAAAAGTCAAAGAACTCGTTGCCGTCGACGTCGGTGACGACAATACCGCGGCCGCTTTTTGCGACCAGCGGATAAGAGCGGGTATAAGACGGCGAAATGTATTTCTCATCGCCCGCGAGCACGCGCTGGGCGTTGGGCCCGGGCAGGGCGGTCACAATCTTTGGCTTATGAATGCCGGGACCGAGGGTTGCGGTCATGGTGCTGGTAGTCATGATATTCCTCCTTAAACAGCGGCAGTGGTTACTAGCCGGATGTCGGTGAATCGGGCCTCGGGGGCCGCTCCGGTTCAAGCGGGCGCGCTCTCGGGAGAACAGCCGAGGCGAATCGGGCGGAGGAAGGAATTAATCGCTACCGAAGAGATTAGGACGCAGACGCGATGGCAGATTGGCGCGATACCGCCGCGGACAGAACATTTCCGGGCAAACCAGCTTGTGCCGCCAGCACTCGGCGGACTGCGCGTGTGACAAAGGAAGACGCGAATTGAGTTTGGTACGCAGCATCGCTGACGCTCAACATCAATTTAATTATAGCCGGGAGGGCACACACGCCGTAACCCCCAATTTCGACGTCGAGTTACTTTTGACGCATCCCCTTTTGACTTCCTGCCGCCTCCGCCTTAGCATGTCTCAGCCACGGCTGGAGGCCTTCTTTGCTCGAGCAGACCATCTCGCATTACCGCATTCTTGAAAAGTTAGGCGGCGGCGGGATGGGTGTGGTTTACAAGGCCGAAGACACGCGGCTTGGGCGCTTCGTCGCCCTGAAGTTTCTTCCCGAAGACGTGGCGCACGACCGCCTGGCGCTGGAACGCTTTCGCCGCGAGGCCAAGGCGGCCTCGGCGCTCAATCATCCCAACATCTGCACGATCTACGACATTGGGGAAGAAAGCGGGCGCGCCTTTCTGGTAATGGAGTATCTCGATGGCACCACGCTCAAGCACCGCATCGGCGGCAGTGCCATGGATTTGGATACGATTCTGACCCTCGGCATCGAGATCGCCGACGCGCTCGACGCCGCCCATTCGGGCGGCATTGTTCACCGCGACATCAAGCCAGCCAACATTCTGGTGACCAAGCGCGGCCACGCCAAGATCCTCGACTTCGGGCTGGCCAAGATCACTCAAGGCTCCCAGGACGCCGCAACCATTTC
>Ga0187782_10003277_pt1 | contig 12063 bp, 9 predicted proteins | sample 0715_SJ02_MP15_2_FD_132454 | JGI IMG/M metagenome (GOLD analysis project Ga0187782, IMG submission 132454) | Tropical peat soil microbial communities from peatlands in Department of Meta, Colombia - 0715_SJ02_MP15_20_MG | ecosystem: Environmental > Terrestrial > Soil > Wetlands > Peat | place...
ATGTGCTGCAACAGCATCCGGAAGTGTATCTAGTCAACGAGGGTGCCAACGCGTTGGACATCGCCCGCAACGTCATCGACATGCAGCTGCCGCGCCACCGGCTCGACAGCGGAACTTGGGGTGTGATGGGCATCGGCATGGGCTACGCCATCGCTGCCGCGGTCGAAACCGGCCAACCGGTGGTGGCAATCGAGGGTGACAGCGCCTTTGGCTTCAGCGGCATGGAATTCGAGACGATCTGCCGCTACCGGCTACCGATCACCGTCGTCATCCTCAACAACGGCGGCGTCTACCGGGGTGACGAGGCCTCCGGCACGGAGCCAGCGCCGACCGTGCTGAGTCCGCATGCCCGCCACGAGTTGATCGCTGAGGCCTTCGGCGGCAAGGGTTATCACGTCAGCACTGCTGCCGAACTGCAATCCGCCCTGACCGACGCGCTGGCATCGAAGGGGCCGGCGATCGTGGATTGCGAACTCGACCCAGCCGCGGGTGTGGAGAGCGGACACCTGACCAGCCTCAACCCGAAAAGCGCTGCCGCTAGCGGGTAATCCTCAACGCCGCCCGGCAATTCCGAGCAACCGAGCGTCGAAAAACTCGTTCAGCGACAACTTTTGCGCGCATGCCGAAAAAGCGCGGGCCACCGGCGAGCCCGGCTCGGCAGAGCTGGTGGCGACGGCGACCTGCGCCTTGAGGACTGGATCGACGAGTTCAACCACGCGGATGTTACGGCCATCAGGCTGGTCCACAGCCAGGTGTGTGGAATGATGCATGCCCAGTCACCGGTAGCGACCTGCGCCAACAGCGAAGCGACCGAATCTGTCTCAACTTGCGGGCTGACGGTGATGGCGTAATCGGCCGGGGCTGCGTCGATGACCTGCCTTTCCCGCATGTCCGGTGTCAGCAAAGCCAGCGGCAGCTGCGCCTGACGGAAAAAAAATCGGCACCTCCGTGTGGACGGGTGCGGGACCCAAGTGTCTCAGCGTGCCCTACGGCCAGCATGCACCCGATATCGTCGTCGCTACGGTAGCTGATACGATTGCCGTCTCAGCGGACTTTCTAAAGTCCTCCCGAATCCCGAAGGTAGACCCCATGCCCAAGCCCGTCATCGTCAGTGCTGTCCGGACCGCCATCGGGACGTCGTTCAAGGGCTCGTTGGTCAACACTCCCCCCGAGATCCTCGCAACCACCATCCTGCAAGAAGCGGTTCGACGATCCGGAGTCGAGACGGCCGACATCGACGATGTCATCTTCGCCGAATCCCACTACGGCGGAGGCGATCTGGCGCGCTACGCTGCGGCGGCCTCGGGCATGGTTTCTGTACCCGGCCAGGCCGTCAACCGGCATTGTGCCGGCAGCCTCACCGCGGTAGCCAACGCGGCTGCGCAGATCGGCGCCGGCGTCGAGCATGTCGTCGTCGGCGGCGGAGTGCAGTCGCTGTCGATGACTCCGCTGATGAAGCAGCGCATCCCGGGGCCGACCCTGCAGTTCCAAGACCAGTGGCTCCCGCCCACCCATGTGGAGGCACCCGACGCGCCGACCCGCGACATGTCGATCACGGTGGGGTGGAACACCGCCCAGGCAGTCGGGATCAGCCGCGAAGAGATGGATGCCTGGGCGTTGCGGTCGCACCAACGCGCCATCGCTGCGATCGACAGCGGCGCTTTCCTCGATGAGATCGTCCCGCTGAAAATTCAAGGCCCCGATGATGCGCTGGTGGACTTCAGCGTTGACGAACACCCGCGCCGCGACACCAGCATGGAGAAGCTGGCGTCGCTGAAAGTGCTGCACCCGGAGATCGACGGGTTTTCCATCACCGCCGGCAACAGCAGCGGTACGAACGACGCGGCCGCCGCGCTGACGCTGGCCGACGACGACTTCGCCCGATCTGCCGGGCTCGCGGTGCTGGGCTCGGTCAAGACATGGGCCGCCGCCGGCGTCGAACCGCGGGACACCGGTCTGGGCGCGGTGAAGGTGATCGGCAAGGTGCTGGATCGGGCCGGTCTGGCTGCCAGCGATGTAACGCTGTGGGAGATCAATGAGGCGTTCGCCTCGGTGCCGATCGCGGCATGCCGCGAGTATGGGCTCGACGAGGACCGGGTCAACGTCTATGGCAGTGGGTGCAGCTTGGGCCACCCCATCGCAGCCTCCGGCGCCCGGATGCTCACCACGCTGGTGCACGAATTGAGCCGGCGCGGCGGCGGGATCGGTGTGGCAGCGATGTGTGCGGGCGGCGGCCAGGGCGGCGCCGTCGTCGTCGAGGTCTAGCGACGCGCGGCGAGGAGCCGGCTTGCGTGCTCGAGAATGCAATTGAGGCCGTACTCGAAGTTGATGTCGTCGGCGACGCCGATCCGGTGACCTTTGTCGGTCAGTTCGGCGATCAGCGGCATGGTCTCGGGGTCGATGACCGAAGTTCCGCTGCGCCGGTACGGTTGAGCCCCGCCGGATCGGTCTTGCAGCCGTTCCAGCACTGCCGCGCCTTGGGTGTGAACCGAGATGCTGGCGTAGGTGTCGAACGCATCCTCGGGCGATAGGCCCGCCTCCACCAGGGTGGCGACCGCCATCTCGAGTTTCTGGAAGGCGGCTTGCGTCGCCTCCCGGCCGAAGGTCCCGCGGATCAGGATCAGATCGCAGAGGATCGGATTACTCCGGAAGGTCTGGCGCATTTTTCGAGCGTGATTGCGCAGCGACTCCTGCCAATCCTGGCCTTCGACGAACGGTGTCGCGAAATCGTACTGGCCCAGTGCGCGATCGGTCATCGCGTTGAGCAGATCGTCCTTCTTCCGGAAGTACCAGTAGATGCTCGTCACACCGACATCGAGGTGCTTGGCCAGCAGCGGCATGCTCAAGCCGTCAACCGATACGTCCTTGGCTACTTCGAACGCGCCATTGATGATTTCGTCGACGCTGATCGATCCACGTTGACGCCGCTGCCGCTTGTCTGCGACTGCCTGCCTCGCCAATTCGATGACCTCCGATAGTTCGAACGGGCTATCGTATCAAATATCGTAAGGCTTGTGGTAATGGTTTAGGCTCCCAGCAGCGGTGCCATCCAGGTCAATTCGGCGGGCAGCTGAGAGCTCCAGAACGATGCGTCGTGCCCGCCGGGCGAGAACCCGCCCGACGGCGGGTTGGGCAGCTGAGCCACGAACTGCTTTGTCGCCCCGTAGAACGGATCGCTGTTGCCGCAGTCCACCCTGATCGGGATGGACGCCAGCGCGGGCATCCCGGATACCGAGTTGGCCGCGAAATCGTTTGGGCCGTCGAACGCGCCCGGCGCGGCGGCCCCGGACGACAGCCACAGCGCCGGGCTCACCGCGCAGATCGCGGCGGTGCGCGGCGCTCCGAGCCGGCCACCGAGCAACAGTGCGCCGTAACCGCCCATCGACCAGCCCAGAAAAGCGACCCGGGAGGTATCGAGGCCCTTGGTGTCCAGCATCGGGATGAGCTCGTTCAACACCATCCCGCCGGGATCCTCGCCGGAAGCCCTTTTGTGCCAATAACTTCCGCCACCGTCGACGGCGACCACTGCAAACGGCGGCAGGCCGGCAGCGACCGCTTGGGCCAGGCCCTGTTCGACGCCGCCGTCCATCACGGTGGCCGCGCTACTTCCCTTGCCGTGCAGCGCAATTACCGGTCGCAGCGGTTTGGTTTGACCCGGCGGCCGGGCGATCGCCCAGTTGGTGGCTATTCCGCCGCGCGCCGCCGACACGAACGAGCCGGTCACCATCGTTGGGGCCGCGACCGGCGCAGGGGCTGGGTCCAGCGGCGGGCGCGGCGCCAGCGGAACGCCGGTGCCTGCCATCGTCACCGGCGCCGTGAGCGGGGGCCACGCGGGCGGCAACCTATCCAGCGCATAGGCACCCAGTGCTCCCATCGCCGCGCCGGCGCCAAGGCGCAACACGGCACGACGACTCAGATCTGGCATGCGGGCAATCTTAAAGCGCCACTCAACGCTCCATCGTCGCTGTGCGGCTGCAGGTGCCACATCGGACCTGGCGTTTGTCGGAAAGGGCAATGCGGCACCAGGCTGACTGGCAGCATGTCCTAGGTGACTGCAGCTGTCACTCCTAAGGGGGAACGGCGACGGTACGCGCTGGTCAGCGCTGCCGCCGAGCTGTTGTGCGAAGGCGGATTCGAGGCAGTCCGTCACCGTGCCGTGGCACGCCGCGCGGGCCTTCCGCTGGCTTCGACCACCTACTACTTCTCTAGTCTCGATGACCTGATTGCCAGCGCAGTCGCCCATATCGGGATGCTGGAGGTGGCGCAGCTGCGGGCCCAGGTCGCAACCCTGTCCCGCCGGCGCCGCGGGTCAGAGACAACCGCGGACCTGCTGGTCGACCTGCTCGTCGGCAATGAATCCGGCCCGCCCCTGACCGAGCAGCTGATTTCGCGCTATGAGCGCTACATCGCCTGTGCCCGCCAGCCCGCATTGCGCGACATCCAGCGCCGCAACCTGCGTCACCGGACCGACGCTATCGCCGAGGTGATCGAGCGGTCGGGACGCTCGGCGCGCCTGGAGCTGGTCTCGGCGTTGATTTGCACAGTCGATGGCGCGGTGGTTTCTGCCTTGGTCGACGACTGCGAGGATCCCCGCACCGTCGCGCGGGCGACTGTGATCGATGTCATCGACTCGTTGGCACCGTTCGACCAGCGCAGCATACAGATTTGACGTCGCCGGGCTAATGCTCGATTGCCCGCCTTGTCCCCTCGCCGCTGCGCGGCTGGGGGTGCCCCCACCTCACGCCGTTCCGGCGTGCATCGTCGGCGGGCTAATGGTCGAGCTGTCGGCGGATCACGGTCAACTCGCGTTGCGCTTCGTCGAGGAGCGCCGCAAGGTGCGCGAGCCGCTCACGTAATTCTTCGGTGTCCGGCTGTGAGGCTGGACGACGACGCGGCGCGGGCGCCAGATCCGGTGGAAGAGTCGGCGTGACGATGTACCCGGTCGCGAAGTCGCCATAGAGGGTCACATCTTCCGGCCGGTGATACCAATACAGCGCGACGTAGGCGCAAAGCACGGCGTCGACGGGATCTTCGTCTCTGTCGAGCTGTCCCGGTCGAGTAGCGGCGGCCACCCGCCTCCGCAGTTCGACCCAAGACACGTTGTGGTTCACCCGCAGCCGCGGTGTTGCCTTGTCGAGTCCCTCAATCAGCGTCATCAACTGCAGCAGCTCACGCTGACGAACCTCGAAAGGTCCCCTCTTGTACTTCAGCGTCTTCTCCAAGCCGAACAATACGATGGTCGCCGGGTGTGGATACACCTCTATTGCCCGTCGTGGCGACCTCGATAGTGGATCCATGTTGAGCGTCAAAGCCGTCGCTATCCGGGCGCCGCGCGGATCGTTGAATTCGGGCTTCTCCGCAAACGCCGGGCGCGCTCCCGCCTCGAACCGGTGAAAGTCGTGGTTGAGCGCCACCTCGCACGGCCGGTGCCCGGTCGGATTCTTCACGATCAGCGGCGCGTCGATGGCCACCAGGCAGTCGTTGCTGACATAAGGCGACACCGCCGCTTCGATGCTCGCGTCGTCCTGTGCGGCACCGACGTGCAGCAGCCGGCCATCGGAATCGATGGCCGCGACACCGGTGCTGTTTTTCTCGCCCCAGGCGAGATCGAGCCCAACGAAGTGCATGGGGCCTACTGTGCCTGATCCGCGCGCCTTGCGGCGCCGTTAAGCTGTGTGTTTGTGACAATCCTGAACGTGCTGGCCAACCGCTACGCCAGCGCCGAGATGGTGGCGATCTGGTCGCCGGAGGCCAAAGTCGTCGCCGAGCGGCGGCTATGGCTGGCGGTGCTGCGGGCGCAGACGGAATTGGGGGTCGAGGTCCCCGACGCCGCTGTCGCCGACTACGAACGGGTGCTCGATGATGTCGACCTGGCTTCGATCGCCGCCCGCGAGCGGGTGCTGCGCCACGACGTCAAGGCCCGCATCGAGGAATTCAACGCGCTGGCCGGCCATGAGCAGGTGCACAAGGGCATGACCAGCCGCGACCTGACCGAAAACGTCGAGCAGCTGCAGGTTCGCCGGTCGCTGGAATTGGTGTTCGCCCATGGCGTGGCTGTGGTGGCCCGACTGGCCGAGCGTGCGGCGACCTACCGCGACCTGGTGATGGCCGGACGCAGCCACAACGTCGCAGCACAGGCCACCACGTTGGGGAAGCGGTTCGCCTCGGCGGCGCAGGAGACCCTGCTGGCGTTGACCAGACTGCGCGAATTGATCGACCGCTACCCGCTGCGCGGCATCAAAGGCCCGATGGGCACCGCCCAGGACATGCTCGACTTGTTCGGCGGCGACGTGGCGAAGCTGGCTGAACTCGAACGACGCATTGCCGACTTCCTTGGATTCACAACGGTTTTGACCAGTGTCGGACAGGTATATCCGCGTTCGCTCGACCACGAAGTGGTGTCCGCTCTGGTGCAGCTGGGCGCTGGGCCGTCCTCACTGGCACACACCATCCGGCTGATGGCCGGCCACGACCTGGTCACCGAGGGTTTTGCGCCGGGCCAAGTCGGCTCGTCGGCGATGCCGCACAAGATGAACACCCGCAGTTGCGAGCGAGTGAACGGGTTGCAGGTGGTGCTGCGCGGCTACGCTTCGATGGCCGCGGAATTGGCCGGTGCGCAGTGGAACGAAGGGGATGTCTTCTGCTCGGTGGTGCGCCGAGTTGCGTTGCCGGACAGTTTCTTCGCCGTCGACGGGCTGATCGAGACGATGTTGACCGTGCTCGACGAATTCGGCGTTTACCCGGCGGTGATCGCGCGCGAGCTGGACCGCTACCTGCCGTTCCTGGCCACCACCAAGGTCCTGATCGCAGCGGTGCGGGCCGGGATGGGCCGTGAGGCCGCCCACGAGGTGATCAAAGAACACGCGGTGGCGACCGCACTGGCGATGCGCGAACGCGCCGCCGAGCCCGACCTGCTCGACCGGCTGGCCGCCGATCCGCGACTGCCGCTGGACCGGGCGGCGCTGAACACCGCGCTGGCCGATAAGGAGGCATTCATCGGGGCCGCCGGCGACCAAGTCGACGGGGTGGTTGCGGCGGTCGACGCGCTGGTCGCCCGCTACCCGGACGCGGCCAAGTACACGCCGGGTGCGATCCTATGACCCTCGCCGGCGCCGTTTCGGGGATCGACTTCACCGATCTGGACAACTTCGCCAACGGATTTCCGCACGAATTGTTCGCTGTCCATCGGCGCGAAGCCCCGGTGTACTGGCACGAGCCGACCGAGCACACACCCGACGGTGAGGGCTTCTGGTCCGTTTCCACGTATGCGGAAACGCTTGCCGTGCTGAAGGATCCGGTGACCTTCTCGTCAGTCACCGGCGGCGAACGGCCGTTCGGCGGGACGCTGTTGCAGGACCTTGCAATCGCGGGCCAGGTGCTCAACATGATGGACGATCCGCGGCACTCGCAGATTCGGCGACTCGTCAGCTCCGGCCTGACGCCGCGGATGATCCGCCGCGTCGAGGACGATCTTCGGGCCCGGACGCGCCGGCTGCTGGATGCGGTGGCGCCCGGCGAACCGTTCGACTTTCTGGTTGACATCGCCGCCGAACTGCCGATGCAGATGATCTGCATCCTGCTGGGAGTGCCGGAATCCGAACGGCATTGGCTCTTCGAGGCCATCGAGCCACAGTTCGACTTCGGCGGATCGCGTAAGGCCTCGCTTGCGCAGATGTCGGCAGAAGAGGCCGGCTCGCGGATGTACACCTACGGCCAGGAGCTGATCGCGTCGAAGCGTGCCCGGCCCACCGACGATATGTTGTCGGTGGTTGCCAACGCAAAGCTGGATGATTTGGACGATCCTGCCGCGCCGGCCATGTCCGATCTCGAGCTGTATCTGTTCTTCAGTCTGCTGTTCAGTGCCGGTGCGGAGACGACCCGCAACGCGGTGGCCGGTGGGCTGCTGGCGTTGGCGGAACATCCCGATCAATTGCGCGCGCTGCGTGAGGATCTGGACCTGCTACCCACGGCCGTCGAAGAGATGGTCCGGTGGACGTCACCGTCGCCGTCCAAACGTCGCACCGCCACACGAAACGTCGCGCTCGGCGGAGCCTCGGTCGAGGCGGGACAGAAGGTACAGATCTGGGAAGGCTCGGCCAACCGCGACGCCAGCGTCTTCGACCGCGCCGACGAGTTCGACATCACCCGAAAGCCCAATCCACACCTAGGTTTCGGTCAAGGCGTGCACTACTGCCTGGGCGCCAATCTGGCCCGACTGGAACTGCGAGTGCTGTTCGACGAACTGTTGTCGCGTTTCCACGTCGTACGGGTTATGCGGCCCGTCGAATGGACGCGCAGCAACCGGCATACCGGCATCCGGCACCTAGTCGTGGAACTCTTCTGACAGCATTGATCATCCGACCGAGCCGACGGTTTCGCCGCAGGAACGGCGACCGGGATCTTGCTCGCGCTCTGGCGGTAGAACTACGCCTAAATCAGCCAATGCCGGCAGTTCCGGCATCGGGTGGTCATAGGGGCCGAAGGTCCCTATCTGGTGAGCTCGGATCCAGTTAGCCTGAGCCACGCTTACCGAATCGGGAGTGCCACGACGAACTGCAATCGACTACCGGTTACCATCGCGGGAGAACGGCAAGACAATTGGACACCACAACCGAACTTGCCCACTACGAATCGGTCACGCCGCCAGCCGATTTCGTCGAGCACGCCAACGCAACGACGGATCTGTACGAGCGGGCGCGAGCGGACCGGCTAGCGTTCTGGGCGGAACAGGCCCAGCGATTGTGCTGGGAAGCGCCGTTCACCGACGTGCTCGACTGGTCGGAAGCGCCGTTCGCGAAGTGGTTCATCGGCGGCACCCTCAACGTCGCCTACAACTGCGTCGACCGGCACGTCGAGGCCGGTAACGGTGCCCGGGTCGCAATCCACTGGGAGGGTGAGCCGGTCGGCGACAATCGAACGCTGACCTACGCCCAATTGAAGGACGAGGTCTGTAGGGCCGCCAATGTACTCACCGACCTCGGACTGGTCGCGGGCGACCGAGTCATCATTTACCTGCCGATGGTGCCCGAGGCGATCGTGGCGATGCTGGCATGCGCACGGCTCGGGGTCGTGCACAGCGTCGTCTTCGCGGGGTTTTCCGCCTCGGCGCTGCGCGCGCGGATCGAGGACGTCGAGGCCAGACTGGTGATCACCAGCGACGGCCAGTACCGCCGCGGCAAGGCCGCTCCGCTCAAAGATGCTGTCGACGAAGCACTTTCGGGACTGGGATGCGTAGAGCACGTTCTGGTAGTGCGCCGCACCGGGATCGGCGTTGCCTGGACTGAAGCCCGCGACCTGTGGTGGGACCAGACGGTGGACAAGGCCTCGGTCCAGCACACCGCGAAAGCTTTCGATTCCGAGCACCCGCTGTTCGTCCTCTATACGTCGGGCACGACCGGAAAGCCCAAGGGCATCATGCACACCACCGGCGGATATCTGACCCAGGCGTCCTACACACACTTCAACGTCTTCGACGTCAAGCCCGAGACGGACGTCTACTGGTGCACGGCCGACATCGGCTGGGTGACCGGGCACACCTACATCGTCTACGGTCCATTGTCGAACTGTGTCACTCAGGTGGTCTATGAAGGCACGCCAACCTCGCCGACCGAGCACCGCCACTTCGAAGTGATCGAGAAATACGGTGTGACAATCTATTACACCGCACCCACGCTGGTTCGCACCTTTATGAGGCTGGGACGCGCGATTCCCGACGCCCACGATCTATCCACGCTGCGTCTCCTGGGCTCGGTCGGTGAGCCGATAAACCCGGAGGCGTGGCGCTGGTATCGCGAAGTCTTCGGCGCGAACAAGACTCCGATCGTGGACACCTGGTGGCAGACCGAGACCGGCGCCATCATGATTTCGCCGCTGCCGGGTGTTACGGCGACCAGGCCCGGGTCGGCGATGACACCGCTGCCGGGCGTCTCGGCGAAGATCGTCGACGACCACGGCGAACAGCTGCCACCCGGCACCGACTACGGTGAGCAGGCCAGCGGCTACCTGGTGCTGGACAAGCCGTGGCCGTCAATGCCGCGCGGCGTCTGGCGGGATCCTGAGCAGTTCAAAAAGGCCTACTGGTCGCGGTTCGGCGAGCAGGGCTGGTATTTCGCCGGCGACAGCGCACGCTACGACGCCGACGGCAACATCTGGGTACTGGGCCGGATCGACGATGTGATGAATGTGTCGGGCCACCGTATCTCGACCGCTGAGGTCGAGTCCGCCCTGGTGGGCCACGCCCACGTGGCCGAGGCTGCGGTGGTGGGGGCCGCCGACGAGCAGACCGGGCAGGCCATTTGTGCGTTCGTCATCCTGGAGTCCAGCGCGGTCGACTTGCCGCGCCACCAGATGGTCGAGGAACTGCGTGCCGAGGTCGCCCGCGAGATCTCGCCGATCGCCAAGCCGAAAGAGATCCACGTGGTACCCGAACTGCCGAAGACTCGCAGCGGCAAGATCATGCGCCGGTTGTTGCGCGACGTGGCTGACGGCCGCAAACTCGGCGACACCTCGACGTTGGTCGATCCTGGCGTATTCGAGGCGATTCGGGCCAGCAAGGCCGAGGACTAGGTGTACTGCCCAGGGAGGTTGGTCAAGCGGGTGATGGGCGGGGTCTTGCCGATCGCCGAGTGTTAGCGCGGGCGGATCGCTACTCCCGCGGACCTCAGCTCGAGGGCGGCCAGTCCCCGGATGGCGCCAGGATCCGCAACGCGCCATGCACCGACCGGGTCGGGGCTGACGGCAGTCAGCCTGCGCAGCGGCCGGTTGGCCAATGCCCGCAGCGCCAGCAGCTGTCCGCCGGCTGGTGTGGCGGCGAGCGTGCTGACGGTCCATTTGCGTCGGAAGAACCGGATGCGCAGCACCAACCAGGGCATCACCACCGCCATGGCCGGCGGTGCAGCGACGGCCAATGCCAGCACCACCGCGAGCCAGGTGGCGGTGGTGTCCAGGTCGTGCCCGGCGCCGGCGATGTCGAGAGCGGCCTTACTGGCCGCGGTGAGTGGCTTGCTCACCGTGTCACCGACCAGTGGGATGCTATCGGCACCATGGCCGGCCGACTTGAGGCTGTCGGCGACACCACCCGCGCCGCCTTGGACCTGTCGACCCACCGCGGCGATGCTAGAGACCGCGCTGTGGACGGCCAGGCCGACGAGCACCCAAATGAATGTCCAAATGACAACGACGACATCGCTGAACAATTGAGCCAACAGTCGGCCCGGAGTAGTGGCGTATGGCAGATACCGCGATTTCATAGCCCCGATCCCAACACACGGTCGGTCTGCAGGTTGGCATTTACCGGCCCGCTAGGCTGACCCGATGCGTCCCGCACTGTCCGACTATCGGCACCTGGCCAGCGGCAAGGTCCGAGAGTTGTATCGCATCGATGACGATCACTTGCTGTTCGTCGCCACCGACCGGATCTCAGCGTTCGACTATGTGCTCGACAGCGTGATTCCCGACAAAGGTCGGATTTTGACCGCGATGAGCGTGTTCTTCTTCGACCTCGTCGAGGCGCCCAACCACCTTGCCGGGCCACCGGACGATCCCCGCATCCCCGACGAGGTCCTTGGCCGCGCACTGGTGGTGCGAGAGCTGAAGATGGTTCCGGTGGAGTGCGTCGCCCGCGGCTACCTGACCGGCTCGGGATTACTGGATTACCAGCAGACCGGGAAAGTCTGTGGCATCGCACTACCCCCGGGCCTGGTCGAGGCCAGCAGGTTCTCCACACCCCTGTTCACGCCGGCGACGAAAGCCGAACTGGGACAACACGACGAGAACATTTCATTCGCACAAGTGATCCAGATGGTCGGTGGGGTTCGCGCCAACCAATTGCGCGACCGTACTGTGCAGACCTATGTACAGGCGGCCGACCATGCGCTGAGAAGAGGAATCATCATCGCCGACACCAAATTCGAGTTCGGTATCGACGCGCACGAGAACTTGGTGCTGGCTGACGAAATTTTCACCCCCGATTCGTCGCGCTACTGGCCGGCCGCCGATTACCGCGCCGGCGAGGTGCAGGCCAGTTTCGACAAGCAGTTCGTCCGTAACTGGCTGACCGGCCCC
>Ga0187782_10003278_pt1 | contig 12062 bp, 13 predicted proteins | sample 0715_SJ02_MP15_2_FD_132454 | JGI IMG/M metagenome (GOLD analysis project Ga0187782, IMG submission 132454) | Tropical peat soil microbial communities from peatlands in Department of Meta, Colombia - 0715_SJ02_MP15_20_MG | ecosystem: Environmental > Terrestrial > Soil > Wetlands > Peat | place...
CGTTTGTCGCCAGAGTCAGGCCGGTCAATCGGGGCACGCCGGCTACGGCCGCCACTTCAAGCAGCCGCCGCAGAAGTTGCGATCCGAGACCGAGATGCTGCCAGGCATCCGCGACCACGATCGCGAAGTCGTAGTCTGGCCCTTCGTCGATTCGGGCGCACCGGGCGACACCGACCTGGATCGAAGTCGGGTCTGCTCCCGAAACCGCGACCAGGGCGAGCTCGCGCGAGGGATCGATCTCGACGAACCGATGCAGTTCCTCGGCCGTGAGTCGACGCGACGACAACAAGCGCCGGTAGCCGCTCCGAGACGACAGGCCCCGCACAAACGCCGTCTCGCGCTCGTAGTCCTCGGGCCCGATGGCGCGGATGGTCAGCGCCGAGCCGTCGCGCAAGACGATCGCCGGGTCGTCAATGCGAATCCGGGCGAGGGCTTCGATGGCTTCCATTGCGCCCTCACGCACCTTGGAGCCGCTGCGCAAACCGCAGCGATCGCCACGCGGCCCCTAGCCGGCGTACCACGTCCGCGAAGTTGCGACGAGAGGTTGCCGGTGACGCAGCGGCGACAAACTCCACCTCGGCCAACGGCATGCCTGACACAACAACGTTGTTACCGGGCTCAACGTGCAGTTTCCCGCCGCGCTCCAGCAAGATATCGCGCGGATCGCCTTCGATTGTCACCCAGGCCCGGCCGCCGATGCCAACAAGATCCAAACTGCCCACGTCTCGCACAACGACGGGGTGCTCGAATTCGACGCATATCCTCGCTCGGTGTAACTGAAGCTTCATCGCCTTGCCCTCCTGCGCCGAGCGGCGCCTGCACGATGCGCCCATCATCTACTGTCCGCGTGCAGGCCTCAAACGACTTCGGCGTCGGGTTCGCATGAGCTCGACGCATGCGAACGTTGGCGCGGGCGTCCTGCGTCGTACTATCGAGCTTTCCGCCTCGGACCGCGCACCAGTCGCTAAGCCCTGCTGCGCAGCAGACTACATGCACAATGTCCGGTCCGGGCGATCCGTTTGCGTGTGGAGGATCCGGAATGCCGCGAAATCTGCCCTCGCTCGAGCTCATCCGCGGTTTCGAAGCCGCAGCTCGACACCTTAGCTTCACCAAGGCGGCCGAAGAGCTCTTCGTAACGCAATCCGCGGTCAGTCGCCAGGCCAAGGCCCTCGAGGAGGACCTCGGAGTGCCTCTATTTTTGCGACACAACCGCGTCATCCACCTCACTGAGGCCGGCCAAGCACTCTATCGTGCGTCGGCGCAAGCCCTTGCGACGCTGGGCGAAGCCGTGTCGCGAATCCGTGGACTGGACGAGAGCCGCGTGGTCACGGTGTCGTGCTCCTTCGGGTTTGCATCCCTGTGGCTCGTCCCGCGGCTCGCAGCGCTGCGCGAGCAGCATCCGGGGATCGACCTGCGGATCAGCGCCGAAAATCGCTTCGTGGACTTGGATCGCGAGCGCATCGAGCTCGCGATTCGATACTGCGCGCCGCACCTGGCGCCAGCAGCCGCCGTGAAGCTTTTTGACGAAGAGGTGTTCCCGGTGTGCAGCCCGCAATTGCGCAGGCGATCGGGGCGCCCGCTTGCCTCGCCAGCGGATCTGCGCCAGCACGTGCTGCTAGTGCTGGACGACCCCAACGGCATACGACCGACCTCCTCTTGGCCACTGTGGCTCGAAGTGGCCCGGCTCGGTGACGTGAAGCCCGCGGGCACGCTGCACTTCAGTCATTACGACCAGCTGATCCAGGCGGCCGTAGACGGCCAGGGCGTCGCACTAGGGTCGAGCGCGCTGGTGCGTGGGCTAATACGCCAGCGAAAGCTGGTCGCCCCCTTCCGACAGAGCTTCCCATCGCCAAGGGCCTATTTCCTCGTCATTGCGGACACCGCGAAGGATCGCTCGGACGTGCGCGCGGTCGTCGAATGGCTGCTGCGGGAAGCCGGCGGTGACCGTGCGCGCGAAGGTTTGTCCGGCAAACGCGAGAGAGCAACACGAAAATGACGTTTGCAAGGCCGATTGTGATGTGATGCCGTAACGACGTAACGGCTGCCGTGTTATATCCGGCCTTTGGATGCCATCTGATGTAGGCGCGCGGGGAGTGTTGACACTTAATTGCGCGTCGCTGTCGGTGCTAGCCTCTTTAAGTTCAGGTTGCGTAACTCCCCTTCCGTGACCCGAGGACTCTCTCGGGCCGAAGTTGCTTTCGTTCGTCTTGAGCCTGATCGCCGGCAGCCTCGATATCACAGGCTTCCTTGGATTGGGCGGTCTCGTTACGGCACATATCACCGGCAATGTGGTTGCTCTGGCCGCAAAACTGGTGGCCGACCAACCGGCGACTGTATCCTATGTCATTTCGATGCCGGGGCGTTTAGGGTGTCCTGCAGCGTCGGTGCTGCGCTCACGCAGCGAGCAGCGCTTGACCCGTCGAAAAGAGCATCAAATTGTCCGATTGACGTTGGCCGCGCAATTTCCTCGACGCGCACGGGGCGGTTGAGAAGTTGCATCACGTGAATCCGGGGATCCTATGCGGATCCCGGATTCGCGCGGCCATATCTCGCAGTCGAAACTTGCGTTGCAAAGCGCGAACCGATCGGGCGTCGCAAAGGGCTTGAAGAGCTGAAGTCGAAGTGGCTATGCTTGCACGTCCGGACGTGGAGTCCGGAGTTACCTTACAGAACCAAGATCGGTTCTTGCCTCCTGGAGAACGAACATGAACAAGAGAATCTCGAAGATCGCTTTGCTTTCCCTGCTATTTGCTTCGAGCGGGGCCATTGCCGATGGCAAGGTCACGATTACTTCACCCGCCGATGGTGCGATGGTCGACTCCAAGAGCGCAGTGAAGGTAAGCTTCGAGGCCGACCCCGGCAAGGAAGGGGATCACCTGCACCTGTACGCCGATGGGAAGAAAATCGACGTCATACACCAGCTCAAAGGCACCGCCGAGGTTCCTGCACTGGCGCCTGGGCCTCACAAGATCTGCTTGGCGGTGAACACCAAGGCACACGTTGCGACCGGTGCAGAGGGTTGCGTCAACGTAACATCAAAATGAGCGCCGCGCAGAACCTGGCCTACTCAGTCGTCCAGGTTGTGCACAATTTCGGCGCCGTCGCCGCGGTCGGCGGATCCGCCGCCGCGGTGTTTAATCCGCGGGACGATTCCAGGCGCAAACTTGCGTGGCTCGCGTTCGTCGGCTGGGGTATACAGGGCGCCAGCGGAGCGGCGTTCGGCGCCATCAGTTACGCTTTTTATCACCAGCTGCCCGACATCGCCGGTGCGGCTGTCGTCGCACTACTGGTCAAGATGGCATGTGTCGCGGCGGGTTTCGTCCTTATCGCCGCGTACCTTCTGCGGGCCTCCGGTTGGACGATAACCTCTCGCGACCTTGCATGGCGAGCTTCGTTAATATTCGCCGCCCTGGCACTGACCGCCGCCGCAGTGTTGCGGTGGTTCTCCTAAGGTTGCTTCGAGGAGCCGCTAGCCAAAGCGCCGAGAGCGCAGCGCGCTGAAGGCCCCACGGGTCTGAACTAAGCCTTGCAATCAGTGCGTCGCGGCCTACGCGGACGCGCATTCGCAAGAATGAGGCGACAGCAAGTACCACAACCAGGGGCACTCATCGCCGAGGCGAACGCCTGACCAGTAATTGGCGAGATGCTGGTGCGCGACGCCGAGCTGCCACACACGCTCAAGATTCGCAAAGCGGTCTGCTGCGACGCGACCGAGGCCGCTTCAGGGTTGCGCGGGCGCACCGAGTGCGTCCCCGGACTTGGCGCCAGTCTTCCGCCGAACATGGGGTTCTATCGATACAAAAAGCATCGGCACCTCGCGCACGCCTTCGTTGAGGCTGGCGGCCATTTGCTGCTTTCGGATCCCTTGGCGTAGCGCCTCTAGATACTACTGTTGCTTATATGCGAATCAGATTCGTCCTAGCGGCGCAAGCCCTGTGTCGGACACCTCGGATAGCTCCTGGCAGAAGCGGTCGAAGGTTTTGACGAGCCGTTCGAATTTGCCTGTACGCTCGCCTTTCATAAGACGCGCGACCTAACGTTGTCGCTCGATTGGGACGCTGAAACCAAGTCGCCGCCGCCTGGGTTTGGCGCGTTTCTCCGTACACTCGCATTTTGTATGCGCGAGAATTTGGTACGCGCTAAATCGCGATGGGCGGCTCGCCTCGGGGACCCGGAGAGCGGCGCAAGATAAGAGCTCGAGGAGGAATTCGAAATGAAGCGCCTGACGATGTCCCTGGACGACGACTTGGCCGACGCCTTCGAACGATTCGTTAAAGAAGGCGGCTACGGAAACCGCTCAGAAGCGTTTCGGGATCTGTTGCGAAATGGATTGGGCGAAGTGCGCCGCCGCCGGCAACCGGAGGGTCCGTGCGTCGCCGCGCTCACCTATCTCTACAACCACCATCAGCGCAAGCTAGCGACGCGGCTAACCGACGCGCAGCACGCACACCACGAACTGACGATTTCCTCGATGCACGCACACCTGGACCACGACCACTGCATCGAGACAGTACTCTTGCGTGGCCGCACAGACAAAGTGCAAGCGTTCGCGAATTCCGTAACTGCACAACCGGGCGTGAGACACGGAAATCTGCACCTTGTGCCCGTCGCATTGCACCATGCACATGGCCACGACCATTTGTCCCCGTCGACCAAACAGCGCCGAGGAGCCGCGAGGGCACGGCATTGAACCTGATGCGCCTGGCATTGTTGCGCGCTAACGCGTGACTCTGCGTGCGTTTGCATTGATCTGCGCATAACCGCTAAGGCGACGACTCGGCTGCGGCCGGCGCGCGAAAAGATGAGCGCCGGGATCTGCACCTCCAAAGCGTCGCGTTCCCAGCCTAGCGCCGCCGAAACATGACACTGCCTGAAAAATTCGCTGTCCGAACAGCGGAACAACTGCAAAGCACGAAATGTGTATGATGAATTTAAAAATCTTCATACCAAAACGGAAGGGACCATGGCCGCAGACGCGCTACGCATCGCATGGCCCTGGAATGAAACTTTTCGCCGTACCCGCTTGGCGTCGCGGTCGACGGGTCCTGTTGCGTATATCGGGTTTCACCGATTGCTGGCCCTCCGATTCGGGGTTCTTGCCATTGCGATGTGTGCAAATACCACCGTCGCTCAGGAAATCGATCAATCTGCAACAACAACCGAGGCCGTCGCGCCGCAAGGCGAGCTCGAGTCAATCCTCATCGAGGATCACTACGACACGTCGATCGGCAATTCGGATGCGGCCTCACAGGGTACGGTAAATGGCGTCCTTCTGCGGGTGATGCCATTGCTGCGTCCTGGCGAGGCGCTTGAAACTGTGCCCGGCCTGGTAGTGACGCAGCACTCGGGTGACGGCAAGGCCAACCAGTATTTTTTGCGCGGCTACAACCTCGATCACGGCACCGACTTCGCGACTAGCGTTGACGGTGTGCCGGTAAACATGCCGACGAATGCCCACGGGCAAGGCTATTCCGACTTGAACTTCCTTATCCCCGAATTGGTCGAGCGCATCGACTATTACAAGGGGCCCTACTTTGCGCAATTCGGCGACTTCTCCGCTGCCGGCGCGGCGGATATCTGGTATCGAAAGAGCCTTGAGCACAGTTTCGCCGACTTGACCGTCGGAGCCTTCGAGTATCGCCGGGCTCTGCTCGCCGGATCCACCTCGCTTTCGCGCCTGAGTTTTTCTCCCGGCGACGAGGCCCCGTCACCACGGCCGAACTCTGATCTGACCGTGCTCGGTTCCGTCGAACTGGAGCAATACGACGGCCCTTGGACGGTTCCCGAGAATCTTCGCAAGATAAACAGTCTTCTTTGCGTGAGTGAAGGCGACTCCGCCAGGGGCTGGTCCACGGGTGCAACCTACTACGATGCCGGTTGGAACTCTACGGATCAAGTGCCGCTCTCGCTCATCGAATCTGGCCGGCTCGGGCGCTTTTCCGCACTCGATCCAACAGACGGAGGCGGTACCGGACGTGACATTCTCTCGGGCGAATGGCATAACCGCGATACACAGGGCTACACGAAAGTCTTGGCCTACTTGCAGCGATATCGCCTGGATCTGTTTTCGAACTTCAGTTATTTCGAGCTAAGGCCTGCCACGGGAGACCAGTTTGAGCAATGGGAGAAGCGAGATATCTTTGGCGGTCAAATCGTCGAAGGAAGAAGTCACAGTGTCTTTGGTCACGAATCAACCACCGAAATCGGTACGCAGTTTCGTCACGACAACATCGGTGTCGGACTCAACGACACGCACTCCCGCATTCCCTTTGCCACCGTAACGGATGATGAGGTAAGCGAAACCGCAACGGCCATCTACATACAAAACAGCACGGCCTGGACCGGATGGTTTCGAAGTCTGGTTGGCCTGCGCGAGCAGGTCATAACGATGAGTGTCATGTCCTTGGTAATCCCAGAAAACACAGGTTCGGCTTCGGCCAGCAAGGGATTGCCCAAGCTCTCACTGATTTTCGGACCATGGTTCCAGACGCAGCTTTTTCTTAACTGGGGCAAGGGTTTTCACAGCAACGATGCGCGCGGGGTCATTGAGAGAATCGATCCGACCACGCTGCTGCCCGTCGCGCCCGTGCCCGCACTTGTCGGAGCCACGGGCAAGGAGTTCGGTGTGCGCACCGAAGCCATACAGGGACTGCAGAGCTCTCTTGCACTCTGGAGCCTGAACAGTAACTCGGAACTCGTCTATAACGCCGATTCCGATATCGGCAGTACAAGCCCCAACGGCGCCAGCACGCGCTACGGCGTGGAGTGGAACAACCATTTCATGGCGGGTGGTCACTTGTTTTTGGACGCTGACCTGGCTTGGACTCATGCCAGGTACACGGTCAACAACGACAACGGACAATCTGGTGATTTCATTCCCAATGCTGTCGCCAAGGTCGGCTTGCTACGGGCCTCGCTTGAGCATCTGGGACCGTGGTCCGTCGACATAGAAGCAAGATTCATCGGCGCCTATCCCCTTTCGCAAGACGGTACGCTGACAACACCGTCCTCGACTGTGGTCAACATGCGCATCCAGCGGGAGTTCTCACCGCATTTCGATGTTGCGCTTGACGTGCTTAACGTTCTGGACCGTCAATACTTCGACATTGCTTACGAGCAAGACTATCGAATCTCCCCGACAAGTCTGATCGTCCCTGACGGGGTGACTGTGCACCCGGGCGAGCCACGGGAATTACGCTTGACGCTGAAGATCAAGTTTTAAGGTTCTTCGGCGATTCGGGCTCGGACCACGGTCATTAGGGATCGCGATCGCCCTGCATCTGGGAACCGTGTCCGCGATCGGCCGAATTCCTCAACGACCCCAACCCGCCGCCACTGGCATGAGCGGTCAGTCGAATTGGCTGCCATTGTTAGCGCTGCGGTCGTTTGTTTGCCAGGAACTGGACGACACCAGATGCTGCTGTCGACCATGAGCGGAACTCCGACTCCGGAATCAAACCGCGTGGATAGCCGGCGTTCGCGAGCGGCAGCACCGAACGCCGAGCGGCGCATGGAGTTTAGGCGCTGCGGCTGCCAGCAGCCCGGGGGCACCAGGTCAATCGACTTGGCGGTCACCGCCCCGCCGGCCGGCCCTCGTGTCCAGCGCAGCAAAGCCGTCGCACCGGCAAACCCGAGCCTGGCTCGGAGGCATCAACGAGGGCGGAAAACGATCAATGCGCCGGGTCTACGACTCTTCCCGCCTCATGGTTTCAGCCCATTTCAGCGTCGATTCACGAAGAAAGCGAGGCGGCGTCGCGGAGGCGCTCGAAGGAATGTCGCCTCATCGCCCACGGCAGCCAATTGATGAAAGGAGCGTCAGGCGCGCGCCGCGAGGCCTTCATGCATCTCGGCGTCCGCGAAGAATTGTTCGACATCGACTTCCTCGCCGGCCACATTGGCTGTGTCCCACGCCTCGCTGACCAGCAATGTATGGATGGTCTCCCCCTTAAGCTGATCGAGCCGCGCCCGCAGTTTGGCGTCGTCTGGCATGCCGCCGATCCGAGCTGCGACTCGTGACCGGATCTGCCGCATCCGGTCCATCAGCGCAGCGGTGTCTTGCTCCTTGTTGAAGCCCCCCCTTTTCACCCTCGGCAATCCCATGCGCGATTAGATCCTTGATTGCCACGACATTTCCGTTGGCGTCGATGGTCACCATTTGTCGCCATGCGCGGCTCTTGTGCCGATATTGCAACATCAACATCACCGCTTCGTGGCGCAAGAAATCGGCGTCGCGCATCTGGCCGCCGTGCCAGACCTCTTTGAGGCAGCGTGCCAGCGAGATCGCCGCGGCCACGCCGCTGTTCAGACCGCGCCCCGGCCAGAAGTGGATCGCGTTCGCGGCGTCACCGATCAGAAACCCGTACGTTCCCGGGTTTGTCGGCGTCTTGGTGAACAATTGCGCCGTAAATCGCGGCCGCTGCACCATATCGAGCCGAAAAGGGGTCACCGCCGTCAGATTGTCCTCGGGAACCCCAAACAAGCGCAGCCCTTCCTGGACGCGCCGCCACAACGCCGATCCCTTCAGCAGAGCCGGCAGGAAAATCGTCTGGTGGGTGGGGCAGAAGAAGTCGCCCCCGGCATTCTTCTCCATCAGGCAGGGTCGCGACTGAATGCATTCCTCAAATACCTGGCGGATCGGATCGATGCCCACCACCTCCTTCGCCTCCTCGTCGGTGAGGCGCATGTTAAGGAAACCGTCGCCGCGAAGCGAATTCAACAGGAAGCGGTTCTGCGACACGGTGAGCAAGACGGCCATCGGATCGGGAAGTTCGGATTTCACCCGCAAGCCCAGCACCACGTCGAGGACCTGCACGCCCTCGAGCGAATAAACCGAGGCGTCGGACGCGCCGAATTTCGCGGCGAAAAATTCGCGCGTGCGCGACCGGCTGCCGTCACAAATGGCGAGCACGTGCTGGCCGGCGAGGCTGGTCTGCGCCGTCGTGGCGTCGAACAGCGCGGGAACCAGCTGGATGCGGGCCTTCTTTTCGTTCACCAGGGCGAGCAGCTTGTCCTCGACTGTGACGATGCGGATAATTGCGCGGTCCCTTGCCGAGGATCGAATCCCGACCGGAGGGCCACATTTCCGAAAAGGCGTCCGGCGTAAACAGGATTTCCTGAGCTTCGGGCGGAAGCTTGAGATATTGGCGGCTTTGGATCGTCACAACCTGCTGACGGCGGGTATTGCCCTCGGCCCGCGTCTTCCAGACGAGCTGGTCGCCGTCCCATTTCCAGCGGCTCTCGTAAATCTGGATGGCGACCTGCTGCCCCATGAGATGATCGAGCAGCAAGGCGAGGGTCAAGCCGACCGGCCCGCCGCCGGCGATCGTGACGCGCAGGACCGGCGAATCCGGAATCTGCACGATCGTTTCGTCGCCCGACAAAACCGGCTGCGCTTCGACGGTCTCGAAGCGGAAGGTTTCGTCGCCAATGATGATCTGGTCTCCGGCCTGGAGCTTGTGAATTGCGATCGGATTGCCGTTGACCCTAGTGCCGTTGCGGCTACCGAGATCGTGAAGAACGTAACCGCCATCCTCAGCACGCACTTCGGCGTGGTTACGAGACGCGATCTTGCTGGTGAGCACCACCACATTGTCTTCATCGCGTCCGAAAGTCAGAGGGGTCTTCCCGATAGGAAAACGCTTACCCATCAAAGGACCCTGCAGTCCGACAAGCACTGGCGACGTCATGCGGGCACCTTTCGCTTGTTCCGACGATGAAAAGTTAATTCCGCCGAACGGTCAAATCCAAAAGTGAGCTCGTGCGAGGCTGTCGAACGAAAGGCGCGCCATGGGCGAAACGAACCACCGGCGCCCTGGGGCGAGGATCCTATGTCATTTCGTCCTCCCCGCTCGCGCCATTTGCGCTCATTTCAGCGGACATAAGCTCATTGGCGACAATAACCCACTTTGCCCCGATAACCCAGTACCAAACTTGGCCGACGGCGTAGATATAGTGCCTTTCCGCCTTCGTGGACGTCAACCTCCTTCAGGGTTTCGATTGCGGCGACTGTCTCTTTGCTTTGAGACAGCAATCGGCGCGTTCGCGCCTTTATGCTTGAGAGCCGCTCTGGGTCCAGACCGCGTAAAAACTCATCTCTTCGCTCGTGAGAGGCATTAATCTGCCGCGAACGCGAGGAGACATTGAATGCCGTGATTGGTTGAAGGGCAAGAGAGGTTGCAAAGTGTGCTCTTCCCTAAGCGGCTCGATGACTGGATCGCCGAAGACAATCCCCTGCGCTGCGCGTCGGCGGCGTGTTTGTCGACGAACTGGATTTGAAGGCACCGAGGTTTAAGCGGGCCACGGTCGCGCAGACGGGAAGGCCCAGTTACCATTCCGGGACGTGGCTGAAGAGCTATGTTTACGGGTACTTGAACCGGATTGCTTCAAATGCGCTAATACGCGAATTTGCGAACGGCGACTTTCCCCCAACCCCATGGCCTTCAAATGAGGGCGACCAGAAAAGGCGCGGTGCAATGGCCCCAAAGGGAGCATCCGCCTCGATGCGGTGAGTTACATTTTTTCCTTGAGCATCAAAAAGAGGCTGACCGGTAGAGAGTTCGATCCCGCTCTTCCCCACCAAGCTTCCTTAGAACGGGGTGTCGGCGCGATCGAAGAAGGACTGCACAAGGTCGCGCGAGAGTTAACTGCTGCGTGACGTTGTCCAAAGGAAATTAGGGGAAATGACGCTTTCCGTCTTGCTCGGGCTTTTTGTCGCTATCGCTCCAACACTCGCATTTGCGCAGCGCGATACCGAAAAGGTGCGCTTTCTCGAATTTTCGTTCGACTCGGATGTGGAGGTTTTCGACCTCGATACAGTCGAAACACTTCATCCCGACAAGTTCGCAATTAAAGCGGTTACGCACGACGTCCCTGAAGTGATGCAATTCAGATTGCAAGCAATTGAAGCACTAAGGACCTATTGCGCGCAGCCGGCCGGTCAATATTTGTTCTCGAGCGAAATGCTTCACCAAGCGGGTCCGGTTACGACATCTGGGGTGATTGAGGTAATCGACAATGGGGAAGATGCAGACAAATTACTGACATGGGACTTCCGATACCGGAACTCCAGACGTACAGAGTTACTTTTCTGTCGCGGTGTGATCGAAGAGGGAAAACCGTTAACAGCGGACGAATGGTACTTTTGGGCGCGCGACCGAATTGCGAAGGGAGTGCCTCACGTTGAGATATTCGACTGCGCGCACTATGAGATCGGTCGGCGGCTGTCATTCAATGTCTCAAAGACGTTTATGCATGAAGTGAGGCGGGAGTCTTATGGTGAGGAAGTGTACTTACGCGTGTGTCTTGCGATAACCGGCAAGCGGCCGTATGTGCCTTCGAAGTCGCAAAACCCTGTGCCGATTTCGCCCTAACGACAATTGGGACGATTCAGTCGTGTCGGGCGACGCGCTGGATGCCCGAACCTGACGATGGCAGGCTGCGTCGAGCCGCCTAATCCCCCTTGTACTTCCCGACACTCAGGTCGCATTCCGACTACGACCAGCTCGCAAATGGGCCAAGGGCAGATCAAGCTCGACTCAGTCGCGTGTAACGCGCGCCGCGATGCGCCTCCACCGCCTTTTTGCAACCAAACGCGCCCTTGGCCCGCCATCGTATTGAGCGTGCGCGACCAGTTCGATTTTGCGCGTCCGGTCAAACACGCAAGCTCATCAAGCGAGTCAGACACCTTATCCGCAATGATCTGCAAAAGCTCCCGGTTGCCCGCGCACAGCGCCTTTGCAAAGAACTGCGGCGACGTGAACCAAACTTTGGGTCCATTGGCCGAGGGGCGGCTGTTGGCCACGCGCGACTTTAAGCGTGCCAGCTTACATATCTTTGTAATCTGCAATTCCGACCTTTAGCGTCGTCATGATCGGAACCTGGGCAAATCATTTTTTCGACGTCGCTGTCCCAAGCACGCGCTGGTACATCAACCCACCAAAATAGAAGATGAAGCCCAGTGCCAGAAGACTCACAATTCGGGCGACCGGAGACGCACCGCTTAAGTCTAATAACAAAACTTTGGCACCCGTAACGCCAAACAGCACCAGCGAAGATTGCCTAAG
>Ga0187782_10003279_pt1 | contig 12060 bp, 12 predicted proteins | sample 0715_SJ02_MP15_2_FD_132454 | JGI IMG/M metagenome (GOLD analysis project Ga0187782, IMG submission 132454) | Tropical peat soil microbial communities from peatlands in Department of Meta, Colombia - 0715_SJ02_MP15_20_MG | ecosystem: Environmental > Terrestrial > Soil > Wetlands > Peat | place...
GGAAGCTTCGGCGAGATCGACAAGAGCCTCGCCGATCTGATGGAGAGCTACTGGACGAACTTCGCGAAGACCGGAGATCCTAATGGCGCCGGCCTTCCGGACTGGCCGCAACTCGACGGGAAAAAGGAGTTTTTGCGATTCACTCAAGATGGGAGCGCCGTTGTCAGCACTACACCGCTGCGCGGCCCGCAGTGCGATCTCTACCGTGAGCGAATGGCCCAACGGTTGAGACCACAGAAATAACCCGGCGGCCCGTATGCCGGAGGCAGAACCCCGATGCCGCGAATGCTGCTGATTCTGGAGTTTCTTGGGCTCTTTGTCGCGCTGCCGCTGGCCTACCGGTTTTCGCCGGTGCGGATTCCGGCGCTGCCGGTCCTTTGGATGGTTGCGGCGTATGCCGCTTGGCAACTGCTGCGCGATCCGCACTTCGACCGGGCGAAGCTATGGAACGCAGGCGCGCTGACAGGACATTTGTGGGCCATTCTCGGCGCATTCGCAGTCGCGGCCCTGTTGCTCTGGCTGGGGGTGCGGCGACTCGCGCCAAGCCTGGAATGGAACTTCGTTCGCGAGTACCCGGCGTTCTGGGCCGTCGCGATGGTGGCATATCCCGTTTTCTCGGTGTATCCGCAAGGAATGCTCTATCGAGCGTTTTTCTTTGAGCGGTACGCGGGAATCTTTCAAGGCAAATGGGCGATGATTTTGGCCAGCGCCGCGGCGTTCGCCTTTCTGCACATCATCTTCCGCAATCCGCTCGCGCCGGCGCTCACCTTTGCCGGCGGCTTACTCTTCGCTTACCGATACGCTGAAACTGGCTCCCTCGCCGTATCTTGCTTTGAGCACGCCCTTTACGGCTGCTGGCTGTTCACGATCGGACTGGGCCAGTATTTCTATCACGGAACAATCGCAACGATGGGGCCGATCTTGCGGCGGTAAGCCTTCGGGCTGCGTAACGAAAGCCGGCGATCCGAGGATTTCTGTTGACTCATAGTACGTCACGTACTATAGTACGAATCGTACTATGCAGACTACGACCACTCTCGAGTATGCGTTGCTTGGCCTGCTGCGGCAGAAAGCGCAGTCGGGCTACGACCTGCGCAAGACCTTTGCCACCACGGCGATGCGGCATTACAGCGATAGCCCAGGTTCGATTTACCCGGCGCTGCGGCGGCTGGAAGCCCGCGGCTGGATTGCGGATAGGGGGGAAGCTTCCACTGAACCACGCGATCCCCGAAAACGCCGCATCTTCGCTCTCACCGAGGCCGGCCTGAAGGCTTTAGTGGCCTGGATCGGGGAGCCGGTCACGCGGGACGAGGTGGTGTTGCGCGAGGCCGCGCTCATGCTGCGCTTCGCCTATATGGACGGCAACGTTCCCCGCAGCGTTGCCTGCCGCTTCCTGGCCGACTTCGAGCGGGAGAAGGCCGCCTACGTGGCGGAGCTGCGCGCGCAATTCGAGGAGATGCGATCCAAATTCCCCTTGCACACCGGAGTCCTCGCCTTTCAGTCGGGGATTGAGCAAATGGAGGCCCAACTGAGCTGGGCGCGGAGCGCCCGCGCGCGGCTAGCGGAGAGTGTTTCATGAAAACGGCAATTCGCCTCGGTCTTTGTTGGATTGTGTTCATCTCGGCCATGTTTCTAAGCGGCAGCGTCGCTGGCGCGCTGCATCTTCGTGCCGGGGTCATGCCCGCCGGTATCTCGGCGCAATCCCTCTTTCTTGCGCAGATCGTCTCCGGTGCCGTGCTTGTCATCGGCCTCTGGCCGCTGGCCCGCTCGCTGGCCGCGCCCTCAGTCTTGCGCGCTTCGGCATTCGTCGCCTTTCTGTTCCTCGCTTTCGGCGTCAACGGCATGATCGAGGCACGCAAGTTCACCAGCTTTCTCGATGGAGGCATCGGATCCGCAGTTGTCTTCTATAGTGGCATTTCCATTCTCGTGGGAACTATCGTCGGGCTGCTTTTCGGCAACTCCGGATCGCCAACCGGCCTTCAGAGCCACGGCTGGCCTTCCTGGTCCGCCCGAGTTGCCGCCGCCTGGCTCGGCTGGCCGATCATTTACTTCTTTTTCGGCATGTGCATCGCGCCCATTGTCGTTCCCTACTACAACGCGGGCGTTGGCGGGCTGCGCATTCCGCCCATGAGCGTGATTATCACCACACAACTCGTCCGGAGTCCCATCTTTCTTGTCTCATCGTTGCCATTCGTCGCCCTGTGGAAAGGCTCGCGGCGCGGCCTCTGGCTCGCGCTGGGCATGGCTCATGCCTTCACGATCGGGCTCTACGGGCTGGTGGGAGCAACCTTCCTGCCCATGGTGCTGCGCATCACTCACGGCATAGAGATGACCTGCGACTCGTTTGCCTATGCGGGATTGCTGGTGCTGCTGTTTGCCGCGCCGAGCGCGATGACGAGCGCGCGTCCGCCGGCCGACGTGCAGATGGCGAAATAGAAGTGAAGGCCGCACAGTCGTGTTCAAAGGAAGCCGAAGGAAAGTTTCGGAAACAGGAAAGGTGGAAAGGCATGAAGGAAAAGATGGCTCTGTTCGCATTTATTCTTCTGGGCTTGCCGGGGATGGCTGCGGGGCAAGCTCCGGCGCAGGCGCAGAATCCGCTGCAAAGGCAGTACCGCGAGGGCGAGACTCTGGTCTACCAAATGACCGGCGTCAACGAATCGTGGCATTACACCGTCAAGGCCGAGGGGGTGGTGAAGAAAGAGGCATCTGGGACCTTCGTCGAAGAGTACGCCTGGAAGGACCTGGTCTCCGATGGGCAGCCCGCCGTCCTGGCGCCGGGGACGGAGAGTTTTCGCCAGCGGCTGACGCTCGATCCTAACGTCAACCCTTCGGGGCCCGACCTATCCAAAGCCGATCCCCGGCTGATTGGGCCGACCCTCGACTTTATGACCTTTTATGTCGACCTTTGGCTGGCATTAAAGACGGGGCAGGTGACCAAGCCCGGCGATCATTTCTACTTCCCGATGGGAACGCCGAGTTCGTGGGCTGACGGCTCGCGGGTGCTGGTGGGCGTGAGCTCCGTCGACTTCGACTTCACGTTGCAATCGGTAGATAAGGCCAGTGGAACGGCCGTGCTTGTGGTGAAGCATGTGCCGCCGGAGACGCCGCACATTCCCTTGCCAGCCGCGTGGATGCAGGCGCCGGTGGCCGGCACGGCAAACAACTGGGTGGAACTGATGAAACAGCCCGACGGTAAGTTCCTAGGCGGTGTGGGTCAGGAGACCTTCACGGTGGAATTGAAGGTGAGCCTGGCCGACGGAAAGATCCTCTCCGGCACGATGGACAACGTAGTCAAGACAGTCATGCGCACCTGCGACGACCAGGCGCTGACGCAGTGCGGCGCGCCGCAACCGCATGAGATTGTGCGGAAGATCGAGATTGCGCTGGAGCGATGACGCAGCGGAGTTGGCGGAGCTAGCCTCGTCCCGATCGCAAAAAGAAGGATTGGGACGGGCGTAGACGATAGTGATCGATCCGGTCAGAATTTCACGGAAGCGGCGCGCGGCGAAATCCCGCTCAGTTCCGCGGCGCGGGCCTCGGCATACGCCGCTGCGCCGATGAGCGCGGTGCGGCTTTCGAGAATGACCCGCACGGGCATGTGCACCAGAAGCTGGCTCAGGCGCCCTTTGTCGGTGAAGGCCTTCATAAAAGTGCCGTCTTTCAGCTTTTCGAGGATGCGGGGCGCGATGCCGCCGCCGACGTAGAGGCCGCCGACGGAAAGCACCTTAAGCGCCAGGTTGCCGGCCTCGGCGCCGTAGGCTGAGACAAACATGCTGAGGGCCTTCTCGCAGATTTCGCTCTTGGCAGCCAGCGCCAGCTCGGTGATCACGGCGTTGGGATCTTCGGCGGCCATGCGTTCGGCCAGCCAGGCTGGTTCTTCCACGCCGCGCACCTCGCGCAAAAACTCGTAGCAGTTGGTGATGCCCTGCCCGCTGACCACACGCTCGAAGCTGATGCGCCCGTTGTACTTCTGCATGAGGAAGCGGAGCAGATCGATCTCGTCCTCGTTGCGCGGGGCGTAGTCGGAGTGGCCTCCCTCCGAGGGATAAGGAACATAGTCGCGGCCATCCCAGACGAGAAAAGCCTCGCCGAGGCCGGTTCCCGCGGAGATAAGCGCGCGATTGCCGATCTGGCGTGCATCGCCCTCACTCAGTGTGAAGACCTGGTCGGCCGAGAGCTCGGCGATGCCGTATCCGTTTGCCTGCAAATCATTGATGAGAAAAACGTAATCGATCCTCAGATTAGTGGCCAGCTCGCGGCTGTCCAGAGTCCAAGGAAGATTAGTCAGGCGCAAGCGGCCGTCGCGGACCGGCCCGGGGACGCCGAAGCATGCGGCAGTCACTTTTTCCGTGACGATGAACTCCTTGACGATCTCCTCAAGGCCGGAGTATTCCTTGGCAGGAAACTGCTGGTCTCGAGTGTGCTTCAAGTTGCCGTCTGTAAAGTCGTAGAGCGCCAGGTGGACCTTTGTGCCGCCCACATCCCCCGCAAGAATCATTCTTCCCTCTCAATCGAACCGTAGCCTTTTCCGTCGGTTGCGGGCAGCGACGCGGCCGCACCCCGGTCCAGAAGCAAGGTCAGTATACCGCCCGCGGGGGCAATCAGCTGGGAGGGCAGACGTTCGGGATCGCGCGGTCCCAGCAGGACTTCTTTGAGGATGGCGGCTTTGTCGGCTCCGGCAATGAGAAAGAAGACGCTAGCGCCCTGGTTGAGGACCGGGCGGGTGAGGGTAAGGCGCCAGGCATCTTTGTTCCGAACATGATTGGCCGCTGCGAGCCGGTTCAGCTCGTGCAGCGCTGCTGTGTGAGGAAAGAGAGAGGCGGTGTGGCCGTCGGGGCCCATGCCGAGGGCAATCAGGTCGAAACGCGGGAGTTGCGCGCCTTCGAGGCGAAAGCAGTTGCGCAGCTCCGTCTCGTAACGGGACGCAGCGATTTCAGGCTCCAATTCGCCTTCCATGCGATGAATCTGCGACGGCGCGAGCGGCACGTGGTTGAGCATGGCTTCGCGGGTCATGCGGTAATTCGAGTCGGGGTGGTTGGGCGGGACGCAGCGCTCGTCGACCCACCACAGATCGAGCTTGTCCCAGGGCATCGCGGCGCGGTAGGGCTGAGTAGAATCGGCGAGCAGTTGAAAGGCTGTCTTGGGAGTGGAACCTCCGCTGATGGCGATGCGGGCGCGGCCGCGGGCGGCGACGGATTGGGCAGCTAGGTCGACGAAGTGACGGGCAGCGCGAACGGCAAGGGCAGCGGCGTCTGCTTCGACGAAATACTCAATTTTGAGCTTTCCGGCCATGGGGAAGAGCCTCCGTGCTCTACGTTACACGGGAGGAGCTTGAGACGGGCGGACGCCGGTTCTCTTCGAGTCAGGCAGCGGACAAGCGGAAGCAGGCAGTAGTTCCAGAAATGAGGTAGCTCGTACAGAAGGTGGCCTTCGTTCGCAGAGATACCTCGAGGGCGGGTCTTCGGAATGGTAAACTCGCAGACCGAAGGGAGGGTTAGTTCTCCTCTTCAAGCGAGTCAAGCATGGAATGAAGCGCCCTTCGTACTCCGGAGGGCGATTGGTGCTCGGGCGCCAGATCGACATCGGGCGCTCTCAACCCGCGCGACTCCAGTTTCAACTGCCAGTCGTCACCGTCGGCAGACGGCGCGACGGAGACGAGCCAATTGCCGTCGAAGTCAGGCCGGGAGCCGAGCTCTTCGATTGCCTGATAAATCTCGTCGGGGATTTCGCTGTTTCTCCGATTGATGCTGATGGCCATACGCCGGAGCCTAATTGCATACAAACCGAGCGGCAATGGTCAAAAGGGGTAAGACAGCCCCCCGAAGGTACTCAACCCGAGGTTCCGAGAGTGGGATTGGAGGGTTGCGCGAACAGACTCGGTTTCCCGCCCCAGCGAAAGACGCGAGAAAAATGCCGCCCTGCGATGGCGAACGAGCGGCCAGCTCTGTTACGTCTCCAGAATTGAGTCCTGGAACACCCGACCTCGTTTGGCCAGGTCCGAAATCGCAGGGCCACGCTGTTAGAAGACGCCGGCTATGTAGGCTTCGGCTGGCTGCGCCTTTTCCGCTTTTGCGCCAAATTCAGCCAGCACCACCGGCGAGAGTGTCATGACCGGGCATTGCGTGTGCGCCAGAACCTTATAGACGACGCCATGGCGGGTAATAGCCGCAAAGGCCGATGCTCCCTGCGCGCCCAGCACGATGAGGTCAGCTTGCTGCGCGCGGCTTTGGTAGAGCAGTTCCTCAGTGGGATCGCCGGGAACGACAATGGTCTGAATGGCGATCTTGCCCTGCAGGCGGGCGGGAACGAAGGCAAGCATATCGGCTTCCAGGTCGTCCAGCGAGCGGCCGGCAAGCAGCTCGGCGCGATCCTGCGGCCGGATCACGTGTTGCAAAATCAGACGCGCACTATGTTGCGCGGCCAGTTCGGCGGCAAAAGCGGCCACTACTGTGCTGGACTCCTGCAGGCTGACGGCGCAGAGGATGTTTCGAGTGGAGAAATTGCGGTAGTTCCCTTCGACCACTTCGGGGCCGACGATATACACAGGGGTCTTGGCGCTGCGGAGCACGGCTTCGGCCACAGAACCCACCAGTAATTTGCCGATAGGGCCGGGGGAATGTGTCCCCATTACGATGCGGTCGATCTCCCGCTCACGGAGGAAAGCCAGAATCTGATCGGCGGCTAAGCCGGGACGCACCACCAGTTCGCAGGTCAACCCGGTAGCCCGGACCCGCTCGGCCAAAGGTTCCAGTTGGTGTTTTTCCGCACGCGCCGCTGCCGCGTAGTCGTAGTAACGGATGCCGGAGGTTTCGGATGCCGACACCACCAGCGTGTCATAGGCATGGAAGAGAATGAGCGTTGCGCCAAACTCCTTTGCCTGGGCAAGGGCGAACGAAAAGGCCTTTTCGTTGGCGGGGATCTCAGAGGCAAAGAGGATGGTGGAGGGTTTGGTCCAGCCCGGCTTGAATACGACGGCCATGGAAACCTCCTACAAGTGCGTTCGAACTATCGCAAAACAGGAACTAGCCGTGCGGTGTCTAACCGCACAAGTTACTGTGATTTATCTCACTCATTCGAGTTGCTCTGACCACGCTTCTCCGGTACGACAAGTGCTTTTCAGCCGGCATCCATGCGGCTTTTTCCGGATCGTGCGTAAGTACCCCATTCTGTCCCCAATTCAGGAAATTTGTCCAGCAATCCTTGCCAGAGTTTCACTTTACGCGACGGTTGAGTGATCCCAATCACAGCCGAATGGCCGAAGAAGCTGATCTTCTGGAGGCGAATCGCAGCCCCTGGCGACAGATTACCCGATCGCACTCTCGTTGGATTCATCGCGGGTATCTGAGTTTCTCATTGAAAGTCAGTTCCGGCCCGCCGCGATTCGAGTGGAGGTCGTATGCTGCCGATGCACAACATTCCCGCCCGCGGCGGAATCAACTACGATGAGGCGCCTTTTCTGGCTATCTGGGAGGTGACCCAGTCTTGCGATCTGGCCTGCAAGCACTGTCGCGCGGCCGCCCAGCCCATCGCGCATCCCGACCAGCTGACGAACGCCGAAGGCAAAGCGCTCATCGACCAGATTGCCGCAATGAACATTCCCATCTTTGTTTTTACCGGTGGCGATCCACTTAAGCGGCCCGATTTGTACGAGCTGATTCGCTACGCTGCCGGCAAGGGCGTACATGTGGCGGTCACTCCCAGCGCTACGCCGTTGCTCACGCGCGAGTCGATCTTCCAGATGAAAGAGGCCGGCATTGTGCGGCTGGGCATCTCACTCGATGGTTCGACTCCCGAGATTCACGATGCTTTCCGCGGCCTTCCGGGCGCCTGGGAACGCACCATCAAAGCGATCGAGTGGGCCAATGAGGCTGGCATCCCGATTCAGGTGCACTCCACCATCAGCCGCCACAACGCTCACGATCTCGACGGCCTGTGCAATCTGTTTGAGAAACTGGCCATCGTGATGTGGAACGTCTTCTTCCTGGTTCCGGTGGGGCGGGGGCAGCTGGACGACCTGTTGAGCGGAGAAGAGTTTGAGCGGGTCTTCGCCAAGATTTACGAGCTCTCGCACCGGGTGAGTTTCCAAATCAAGACCACCGAGGCGATGCATTACCGCCGCTATCTGCTGCAGCACAACCTGGAAGAGCGCCGGATGGGACATGGACATGGGCGTTCGCACGGGGCCGAGTACGAGCCGGGCGCGCCGACCGCCGATGCCAAGAGCCGCAATATGGGATGGGCCACGCGGCGGGTGAACGATGGAAAAGGCTTTCTCTTTATCTCGCACGTGGGCAACGTGTACCCCAGCGGTTTTCTGCCCATCCACGCCGGCAATATCCGCGAGACGCCGCTGGCTGAAATCTATCGCAATGCACCCATTTTCAAGGCGTTGCGCGATTCTTCACGACTGGAAGGCAAATGCGGGGCCTGCGAATATAAAGAGATCTGCGGCGGATCGCGTGCCCGCGCTTACGCCCTGACCGGCGATCCGCTGGCTCAGGAGCCGTGCTGCATCTACCAGCCGAAGAATTGGGACCCACAACGCGAACAGCAGGCGGAGGCCTTCCGGCAGCGGGAGCACTTTGGGACGCTCGTCAGTCTTTAGACGGCAGCGGCGATCAATCCTTCCAGAGTCATCCGGTTGCTCTCTCTAGACTGCGCTCCGAGTCTTCGCGCGTTTCTCCGGCGCACTGGCCCGGTCGGCCTCCATGGTTTTCATTCCAGCCTGGATCGTGCGCTGCCTCAGGTCGTCGATGTGCGGGGTGCCGCTGAACCAGAATACGGCCAGCATGAATGCGCCCGCCAATCCCACCAACACGCCGAAGGGCGGAGTGGGAAAGGCGTAGAAGAGAAGAAATCCCACCAACATCGCGGCTCCGGTTGAACCGCGCAACTGCGACATGACCGATTGACGGTCGAATTCGGTGAGCAGGGCCGGATGAGCTTCACGCAGAACCATCAGCTCGAGTGGAACCTGCGTATGGGGCGTCGAATCTTGAACTTCGCTCTGAGGCTGATCCGCCGGTTCCCCAAGTACCTTTTGCCATGCTTTCGGCAGCTTCCAGGTATCGTAGAAGATATAGGCAACCTGAGACATTACGTGTCCGGCGGTGTAACATGCACCCAGAGCGACCAGGAAGATGGCCCACAGCGGAGGATCATAGGGTGCGAGTAAAGAGTGAATGTCACGAAACGAGAATCTCCGGCATAATATGCCGATGGAGAGAAACATCGCCCCAGGAAGAGCGTAGCCGAAGATGTCTCTGAGGATGAGAAAGCTCTTGGTCAGCTCCGACAAGAGCCCCGGCCAGGAGTCCGCTCCGCTATCGCCATTCGATTTTGCCATCGTGCCGAAATCGTATAACCGGTCCCCACGATGGTCAACGCCAAGTTTCGATCCATCCAGGCGAATTTCAGAGTTCAACAACTCCTTGCCATTTTCAGCTGTTGAAAGTACGGTACTATGAGGCTTATACGGCTAGGCCCTGCGTGATTTAGATCACATTCTTTCATATACCGTCGGCTTGATCCTTTATGAAAGACGCGAGAAGATTCTTATGAATCGGCATTGGTGCGGAGTCGCGCGGGGATCGAGCTAAATCTCTGGAGATAACTTTCTTGCGGATCGCCATAGTTGGGGGCGGCATAGCCGGGCTGGCCGCTGGTTTTGAACTTGAGAAGGCGCGCGGAGCGGGTGCTGCGGTCGAGTACACGCTGTTCGAGTCGCGTTCGCGCCTTGGCGGATCGCTGGCTTCGGAGATTGTCAACGGCGCCGTGCTGGAACGTGGGCCGGACTCGTTTCTCACCGAGAAGCCTGCGGCGGCTGAATTGTGCCGGGAGTTGGGACTGGGCGAGGAGCTTTTGCCCTCGAACGACGACGCACGCAAAACCTGGATCGTGGTGCAGAACCGGTTGATTGCCCTGCCCGACGGGCTTCTGTTTCTGGTTCCCACCAAACTGGTTCCCACCGCTCTTACACGCCTTTTCAGCTTGGACACCAAGATGCGCATGGCTCGCGAATTGCTTCGTCCGCCCCGTCCCGCACAGGGTGACGAGTCGGTGGCCGCGCTTGTGGAGCGCCATTATGGCGTGGAGGTGGTGGACCGTCTGGCGGATCCGCTGTTGAGCGGAATCTACGGAGGCGATGCCGCACAGCTTAGCGCCGAAGCGGTTTTGCCGCGCCTGGTGGAGATGGAGCGCAAATACGGCTCGCTCACGCGCGGAATGCTGGCGGCGCACCGCAAGATGCACAGCAAGGCGAAGAGCCCATCTGCAGGCTCGAAGCCAGGTGCGCCGGCGATCTTTACCTCGTTGCGCGGTGGAATGCAGCAACTGGTGGATGCCCTTACGACTCGGCTCGACCCGGCATCGATCCGCCTCAACACTCCGGTGAGCGCCCTTTTGAGGCCGGGCGAGGGATGGCTTGTGCGCGCAGGTCAAGAGTCGCAGGTCTTTGACGCGGTCATCGTGGCCTCGCCCGCGTGGGCGGCCGGTGTGCTTCTGGGCGCAGTGGACCCGCAGCTTGGGGCGGACCTTGGAACCGTCCCATATTCATCGTCGATCACGGTCAATCTGGTCTATGAAGAGAATCAACTTGGCGCGCTGCCGGAGGGATTCGGTTTCCTGGTTCCGGCCAAGGAAGGACGCGCCGTGCTGGCCTGCACCTTTGTGCATCGCAAATTTCTGGGGCGCACGCCGCCGGGGAAAGCGGTGATCCGCGTATTCTTGGGCGGGACACGCAACGAGGCTCTGTTGGCGGAATCCGACACGGATTTGGTGGCGACCGTCCGCCGCGAGCTCGGCGAGATTTTGGGGATCAGGGTCTTCGATCCTAAGCTTGAGCCGGAGCACGTGCAGGTTTCGCGCTGGCGCCGGGCCATGGCGCAGTACGCAGTGGGGCACAAGGAGCGCATGGCCCGTATTACGGCCCACGTGGCCGCATTGCCGGGGCTGCGCTTGGCGGGCAACGCCTACGACGGCATCGGCATTCCCGACTGCATCCGGTTGGGACGGCAAGCGGCGCGGCAGCTTGTGGCACTGCAGGCCATCCTGCCGGCCACAACGCCCTAATGCATTTTCCCTTCTGGTGTGCTTCGGAGCCCATGCTGCCAAGCTCCGATTTCACCCAGAAATCGGAGCCCCGAAAACTGCCTTTAGAAACATACGCTTGATCCGTCCCCGATTCGCCTCACATAACCCAAATCGACTCATCCCATCCCTATTGGGCAGGACGGCCAGCTCAGGAAGAGGGGCGGCGGGTGCGGGCCAGGATGCGGGCGCTGACCGCGGCGCCTGCTACGGCGAAGAGGAGGAAGGCGGCAGCCAGAACGCAGACCGTTAAGACAATCACGCCGGCCCGGCCTTCCGGGGAGAGAAACCATGCTTTGAGGTTCGCAACCTTCTGCGGATCGGCCCCCATAGCCGTCCATTGCTGGCTGATCTGCTGATTGACCGATTGCTCCCAGAAGTCATCGAAGGTTTTGCCGGAGTGAAACCAGTAGCGTGCGGCATAGAGCGCAAAACTGGAGGCGGCCGCGGCCGACCATCCGCCGAAGATGCCGGTAACCAGACCGATGCGCGCGCCGGCGCCGAGGGTGATCCAGGAGGGCCTGCGGGTGCGTATGTAAAGCGCGACGACCCATGCACCGGTTACGGCCATGATAAGCAATGCGAGGATAGTAACCGACGACAAGAGCGACGAGAGGACTCCGGCCGGAATAGCGAGCAGGAGCGCATAGCGGAGCGCAGGCTTCCAGTCGATGCTGCCGGCGTCACGCACCGCTTCGTCCCATCGATCCTGCTGTCCTTGCTCGCCGGGGTTCTCAGCAGAATAGACAATCTGGGGCAAGCCGCAGACCGGACAGTAGCAGTCCTCGGGCCGCACGGTTTGGTGGCAGCGATTGCAGGTAGTCTCCATACCCCCCTGAGCCTATAGCATCTCATACCGGGCGCGAGCAGCGGAGCAGACGGGACGCGAGACGCTACGGTGAAACGGCAATCCTATGTGCAAGCGGAGCTAGCCTCTCGACTGGCGCCGCATTTTCATCATTTGGGCCGCAC
>Ga0187782_10003280_pt1 | contig 12060 bp, 10 predicted proteins | sample 0715_SJ02_MP15_2_FD_132454 | JGI IMG/M metagenome (GOLD analysis project Ga0187782, IMG submission 132454) | Tropical peat soil microbial communities from peatlands in Department of Meta, Colombia - 0715_SJ02_MP15_20_MG | ecosystem: Environmental > Terrestrial > Soil > Wetlands > Peat | place...
GGAAACGTCGGCTACTATCTTTCTCTCGCCGGCACCCGCAACCAAATATCCGCACCAAAGCTGGTATCGCACGCGCGATGGCTCGGCTATTTGGAACGGGAGTTCAACAAAAACGGAGTGAGGGTTCTCGAGTTGGGCGCCCGGGCGGAGAGCGGCGCGGTTTGCCGGCCGCATTTTGCCCATGCGGAGTATATCGGCTTTGATTTCTACGCCGGACCGAATGTCGATGTCGTCGGCGATGCGCACCGGCTTTCGAGCTATTTCATTGCGGATGAAAAATTTGATCTCATCTTCAGCACGGCCGTGTTCGAGCACCTCTACATGCCATGGGTCGTTGCGCACGAAATTCAGAAAATGCTCAAGGAGGGCGGTTACGTCTTCATTGAGACGCACTTCTCATATTGCTCCCACGAACGGCCCTGGCATTTCTTTCAATTTTCCGACGCCGGGTTGCGCTCGTTGTTCAACAGCGCGCTGGGCTTTCAACTGGTGGACAGCGGCATGTGCAATCCGATGCGCGGCTATTTCAGCGGACAGGCGGACGAATACCTCAGATTCAGGCCGATAAACGAGCTGTATTGCCACAGCGCAATTCTTTGCAAGAAAACCCGCGAGGTGCCGGATTTCGAATGGAGCAAATGCTCCATGGACGACCTCGTCGAGGGCTCGCGCTATCCGCTGCCGGGAGAGCACGGCGCAGAGGCCTTTTCCGACTGCGTGGGCCGAACCGGAAGGGCTGGCGCGACTTGGAGTCGCCGATGACCTCAGCGTGGCCCGCGCGGCGAACCCAAGCTCCGCGTCAGTACGAGCGTGGCATGCCGAGCACGTGCTCGCCCAGATAAGCGAGGATGAGATTGGTCGAAATCGGCGCGATCTGCATGAGGCGCGTTTCCCGCCATTTGCGCTCGACATCGTATTCCTTGGCGAAACCGAAACCGCCATGGGTTTGCATTGCCGCTTCCGCCGCGTGCCAGGCGGCCTCGGAGGCGAGGAGCTTCGCCATATTGGCCTCGGCTCCGCATGGCCGGCCGGCCTGGAACAGGGCGGCGGCCTTGTGCACCATCAGCGCCGCCGCCTCGGTCTCCGCGTAGGCGCGCGCGATCGGAAACTGCACCGCCTGGTTCTGGCCGATCGGACGGTCGAACACCACGCGCTCGCCGGCATATTTTGATGCGGTGCGGATGAACCAGCGAGCATCGCCGATCGCTTCCGAGGCGACCAGCACGCGCTCGGCGTTCATGCTGTCGAGGATGTAGCGGAAACCCTGGCCTTCCTCGCCGATCAGGTTCTCGACCGGCACTTCCAGGTTGTCGAAGAAGACTTCGGTCGTGTTGTGATTGATCATCGCCTTCAACGGCCGGATTTTCAGCCCGCGCTCCAATGAGGCGCGGATGTCGACGAGAAATACCGACAAGCCCTCCGACCGACGCGCGACCCGATCGATCGGCGTGGTGCGCGCGAGCAGCAGCATCAGATCGGAGTGCAGCGCGCGCGAGGTCCACACCTTCTGCCCGTTGACCACATAGGTGTCGCCGCGGCGTTCGGCGCGGGTTTTCAGCCTGGTGGTATCGGAGCCCGTCGTCGGCTCGGTGACGGCAAAGGCCTGCAGCCGCTGACGGCCGGCGGCGATTTCCGGCAAGTATTTGCGCTTCTGCTCGGCGTTGCCGTGCCGCAGCAGAGTGCCCATGATGTACATCTGGGCATGACAGGCGCCGGCATTGCAGCCCGACGCGTGTATTTCCTCGAGAATGGCCGAAGCCGCGCGCAGTGGCAGGCCCGAACCGCCATATTCGTGCGGAATGAGTGCGCCGAGAAATCCGGAAGCCGTCAGCGCGTCGACGAATTCGCGTGGATAGGCCTCTCGTTCCTCGAGGCTCCGCCAATAGGAGCCCGGATATTGCGCGCAGATGCGCCCCACCGTCTCGCGGATTTCACCGAAGTCGGCATCGATGTCGAGAACGACCGAAGCCGCCGGATCAAGATGCTCGACTTTCGCATCCATCGCCTTTTTCCTCCCGCGGCGACGCCGGTAGGCGTCGATTAGGCTGCTGCGGCGCGGGCGGGAAAGCCCTTCGGCAGTTTCGCCCTGGCGATCGCACCCTGCAGCGCTACGCCGGGCAGCGAACGCTGCAGGATCGCCCGCACGGCGACCAGGCGGTCGATATCGACCCCGGTCCGCAGTCCCATCCCTTCCAGCATGAACACAAGATCTTCCATCACGATGTTGCCGGTTGCGCCTGGCGCGAACGGGCAGCCGCCGAGCCCGGCGAGACAGGCATCGAAGCGCCTCACGCCGGAATCGAGCGCCGCCAAGGCGTTGGCCAGACCGAGCCCGCGGGTGTCGTGGAAATGCGCGGCTAGCGGCAGGGGACTGACGGCGGACCCCACGGCCTTGAACACGCGCCGCACCGACGTCGGGTCGGCATAGCCGACGGTATCGGCGACGCTGATCTCGTCAGCGCCCGCTTCAGCCAGTGCGACGGCGTAGCGCACCACCTCGTCCTCGGAGATTCGTCCTTCGATCGTGCATCCGAGCGCGGTCGATAGCCCGCCGGCAAGCAACGGACGCCTCGACGCATCGAGGCCATTGATCAGCCTCGCGATGCCGGCGAAGTCGGCGAGCGAATCTTCGCGCGTGCGGCGTACGTTGGCGAGATTGTGCGACGCGCTCACCGACATCACGAAATTGAGCTTGTGCACGCCGGCAGCGATGCCGCGCTCGGCGCCCTTCAGATTGGGGATCAGCGCCGCGACGGTGAGCCCGTCGATCTGCAGCGCGCGCGCTGTGACCTCATTGGCGTCGACAAACTGTGGGATCACTTTCGGCGGCACGAACGAACAGACTTCGATCTCGGCCATGCCGGCGGCGGCCTCCGCGGTCAGCCACGCGAGCTTGTCCACGGTCGGCATGAACGCGGAAATGTTCTGGATACCGTCGCGCAGGCCGACCTCTCGAACGCTGACATCAATGCCCGGTTTCATCGCTATCCTCATAGACTCGGCGGCAGCGCGGATCAGCGTCCCTTGAACACTGGTTTGCGCCGCTCATTGAAGGCACGCACGCCTTCCAGGCGATCTTCGCTGCCGACCATGCGGTTGTATGCCTCGATCTCGTATAGGAGCGCGCTCTTCAAATCCATGTCGAGGCCGTGATGGATCGATTTTTTCGCCTGGCGGATCGATAACGGGGCGTTGGCCGCAATGCCGCGCGCGGTGGCGATGGCGTCGGCGACGACCTGATCCGGCTCGCAAACCCGGTTGACCAGGCCCCATTGCAACGCCTCTTCGGCTGCGAACGGCTTGCCGAGAAAGATGATTTCCTTGGCCCGGCGTTCGCCCACCGCCCGTGGCAGAAATTGCGTGCCACCGGCTCCGGGCATGATGCCGAGCGTCACCTCGGTCAATGCGAAGCGGGCGGTCTTGGCCGCATAGAAAAAGTCGCAGGCGAGCAGAATTTCGAGCCCGCCGCCGAACGCATGTCCGTTCGCGGCGCCGATCACCGGCACCGGGCAATCGAGCAGGGTCCAGTACTGCCGCTCGAAAATCTCGTGCTGGGCCTGCCACTGCTCATTGCTCATGCCGTGGCGTTCCTTCAGATCGCCGCCGGCACAGAAAGTACGATTGCCGGATCCGGTCAGCACGACGGCGCGCACCTCGCCCGGCGACGCGACCAAACCCGACCACAGATCGAGCAGGTCTCGGCCCATCTGGGTGTTCATCGCATTGCTGACTTCCGGCCGATCCAGCGTCGCCAGCAATATATGGTGATCGACCTTTTCGGCACGCAGCGTGCTGTAGGTCCGGCTCATGCCTGCCGCACCTTTCGCGCCTGCGGGGCTTCGCCGCCTAGAATCTCCGCGTTGTGCGCACCCAGTTCCGGTGGAGAAAGCCGGAACGGCAACCGTTCCCCGTCGAACGACAGCGGCGACCCGATCAGCGAGAGCTTGCCGTCCGGGCTTTCCTGCAGGATGCCGAGCGCCTTGGTCTGCTCGTGCGCGAGCGCCTGATCGATGCTTTGCACCGGCGCGTTCGGCACGCCCGCGGCGTCGAGCGCCTGCGCCAAATCGGCGGTACTGCGCTTGCCGATGATCTCCTCGATGAGCCGGTAAAGCTCGACGTGATTGTGCACACGGTCGGGGTTGGTGCGAAACCGCGGGTCCTGCGTCCATTCGGGATGGCCGAGAACGCGCGCCAGCAGAACAAATAGCTTGTCGTTTCCCGCCGCCACCATGATGTATCCGTCGGTCGTTGCGTAAACCTTGGAGGGAACGACCTGGGCTACGCCCGACGCGCGGCGCTGCGGCACTTTTCCCGAGGCCTGATAGTCCGCCGCGTGATGGCCCATCCAGGCCAACGCGGTTTCGTAGAGCGAGGTACCGACGATGCAGCCTTGCTTGGTTTGTGCGCGCGCGACCAGCGCGGAGAGAATGCCGATCGTGAGCCACATGCCCGAGCCCATGTCGACGATCGACGTGCCCACGCGCACCGGCGGTCGGCCTTCCTCGCCGGTGACGCTCATCAATCCGGCGAACGCCTGCATCAGCGGATCGTATCCGGGCCGCTCGCGGTACGGACCGCTGGTGCCGAACGCGGCGAGATTCGCGTAAATAAGCTCCGGCTTGAGGCGGCGGAGCGTCGGTCCATCTAGTCCGAGTTGTTCGACCAGACCCGGGCGCATGTTCTGCACCACCACGTCGACGCGCTCGACGATGAGCGCCTTCAGGCGGGCGTTTTCCTCCGGGTCGCGCAGGTCGACGGTCACTGAACGCTTGTTGCGGTTGTAGGACTGGTAGATCGCCGACGTGCCGTGCCAATAGGGTGGTGCCCATTTGCGCGCGTCGTCCCCGTCGCGCTTTTCGACCTTGATCACGTCGGCGCCGAGATCGCCGAGGATCTCTCCGGCATACGGCGCAGCGATGTTGTGTCCGAGCTCGAGTACGGTGATGCCGTCAAGTGGCAGATGCTTTTTCATTGGTCCACCCGGTAATTGTGTTCTTGCATGTCCCGGCGTCGCTCAACCGTAAAGACGCGCGTGCTCCTGCGCGTACTCGGCAAACGACTCCTTCATGGTCGCCACATTCAACAGCATGCTCGCCACCGGCTCGCGGCTTTGTGGAGCAAACACGCTGGTGCGAACCCACAAGCTTTCGGTTCTGCGGCTGCCGCTGAGCGCGACCACCTCACGCTCGAGCTCGTAGGTCTCGCCGACGAACAACGGACCTTCGAGAAGCCGGATTTCCTGATCGGCGAACAATCCGACCGACGGCCGCCTGACCGGCAGCGCGTCCTCCCTGGAGCTGTACTGAAAGAGCACGCTGAGCATCTCAAAGGGAATGATCGGGCGCTTCCACTTGCTTCCCGCCGCCTGTTCCGGCCGGTAAAGCCACGATGGTTCGGTGATCGCTGCGAGCTTCTCGCGCAGCGAGAACGGATAAAGCGCTCCCATGTTCTGATCAAAGTCCATCCGCACCGTTTGCCGCGGCGTCTTCGTGCCGACCCTGACGTTGCGCAGGATCACGGGGTCGGCCAATGGCTTGACGTCCTCGCGCAAACGCATTTCGAGCGCGGTTGCCGGCGCTTCGCGTCCGATCGAGGCGCTGCCCCGCAGGACCTCCGCTCCATCGCGCTTGAGCATGCGGATAGCGACCCGGTCTCGGCCGTCCTCGGGTTTGGTGACGGCGGCCTGCACCTCTTCGCCGGCGAAGACGGCATTGCGATAGTGTGCGGAAATACAGCCGGTCTCGAACCAGGCGTCGCCCCACAATCGCTCGCACAGCGGATCGAACTGGCTGAAATGGGTCGGCCCTTCGATGGTGGCGGCCCTAAACCCCATCTTGCGCGCCATCGCATCGTCGTGGATAGAGACGTGTCCGTCGTAGACTTGCGACGCCAGCATCTGCTGCGGGCGGCGCCAGGGCCCAAGTAGCGTTGCTCCGTCGTCCATGATCGGCGTCGCAAATGCTCTCTCGGCCATCGCGCGCGCTCGTATGGCTGCTGACCTAGCGAAGCAGCTCGGCAAGGCCGCTCGACTGATCGGCGCGCGCGGAATTGAACGCCGCCTCCCAGACTGCGATCCTGCCCTCGCGCATCACCCAGACCTCGACGCCGTACCCGCGCATGGCGGCCCCGCTTTCTGCGTCTTCCCAGTGACCCTCCCACACATTGGTCATGGTGTCGTCCATCAGGGTACGGAATTGCTTGTCGAGACGGTAGTCCTTCTGCTTGGCGCTGCGCGCCGTGAAGAATGCCCGCAGCGCCTCGCGTCCGCGGAACTCGGGTACGGTGCCGAAGCGCACCACGCAGTCCTCGGTAAAGCCGTCGACGAGCGCGTCGATGTTCCACGGCGTGAACAGCGACGCGACGTATTTCACGAATGCGCGGGCCTCTTCCACCGTATGCGGGTTGCGATTCTCCGCCTTGCGCAGCGGCCGAGCCGACATCCTGTCCTCCCCTGGCACCATCGCGGGCGCGTCGGTCATCTTGTCGTAATACCTATGCAAGGCGAGATAGGCGGCCGAGTCAAACGCGAAAATAACAACTGCGTTCGGCTGCCGCTACTGTCGCGGTCGGGTCGCGACGGCGCTCGGGCGCGCGAGCAAACGCTCGCTCCACGCCGCGACGGCGCTCGGCGGGGTGATTTCCATGAGGGCCAGGAACTCCAAGAACGGCACGTAGCACAACTCGGCGAGCGAGAACTGCTCGGCCACCAGATAGGACCTGCCGGCGAGATGCCTTTCGAGTATCGCAAAGTGCTTCTCGATCTGCCCCTTCGCCTCCGCTATCGCGGCCATATTCCATCGCTCCTTGGGCAGGAAGCGCTTGGGAAATATGATCGTTCCAGCCTGGCGGGTGAACTGCAGATCGCACAGCTTCATGTGCATGTCGACCAGCGCGCGGCCGCGCAGGTCGGCCGGCACCAAAGGCGGAGTCGGCCACCTCGCCTCCAGATAGCCGAGAATCGCGGTCGACTCGAAGAGCACGAAGCCGTCCTCCTCGAGCGTCGGCACCCGGCCGTAAGGATTGAGCGACAGATACGGCTCCTGACGATGCCGGCCTGCCGGCATGTCGACGACAACGAGTTCGTGCGGGATCGATTTCTCAGCAAGGGCCATCAATACCCGACGCGAATAGGTTGACAGCGGATGATAGTGCAGCTTGATGCTCATAGCGTGCGTTTCCTCAAATCCGTGTCTATTGGCGTTTTACCGGACAGCGCCTACGCCGGCCGGAGGGGTCGTCGAAGCGGCGTCGCGCGTCAATCGGCAAAATATCCTGCCCGCCCGGGACCGCAAGCTGTTCCGATCCGACGGGCAGGCGATCGGACATAGTCGATAGCGAGAAACTTGCGATAATACGGCCGGAAGATAAGCCATCGCCGGGAACAACATCGATGCTTGCGCCTCCGCGCCCCAACGGCCGCCCTCCGTTCCGCGCCGACCATGTCGGCAGCCTGCTGCGTCCGCCAGCTTTGCGGCAGGCCTTCAGAGATCACCAGGCCGGGCGCATCGACGATGAGCACTTTGCGCTCATTCAGGATCGCTGCATCCGCGACGTCGTGCGATTGCAGGAAGAGGTGGGGCTGCCGGTCGTCACCGATGGCGAGTTTCGCCGCGGCTCCTATTGGGGGCGCTTCGTCGAAGGCATCAGCGGCTTCGCCGTAAAGCCCGCCGTGTTCAAGTTCCGCAACGACGACGGCGACGAGATCGAATTTACCGGCACCTACGCCGCGGCTAAGCTTTCGCGCGACAAGCCGCTGGCGCTCGACGAATTCGTCTTCCTGCGTGCGGCGACCAAGGCGACGCCGAAAATCACGCTGCCGGCGCCCTCGACCATGCACTTCTATCGTTGTACCGATTTTGCCGCCAGTGCCGCCTACGGCTCGGCCGAGAGCCTCTTCGCCGATCTCACCGCTATTTACCGGCAGGAGATTGCTGACCTCGCGGCCGCCGGTTGCCGCTACGTTCAACTCGACGAGGTGGCGCTCGCGCTGCTTTGCGATCCGGCTATCCGCAGCCGCATCGAGGCCGCCGGCGAACGGCCGGACCGGCTGGTCGATCTCTATATCGAGAGCCTCAACGCGGCGCTCGCGCAGGCACCGCCCGAACTGATCTTCGGCGTCCATATGTGTCGCGGTAATTTCAAGGGCCACTACCTCGGCGCCGGAGGCTACGAATCGGTTGCCGAACGCTTCTTCACTGCAGCGCGGGTCAATCACTTCCTCCTGGAATATGACACCGCGCGCGCCGGCGATTTCCGTCCACTGCGCTTTGTCAGGGACAAGGGCGTTGTGCTCGGCCTCGTCAGCAGCAAGGTTGCGGCACTCGAGAGCGTTGCGCAATTGAAACGGCGCATCGATGAAGCCGCCCGCTACATCGATCTCGACCGGCTCGCGATATCTCCGCAGTGCGGATTCGCCTCGACCGCCGCCGGTAATCCGGTCAGCGAGGCCGACGAGCGCGCCAAGCTGAAGCTCGTGGTCGATGCCGCCCGTGAGATTTGGCGGTGATCACCGATGTGGGGAGCGGCCGCCGAGCGCGGGGCGGTGATGAAACGAAATCTCGACGTTTCGCAACAACCGGCGCGCGCGGGCCGTCCTTTCGTGCTTTGATCCGCCAGCGACCTTAAGGCTTGCCGACGCATCGAAAATCATCGTCCCGCAGCCGCCGGCCGCGGACACGATGTTTGATTTGTGCGCAAAACGGGGTAAAGTTGCGTTGTGCGCCCGGTTAAGCCGGGGGGTGCAATAACAACGGCAATGTGACGGGGAGAAGGACTATGAGTATCAAAGTGCCGACGCTCAGGCTTTCGCTCGGCGCGATCGGCGTCGGTCTGTCGCTGGCAGCCGCCGGCGTCGGCGGCGCCGCGGCGGCGGATCTCAAGCTGGGCTTTGACTTGTCGTTGACCGGCGGCACCGATGACTACGGCAAGGGTGCGCGCATGGGCGCCGAACTCGCCCTCGCCGAATACAACGAGAAAGGCGGCTACAAGGGCCAGAAGGTCGAGGCCGTCATCTACGACGACGAGACCAAGCCGGCGAAGGGTGTCGAGAACGTCACCCGGCTCATCACCCGCGACCGGGTCTTTGCCATCGTCGGGCCGGTCAATTCCGGCGTCGCACTCGCCATCATCGACATCGCCCAGAAGAACCAGATTCCGTTGATGGATACCATCGCCACCGCGGAGCAGATCATCGCGCGCTACCAGAGCGCGCCGAAGAACTTCATCTTCCGTGTCTCGCTCAATGACGGCATCCAGACCTCGTTCATGATCGATTACATCAAGGCCCAGAAATACCAGCGGATTGGGCTGATGCATGATTCGACCGGTTGGGGGCAGAGCGGTCGTGACACGGCGCTTCGGCTCTTGAAAGAAGCGAACCTCAACCTCGTGGCCGGGCCCGAAGTGTTCGATCAGAACGACTCCGACATGACGGCGCAGCTCACCAAGATGCAGGACGCGAAGGTCGATTTCATTATCGCCTATACGCTGGCACCGGCTGCCGTGCAGATCGCCAAGAGCATGCAGAAGATCGCACTGAAGGTGCCATGGACCGGAACCTGGGGTCTGATCGCGCCGAACTTCCTCAAGCTCGGCGGCAAGGAGCTGACCGAGGGGGTGATGGCGGTGACGTCCTACACGCCCGACCACAGCGCCAATGCCCGGGCTCTGCACGAGAAGGTCGATCGCATCTTCAAGGATCAGGGTGGCGATTTCCACCCGGTGGCGACGGCGCAAACCTATGACGGCGTGCGTCTGGTGCTGCGCGCGCTGGATATTGCCGGGCCCGACCCGCAGAAGGTGCGTGACGCCCTCGAGCAGGTCGACGACTTCACCGAGGCGGTGACCAAGATGAAGCCGCACCCCTTCAGCCCCCAGAACCACGAGTCACTCGGTGCCGACACGGGCTTCCTGGCGGTCTGGCACGACGGCAAAATCTTGCACGCTGAGTAGTAGCGGGCCGATGGACGACGGACGCGACAGCTTAAGTTCCGTCGTCCCTCATGTTCAATTGCCGGGTCCGCGGAGGCCGACTGAATGAGTGGGTTGCTGGTAAAGTTGTGGCAGGCCCTGGTCAGCGGCCTGTCAATAGGCAGCATTTATGCCCTCATCGCCCAAGGCTACTATGTCACCTACGTCACGACCGGAGCTCTGAACTTCGGCCAGGGTGAGTTTTTGATGGTCGGGGCGTTGTTCGGGTTCACCTGCTACCTGACCCTGGGCCTGCCCTACGCCGTGGCGCTGGTCGCGGTGGTGCTCCTGGTCGGCGCGATGGGCATCGGGCTGGAACGCGTCGCCATCAGGCCGGTCATGCGGCACGCGCTCTCGCTCTCCTGGGTGCTGAGCACGGTCGCGGTGAGCATCATCCTGAAGAACGCCGCGGTGCAGATCTGGGGGCCCGAGCAGATCAAGTTTCCCTCTCCGTTCGGCGAGGCGGTCATGATGATCGGCTCAGCGGGAATCTTCCCGCAGGAGCTGTTCATCATTGTGGCCGCCCTCGGCACTGTCTTTGCCATGCAGATATTCCTGCGCCGCGCGCTCCTGGGCAAAGCCCTCATTGCAGTGGCCTTCAACCGCAACGCCGCGGCGGTCATGGGCATCAACGTGACGCGCATGGTGGTGCTGGCGTTCGTGCTGTCGTCGGCGCTGGCTGGGCTCGGCGGCATCCTGATCGCGCCGATCACCTTCGCCTGGGCCTATATGGGCACCATGCCGGGCATCAAGGCGTTCGCGGCGGCGATCTTCGGCGGTCTTGAAAATCCGATCGGGATTTTGATCGGCGGTCTGGTGATCGGGCTGCTCGAGCAGCTGTTCGGAATCGTCAACTCGAATTTCAAGGAAGGCGTGACGTTCCTGTTCATACTCATCGTGCTGGCCATCAGCCCGACCGGTCTCATGGGTCGAAGAGAGATCAGCAAGGTCTGATATGCGGTTGCCGATCTTCGCCTATTCCGGGCCGCTGCAATGGGGAATCGTCGCGCTGGCGGCAGTGCTGCTGGCGCTGTTGCCGATGATCTTTGACGATCCATTCTTCATTCTGGTGATGCAGTCGCTGGCCTATCTGTTCATTGCCACGCTGGGCCTCGATATCCTGGTCGGCTGGACCGGGCAGATTTCACTCGGCCACGCCGGCCTCTATGCAGTCGGCGCCTATACCACCGCGCTCGTATCGACGCGGTTGGGCTGGCCGTTTTGGCTGAGCGCCCCGCTCGGCGTGGTCCTGGCCGGCGTGTTCGGCGCCGTGCTCGCGATTCCGTCGCTGCGCGCGCGGGGGCCCTACCTGGCGATGGTGACGATCGCGTTCGGCTTCATGGCCGAGGTGACGACCAACCGCTGGAGCCTCACCGGCGGCCCGATGGGGATCATGTCGATTCCGGCGCCGAGCCTCCCGGACGGCAGCGAAATGACCGCGACGCAGTATTTCTGGCTGATCGCCGGCGTCGCGCTCATCTGCCATCTGCTCGCCGCCAACATCTTTCGCGGCCGTCTCGGCCGCACGCTCCTGGCGTTGCAGGGCAGCGAGATCGCCGCCCAATCGGTCGGCATCAATGTCTTGCGCTACAAGGTCCTCGCCTTCGTGATCAGCTCGGTCTATGCGGGCATCGGCGGCGTGTTCTTCGCCCACCAGAACGGCTTCATCAACAGCGACACCTTCGTCTTTTCGCTGTCGGTATCGTTTCTCACTTCGGCGCTGATGGGCGGAACCGGAACGCTGTTCGGGCCGCTGGTCGGCAGCATCATTCTCAATTTGATTCCGACCGTATTCGCCCGCATGCAGGAATATCAGCTCTACATCTACGGCGGGATCATCCTGGCGACGATCGTGTTTTTGCCGAAGGGCATCGTCGGCAGCCTGCGGCAGATGCCGCTGCTGCAACGCTGGCGGCGGCCGCCGGCGACGATTGCCGCCGACCCCAGCGTCCTCGATTTCGCGCGCGGTGCGGCGGGTGACGGGCCGGTACTGACGGTGCGCAGCCTGGCCAAAAATTTCGGCGGCATTCGCGCGTTGAACGGGGTCGATGTCGCGATCAGGCGCGGCAGCGTGCATGGCCTGATCGGTCC
>Ga0187782_10003282_pt1 | contig 12056 bp, 6 predicted proteins | sample 0715_SJ02_MP15_2_FD_132454 | JGI IMG/M metagenome (GOLD analysis project Ga0187782, IMG submission 132454) | Tropical peat soil microbial communities from peatlands in Department of Meta, Colombia - 0715_SJ02_MP15_20_MG | ecosystem: Environmental > Terrestrial > Soil > Wetlands > Peat | place...
CCAGCGCGACAGCGGCCCAACCGAAAACGGCGGGGCTTGGCGACCGGGTGAAAAGCCTCGTCGTCCCCCACGCCCCCCAAGCCAACCCAAAGGTCAAAATCAGGGTCAACCCCACACCCAGCCACAGCCCCGAGCAAAAGTTGACCGCGCGGCATAAGAGGTTGTCGATCCAGTGCGCAAGAATGGACGAAGCAATGAAAATCGAGGGCAGAAGGAACAGAATCCCCGCCAACGCGTCACGGCGACCCGGCGACGAAATACTGAAGAAATAGGCGAGAGAGAAATAAACAAAGTAATGGCTGAAAAACAGGATCGAAAGCGCGATCAGGATAAAAACCGGAATGGCGATGTAGGCGCGTGACATAATGCTCGTTTCCAGGCCCTTTTGGGAGGTTGGACTCCTGCAAACAGATGACGGTGCTGTAACGTCAGTTACAGCGGCCGCATCCGAGATATAGCGGCTGGCGATGCCGGTTAACCCAAGTCAATTCTCTAGGAGGAGAGCACGTGGCTGATCATTCTCGAATGAAACTCGGCAAGAAGGCGCGTAGATATGACCGGCGCACGCTGAGACTGGCGCGGTACCTCACCCCCGCGCTGCCCCCTCCGCCGCCCGCGGTGACAAATTCCGGAGGTGTCACGGATTGGGGGATGATGCTCAACGGTCCGAACACCTACGGTCAAGGCGTCCCGACGGATGGGCTCGGTGACTGCACCATAGCAGGTGTAGCTCACGCGGTCCAAGTATGGACGCTCTCAAAAGGAAAGGAAGTCACCGAACCCGATTTAACTATCCTCCATTACTACGAGCGATGGGATGACTACGATCCGAAAAATCCTCACACCGACCAGGGCGGAGATGAGTTAAGCGTCCTCAAGAAGTGGCGAAAACAAGCCTTCGGCGCCCACCAGTTGTGGGCTTTTGCCGACCTTGATCCGCAGGATGAGCTTCATGTGCGGCAAGCCATCGCCCTGTTCGGAGGGCTTTACATCGGCCTGCAATTGCCCCTCAGCGCACAGAAACAGGGCGTGTGGGACGTGGCCAGCGGGCCGAACGCGCATCCCGGATCGTGGGGCGGTCACTGCGTGTTTGTCCCGGACTACGATGCTAATAGCCTCAGCTGCATCACTTGGGGCGCGCCCAAGAAAATGACCTGGGCATTTTGGGGCACCTACTGCGACGAGGCTCATGCCCTGCTGTCTCCCAACTGGAAGCCGCCAGCCGGCTTCGATATGGCCGCCCTCGAGGCCGACCTTAAAAAGGTGACAGCCTGAGCGACCGCCAACCGCAGCCCCAGCCGCCTTGGCGAATCCCAGGAAGCCCCCAGCCTGGTGATAACTTGTCCCGCTAAATGGAAGCCGGCAGCTTCTGACAAACCGACAAACCAGCTAGTAGTGCTTACTTGCAGAAATGAGCGTTCTTATTCGTTTGGCGTCGGAAGGGCGAAGCTTCAGCCCCGCCGCAGAGAACAGGCCACTGCTTTAGCCCCTGAAGGCACGTTGCTTCAGGGCCTGAAGGCCCCTTACACAGTGCTCTGCGGACCGGCGAGGCTAAAGCCCCGCCCTTCCAGCAATTCGGCGCGGGCGTTCTTGAGCACAAAGGCGGCGCGTTCGACTCCGACTTCGCCGGGCAGTATGGGATCCTCGTTTTCGATGCTCATTATGCCATCAAAACCGACCTCCATATAAGCTTTCACGACATCTTTCCAGAGTTCGGCGCCGTGACCGTATCCGACGGCGCGAAAGATGACCGAGCCTTGCGCGAATTTGGCGGGGTCGGCTGAGAAATTGAGGACGCCGGTCTTGGCGGCCGTATCCTTGAAGATCACCGTGTCCTTCATATGGGCGTGGTAGATGGCGTTTTGTTTTCCGAGGAAGTGGATGACCTCGACCGGATCGCAGCCCTGCCAGAAGAGGTGGCTAAGATCACAGTTGGCTCCGATTTCCTCGCCCACCGCCTGGCGCAATTCGATCAGCGTGAAAGGGTTGTAAACCACGAAGCCCGGATGCATCTCGAGCGCGATGCGCTTCACGCCGTGCTGACGGGCAAATCTCACCGCCTCTCGCCAATATGGGATTACGACCTCCTTCCATTGCCAGGTGACTACTTCCTCATAGTCAGGCGGCCAGCGGTAGGTGACCCAATTGGGATGCTTCGCCCCCGGAGCATCGCCCGGGCAGCCCGAAAAGGTGACAACGGTGGGGACCTGGAGCATTTCCGCCAGGCGGACGGTACGACGGAACGATTCATCGTCCTTCTTCGCCATCTCAGGATTGGGGTGGATGGGGTTTCCATGACAACTCAGTGTAGCCACCAGGATGTTCCGCTCCTCGAATTTGCGTTTCCAGGCTTTGGCCTTGGCAGGGTCAGCCAGCAACTCCGCCACTGGACAGTGTTTAGTGCCCGGGAAGCCGCCGGTGCCGATTTCGACAGCTTCAATCCCTACAGCGCTGATCTTCTCGAGCATTTCGTCGAGCGTGAGCTGATCGTAAACGGGGTCAAAAACTCCGATGGGTATTTTGCGCAACGGCTTCTCCGCGTCGGGAGCGCCGGAGCGCGCTCGCGGAGCTTCCATTGCCTTGGAAGCTGCGCTGTCAACGCCAGGCGCTGCCGCCAGAATGCTGCCCGTCGTAGCAAGAAAACTTCTTCGGCTTACCGAGCCAGAACCCGTATTCTCAGCCATGAATTCCTCCCGAGCGGTGAAGTTGCAGGGGCGAGTTTACCTCGCCAAGCACACCATGCAATCAGCTACGCAAGACCATGGCGGCGTAAAGTCCCCGCTGCACGTTGAGGCAAGAAAAGTATATGCCATTTCCCGATGCCTGCGATACTCGGCCTTGGCGTGCCGAGCGCCCACGCTACAAAACCCAGCGAATTGTGTTACCTTCTATGGCTGCTTGATGGACTCCGACGTGGCGGGACTTCCGCCGTCCTCTGCCGCGCTATAGAGGGTTCCATATTGTACCCTGCCGTAAAGGACTCCGCCGACGCCGGTTGAATTCTCTGGAGGCACATTCATGGCGCGGAATTTCAAAGACCTCTCTGAACGCGAAATCCTTGCTCTCGCCATCACGCTGGAGGAGGAAGATGCCCGCATCTATGCCGACTTTGCCGAAGGGCTGCGCGAGACTTACCCTGCCACGGCGAAGATGTTTGAGGAGATGCAGCAGGAGGAGTCCGGACATCGCCAGGCCCTCATTGAGACTTACCGGCGGCGTTTCGGCGAGCATATTCCCCTGATCCGCCGCCAGGACGTGAAAGGTTTCGTGGATCGCCGCCCTGTGTGGCTCGTCAGGCCGCTGGGCATTGATGCGGTAAGGAAACAAGCCGAGATCATGGAACTGGAGACCCGGCGCTTTTATGAGCGTGCGATAGAAAGGGCGACGGATGCTTCCATTCGCAAGCTGCTGGGCGACCTGGAGGAGGTGGAGCGCAAGCATTCCGCCCTCGCCGAATCACTCGCGATCAAGCACATCACGCCGGAAACCCGCGCGCAGGAGGAAGCTGCGCAACGCCGCCTCTTCGTGCTCCAAATCGTGCAGCCCGGCTTGGCGGGGCTGATGGATGGATCTGTCTCCACCCTTGCCCCGCTGTTCGCTGCCGCCTTCGCCACGCACAAGAGTTGGGACGCTTTTCTGGTAGGTCTCGCGGCCTCCGTCGGCGCGGGGATTTCCATGGGTTTCGCCGAGGCCCTCTCTGACGATGGGTCGCTTACCGGGCGCGGCCACCCTTGGGTGCGGGGCATTGTATGCGGGCTGATGACCACCGCCGGGGGTATCGGACACACACTGCCGTTTCTCATTTCAAATTTCCACCTCGCCCTGAGCGCCGCGGTTGCTGTCGTGGCCGCTGAACTCGCGGCCATCAGCTTCGTGCGCCATCGCTATATGGACACCCCCTTCCTTTCCGCCGCGTTTCAGGTCGTTGTGGGTGGAGTACTGGTGTTCCTCGCCGGGATTCTGATAGGGAGTTCGTAAAGCAGGTGTAGCGCGGACCGCCGTGTTTGCGGTCCGCGGTTTGTCCCAGCAACCATGGAAAAGCCGCAGACCGCAAAACCGGCGGTCTGCGCTACCAGACTTTTTGTACTTGTCCTTTGCTTTCATAGACATCCTCGCTTTGTTCCCCTCGATTTTGGTGTAGCGCGGACCGCCGTGTTTGCGGTCCGTGGTTTGTCCCAGCAACCATGGAAAAGCCGCAGACCGCAAAACCGGCGGTCTGCGCTACCAGACTAAGGTACGAATTCTCGCCCGAAATGACACAGGCCCTATCCACCCCAATGACTTGCAACGAACTACGGACCAGGGACAACGGACGTCCTTATTAAGAATTCGCCTTCCTGGCCGATAAAACGGCCAGAGATGTTTACCGGCTCGCTTTGACTGCGGAACCGGTGGCATCAGAGGTTGAGGGAACAGGTGACCGTGAGGTTCATTGTGACTACGGATTCCTGTGGCATGGGAAGAGGAATTGATGTCCCCCTTTGCGCTGGTCAGTCTCCGTCGCACTTTGGTAATCGCGCTCACCTTTTTCCTTCTCCCTGCTGCCCTGAACGATAGCGCCAACCTCACTGTTCTTGCCGCCCCGCCACCTAACCAAATTCACGTTAGCCTTGCCGGACTTCTGTTGAGTTTCGAGCCCAACCTGGGTCAAACCGATCCGCGCGTTAAGTTCATCTCGCGAGGACCTGGTTACACGCTCTTCCTAGCAAAGAATGAAGCGGTACTGGCAATGCAGGAGTCGGGAGCCAGGAGTCAGAAGTCAGGACAGGAAAGACGCCCCTTGTCCGTGGCCCGTAGTCCGTCGCTAAGCGAGCGAAATTCGAAATTCAAAATTCAAGACTCGACTGCGCGCCTTGCGCCCAACTCTAACACGGCGCCACCATCAGTCCTTCGCTTGCGTTTGCTTGGCGCGAGCGTCAGGGCCAAGGTTGCAGGCCTGGATGAATTGCCGGGCAAAAGCAATTATTTCATCGGCAAAGACCCCAAGAAATGGCATACGCACGTGCCAACTTATAGCAGAGTGCGGTACCAAAGCGTTTATCCTGGGGTAGATCTCGTCTACTACGGGAAGGGTGGCCAGTTGGAGTACGATTTTGTAGTAGCCCCAAGAGCCGACCCTAGCGCGATCAGATTGGCGATTGCGTCAACGCGTCAGCCAGGGAGTGGGCAAAAGGCCGAGGGTAAGACCTCCCTGCGTATCGCGCCAAACGGGGATCTAATTGTCACACAGGCGGGCTGTGGACTGAGGTTCCACAAGCCCATCGTGTATCAAGAACACTTGGGGGCCCACAGCGGGCCGTCGATCGTTGAAAGCAAGGCTCAACTACTGTGGACAGCCCAGAATACGCAACTAGCCCCCATCTCTCAACGGGCTTGGAGCAGGCCGGAAGGGCGGGGCTTCAGCCCCGCCGAACTTGCCGCTCCAAATTCCTTGTTCTATCCCGAGCCCCGCGCAGCCCCGAGGCCTCGGGGCTGCGCGGGGCCCGGGACAGAGGAACGTCTAGAAGGGTCTTGTCGCGGCGGGGCTAAAGCCCCGCCCTTCCCGAGGCCTGGCGGGGAATTCGGGGGAACAACGGACCACGGACAACGGGGACCTGCCAATCCAAAATCCAATATCCAAAATCGGATATACGTTGACGCCCGCTATGTCCTCAAGCCGGACGGCGTTGTGACCTTCGAAATTGCGCCCTACGATACCGCCCTTCCCCTGATCATCGACCCTGTCCTCAGCTACTCGACCTACCTTGGCGGAAGCGACATGGATTATGCCAATGCCATTGCCGTGGATTCCTCCGGGAATGCCTACGTGACGGGTTATACAGCCTCCGTCGATTTCCCGGTTGTAAACCCAGTGCAGGGTACTCCTGGCGGCGGCACCTGCTCGGAGGATGGCACGGCCACCCCCTGCTTTGACGCCTTCGTCTCGAAGCTGAACTCAACTGGGACTGCGCTGGTTTATTCCACTTACCTTGGGGGCAGCGATGAGGATTATGGGGCCAGCGTTGCGGTCGATTCGAGTGGCGACACCTATGTGGCCGGATATACCTATTCCACAAATTTTCCAGTCCAGAACGCGCTCCAGCCCAACAATGCCGGAGGTGTGGACGCTTTTGTTACCGAACTCAGCCCCGACGGAGCTTCGCTGATCTACTCGACTTACTGGGGTGGAAGTCTTGACGACGTTGGAACGGGCATCGCCGTCGACTCCAACGGCAACGCCTACCTCTCCGGCTATACCGAATCGACTGACTTCCCCGTCACCTCCGGCGCGTTTCAAACCGTTTATGGTGATGGGGCTCACAATGGGTTTGTGGTTAAGTTCAATTCGGGAGGAGCGCAGGTTGGCTATTCAACGTATCTGGGGGGCAGCGGAGACGATTACGCCTATGCGGCGGCGGTGGACTCCGCCGGCGATGCCTACGTCACGGGAGCCACGAACTCGACCAATTTCCCCACCCTGAATGCCTTGCAGCCGAATTACGCCGGCGGCCAATGTGCTGTGGCGCCCAATACTTTTCCCTGCTTCGACGCCTTCATCTCCAAACTTAACCCCGCGGGCTCCGCGCTCCTCTTTTCTACTTACCTGGGTGGAACCGGGAGTGATTACGGGTACGCCATAGCCCTCGACAGTTCGCACGATGCCTACATTACCGGGTACACAACTTCCCAAAACTTCCCCATAACTTCCGGAGCTTTCCAATCCGTTTTTGGGGGATCTTACGACGTGTTTGTCGCCAAGCTGAACAGTTCGGGCTCCGCACTCGGTTATTCGACCTATTTGGGAGGCAGCGGAACCCAGGTGGCTTATGGCATTGCTGTAGATTCAAACGGGGCCGCCTACGTGACGGGGTACAATTATGGAGGCAATTTCCCCACCGCCAACCCTGTGCAAGCTCAGAACGCAGCCTTCTACGACGCTTTTGTGAGCGTCCTCGACCCCACGGGAAGCTTCCTCCTCTTTTCAACTTACCTGGGCGGGAGCCAGGATGATTTCGGACGCGGAATCGCTTTAGACCCTTCCGCGAACGTGTATGTGGCAGGGGCAACGTTCTCGCCCGATTTCCCCATAACCTCGAACGCCTTCCAACCTTCTTATGGGGGTGGCCCTTACGACGCTTTTGTGACCGCCTACAACGCCCCGGCAGTGCCCGTCGTCGCCATCTCTCCGGCATCTTACCAATTCGCCAACCAGGCTGTCGGCACGTCCAGCTCCCCAGAACCGATCAGCCTTAGCAACAATGGCTACGTGGCCCTGACCATCTCCAGCCTTACCATCAGCGGCGATTTCTCCCAAACCAACAATTGCGACTCCGGCCTCGCACCCGGCGCTTCCTGCACAATCAGCGTTACCTTCACCCCATCCGGGACAGGCTCGCTAAGTGGCTCGATCATTATCTCCGATAATGCCAGCCCTCCCACGCAGACAATATATCTTACTGGAACGGGTGCCGGCGCTGGGGCCAGCCTCTCCCCCAGTTCCTTGACATTCTCTTCTCAAGCAGTAGGCACCAGCAGCAGCCCGCAAACCCTCACCCTTTCCAACACGGGCAGCGCCGCCCTCACGATTTCCAGCATCGCGGTTACCAGCGACTTTTCCCAGACCAACACCTGCGGCGCCAGCCTCGCAGCCAACGCCTCCTGCACGATCAGCGTGACCTTTACGCCCACCGCGACGGGCTCGCGCACCGGCTCCCTTACTATCTCCGATAACGCTAATCCCTCCACTCAGACTGTAAGCCTCTCGGGAACCGGTACGGCGCCGGCGGCAAGCCTCTCCTCGACCTCTTTGACGTTTTCTTCGCAGGCCTTGGGTACCAGCAGCAGCCTTCAAAGCGTCATTCTGAGTAATACCGGCAACGCCGTTCTTACTATTTCCAGCATTGTCGTCAGCGGCAGCTTTTCTCAGACCAACACCTGCGGGTCCAGCCTCGCCTCAGCCGCATCCTGCACCATCAGCGTCACCTTCACCCCCACGGCTACCGGGACCTTAACGGGAACTCTTACCATTACCGATAACGCCAACCCCGCCACTCAATCCGTCAGCCTCACCGGAACCGGCACGGCGCCTGCTGCCAGCCTCTCACCCACTTCCTTGACTTTTGCGTCCCAAGCCGAGGGGAGCAAAAGCACGCCTCAGAACCTCACCCTCACGAACACGGGCAGCGCCACCTTGACCATTTCGAGCATAACCATCAGCGGCCAATTCTCCCAAACCAACACTTGTGGCTCCAGCCTTGCCTCCAGCAACTCCTGCACTATCAGTGTCACCTTCGCGCCTACGACCACCGGGACCTTGATGGGGACAGTGACCGTCACCGATAATGCCAGCCCCGCCACTCAGTCCGCCAGCCTTACCGGAACCGGCGCTCTTGCGCCGGCCGTTAGTCTTTCCTCAACCTCTTTGACGTTCGTCTCACAAGCATTAGGCACCACCAGCAGCGCTCAAAGCGTCACGCTCAAGAACTCAGGCAAAGGCACGCTTACCATTAGCAGCATCTCAGCTAGCGGTGACTTCTCCCAGACCAACACCTGCGGTTCGAGCGTAGCGCCCAGCGCCAGTTGTGCCCTCAAGGTTTCCTTTAAGCCCACCGCTACGGGCACCAGAACGGGTACCTTGACCTTGACCGATAACGCCTGCCCCTCCACCCAGACAGTCACCCTCACCGGAACCGGCACGGGAGCCGTGGTCAGCCTCTCCCCAACTTCCTTGACCTTCGGTTCTCAAACGGTGGGCTCCAGCAGCAGCCCTCAAAAGGTTTCGCTCAAGAACACTGGAAACGTAATACTCACCATCACCGGCTTTAAGATCAGCGGCGACTTCTCCCAGACCAACACCTGCGGCCTCAGCGTCGCCGTTAACGCCGCCTGCACCATCAGCGTGACTTTCAAACCCGTGCTCTCTGGGACCTTGACAGGCACCCTCACCATTAGCGACAATGCCGCCCCTACCACCCAGACTGTCAGCCTGACGGGAACCGGCGCCCCTGCTACCAGCGTTAAGATCACGCCCGCCTCCCTGACTTTTTCTGCCCAAACCGTGGGCACTACCAGCACCGCCCAAACCGTCATCCTCAGCAATACGGGTAGCGCGACCCTAGTCATTGACGGCGTTGCCGCTAGCGGCGACGCCTCCCAGACCAACGATTGCGGCTCTAGTGTGCCGGTCAACGCCAGTTGCAATCTCAGTGTAACTTTCAACCCCAGCGCGGGCGGGACTAGAACCGGAGCTGTCTCCATCACCGACACCGCCGCCGGCAGCCCCCAGGCTGTCACACTTACCGGCACCGGTGAAGACTTCCTGATCGCGGCATCGTCAACCTCGTTCGCCTCAGCTACCGTCTCTCCAGGAGGAACGGCGACTTATTCCTTGAGCGTCCTTGCGTTGGGCGGGTTCAACCAGAACGTGGCCCTGAATTGCACGGGAGCGCCCTCCGAATCAGGCTGCGCCGTCTCACCCAGCTTGGTCAACTTTAGTAGCCCATCGAACGTAACCGTAACCGTTGTGACCGCAACGCCTTCGTTCAGCCTGCCGCGGCATATTCCTCTCCCTCCTCTGCCTCCAACGCAGCCCCGCTTTTGGCTTCTCTGGACAATGGCCCTCCTGGCCCTGCGAAGCTTGGCCCATGCATTCCGAAGGCGAGGAAAAACCAGATTATATTTATGGGCAGGACGCAGCCGGATGGCTTTCGCCACTTTCGGCACGTTACTGCTCCTGATGCTGGCACTGACAGCCTGCGGCGGCGGGGGGGGCGGCGGCGAGGCTCCGCCGGCGGCCAGTTCTGGAACTCCGGCAGGAACATATACCCTCACGGTGACAGGAACGTGTTCATCCTGTAGCGTCAACCTCAGTCACTCCTTAAACCTGACGTTGACCGTGCAGTAACGCCTGCGTGCTCTGCCGTGGTACGCACGCCTGTGCTAGGCGCCGGCGCACGCCCAGTTTATCTTTCGTTTACTTTTCCAAGTACCTGTGATAATAATGCCCGCTCTGGTGGCATAACATGCATCTCCATATCGTCGATTACACGATTATTGTCATCTATTTTGTGTTCGTCCTGGGAATCGGCTTCGCGTTGCGAGGCCGGATGAAAACCAGCGAGGATTTCTTCCTCTCCGGGCGGTCGATCCCGGGCTGGATCACCGGCCTAGCCTTCATGTCCGCGAATCTCGGCGCGCTCGAGGTCATGGGCCACGCGGCCAACGCCGCCAAGTACGGAATGTTCGTCAACCATTTCTATTGGCTGGCGGCCATGCCCGCCATGTGCTTCGTGGGCGTATTCATGATGCCGTTTTATTACGGCAGCAAGGTGCGCAGCGTCCCCGAGTATCTGCGCAAGCGCTACGATGAAAAGACCCGGACGCTCAACGCCTTTTCCTTTGCGCTCATGACCCTGCTGGTTTCTGGCATCGATCTTTATGCCATGGCCATTCTTTTCGAGCGTTTGCTGCGCTGGCCATTCGGCGCCAGCGTGGTTGCTTCGGCGGCGGTGGTAGCGATTTATATCTACCTGGGCGGGTTGACTTCCTCAATTTACAACGAGGTGCTGCAGTTTTTCCTCATTGTCTTTGGCTTCCTTCCTTTGGCGATTCTGGGTTTGAAGGCGGTGGGAGGGTTTGCCGGACTCGAGGCGAAACTCCCCAACCCCGGATACGCGCACACCTGGGCAAACATCTGGCGTGCTTCCCAGAACCCCATGGGGATTAATTGGTTCGGCACCATCTTCGGTCTTGGCTTCGTTCTCTCTTTTGGCTATTGGTGCACCGACTTTCTGGTGGTCCAGCGTGGCCTGGCGGCGAAGGACATGCCCTCCGCGCAGCGCACCCCCCTCATCGCCGCCGTCCCGAAGATGTTCTTCCCGTTTATGGTGGTTCTTCCCGGCCTGGTCGCCATCGCGCTTGACCCCCACCTCACGAAATATCTTAACGGCCGCTACGACAATGCCCTGCCCGCCATGCTGGGCAAGTTCTATCCCTCCGGCTTGCTCGGCATCGGGCTTACGGCGCTGCTGGCCAGTTTCATGTCCGGCATGGCCGGCAACGTGACGGCCTTCAACACCGTTTGGACTTTCGACATCTACCAGACGCACGTCAACCCCGGCAAGCCCGACGATCATTACTTGAAGATGGGCCGATTCGCAACCATTTTTGCCGTGGCCGTGGGCATCGGCACAGCTTTCATCGTTCTCAGGTTCAACAACCTGATGGACTATCTCCAACTCCTCTTCGCCTTCTTCAACGCCCCGTTGTTCGGAACTTTCCTGCTGGGAATGTTCTGGAAGCGCACCACCGCCCACTCCGGGTTCTGGGGTCTGCTCTGTGGTATTCTCGGCGCTGCCACGCACTACACCCTCTATCATTACCACGTGATTTATTACCCCAGCGACATGGCGGCCAATTTCTATCAGGCCATCTGGGCATTTTCAATTTGCGTGGTGGTGACGGTTGTGGTGACCCTTTTTACCGAACCCCGCAAGGAAGAAGAGTTGGTCGGCCTGGTGTATTCACTTACTCCCAAGCCCAGGAACCAGGACCTGCCCTGGTATGAGAGGCCCGGCATTCTCGCCATCGGCATTCTCGCGCTCTGCGCCGTTTTGAATATCATCTTCTGGTGAAAACGATGGGACTGGACATCCGCTTTCCGATTGGAATTATCTTTACCATTTATGGCGCCCTCCTCATCATCTACGGCCTCGTGGCCGATTCCGCCATTTTTGCAAGCTCGGATGGAGTAAACATCGACCTCTGGTGGGGCCTGGCGATGCTGGTTTTCGGGCTGATCATGGGCCTGTTGGCATTCCGCGCCTCGCCCCGCCTCAAGTAGCGCAGGCGCAGTACTTGATGATGAAAGTCCGCGTCAGATTCGAGAGTGTCGGGAAGGGCGGGGCTTCAGTGTCTGTGTGAAAAGCCTATTCAGGCTGTCATTCCGAGCGAAGCGAGGAATCTTGCCCTGAGCGTTTTCCTGGCAGCGCGAGATTCCTCGTCGCCTGTGGCTCCTCGGAATGACATGCAAAACAGGGTTCTCACACAGACTCTAAAGCCCCGCCAAGGAGAACGGC
>Ga0187782_10003283_pt1 | contig 12051 bp, 10 predicted proteins | sample 0715_SJ02_MP15_2_FD_132454 | JGI IMG/M metagenome (GOLD analysis project Ga0187782, IMG submission 132454) | Tropical peat soil microbial communities from peatlands in Department of Meta, Colombia - 0715_SJ02_MP15_20_MG | ecosystem: Environmental > Terrestrial > Soil > Wetlands > Peat | place...
GATAACCATCGAGGTGGAAGGGGCCAAGATGGCCCCCGTTGCCTTTCTCCACGAGTCGCACGTCGAAAAGCAGAAAATTGCGTGTAACGTCTGCCATCACAAGGACAAGGACGCGCAGAATCCAAAAGCCTGCACAACGTGCCATGGTGCAAAAGAGGGAAAAGGTGGAGCGCCCGCCGCAAAAGACGCTTTTCATACGAGATGCCAGGACTGCCATAAGAAGGCCGCAGCAAAGAGCATGACCGCGCCCACAAAGTGCAATGAGTGTCACAAAAAATAACATCCTTTACAGGAGCACAAAACGTCTCGACGAGCTTCGGTTCTCGACAGTATTTCTAGATTCTTCTCTTTCCTGACGGACTGGAAGACTCATGTGAAGGCAGGGAGCTATCTGTTTCTTTCTGCGACCCTATTTGTCCTCTTCTTATCTATCGATGCTTCTGCCGCTGTCAAGGCCGAGGAATGCCTCGACTGCCACGACAAGTACAAAGGGGTGTCCCACGGGGGAGTGAGCTGCCTCGATTGCCATTCATCCATAACTGAGCTGCCCCATGCCGATAGGCTGCCAAAGCCGAACTGCGCAATCTGCCACGAAAGGACGGTTGGCCTCTACAAGGGTGATTTCCATGGCACCTTGGGGCTCGCCTGCGCCACATGTCATAACGTCCATTTCCTCAAGAAGGAAAAGAAAACATGCGTCTCCTGTCACGGCAAAGCAAAACATGCGACTCTACCGGCGAAGGAAAGGCACCTCGGCAGCCTGCCGTGCATTGCCTGCCACGGTCGGCCTGACAAAACCGACCTAAGGATCCGGGTCATTATCAAGGGGAGGAAGGCGCCCGATGCCGCCTCCATCGACAAGGACAACAACCATCTGATCGACAGGGAAGAGTGGCGCCAGTTCGAGAGTCTCCTCCAGCATTCCTTCGAAGGGGTTTATTCCATCGGGAAACGATACGGTATCAGCGGGGGTTTCCACACTGTAACCGCAAAACCGGCCCCGTGCAGTACCTGCCACTCGGAAGGGGGGTATTTTTCTGACGCGCTCCTGAAAGTCTCCGACTCCAAAAGTTATGAAATGCCCATTGACCGGCGCGCCTTCATCCCAGTGCTCCCCGAGAGTCAAGACTTCAGCCGGACCGTGCACGGGGAAAACGGGGTGACGTGCGTTAACTGCCATGGATCGGAAAAGAAGACGGCTCATGGCTGGAAGATGGATTCTACGGTGTGTGCGAAGTGCCACAGCGACGTATCTGAGGCTCGCAGCCAATCGGTCCATGTGAAGAAGAATGCAACCGTGTGCGTCGACTGCCACAACCCCCATCGGATAAAGTCCTACCGGGATCTCACCGCAGAGGCGCGGGTGGCAATCTGTGCGCGGTGTCACGGAGATTACCTGGAGAGACATAGGTGGCTGCCGAACACCCGGCTCCACTTCAGTTATCTCGAGTGTGCGACCTGTCATAGCCCAGGATCGCAAAAAAGCATGGTCTACTACTTTGCCGAAGAGCGTGGCAACGGAAAGGCCCCCCTCTCTTACGACCGGCTTGTGGCGCTCTGCGGGGAAGATCCGGCTGAGTCGATAAAAAGCGACGGCGACCGGGGGGTGGACGCCCGGATAGGGAGGCTCTTCTCCGCTTTAAGGCGACGGCAGAAGGACATCATTATCGATGCCTCTATCATCGTCACCAAGGTGTACCACAATTACACCGAGACCCGCATAAAAGAAAAAGAATGCCTCTCATGCCACTCCCACCAGGCTGACTTCTACGAGTCCATGCTGTTCCGTCTTCCCGGAAAGGAATCTGCCGAATACATACCAGTGAAGGGCACGCTCTTCTCATCGTACCCTATCGAGACTTTCGTAGACCTCTTCCTTCTGGGTGAGGATAAGCTCACGAAAAGGGATTTCCAGGCTTTTCTCGGATCGAAGGAGTCCCGCGAAACGGGACGTTTCGCGGGACCGAGCTTCAAGTTGATCGATTTATTCGCCTTGCTCTTCATATTTCTTGTCCTCGCCGGCATATGCGTTCACGTCATCCTGCGGCTTACGGTCAAACGATGAAACACTTCGAGCTTCATTCCCTCCCCTTGAGGATCTGGCACTGGGCGAACACCCTCCTGGTCATTCTCCTCATCGTCACGGGGGCACGGCTCAGGGTAGCGGGCATGGGTTTTTTCTTCGCATACAGGAACGCGGTGCTCATCCATAGGTGGGCGGGCTTTGCCACGATCGCGTCCTTCCTTTTCTGGCTCGTTTACGGCCTGGCAAGCGGTGTTATCACACGATACTACGCCTTCCGGCCTGCCAGGGATGTACGGGGCATGGCGGGACAGGCGTTCTACTATGCGGTCGGCGTCTTTAAGGGCTGGGCCAACCCGTACCCCGCGACGCCAGAGGAGAAGTTCAATCCTCTTCAGAAGGTCGCCTACATCGGCGTGATGTTCGTGGTCACGCCCCTTGTGGCAGCGACAGGCATCCTCTTCAGCAACATATTCTACTTCCGGGCGGTCATCAGCTTCGTCGGAGGTGTAAGGCTGCTCGACGCAGTTCACGTGGCCGTCGCCTATCTCTTCGTGATCTATCTCATGGTCCATATTTATATGGCTACGCTCGGAACGACGTCTTTCACGCATATCAAGGCGATGTTTACCGGATACGAGGAGGACGAGGAGCAAGCTCATAGGCAATGAAGGCATTCTTCGATATCAACCCCCATCATCATGAAGAGGACCTTATGTCTCGCCCATGGCCAGCAGGATGCCGACTTCCACGACCGAAAGAACTAAAGGAATCTGACGAGTCGGTTGAGCTCTCACACTGAATACGAAAGCCTGGATAAATAGGCCAAGTTGGAGGAATGCCATAAAAGAATCGCGGTCGTTTTCTCAAGGAGGTCAAAGCGAGTGACATCCAGCGCGGACATGTATCCTGTCAGACTGTCCACTATCCCGGTTAAGGCGAAAGGGGTAGTGAGCCGAAAGTCGGACAGTCAGAAGGACGAATTCTTGAGAGATGACGCCTATACCTCAATCAAGGGTGCCATCATTACAGGACAACTTAAGCCCAATCAGAGACTCATAGAAGAAACGATAGCCTCTGATATGGGTACCAGCCGAACACCGATCAGGGAAGCGTTACACAAATTGGAGAAAGAGGGCCTTGTTTTCCAGTTACCTACGATGGGGTTTGCTGTCAAAGGGGTGACCGAGGAAGAGGTTGAGCATGTTCTCGATCTCCAACGTATTTTGGAGGGCTATGCGATACGCCTTGCGACATCGAGAATAACGGAGGATGAAATACGTTCCCTGAACGACCTCATCTGCCGCCAGGAAGAATGTCTCTTGGACGGCAATGTTAGGAGGTTTATAAGCCTCGACAGCGAATTCCACGAGGCGATCCACCGGGCCGCGAAACATGGCCGGCTTTACGATCTCGTCCAAAGCCTAAGAGATTGCGTGGATCGCTACCGCGTGATGGTCCTTCGATCCCACGCCAATCTTTATCTGTCAATCAAAGACCACAAAGCGATTGTGAACACGATGAAAGCGAAGAATGCGCAAAAGAGCGAGGAACTGATTGCTAAACATATGGTCCGAGCTAACAACTTCATGAGAAGGAGAATTAGGTGGCAGCGGGCGTGGAATGATGGTGCAGACAAAAAAGGGAGGAGGTTGAAAGTCGCGACTCGGATGCATCGAGGGCCCCGGCGCAAAGGATCCAGTTTCCTTGAAGGCTTGGCTATGCCTTCACTCACGGGCAATGACAGCAGAGGGAGAGGTGGTCGGCGATAATCTTAGGGTCAAGTGCGGAAAAGGATCATTCGCTCTCCCCACACGGGATTGTTTGCCGTTCTATCGGCCTCCACAGATCCTTTCGCTACGGGCAATGGGCAGATGGATAAAAAAGAAAAGAACCTCACGGGGTGAGCACCTGGAAGTCTCTCTGGTGTTCGGGTGGCATTGGTCCGATTAGACCGGTGAGCCTTAAAGAAAAAAAGGGCGTCATACCGGCCACCGCATCCATCGCGCCAATAACGGCCCCCAGCGTCACCTTCCCTTTAGGACCGCTTTTCGGCAACGGTAAAGAAGACCGTAGAATGGCCATGATTGTGCAAACCTCTCCTACGTTGCCGTCCTTGAGAGCAAACTGAAAACGCTCACACCGGCGACAGGACGGGAAAAATATGCTATGACTAAGGGTCAGATGATGACACGAATGCGCAAGCAATTGACAAAAAGCGGCTCATGGCGTGGGGCCATGAGGCCGATGTGGCTTTGCCTGCTGGTGTTCTTTTGGCTGTCTGCCGCCGTTGCGTCGGCCGAGGAAACGGCGGCGAAGAAGGCGCCGGAAAAACTATCCAACGACGATTGTTTGGGTTGCCATCTCGATCCCAACACCACGAGGGTCGTCAACGGAAAAACGGAGTCACTGGTCTTTCCGACCAAACGCTTTGCCCTTTCCGTCCATGCCAACCTCGCGTGCGTTGACTGCCATGCAGGCATCAAGCAACTCCCTCACGACAGCCCGTTACCGCCGCCTGCCTGCGCCTCCTGCCATGAAAAAGAAGCCAATGCCTACGGTACGAGCATCCACGGCATCAGCCATCTGCTCGGCTCGTCCGGCGCCGCCGAGTGCTGGGATTGTCACGGTTCGCACGACATTATCCCCGTCAACGACCCGACGTCGCCGGTGTTTAAGATGAACCTGCCTGTCACTTGTGCCAGGTGCCACAGCAATCCCGGGCTGACAAAAGAATACGAAATCAAACACCCCAACGCAGCCGCGGAATATGCCGAGAGCATACACGGGCAGGGATTGATCAAAATGGGTCTCATTGTGGCACCCTCCTGCGACGACTGTCACGGGGTGCATGACATCAAACGCGACGTGGACAGGGATTCCCCCATCAGCCATGCCAACATCGCGAAGACCTGCGGCAAGTGTCATTTGGGTATCGAGCAGACCTACAATCAGAGCCTTCACGGGCAGGCACTGGCCAAGGGGAACATGAGCGCGCCTGTGTGCTCCGACTGCCATACCGCCCATCAAGTGGTCAACCCCTCCGTCACCAATTTCAAACAAGTCGCCGACCAGCGGTGCGGCAGATGTCATCCCAATCACTACCAGTATTACAAGGGGACGTACCACGGCCAGGCCATGGCGCTGGGCCGTCCCAACGTCGCCCCGGAAGTAGCCGCTTGCTACGACTGCCACGGCTATCACGACATCCTGCCGCCCAACGACTCCCGCTCGCGCCTTTCTAAAACTCGCGTCCTGGCCACCTGTCGGCAGTGTCATCCCGGCGCAAACATCGGCTTTACGCAATACGACCCGCACGCCAACCCCGAAGATGCCAAGCAGTACCCGCTCCTCCATGAGTTGTTTCTGGCCCTCACCGCCCTGCTCATCGTCACGTTCGCTTTCTTCGGCCTACACACTCTGGAGTGGCTGGTGCGTGCGGGTTACCTCTATAGGCATGACTCGAAGACATTCCGCGAAGCGAAAATCCGAACGCAGGAGGGTGACGAATGGTTCACCCGCTTCCAACCCTTTGAACGCTTCTTGCATCTGCTCGTGGTAACGAGTTTTCTGTTGCTCGTCATCACCGGCATGCCGCTGGAGTTCTCCTATACTCACTGGGCCAAAGTTATCTTCGACATCATCGGTGGGCCGGGAACCGCACGAACCCTGCATCGCTTTGGCGCAATGGTCACGTTCTTCTATTTTGGCCTGCATCTGCTGTCGCTCATCGTTAAAGCATGGCGCGGCCGTAAGTCCTTGAGGGATCCAGCTACCGGCAGACTCGAGTGGAAGCGGCTGTGGCGCGTGACGTTCGGTCCCGATTCCATGGTGCCGACCCTTCAGGACTGGCGCGATTTTGTAGCGCATAACAAATGGTTCTTCGGCAAAGGTCCGAAGCCCCAGTTCGATCGCTGGACGTATTGGGAAAAGTTCGATTATCTCGCAGTGTTCTGGGGTGTCGCATTCATCGGCATTTCGGGCTTAATCATGTGGTTTCCGACGCTCTTCACGCGGTTTCTGCCCGGCTGGATCATTAACATCGCGCTGCTCGTGCATTCAGACGAGGCGCTGCTGGCCGCAGGCTTCATCTTCGCCATTCATTTTTTCAACACCCATTTCCGCATCGAGAAATTCCCCATGGATACGGTCATTTTTTCCGGCCGCCTCTCCAAGAATGGGATGCTGCACGAGCGCGAACGCTGGTACAACCGGCTGGTCTCAGAAGGCAAACTGGACGAGTATCGTGTTAAGGATGGCTGGGAAGGGTGGTCGAGCATCGCGCGCTCCTTTGGCTACTTCTTCTTCGGTCTCGGCATGGTCCTGCTGATATTGATTATTTACGCTATGGGAACGCGTTTAGTTCGTTAGGGAGGGGTCTTGGAGCCGAAACTCTGTGGACTACGGACTACGCCGAAGAGCGACGGATGGACCAGCCAAGCTGCGCGAACGCAGAGAGGCAGTGACTTGCGACGATATTCCATCAATCCCTGAGAAGTCAGCGGGAGAATTTGTCAAATGCCTGTCTTCGTGAGTATTTCTACTCACGCCAAAATGAGTATTTCTGTATATTGATCAGTACGTCAGTGGGCGAGAGAATTAAGAGGCGAGGAAGACCAAACCTGTGGCCTTATGCTCTTGTCTCAGCCATTATTCTTCTCTTTCTGACCTCAACAGTGACCTACTCGCCAAATTATCCAAGACAGCCGATAACAATCAAGATGGAGGGGTAGAAGATGTCTAGGGTGGGAACTTTGTCAGAGGTCGGCAAGAATCGGAAGCGCCTTTCGGAGGTAGGGACGGAACTCGCCCGGGCGAAGAGAGAGCTGACAGGCGTCAAGATCGAGCTGGACCTGCTAAAAAAGGGAGCCGCGTTTTTTGCGAAGGAGTCGCGACGTGATACGCGGTCATGAGAGAGATGTGGCTCACGTACTTCTATCCCACGGATGTGCCGTGCGTTGAACGCGTCGGCGAGCGGCTCTTGCAAGTGGCTTACGAATCCGCCTTCGCGACATACCAGGAGGAAGCACGGCTCGACATGGAAATCAGGGCAGCTCACAAGAGGACCCGAGAAACCTTGACGCCCCGAGAGGCTGCAGGCCGTGCGGGTGGCCTCATGAACAGGGGCTTCGACGATTGATAATGATAAAAAGGCACCTCCACGGCATGGGCAGCTCACTGCTGTGCTGTGATTAAGGCCACCAAACCTAATCAGGAGGTGCCAATGCCATTGTGCTGTGGAATTCACCTTCATGCAACGAGTAGCTACGTGGCGATTGTCGATGAACAGAGGAAGAGGATCTCCGGGCGAAATCTCCCGAACGATCCAAGCTCATTCTGTCATTCCTTGCTCCATACAGGCACGACCTCACAGGCATCGTCGTCGAATGGACCTTCAATTGGTACTGGCTTGTCGATGCCCGTGCTTATGGATGACGGCCGCGCCGCCCATCTCGCCAAGCCCTGCGCGATCAAGCAGTATGCGGGTCTCAAATATGTCCACGACAAGCACGACGCCTTCTGGCTCGCCGATCTCCTCTCCCTTGGCATGGGTACAGCTACCCGAAGGAGCAGCGTCCCGTGAGAGACCTCCTGCGCAAGGGCGGACTTCTGGTAAAGTTACCGACTTCGCTTGTCAATAGCCCACGCGGTCTTCTCGGCGGCTCATACATAGCGAAAACAGCCTGCCAAGCAAGCTTCCTTTCAGGAACGGAGTCTGAGGGCGAGCATGTGCCGCTGAGTGCCGAGCAGTACTGCCGGGATCTCGAAACGTCGCCTCAACCCGGTATTGGCAAGATCCTCGTAACGGGTGCCACCGGTTATGTCGGCGGAAGGCTCGTGCCGGAACTGCTCGCCCGGGGATATGACGTGAGGGTTATGGTGAGGGCTTTCTCGCTGGAATGTGAAGAACGGTGGCCGGGGGCTGAAGTCGTCACCGGCGATGCCCTTGACCTGGACAGCCTGATCGCAGCGTTGAAGGGAGTTCACACCGCCTACTATCTTATCCACTCTCTCCTGCACGGCCCCAGGCGATTTGAGCGCCTTGAGATCACGGCGGCGTCAAATTTCAGGAAAGCGGCGGATCGCAATAAGGTAAGCCGCGTCGTGTATCTCGGCGGTTTGGGCGACCGCACGTCCAGGCTTTCGGATCATCTCAGAACGAGGCAGGCCATCGCTAACGAATTGGGGCAGGGTTCGGCGGCTCTCACGATTCTCAGGGCCGCGATCATCCTGGGGTCGGGAAGTGCTTCCTTCGAGATGATCGAGCACCTCGTCAGGAGCCTGCCGGTGCTCTTCCTTCCTCCATGGGCAGAGACCAAATGCCAGCCCATCGCCATCCGCAATGTTGTCATGTACCTCGTGGGGGTCCTGGAAACGCCGGAAACAGCGGGCTCTTCCTATGACATTGGCGGCCCTGATGTCCTGAGCTACCATGAGATGTTGAAGATATTCTCCGAGATCCTCGGTTTGAAGCGGCTTTTTATCCCCCTATTCTTCTCCGACATCCGCACCTATTCCTATATTACGAGCCTTGTCACCCCCGTCCCCCACCCGATCGTGTTCAGCCTTCTCGAAAGCACCGCGAACATGGTTGTCTGTGAGAACAATGACATAACAAACGTCGTACGGCTCAATCTCCTTTCCTACCGGGAGGCGGTGATCCGTGCCTTATCGCGCGAGGATCAGGACCGTATCTATACGAGATGGTCGGACGCCTACCCCCCCGCTCACGAGCTGGCACTGAAGCTCACGGAAATGGAGCGGGACGCTCTCTACACGAAGGCAACGTCGGTTTCCACGCGCAAAAGCGCGGCCGCCCTGTTCAGCTCGATCTGCCGGGTGGGCGGAAAAAAAGGGTGGTTCAACCTGAACTGGCTCTGGAAGATACGAGGCATGCTCGACAGGGTGCTTACGGGCGTCGGTACTGCGAGGGGACGGCGCAGTTCTTCCTTTCTCCGCATCGGCGATGTCGTTGACTTCTGGCGGGTAGAGGATATCAGCCCTGATCAACGCGTGCTCCTGCGGGCAGAAATGAAGCTTCCCGGCCGGGCATGGATGGAGTTTTCCATCAATGCCAATTTGGACGGAACGAGGCAACTTACCCTGAAGACCTATTACCAACCCTTCGGGTTCTGGGGCAAAGCCTATTGGTATGCCTGTCTCCCGCTCCACTTCTTCATATTCAGCGACCTCATCAGGCAGATCGAACGGCGCAGTTCGACTGAAGGTATGTCACCGTGAATCGTTCATATTCAAGGGAACTCGCTTTCCTGTGTGCTGACGGGCAACCGTGGGGTGGCGGGGCAGCTTTCTGGCTATCCTCCACAAATGTCCGCTTTAGCCTTTCCCTTTCTTGTGATTTTATGACGAGAATTACCGCTTTTGTCGCGTGGCCTGCCTCATCCCCCTTTTAGCACCCACCTGATCCCTTGTGGGGGCGGACATTTCTCCTTTGCGTTGACGCCATGTAATATATCTGTTGTTACGGGCCCGATAGTGATGTTATAAGAGAAGGAACATAGCGAATAAGGGGTACGGTGATGCGATCTGTCCTCATTATGGTGCTCAAGCATCCTCGTATATCAAATATTTCACCGGACAACAAAAAGGGCGGGGCCAAGAAAGAGACTCACGAGGCAGGATCTTCGGTCAGGTCGGCCTCCGGGCTCGGAGATCGTGAGCCGCGCATGCACCGGTTTCTTGGTTTCGCCGCCATCCTTGCGCTGGTCTTGATCAGTGCGGCGTGTGCCTCGAAGAGGCCCGGGACGGTCAGCGTAGTGCTGAACGCCAGCGCCGTTCCCCAGGGCCAGCCTAGCTCGGTGTGGCGCACCGGCCTCTCCGCCCCGAGTGTGGACTTCGTCGAGCGAATGGGCGACAGGCTCCTCGTCGGAACGATGTACGCGGCGTACGCGGGTGAATACAACCTGAGGTTTCTTGTGATGCCGCGCTACGGGCCGGTGGTCCTGCTCGACGCGGCGTCCGGCCGCGTCCTCTGGCAGAGAGAGCGGCAAGACCTGCCCGGGGGGTACGTTCTCGCTTCCGTGTCGCCGGTCATTGTCCTGCGAGGCCAGAAAAAGGACGGCAGCGCGCTTTACGAGGCGATAGACCCCGCGACCGGCAAGCAAATCTGGGAGCAGAGCGTACAGGGGATTCACTCCTACTTAGTGGCGACGTCGCCGGACATGCTCGTGATCGCCGAAGGGTCGACGAGCGGAGAGGTGGAGCTGCGGGCGGTCGCGCTCACCGACGGCAGGATCGCATGGAAGCGCAAGCTGGCGGCCCCGGTCCAACAGAATCAGCCGGAGGATGCTGCCAAGCCCCAGAACTCGGCCGTCAAGCTGCTGCAGGCCGACGGCGACCTGATCGTCCTGGGCGGCGGCGTGTCGTCGCTTTCGCTCTCAAGCGGGGAGGCGCGTTGGACCGTCCCGCTGCCCAGTCCCTTTAACGCAAGTACGAAGGTGGTAGCCCAAGGCGAAGACCTGTTCATCAGCACCGGCGGAAGCACGGCGCGCCTGAGCCTTCGCGACGGGAAGTATGCGTGGCAGCGGCCCGGCGAGATCGAAGTGGAGTTACTCGAGCCCAGGAAGGAAGCCGTCCTCAGGGTGACCAGCGGGCAGGCCGGCAAGGGCGCCGCCTCCACCCTGGAGGCTCTCGACGCCGCATCCGGCAGGACCCTCTGGAGGCACACCATGCGCGGCCCGATCCAGAGCACGCTTTTGGTCTCGGGCGGGACGGCATTCTACACCACCGCGTCCCACATCGTCGGCGTCTCTATGCGGACGGGGGCGCAGATCTTCGAGCAGCCGTTCGACGTGGCAGGCACGGAGCATGAGCACCTCCCGGATCTGCTTTTCCTTCGGGGGCAGAACGTCGTGGCGGCGCGCGAGACAGGAGTCGCCGCTTTCTCGGCAAAAAACGGCGCGAAAGCGTGGGACGTCAAGGTAGATGGGGCAATAGCTTACTACTACCCCTTGGAGCAAGGACCGTCCGTCTCGACTCCTCCGTCCACGGGCGGCCCTCCCGCGGCCCCGGCGTTAAACGCGGCGCCAGTTGCCATGCCGGCTGTCAACACGGCGAAACCGCAATACGTTCAGGCCGCCCAGGACTACGCGCGCTCCGTGGAATCGGGACCCCATACCCCAGGTGAGGGTATTGCAGCCGCCGATCGCGCGATCGCCGCGACCAGGTCGTGGCAGAAGGCGCAACAGACGCAGGCTACTATAGCTCTTGTCGGTGCCGCCACGGTCGCGGCCACGCAGATCTTTACGCGGCTTTACGTCGCTCAAAAGGTTGCCGAGAGGCAGGAGGCCTTTGCGCGGACCGGTAGTTTAAAGCTTGGCCAAGCGCTGCAGTTCCACTTCGGGTCCGTCGCAGGCGACTGGTATTTCAGACCCTTCAATATCGAAGGGGGTTTGGGACTCACAGTGGTCAACCTCTACTCCGGCCGTCTTGTCGATCTTTGGCTTACGCCCAAGCCGAGGGAAACCGCAAAAACCGTACTCCCCTCGCCCTCGAACCTGATGCCGCCCCTCTTCGCCGTCAATCCCGACCAACAACTGGTCTATGCCGTCGGTACCGGCCTCGACGTGACGAAATTCGCAACCTACCGACGGGATTGCCTTGCTCAAGGGCCCTCCGGGGGCGGCCTCTACGAGTGCGAAATACCGTATCCCGCCATTATGGCCTTTGATCTCCGCACGCTGGGCCTTTTTCAAGAAACCAAAGAGACCCACGCGCTGAGTCCTTCCCAGGAAGTCAAAGAGATCAAGGGCTCTCCGGCCGCACCACCTGTGACGCTGGTTATTCTGAAGACAGCCAACGTGAGGGAGCAGGCAAGCGCCAAGAGCAGGATCATCACGACTCTGAAGAAGGAAGATAAGGTCAATAAAATAGGCCAAGCCGGGGATTGGTGCAATGTCAAATTGCCCTCCGGAATAACTGGCTGGATCTCCAAGAGTCTTGTCAAAGAGATTGCTTACCCCACTCCGGCAACAACGGGCGCCGGAGATGCCAGGTGAAAGTTCTGC
>Ga0187782_10003285_pt1 | contig 12045 bp, 7 predicted proteins | sample 0715_SJ02_MP15_2_FD_132454 | JGI IMG/M metagenome (GOLD analysis project Ga0187782, IMG submission 132454) | Tropical peat soil microbial communities from peatlands in Department of Meta, Colombia - 0715_SJ02_MP15_20_MG | ecosystem: Environmental > Terrestrial > Soil > Wetlands > Peat | place...
ATCTACAAGCTGAGCCTCGACGGCAAAGTGCTCGGAGTACTGGGGGAGTCGGGCAAGCAGCTCAAGCAGTTTGGGTGGATCCACGAGATCGCGTGCCCGTCGGAAAACGAACTGTACGTGGCGGAGCTGCTGAACTGGCGCGTGCAGAAACTGGTGCTTGAGCCCAGCCGGTGAGCGTGAGGCGGAAGACGCTTGCCACGGTCACTACCTCTCCGGAGAGTCCGGCCACTTATACCAGTTAGGCACACGCTGAGCAGGAGCACGATGCACGCGCGCCCGCTGCTGCTACGCTGAGAGGCAATAGCCTCGAAACTGCAACGGCTTGAGGAATTTGCGATGAACAGCGTGGGGAAAACAAGCGGTCCGATTCATTTGCGGTCTGCCGTGCTGGCTGCGCTGATTGGCGCGGCGTGGGCATGCGGAATCTCGGTGGCGAGAGCGCAGCAGACGCCGTCGGCTACGACGCAGGCTCAGACGACTGCGCCGGCACAGGCAGCACCGGCGGGACAAGGCGGAAGCCAATCGAGTCCGCTGTACCGCGTGGAGATCGTCGCGCGAACGACGAAGGCGATCAATTACAGCCACGCCAAAGGCTCGACGGCGGTCGATTTCAAAGGCACTGTGCTAATGCCGTTCGCCAAGGGCGAGGCGCGCGTGGAGGCCAAGAAGGGCGTCGTGAGCATTTCGGCGAAATGCGAGAAGTTGCTGCCTGCGACGCAGTACGGGCCGCAATTCCTGACGTATGTCCTGTGGGCGGTGACGCCAGAGGGGCGCGCCGAGAATCTGGGCGAGCTGGAGCTCGAGGGACAGAAGGCCAAGGTTGACGGAGCGACGGCGTTCCAAGCGTTCGCGATGATCGTAACCGCCGAACCCTATTTTGCCGTGGCCCAGCCGAGCGACGTGGTCGTGCTGGAAAATGTGGTGCGGCCGGACACTGAGGGAAGCGTCGAGGAAGTGGACGCGAAATTCGATCTGTTGCAGCGAGGCGACTACGGGGCGATCACGACGGGCGCCGACGCTCCGCGGCTCGATCCGCGCATACCGCTGAGTCTTTACGAAGCGCGCAATGCGGTGAAGATCGCTCAGACGGCAGGGGCGGAAAAGTACGCGCTGCCGAGTTACCAGAAGGCGCAGCAGCTCTTGCAGCAGGCGGAAGACGCGCAGAAACACGGCGTGACGCGCAAGAACGTGGAGATGTCGGCGCGCGAAGCCGTGCAGACCGCCGAAGACGCACACTCGATCACGATGAAGCAGATCGAGCAGGAGCGCGCGGAAGCCGAACGCAAGGCGGCCGAGGCGCGTGAAGCTGTGGCCAAGCAACAAGCCGAAGAAGCCGAGAAGGCCAAGCTCGAAGCACAACTCGCCGAGGAAAAGGCCGCACGCGAGAGAGCCGAAGCGGAAGCTGCAAAGGCAGCGGCGCTCGCGCAGCAGCAGGAAGCTCAGAAGGCAGCCGACCTTGCGGCGCAACAGAAAGCACAGGCCGAAGCGGCGGCCGCCCAAGCGGCGCAGTTGGCTGCACAGCAGAAGGCCGCAGCCGACGCCGCGGCTGAAAGCGCGAAGCGGGCTGTCGCGCAAGCGGAAGCCGAGAAGGCGGAGTTGCGCAAACAACTGCTGGCGCAATTAAGCAGCATCCTTCAGACGCACGATACGGTGCGCGGGCTGATCGTGAACATGTCGGACGTGCTGTTCGATACCGGCAGCTACACGCTCAAGCCGGGGGCGCGGGAGAAGTTGGCAAAGATTTCCGGAATCCTGCTCGCGTATCCGAGTCTCAAGATTCAGATCGAGGGCCACACGGACAGCGTCGGCAGCGACGACTTTAATCAACGGCTCTCGGAGCAGCGCGCGCAGATGGTGCGCGACTATTTGATCGACCAGCTCGTGCCGGCCGGTTCGGTTACCGCGCGGGGATTCGGGAAGACGAAGCCAGTCGCGACGAATGACACGCCGGAGGGCCGGCAGCAGAATCGCCGCGTGGAGCTGGTCGTGAGCGGCGACGCCATCGGCGACAGCGTGGACGATCCCTCCGGACAACCGCAGGCACGATCGCAATAGGTCACCGGGCGGCGTCTGAATCAGCTGCATACATCTTCCCGGCCCGCTCGATTACATCCTTAGGAATTGCGAGCTGTAAGATCCTCCTGAAAACCGTCTGCTGGTAATCTTCCAATGGACATGCGGTCGCGGATGTATAGAATAGGGCGCGCCTCAGGGCAGATACGGTCTTTGTCCGTCGTTCCGCAGGCGCCTGACGCGAGTAACAGAATCCGAAGGAGAATTTGGTGATTGTAGGTGTTCCCAGGGAGAGCTTTCCGGGCGAACGGCGCGTGGCGCTGGTCCCTGCGGTGATTCCCAACCTGGCGAAGGCCGGCCTGGAAGTAGTCATCGAAAAGGGAGCGGGAACCGAAGCGGGCTATCCGGACGCAGGGTACGCGGAGAAGGGCGCGAAGATTCTGCCGGATCGCGCCGCAGTCTTTGGAACAGCGGACATTATCACGCAGGTCCTTTGCTACGGGTCGAATGACCGCACCGGCAAGGCTGACTTGCCGCTGATGCGACGCGATCAGGCGCTGATTGGATTCCTGCGGCCGCTCGGATCGAGGGAAGTCGCACAGGAGATCGCGGGCAAGGGTGTCACTTCGTTTGCGGTCGAGATGATGCCGCGAACCACGCGCGCGCAGAGCATGGATGCCCTTTCGTCCATGGCCACCGCGTGCGGGTACAAAGCGGTACTGATCGCTGCCGACACGCTCCCGAAATTCTTCCCCATGCTCACAACCGCGGCGGGCACGATCACGCCGTCCCGCGTGCTGATCATCGGCGTCGGCGTGGCTGGTTTGCAGGCGATCGCGACGGCGCGGAGGCTTGGCGCCGTCGTTTCTGCGTACGACGTGCGGCCCGTGGTGAAAGAACAGGTGCAGAGCCTTGGCGCGCGATTCGTTGAGTTGGGGATCGAGGCGAAGGAAGCCCAGGATGCACGCGGATATGCCACGGCGCAGGGCGAAGATTTCTATGCGCGGCAGCGCGAGGCGATGGGCAAGGTTGTCGGCGAAAACGATGTCGTGATTACGACGGCAGTGGTGCCGGGCAAGAAGGCGCCGGTGCTGGTGACTGCGGATATGGTGCGGCGGATGGCGCCGGGGTCGGTAATCGTCGATCTGGCGGCGGAGCGCGGCGGGAACTGCGAGCTCACGAAGTCCGGCGAGACCGTCATCGAGAGCGGCGTGACGATCATTGGCCGCATCAATCTCGCCAGCACAGTCCCGTACCACGCCAGCTCGCTTTACGCCCGGAATATCACGTCGTTTCTGCAGCACTTGGTCAAGGGCGGCAGCCTCAATCTGAAGATGGACGATGAGATCACTCGCGAAACCCTGCTGACGCGTGGCGGGGAAATCGTGAATGCGCGGGTGCGGGAGTTTTTTCAACTGCCTGCGCTGGCCGAGCAAAGCAGCGCTTAGGGGAAGCGATATGTCGGGCGATACTTTACTGAATAGCCTGTTCGTCTTCATGCTGGCCGGATTCCTGGGATTCCAGGTCATCAAGCGGGTGTCACCGCTGCTGCACACACCTCTGATGTCGCTGACCAACGCGTTGGACGCGATCGCCGTGGTCGGCGCGATTGCGCTTGCCGGCGCGCATGAGACCAAGTTCGCGACGATTCTGGGCACCATCGCTGTTGTGGCCGCTTTCAGCAACGTCGTAAGCGGATTCCTCATTACTGACCGCATGCTCAGGATGTTCAAATCCAGCCGTCCGCAAAAATAGCCACCCATGACACTGCCCACATTCCACTGGATCGAAATCGTCTATCTGGGGGCGACGGCGCTTTTCATACTGTCGCTGATGTGGATGAGCGCGCCGACCACGGCGCGCCACGGCGTGTGGGCCGGCGAATTGGGCATGGCGGCGGCGATCATCGGGACACTGTTCGAGCGCAGCATCGTCGACTACCGCTGGATCGCCATTGCGCTGGTGCTCGGCGCGATGATCGGCGTACCGCTCGGAATGGTGAAGATGACGGCGGTGCCCCAACGGACCGCGATCAGCCACGCATTCGGCGCATGCTGCGTCACTCTGGTGGGAACCGCGGAATTCTTCCTGCGCGCGCCCAATGTGCCCAAGTTTATGATGTCCGTGCTCTCGGCGGAAGTAATCCTCGGGGGACTCACGCTTACCGGGAGCTTGATCGCAGCCGGAAAACTGCAGGAAGTCAGCTTCATTCCTCAGCGTCCTGTGACGTACAAAGGGCAGAATGTTGTGAACTTGGGGATGCTGGCGGTGGCAGTGATCATCGCTGTGATACTCGTGGTGAATCCCGCGCATCACGTCCTGTTTCTCGCCATGGTGGGAATCGCGCTCGTATTCGGCGTGATGCTCATTATTCCCATCGGCGGGGCGGACATGCCGACGGTGATCTCCCTGCTCAACTCCTACGCCGGACTATCCGCCGCGGCGATGGGGTTTGTGCTCAATAGCAAGCTGCTGATTGTCGCCGGTGCGCTGGACGGCTCGTCGGGCTTCATCCTTTCCGTGATCATGTGTAAAGCCATGAACCGGTCTTTCACCAACGTGCTTTTTGGCGCGTTTGGCCAGGTTCAGACGTCGGCCGCGGCGGGCGCCGAGGCCCGGACCGTGCGCAGTGCGACGGCGGAGGAGGCGGCGGCCATCCTGTCCGCAGCGAGCAAGGTTGTGATTGTGCCGGGTTACGGCATGGCGGTGGCGCAGGCGCAGCATAAGGTGCGGGAACTCTACGATGCGCTGACCAAGCGCGGCGTGGAGGTAACGTTTGGCATCCATCCGGTGGCGGGCCGCATGCCGGGACACATGAATGTGCTCCTGGCGGAGGCGGACATTCCGTACGATCGCCTGAAAGAGATGGAGGACGTGAACTCCGAGCTTCCTCAGACCGATGTGGCGCTCGTGATCGGCGCGAACGACGTGACCAACCCCGCGGCGCGAACCGACCACAGCAGCCCGATCTATGGCATGCCAATCCTGGACGTGGACAAGGCCCGGACGGTCATGGTCATCAAGCGGAGCATGAACCCGGGCTTCGCTGGCATCGATAACCCGCTGTACTACCTCGATCACACGCTGATGCTCTTTGGGGACGCAAAGGGTTTCGTCGGCGACATTGTCCGTGAACTGGCCGGTAGTTCTTCCCATTCGTAACTTCCCGCCTATGTGGTTCTAGTACCTCTTATCAGATTACAAAGAGCTTGCTCGGAGCGAGAAGCAGCTCTGAAGCGTTGGCATAAGTGTTACTGTGCCAATCTGGGCAACGGGATTGATATTTATGGCACTTAGAGGCCATTTCTCCATTGTTCTCCTTATGTGGCGCTAATAATCTAGCCCCAGATCGTTGGATTCCAGTCAACAGGTAACTTGGGCATAGTCGGCATCTGCTTGTAATCGCGAGCAACGCGCGAATGGGCAGCGAAAGGGAGAATGAATGTCTCCAACGGGGTTGGCGTCGGCCCGGAAAATTCAGCGCAGCGCGAATGTGGTCTCGCGCGTAGTGGCCGACGAGGCGATTGTCGTGCCGATTCGTCGCGGAGCGGCCGACATGGACTCGATCTACACGTTCAACGATTCCGGCTCGCTGCTCTGGGCGTTGATTGAGCAGGGCCGAACCGCCGGGGATCTGGCCGCGCAACTCCAGGCCGAGTATGGGATCACGGCGGAGCAGGCTGCGGCAGACACGGAGAAGTTCGTCTCAGAACTTAGCGAGGCGGGCCTGATCGAGCTGAGCTAGGCGGAGTCGGGAGGCAGTACGACGGCTGGGGCAGCCGAGGCTTGGGATGAACGACGGAACGTACACGGCGTTCAGCCGTGCAATTCATCAGCGCCATTTCGGGCGGCGCGTGCCGGTCGAGGTGTCGATCGAGGTCACGCGGAGGTGTCCGCTCGAGTGCCTCCACTGCTACAACAACCTCCCGATGGGCGATGCAGCCGCCCGAGCGCAGGAGTTGACGCTCGAAGAGCACTGCCGCCTCCTGGACGATCTGGTAGCAGCAGGAACCCTCTGGATCCTCTACACGGGCGGTGAAATCTTCGGCCGCAAGGACTTCCTGGACATCTACACGGAAGCCAAGAAACGCGGCTTCCTGATCACGCTTTTCACCAACGGGACGCTGATTACGCCTCGGATCGCGGACTATCTGGCGGAATGGCGCCCGTTCGCGATCGAGATCACGCTGTATGGCGCAACGCGGGAAACCTACGAGGCGCTGACACGGGTGCCTGGTTCCTACGACCGGTGCATGCGGGGAATCCGACTGCTTTTGGAGCACGGCCTTCCTCTCAAGCTAAAGACGGTCCCCACCAGGATCAACCGGCACGAGGTGTACGAAATGCGACGGATGGCGGAAGAAGATTTTCACGTCGAGTTCAAATTCGATCCGCTCGTGAATCCCCGAATCGACTGCTCGCAAAGTCCGCTGGCTGTCCGGCTGTCGCCGGAAGAGGCGGTAGCGCTCGATTTTCAGGACCCGCAGCGCGGAGAAGAATACCGGAAGCTGCTGGAACGCGAGGTTGGCAAGCCGAGGGTAACGACTCCCGACGACAACCATCGCTATTTCTGCGGCGGCGGCATGAATGGCTGCGCAATCGATCCTGTCGGGAACATGAGCGTCTGCGTGATTTCTCACCAGCAGGACTACAACATCCGCGCGAAAGGTTTTCGCGATGGGTGGGAGGGCCGTCTGTTGGAGATTCGCAATCAGGCGCGCACGCGTCCGACGATTTGCGACCGCTGCCAGATCCGATCCGTGTGCGGCATGTGCCCGGCGAACGGAGAACTCGAAAGCGGCGATCCGGAGTCGCCCGTGGATTTTCTGTGCCAGGTGGCGCACCTGCGCGCGTACGCGCTTGGCTACGACGTGCCGGAGCACGGCGACTGCCGCTGCTGCAATGGCGGCGAGCTAGAGGAAGGCCTTCGGGCGTCTGCGGGACAAGTCAGGGACCAGAGGCGGGACGGCAATGCATGGACGGGTGTGCTGAGCCCAGTTCCTGCGCTGAATGTGTTGCAGCCGACGGCAGGTTGTGGCAGCGGCGGATGCGGTTCGTGCGCGGCCACGCGGGCGTGAGGCCGGGCCCATAGCGATGAGCGAAACGAATCATCCGGAAAACGGTTCCAGCGGCAAAGGCGAGCGGAAGCCCTACGAAGCGCCGCAGATCGTGCGCGTCAGCCTGCGTCCGGATGAGGCCGTGCTCGGGCATTGCAAGATTCCGGGTGCATCGGGCCCAACGACGGGATCCTGCAGTTCACTCTTCTGCAGAACGCTTGGTTCCTGAAGGCAAGCGAGAGAACGAAATGCGATTTGTGCAACTCAACCGCAGGCTACATGGCGTCCGCGGAGCGATGAAATCGGCCGAGGGGCGGCGACTGGCGTTTCGCGTCGCTGGGACGTCCTTCAACTTGTCGGGCGGGCGCGACGTGCGCATGGTTCTCGATCCAGCTCTGCTTGCGTTTGCGGTTGAGCCGAATTCGGAGGGGGTCGAGATCGGCGTCAATTGGACTGACAATGTCGCGGTTCCCGCGCGTGCGCCTATCTTTCATTCGGGCGGGCTGTGGTCGCTTTATCAGGAATCCGGCGGCTTCCGATTCTACTTCTCGACGCCTCGCCTCGGCAGCGCACCTTACAAGGCGGCCTGGTTCGATTCCGAGTTTTCGCAAGGCGAAGTAGTTCTAGTTCGACGATATTTCGACGAAGAGCGCCCGATCTATCCACTGGAGTACCCGCTCGATGAACTCGTGATGATTCATCGGCTCGCCCGCGGTGAAGGGGTCGAGGTGCATGCGGTGGGTCTCGTGGATGAATCGGGGCGCGGGCACGTCTTCCTCGGGCATTCCGGAGCGGGGAAGAGCACGACGGCGCGCCTGTGGCAGGCCCAGTCGAAGGCCCACATCCTCAGCGACGACCGGATCGTCCTGCGCGTCCAAGGTGGGCGAATCTGGATGCACGGAACTCCCTGGCACGGCGACGCGGGGATTGCGTCGCCGGATTGCGCGCCGCTTTCGCGACTTTACCTGCTGGAACATGCGCGCAAGGCGGAACTCTTTCCCGTTTCGCGCGGGCGAGCAACGGCGGAACTGCTTTCCCGAAGCTTTGTGCCACACCACTCGCCTGAGGGATTGCAGTTCACCTTGCGGTTCCTCGAACGCGTGGCGGAGGAGGTTCCGTGCTCTGTCTTCCGATTCACGCCCGATAAGAGTGCCGTGGAGGCCATCTATCGTGCCTCCGCGTGACGCACAACCGATCCGCGATTCGCGGAAGTTCGCGCTCCTCTGCGAGACGCTTCTCGGTCGCGGAGTGCCCGTGCGCTTTCCGGCGTCCGGGCAGAGCATGAAACCGAACGTTCTGGATGGTGATCTGGTCGAGGTCGCGCCGGTGCTGTTTGAGAAGTTGCGGCAAGGGGATATCGCTCTAACCCGCACCGAAGATGGCTTCCTGCTGCACCGCGTCGTTGAGCGCGACTCGGATTCGGAGGCGGTCGTTACGCGCGGCGATGCAGGCCTGGAGGATGACCGGCCTGCGGCAGCCGTGCTGGGCAAAGTTGTCGCCGTCGAGCGCGAGGGACAGCGGATTTCGTTCGCAGGGAGCGGAACGGGCATCGTGCATGCGTTTCGAACGCAAACACATCGGATGCTGCAGGCCATGGCAGTCCGCGGGTTGCAGTTTCGTGCCGCAATCGGGCCGCTCATTTTTGTGATCTTCGCGCTGCTTTTGCATGCGCCCTCGGCCGCCGCGCAGGCGTACACGATCAGCGATACTCCGATTCAAGCCACGATCGGGCCGGGTCAGCCCCTCACGTACACGCAAGTACTGAGCAACGCCAGCGGACGCACGATAACGGCGAATAGCACAGTCACGCAAACTGTGCCGGCAAACACGACATTCGAATCCATAACGTACACGGGGCATGGAACGTGGACCTGCAACAACAACGCGGGGACCGTCACCTGCACGGACACGGCGAACTACACCACTGGTAACACCACAACATTCACATTGGTCGTTGCGGTGAGCGCGACGGTCGCAAATGGGACGGTCATCACGGACACGGTAAACGCCAAGGGAGCAAACACGGGAACGGCTACGGCGACCGCTACCGTGACCGTAGCGACAGCCGACCTTTCGATGACGCAAGTCGCATCCGCAACAGCCGTGGCCCCGGGCGGAACGATCACGTACACCGAAACGGTGACCAACAACGGCCCGAGCGCGGCGGCAGGCGCTACGCTCTACCAGCAGACTCCGACGAATACGACGTTTACCTCGATGACTCCGCCGGCGGGATGGACGTGCGGCACGGTTCCGGCAGCAGGCGGCACCGGGCAGGTGATCTGCACGGCCAGCGCGAACATGAACGCCAACACGACGACCGGGAATTTCACGTTCATCGTGACCGTTGCCGCCGCGACAGCGGCCGGAACAGTGATCGTGAATTCGGCCGACGTGACGTCGGAGACGACCGATCCCATATCGTCGAACAACGCGACAACGACTTACGTGTTGGTGGAGGTCACAGGCGACGCCGATCTGGCTGTTTCGATGACGGCTTCACCGACTCCGGTGTTTGTTTCTTCTCCGCTGACCTACACGATTCAAGTCACGAATCTTGGCCTGGCCTCAGCCGCCAACGTGATGGTTGTGGACACATTGCCGGCGACACTGGCGGGCGCCTCGGCGTCCACAACGCAAGGAAGCTGCGGTGCGCCCTCGGGCGGAACGATCACCTGCAGTCTCGGAACGGTCGCGTATCCGCTAGCTTCGCCCATCACGATCACGGTGACTGGAACCGCGCCGGGCACGGCCACCACGCTGACCAACACGGCGAAAGTCAGTTCGACCACGACGGACCCTGTTTCATCCAACAACAGCGTCACGGTACTGACCGTTGTGCAGCCGCTCGTCTGCGCTACGCCCGGTAAGGACGGCGCCGGTGGAGCTCTCACAGGAATCGTCAATGCGTACTATCCGCCAGCGGCCACGGTGGGAACTGTCAACGCCGGATCGACGTCGATTGCGCTCGGCGCCGCGGCCGCTTCCGGCGCTCAGACAGCCATCGGCGTGGGGGACCTGTTGCTTGTTATCCAGATGCAAGACGCGACGATCAATGCAGCGAATACGAACGCGTACGGCAGCGGTGTCGCCGGCGATCCCGCAGGTTCGACAGGCCTCGGCAGCTCCGGCGAATTCGAATTTGTCACCGCAACGAGCGCCGTGCCAGTGACCGGCGGCACTCTCAACTTCACCGGCACTGGGTCGGGCGGCGGGTTGCTGAACACATATACGAGCGCTGCGGCGAGCGCCACCCAGGGAATTCAGACGTTTCAGGTCATCCGCGTGCCGCAGTACACGTCCGCGACTTTGAGTTCGACGCTCACGGCCATGGGATGGAACGGCGCGACCGGGGGCGTCTTGGCTTTGGACGTAGCCTCGCAACTCACCCTGGGCGGTACCGTCGTGACCGATGGTCTTGGTTTCCGCGGCGGTGGCGGAATCACTTTGACAGGCGCCGCGGGCGGAGCTAACACCGATACGATGACCGATTCCCCGGCCAATTTGCCTGTGCTCACCAGCGGGGACGCTCCAGCCGACAGCGGCGCAAACGCCTCCAAAGGTGAAGGTATCGCGGGGACGCCCCACTGGGTGGCTCCTCCACTGAGCACCATTACACCGGCAACTACAGCGACCAATACAGCGCAAACCTATCTCGAAGGGCTTCCCAACGGGAGCTTCGCGCGGGGAGCTCCGGGCAATGCGGGCGGCGGTGCCACAGACGCTGATCCGATCGGCACTCCTGCCAACTCGGGAGACGGCAACGATCAAAACTCGGGCGGTGGAGCGGGTGGGAACGGCGGCACCGGTGGGGGAGGCGGGTACGGTTGGAACAGCGCAGGAGTTGTGGGAGGTTTCGGTGGAGTCGTGTTTCCTGCCTCGACGAGTGCGCTCGTGATGGGCGGCGGCGGAGGGGCCGGTACAGCCAACAACGGAGCGTGGTGGAATCCGGCCACGGACACGGGCAATCACGATTGCGGTGCGAACTGCACGGGAATCTACGCCAGCGGAGCCGCTGGGGGCGGAATTGTGATCATTCACGCGGGCTCCGTAGTGGGAACCGGAACCATCTCAGCGGGTGGTCAGACTGCATTGGATTTGGAGAATGACGCTGCGGGCGGCGGAGGAGCAGGCGGTACGATCCTCGTGTTTGCGAACAGTGGAAACCTGGCCGGCCTGACTGCCGATGCGACCGGCGGCAGTGGCGGCGATCCGTGGCCCGAGCAAACTCCGGGCACCACGTTCCCGGGCAATCGACATGGGCCCGGCGGGGGTGGCGGCGGTGGAGTGTTGATGACGACAGCGGCGCCCGGCGGCGGGAACGTCAGTGGCGGAAGTCCCGGCATGACCACGCTTGCGAACGATGCGTACGGCGCTACAGCAGGACAGCCGGGGCTGATGTCCACAGGTCTGATGATCACGCAGACGCCGGGAACCCAGTCAGGCGCCTATTGTGCAGGTGCCGATCTCGCGGTGACGAACTCGGGCACGCCGAATCCGGTCGTTCCTGGCAACAACATCACCTACACGCAGGTCACGTCGAACAACGGCCCGTTCGACGCTCTAAACGCAGTCTTCAACGAGGCCGTGCCTGCAAACACGACGTTCCAGTCTTTGAGCATTTCGGGAGCCGCGGCTGCCGGATGGAGCTGCACGACTCCGGCCGTCGGCGCCACTGGAAGTATCACTTGCACGAATCCCGATGTGCCGGCGGGAGCGTCTGGCACGGCGACCTTTACGGTCGTAGTCAAGGTGAACGCTGGAACCGCGACCGGAACCGAGATCACTGATACCGCCTCCATCACATCGGGGACAAACGATCCGAATCTGGCGAACAACACCGCAACCGTTGTCACGATCGTCGGCGCGGCGAATACCGCGGACCTGAGCGTGACGAACGCGGCATCGCCCAATCCCGTGCTGGCAGGCAACAACATTACGTACACGGTCGTGGTTACGAACAACGGGCCCGGCA
>Ga0187782_10003286_pt1 | contig 12042 bp, 10 predicted proteins | sample 0715_SJ02_MP15_2_FD_132454 | JGI IMG/M metagenome (GOLD analysis project Ga0187782, IMG submission 132454) | Tropical peat soil microbial communities from peatlands in Department of Meta, Colombia - 0715_SJ02_MP15_20_MG | ecosystem: Environmental > Terrestrial > Soil > Wetlands > Peat | place...
AGCCACGGCCGTCCCAGCTCGTCCTTCATCATCGCCAGCCAGTCGAGCGCCTGTTTCGCCGTGCGAATCCCGCCCGCCGGCTTGAATCCAACCGCCATCCCCGTCCGCTCGGCGTACTCGCGAATGCACCGCACCATGACAAGCGACACAGGCAGCGTCGCGTTCACCGCCTCCTTGCCGGTCGACGTCTTGATGAAGTCCGCCCCCGCCATCATCGCCACCCAACTCGCCCGCGCCACGTTGCGCAGCGTCATCAAATCTCCCGTGCCAAGGATCGCCTTCATGTGCGCCGGCCCCGCAGCCTCTCTAAACGCCGCGACCTCGTCGTAGAGCGCCTGCCACTCGCCGTCGAACACGTGCGCCCGAGTAATCACAATGTCAATCTCCTTGGCGCCCGCTTCCACCGAGCGGTGAATCTCCGCCACGCGTTCTGCCAGCGGATTCAACCCCGCCGGAAATCCCGCGGAAACCGCCGCCACCGGAATTCCCGACCCTTCGAGCGCCCTCACCGCCGTCTCCACAAACGCGTGATACACGCACACCGCGCCCACCGTCAGGTGCAAATCCTCAATCCCCAATCCCTCGACAATATGCCGCTGCAACGGATTCCGCGCCTTCGCGCACAGCCGCTTCACACGCTCTGCCGAATCGTCCCCGCTCAGCGTCGTCAGGTCCATGCACGCAATCGCGCGCAGGAGCCACGCCGCCTGCGTGTCTTTCTTCACTGTGCGCCGCGCCACGTGTGTCGCCGCCCGCCGCTCCACTGCGCTCGTGTTTACGCGCACGCCCTCCACCCAATCCAAATTGAGCGGAATCCTCCGGTTAGCCTCCAGCGTGCGCCCGTTCAGCACCACCGGGATTGTCTGAACAGCTTGCGGCACACCATTCCGGGTTGTCGATTGCGCGTTGTTTGTCGACGGTAAAGGTTGGATGGCCATACCGATTACTCCACGATGAAACAAGAGTCGAAGCCGCACTCGAACCGCGCCTCTACTCTACGCTCACCGTCTCACTCAGCTCAATATCGCTCGACGAATTCCCAATCATCACGCTCACCGGCTCCGTCTCCACTTCGAAGCCCTGCGCCTTTGCATCCCACCACGCGAGCGCCTTCGCCGCGAGCGGAATCTCCACCGTCTTCGTCTCCCCAGGCGCGAGTCCCACTCGCTTGAACCCTTTCAGCTCCTCGCGCGGCCGCTCTACCTTCGATCCCAAATGCTTTACATACATCTCCACAACAGCGTCGCCGGCGCGCGCGCCCGTATTCGTTACATCCACGCTCACCGTCACCGTGCCATCCTTTGCCATCCGCGCTGCGCTCGTGCGCAAATTCGAATACTTGAAGATCGTGTAGCTCAGCCCATATCCAAATGGATACAGCGGTTCGCCCTTGAAGTACATATAGGTCTTTCCGTCGCGAATGTCGTAGTCCATCATCGGAGGCAACTGATCGAGCGATTTCGGCCACGTCTCCGTCAGCCGCCCCCCGGGGGTATATTTCCCAAACAGCACCTGCGCCAGCGCCGTCCCCTCGTCCTGCGAGGAGTGCGTCATATGCAGAATCGCCGGCACGTGTTCCTCGCTCCAATTGATCGCGAAGGGAAAACTCGAAACCAGAATCACCACCGTCTTCCGGTTCACGTCCCAAACCTGCTTCACCAGCTGTTCCTGTGCCAGGTCGATGCTCTCGCGGTCACGCCCCTCGCGCCCGTCGCTCGGAACGGTGCAGGGCAGAGTCCCGCCTCCATCGGGTGTCGGATACCAATCCTGCTTCATGTCCGGCCCGCACGTGGGATCGTTCCCAATCACCACCACCGCTACGTCCGCATCCTTGGCTACCAGCACCGCGGCGTTCCCCAACTCGCTCGCCGCATATGTCACCTTTACCTCCGGCCCCGCCTCCGCCTTGATGCCCGCAAGCGGCGTCACCGTATATGGCGGAGTTCCGCCATACCAATCCCAGCGCACCACGTCAGCCAGCGGCCCAATTACCGCAATCGACTTGATCGCCTTCTTATCGAGCGGCAGCAGTGCGTTTTCATTCTTTAGGAGCACCACCGACTCCAGCGCCAGCTTCAACGACACTGCACGGTCCCGCTCCGCCGTCCAAGGCTCCGGCCCGTCCTTAATCTTCGTGTAAGGGACCATCTCTGGCGGGTCGAGCAATCCCAGCCTGATCGCAATGCGAAACTTCCCTCGCAGCGCCGCATCGATCTCGCCCTCCGAAATCTCACCGGCCTTTACCGCCGCCTTCGTCTCGTCCGCGTAACGATCTAGGAATTGGTTGAGCCCCGCCTTCAGGCACGCCACCACCGCTTCCTGCTGATTCGCAAAGATATGACGCGGGTCCATTAGCTCTCGCACCGCTCCGCCGTCGCTCGAAATCACATCTATGCCCCACTCGCCGTGCACAATACTCCGCAAAATGGGATTGATTGCCATCGGCTTCCCGTTCCATGCGTTGTACGAGGCCATCACCGCCTTTGCGCCGCCATCCTGAAACGCCATGCGAAATGGAACCGAATAGTACTCCCAAAACAGCCGCTCGTCGAAATCCGACGACGACCGGTCCCGCAAATCCTCGTTGCTGTTCGCTAAAAAATGCTTGAGCAGCGGCGATGTCTGCCAGTATTTCGGATCTTCCCCCTCCAATCCCTTCGAAAAAGCCACTGCCATCGTCCCGTTCAAGAACGCGTCTTCCCCGTACACCTCCTCGCTTCGTCCCCATCGCGGATCGCGCGCTAGATCCGACTGCGGTCCCCACAGCTCCAGAATTTGCCGATCGTACTTTTTGGTCTGGGTGATGTACCGCGCCTCGTAGCCCTCCACCCCCGCGGCCTGCCTCACCAACTCCGGGTCCCACGATTCGCCCAATCCCTTCGCCTGCGGAAACTGCGTTGTCGTCACAGGCAGGTGGTTATTCCTCGTCTCCCGTTGCACCACCCCGTGGATCCCCTCCGACCAGCCGATATTCGGCACCCCCAGCCGAGGCACTCCTGTGTTCGTCCCCAGGCAGCCAATCTTCTCCTCCAGCGTCATCAGCGAAAGCAAGTTGTCGATCCGCGTTTCTATCGGTAGTTTGGGATCGCGGAATGCATAAGTCGGCTTTTCGGCCATCGCCCCAGCGAGCCCGGAAAAGCCGTGCCCCAGAAAAACAATCCACAATGTCAGAACAAGGCTTGTTTTCATTCGTTGATTCCCTGAATTTTCCCCAGCTCCTGGGCGCGGCTTGCTCGCCGCATCCGTCCGTTTCAGACCACAAAGCCATCAGTTCCCATGCCTAGGGTGTCAACACTGTCAGCCCCGGAATGGCTGCAAACCGCTTGGCGTTGAACGTCACGATCGCCGCCCCGGTTTCAAGCGCCGTCGCCGCCAGGATCAAGTCATACGGACTTACCCTTTGGCCCGTCAGGTCAACGTCGGCCCATAGCCGCGCATGTTCTACCGCCGCTTTTTCACTGTATGGAACCACCTCAAACGCCGGCAGGACCTTTTGCAAAAACTTCTGCCGCTGGGCCCGGTGATTCCCGGCCGCGCGTTGCACGCTCCGCCACAACTCGGCCACTGTAATGGATGCAACCATAATCTCGTCGTTGGGCCGCGACCGAAGCCAAGCCTCCAGGTTCAGCGTCCTCCGCTGCGCCTGAACGATTACGTCGGCATCAATCAGTAGCGCCACAGTCTCACCTGAGGTTGCAACGAGACGCGAGCTTGCTCTAAATCGTGGAGCCAGGATGTGGCTTCACTCTCATCCAGATGAATATCGTGCAAAAACTTTTCCAGGGTCGCGGCCAGTTCGATGCCCTTGCTTGGTTTCTGCGCCACAGGAACAAGATGCGCAACCGCCTGACCGCCCTTAAGCAAGATGAACGCTGTTCCCTGGTATCGGGCACGGTTTACACAATCGGCAAAGTTCCGCGACGCTTCGGTTACGCTGATTGAAACGGTTTCCATTTGAATCAGATTATCTGATTCTCGTGCTAACACCTAGGAAAATTAGGCCATTGAGTGATTCCGGTATCTCTTCCATTACTCCCCCGCAAACCTTTCCATCAGGGTGTCAAAGTCCTCAAGCCGCGCGTACTCGATGATCACCTTGCCGCGTCCGTTGTGGTCCTCCACTGTCACCCTTAGCCCCAAAGCGCGCTGCAAACGCTCCTGCGCATCCCGCACATTCGGGTCGAGTGGCGGAGCCTCTTTTGGGGCTTTCGCCAACCTCTGTGCCGGGTCAATCTGTTCCTTTACGTATTTCTCGGTTTGACGAACGGACAGCAACTGCCTGATTACACGCTGCGCTGCCTTTTCAATCTCCTCGGTCGTCTCGAAGGCCAGCAGCGCCCGCGCATGTCCAAAAGTCAGCTCACCCGATTCGACTTGATCCTGCACTGTCGATGGCAGGCGCAGCAGACGCAGAAAATTCGCCACGGTTGCGCGGTCCTTCCCCGTGCGTTGCGCAATTTGCTCCTGAGTCATGTGGAACTCGCGGGACAGCCGCTCAAATGCCCGCGCCTGCTCCATCGCGTTTAGATCCGCTCGTTGCAGGTTTTCGACGATGGTAATTTCGAGTGCCTGTTCATCCGACACCTGCCGCAAAATCGCCGGCAGCGTTAACTTGCCCGCCATTCGCGAAGCTCGCCAACGCCGCTCCCCTGCGATTAACTGGAAGCGCCCGTTAGCCAGCGGCCGCACAAGCACCGGTTGCACTACACCATTGGACGCAATCGAAGCTGCCAATTCCGCCAATTGCTCCTGATTGACCTTCGAGCGCGTCTGGAACGGATTCTGATCGATCTGGTCTACCGGAATCTCGCGCGGCTTTCCACCCTCGTGTTCCACCCCAGGCTCGGCCGGCACGCGTGGAAGCAATGAATCCAATCCCTTGCCTAAAGCGCGGCGTTTCGTCTCCGTTGCAGCAATGTTCATAGCCCAAAACCCTCAATTGCAGCAAATTACGACTTCGATGATGCGAGTCCCGCTCGCGATTGGCCCGACGCCGGTTTCCGGCCAGCCAGATGGGGACTATCGATTTTGTTGCGCCCAAGAAACTCTCCTGCCATTTCAAAGTACGCCGCCGCGCCGCGCGAATGCGGGTCGTAGAGAGCCACCGGCTTGCCGTGACTCGGTGCCTCCGCCAGCCGCACATTCCTCGGGATAACCGTGCGGTAAACGATGTCTCGAAAATACTCTCGAAGCGTCTCCGTCACTTGCTGGGCCAGGTTGGTCCGGTCGTCGTACATTGTCAGCAGCACGCCTTCGATGGTCAGTGTGGGATTGAAGCTTGATCGCACCCGCTCGAGCGTCGAGATCAACTCTGAAATCCCCTCGAGGGCAAAGTACTCGGCCTGCATGGGAACAATGAGAGTCTCGGCGGCCGAAAGCACATTCAAAGTCAGCAGATCCAAGGCCGGGGGGCAATCGAGAAAGATCAGTTCGTAGCCGGCTTTCACTTGTTCGAGCCCGCGCCGGAGCCGAAGCGTTCGATCATCTGCATTCGTGAGCTCGACGTTTGCGCCCGTCAGATTCTTCGAGCCCGGCAAGAGCCAAAGCTGCTCGATCTCTGTGGGCAGTACCACCTGCTCCGCGGAACTCGCGCCCATAAGTATGTCATAGACAGAATGACGGTTATCGTCTCTCTGAAGTCCCACTCCAGACGTCGCATTGGCCTGCGGATCGCAATCCACAAGCAGGGTTTTCAGGCCCTCGAGCGCCAGGCAGGCGGCAAGGTTGATGGCTGTGGTGGTTTTGCCCACGCCACCCTTCTGGTTCACCAGTCCAACGATCTTGCCCATGTCGTTTTAGAGTAACGGAGACATGAATCCAAGTGGAGCCGCTTGCGCTGTGGGAAACATGCACAAGCTGTGGAAAGCCGCCAGGCAACCTTTTTCAAACTCCCTGCCAACCGCTTCTGCGGAAACGGGTTCGGAAACGCCCCTCGGCAAACGCCGTCGCTGCGTGAAAATTGGGCGATCAGTGGAAAACTTTGGGGTTTGCACGCTTCTCGGTGGCCAATTTGCTGTCCTGCCTCTTTTGGGAATCCAGTCGGGAGCCGTCCCAATTTGACGGTTTGCGGATCGCGTGCCGCCGCATATGCTGGATGGGTGTTTCACGTGGAACTATGCACGCCTCGCTGGCCGCTTCACATCCTGAGTTTCACGTGGAACAAATCATTCATTCCGTCGGGATCACGAATGAGAACCGAGCCTCCGTCCCAAGGCCAGAACTCGCCTTTCTGCGAACGGCATTCGGATCGGCTCAATCCACTCGAACCCTCCACCCGCAGAAGCCTTCAAATTCACCAACTCCCCTTCCGTCGCCATCGCCGCCAACCATCCATCTGGCCCCACCAGCCTCGCCCCTGCTGCCACTGCCTTCGCCATACGATCCACCGCCCGAAAAATGACGCAGTCAAACTCTCTCTCCAGCGTCTCCGCCCGTCCCGCGAATACCTCGGAACCAATCTTAAGCACTCGCACTGCTTCCTGCAAAAATGCGGCCTTCTTCCCTTTCGATTCCGCTAATGTGACTCGAATCTCCTGACGACAAAGCGCAACAGGGATACCGGGCAGCCCAGCCCCCGATCCGAGATCGAGCAAGGTTCCGATCCCGCGTGGTATCGAGCGCGCGCATCCTATCGACTCTACAAAATGCCTTGAAAGAATCGCATCTTCTGTCCTTAGTGCCGTTAGGTTCACTCGCGCATTCCACCGGAGAATGAGCGAAAGATACGCCTCGAACTTTGCTGCCGTCTCCCGGCTCAGAAGCTCCAGCCCGGCATCGATCAAAAGGGCATTGAGTCGTCCGCTTGCCCCATCTGCATTCATCGCTCACTTCCGTCCCCGCAGCCGCCGCTCACCCTTCCTTGCCTTTGGCCTCCATCGGCGGCTCCGCCTTCCAGCTTTCCGCGGCTCGAACAAATTCCTCAAAAATCCCACGGGAAAATGCATTCCGGGCATATGTCCGCTCGGGATGCCATTGCACCGCAACAACAAAGTGATCTTGTGCAGCAAGTTCCACTGCCTCAATCACTCCGTCTCCCGGTGAAACGGCTGTCACGCGCAGGTTGTCCCCGGGCTCCCGAATCGCTTGATGGTGACTTGAGTTCACCGTTGCGCTCATCCCCCCAGCCCGCTCCAGGATCCCCATTAGCCGCGACCCCTCGGCAATCTCCACCGGGTGTGCCTCCATCACGTCCCGGCCTGGCCGATGATCCACGTCAGTCTTAAGATCCTGGACCAGTGACCCGTTCCGCCATACATTCAAGCTCTGCGTCCCATAGCAAATCGCCAAGACCGGCTTCCGCAAGCTGAAAGCATCCTGCAGTAGGAGCTCATCCACCGCCGTTCGCGCAGCATCGGCTTCGCCACACTCGGGCTCTCGTCTCTCCCCATACCTCTCCGGCTCGACGTCATACCGACTCCCCGGCAACAATACTCCCTGCGCCTCTCCCAGTAGCTTAGCCACTCTATCTTGCGGCTCATCCAGCGGCACCACCACGGCCTTCGCTCTTACGGCTTTCAGCGCCTCGACATATGGCCGCAGCGATCTGCCGTTATACCTCTCGTCGCCGCTCGTCGGCACAGGAATCGCAATCCGCGCTCTCATGCCCTCAGTCTACCTCCCCATTGCGATCCCTCGCCCGGCTACCACCTCACCAGATCTTCCGCATCGTCAACCAGAACCACATCGTACTTCTCGATCATCGGCATCAATATCTCTTCAAGCTCCTTCTTCCACAGCTCCCCCTCATAGAACTTCGCTTTCATCGGTTCACGCGACGCGAGATCGGGAAATCCGCGCATAAAGAAAAGTGTGTCCGGATCATCGATCGAGATCCAAGGACCAAGAATCTTCATTCCGATCTCCGCGTGCGCCGGAATCGACTTCGTGCGGAATATCCCCAGGAACTCCTCGCGTTTGCCCGGCTTCAGCTTGTACGTGCGCATCTCGGTGATCATTGCTCCTGGCCTCCTCAAGATAGCTTCCAAGCCTATTGTATATGTACCACTATATGGTACACTATGCTGCGACTAGATGATGTCCGCCTCGCCAGTGCCCCCAAGGTTTACACAGCGGCATTCTGCCCACCCAGGCCGCTTCGCAGGTTCTGAAGCCTCGCCGAAAGCTCCGTCTTCACCGAACTCCTTCTTGCTCCATTGGTGTCTCGCTTACTTGCTTATGGGCTTTGCCCCTTTCCTCTATTCCTTGGCCAGCCGGTTCCAGCATGGCCCCAATAGCCGCCCGAAGCCGCTCGGTTAACGCATCGATCTGTCGCACCGTCATTCCCTTCGTCTCGAGCGGCGCTCCCACTTCCAACGTCAAGGCGCTCGGATAGAAATGCCGGGCATGGATCGGCAGCAAATCGTACACCCCGCTCAGGGCAACCGGCACCAGTGGAACCTGAGCGCGAATTGCAAGGTACGCCGCTCCAGGAAGAAACGTCTGTAGCTCGCCTTCCGGCGTCCGCCCGCCCTCAGGAAATACAAAAAGCGGCATCCCGGCCCGTAACGCTCTTACCCCTGCGCCCAAACTCGATAGCGCCGCATGAGGGTCGGCCGTGTCCACCGGGATCTGTCCCGACCGCCTCAGAAACCATCCGATAAAGGGCCACTTCCACAGCTCTTTCTTCGCCAAGATCCGGAATTGAAACGGCAGTGCGGCAAAAATCACTGGGGTGTCTATGTACGATGTATGATTCGCCGCATATACAGCCACGCGGTGCTTGCGGAAATTTTCCGCGCCGCGCACTTTCAGCCTCGACCACGATGCCGCCACGCATGCTCGCGCCCAGAGCCGGGCAACCCAGTGTTGTGCCCGCCCGCTCTTGTCTATCAGTGATAACGCCAGTGCTGCGCTTCCACATAAACCGGTTGCCCCAAAAAACACTGGCGCCTGCAGGACATTTGACCGCCACCGATCGAACCTCGGCAATGGATTCGGCCGCTTCCTGGTTATCCCGATCAACGCGAAGAACCTCCTGCGCGCAGCGAAGGATCGGCTTCTTGAATCCGCGCATCATGCACCAGGCCCCTACCATCGCACTCCGCTTCGCCGCCATCGATCACCAGCGACCTCGCCTCGCCGACCAAATACACCGACCCGGAAACCACCACCACCCCATGCGCTGCACTCTTCCGCGCTGTTTCGATGGCCTCATTCACCGACTGTGCCGCAACCGCCGTAGTCCCCGTTGCCTTCGCCGCCGACAACAACTCGTCCATCGCTGCCGCTCGAGGCGTATGAATCGGAGCCACAATCACCTTATTCACCAATGGAAACAAAATCTGCGCCATCTCCGCCACCGGTTTATCCCGCAAACAACTGAAAACCAGGACATCCGGCCTTCCTCCATCCAGCATCCCGCAAAGCCCTGCGCGCAGCGCCCACGCACCAGCCGGATTGTGCGCTACATCGAAGATCCAATCCACACCTTGCTTTGTCACCAACTCCAGCCGCCCAGGCCATCGTGTTCTCCGGATCCCCTCCTCTATAGCCGTCGGCGTTACGTTAAAGCCGTGCCGCTCCGCCAACTCCACTGCTGAAGCAATCGCCAAGGCCACATTTCTATGCTGGTGTGCGCCCTTGAGCGGCGAATCCACTAGTACGCCTCCTCCAAGCGCCTTAACCACATAGCTGCCTGTACTTCCCCTCCCCGGCACATACTGTGCTGCGCTCACCACACGCATGCATAGCTGGGCAGCCGCTTCGCCCAACACTTTATTGGCATCCGGATGCTGCGGTAGCGTAACCAGCGTTCCGCTTCCACGCAGAATCCCCGCTTTCTCCCGTGCAATCGCTGTGATCGTCGACCCTAACCACTCCTGGTGGTCGAGCGCAATGTCCGTCACAATGGACAAAAGTGGCTCCACTACGTTTGTCGCATCCAGCCGTCCGCCCATGCCGACCTCCAGCACCGCTATATCGACGGTTTCCTCGGCAAAATAGAGAAAACCCATAGCCGTCAGAAGCTCAAAATAGCTCGGAAATTGCGGTAGCCGGCCCGCCTGCACCAATTCCTGAGCCACGCCCTGCACCCGGAAATACAGCCGCGCAAAATCCTCGTCCACAATCTCTTTGCCACACACTTGCACGCGCTCATTCGGCCGTTCCAGGTGCGGAGATGTGTACAAACCCGTCCGCAACCCTGCCGACCTCAAAATCGACGCCAGTGTCGCTGCCGTTGACCCCTTCCCATTCGTTCCCGCAATTAACACCGCCGCGAAACTCGTTTGCGGATTGCCCACTACTTCAAGCAGTGTTCGCACCTCGTCCACCGAAAATTTACGCCGACTCTGTCCCGTCCCGGCATAAAGCTCCGGAGCCATAGCATTCAATTGGTCGATCGCCGCTGCATACGATATCGAAGAATTCACCATAGATATCCCCATCGAACGTCCAACCGCCTCACCACACGACTCCCCTTCGTCTTCCCTCCACACTCTCGCTCCTCTCCACTCCCAAATTGAAGCACCCTTCGCCCCTCCTTCTCATTTACAGAGTCAATGTGAATTTCCACCTCCGCGCAACATGCTCTTCAAGCGGAACTTTTGCCTGCCATCCACATAAACCTCAATCCTTCCTCACCTCTTTTCCCTCACCCCTGTGCAATCCGTGAAAAACCTGCCCCTCTCTCCGCCCCTTCGCATCGCATTTTCCGAATCTCTCTCCCCACCCTACCGCAATTTAGAAATCTCTCACTGCTCCCAACTCTCACGCCTAAGAACACTTCTCCAAAATTCCCACTTTTCCTACGTCTACTACGGGTACTTCTAGTTTGTTTCTATCTCTCATTCACGCACAAATAGCTCTCGTAATCCCACTGCATGCCTTACCTCGACCGCGTTCTCACTTTCACGGCAAGATTCGCCAAAGAATTTCCCAAATCTCCCCGCTTTTCCACGCGCGCTTTTCGTTACAGCCCGCTACAATCAAGCTGAACAAAAGCAGCTGTTTCCTATCCCACTATCCCATGTTGTATCGTGTGGCAGGAGCGGAACAGCGGCTCTTCACAGCATTTCCCACTAGGGAAATGCTCATCGAGGATGGGCCATGCCTACAGCAGACGCAGAAGTCGAAAAGCCGGCCGCTCAGGGGGCAGCGATGGAAATTACCGTAAGCCGCCAGGATCTGGTTAAGGAGCTCACTGCAACGCAAAGTGTGGTCGAGCGCAAAACCACCATCCCCATTCTGTCCAACTTTCTCCTTGAGGCTGACAACGACCACCTTACCATCACCGCCACCGACCTCGACCAGGCCATCCGCACCACCACCCCCGTCAAAGTTAAGAAGCCTGGTGCCTGCACCGTCCCAGCGCGCAAGCTCTACGACTACATCCGTCTACTCCCCGACGGCGATATCTCTATCAAGCTTCTCGACAATCACTGGGTCCAGATCCGCAGCGGCCGCTCGAATACCAAAGTCGTTGGCATGGCGCGCGCCAACTACCCTGCCGTCCCTGAACTCCCCACCGTCTCTGTTACCAGCATCCCCGTCGCCACGTTGCGCACGCTTGTTGCCCGAACTGTCTTCGCCATCTCCAATGAGGAGTCCCGCTACACCCTCAACGGTGCCCTCCTCATCCTCAAAGCTGAATCCGCTGCCATGGTCGCCACCGACGGCCATCGCCTTGCTTTCGTCGAAAAACCCGGCGAGACCCTCGAAGGCATCAGCGGCGAAAAGCGCGTCCTCATCCCCCGCAAGGCACTCCAGGAACTTCAAGTTCTCCTCTCCACCACCGATGCCGACAAAATCGACTTCGCCGACGACGAACACACGCTTTTTTTCCGCGTCGGCCAGCGCACGCTCTCCAGCCGCAAGCTGACCGGTCAATTCCCCAATTTCGAAGCCGTCATGCCGCGCGACAACACCAAGTTCGCCGTCGTCCGCTCGGCCGAGCTTGCCGCCGCCATTCAGCGCGTCGCCCAATTCGCCGACGAGCGCTCCGGAGCCATCCGTCTCCGCCTCGAAGACAACGAGCTCAAAGTCAGCGCCAACTCCACCGAGTCCGGCGAGAGCGAAGACACCATCGACACGCCCTACTCGAGC
>Ga0187782_10003288_pt1 | contig 12042 bp, 7 predicted proteins | sample 0715_SJ02_MP15_2_FD_132454 | JGI IMG/M metagenome (GOLD analysis project Ga0187782, IMG submission 132454) | Tropical peat soil microbial communities from peatlands in Department of Meta, Colombia - 0715_SJ02_MP15_20_MG | ecosystem: Environmental > Terrestrial > Soil > Wetlands > Peat | place...
TAAAAGACGCGCCCTACTGGATGAAGCTCACCGGGGTGCAATGGATTCACCGCATTTATCAGGACCCGAAGCGGCTGTGGAAGCGCTATCTGGTCAACAATCCAAAATTCGTGTGGCAGATCGCGCTCGAACTGCTCGGCATCAGAAAACAGCAGGAAGCGTAGAGATTGAAGATTGCAGATTTCGGATTGCAGATTGAAAACGCACCGTCGAACAATCTGAAATCTCAAATCTCAAATCTGAAATCTGAAATCTGAAATCGGCATGAAGGTTCTACTCGTTCACAGTGCCTATCAGCAGTTTGGGGGCGAAGATTCGGTCGTCAAGGCTGAAACCGAATTGCTCAAAAGCCACGGAGACGAGGTTTACCTCTACTCCCGGCACAACGACGAGATCAAGGAATTCAACGCGGTTCAGAAGGCCCTGTTTTTCCCCCAGAGCGTCTATTCGTGGAAAACGAGCGGCGAACTGGACGGGGTCGTCCGGCAGTTCAAGCCTGACGTAGCGTTTATTCACAACGTTTATCCGCTCATTTCTCCGGCGGCATATCACAAGCTGCACGCATTGGGCGTGCCGACCGTGCAGGTGCTGCACAACTTTCGTCCGTTCTGCCCGAACGGTTTTTATTACACGCAAGGCAAAATCTGTGAGGCCTGCCGCGACGGCAATTATCTTAACGCGATCGCGAACCGCTGCTACAAAGACAGCTATGTTCTGAGCGGGCTCTACGGGCTCACGCTGGGGCTGAACCGGTTCGCCGGCATGGTCGAGAAGATCTCAGGGTTCATCTGCCTGACCGAGTTCTTCCGCATCAAGATGCGCGAGGCCGGCGTCGACGAAGCGAAACTGTTCGTCCGCCCGAATTTCATGGCCGCACCCGCGCTCGATGGCGAAGCCGGAGGCAACGACTACGTGCTCTACATGGGCCGGCTGTCGGCGGAAAAAGGCGTCTGGACGCTGATTCGTGCATTTGAACGCTTGCCGCAGGTCGCGCTGAAGATTCTGGGCAGCGGGCCGCTCGAACAGGAGCTGCGGGATCATGTTCGCGACAAGAAACTTGCGAACGTCGAGTTTCTGGGCTTCAAGAGCGGCGCAGAAAAGTGGTCTATCCTGCGCAACGCGCTGTGCCTGGTTCTGCCCTCGGAATGGTACGAGAATTTTCCCGTGACCGTGCTGGAAGCCTTCATGGCGGAAAAGCCGGTCGTGGCGTCGCGCATGGGCGGTCTGCCCTACATTGTGGAGGAAGGGAAGTCCGGTCTTCTTTTTGAAGCGGGGCAAGTGGATGAGCTGGCGCAGAAGGTTCAGTACCTGGTCGAACACCCGGAAGATGCGGCACGTTTGGGCCATTGTGGACGGCACTTAAGTGAGACAAAATATGGTCCCTCGGAAGCCTACCGCAACTTGATGGGGATTTTTGCGCAAATACAGAGCGGCAATGGAAGCGCTAGAAACTAAAGAAGTAATCGCGAACCAAGCTGCGAAACCAGAAGCCATGAGGCCCGGCCCGTTGTTCGTGGTCGGGATGTGGCGTTCGGGCACGTCGCTGCTCTACGCGCTGCTGAACCAGCATCCCGAGATTGGGTTGATGTATGAGTCGGATCTGGCTCTACTGACCCCGCTTTTTTTCATCCCGCGCAACACCGCGTGGTGGGCGAGCAAAGTCGATTCCTGGAATCAGGCGCTGACGCGCCACAAGATCGATGTATCGGCGATTCCCGAAAACATTACCGATCTTCCCAGCGCTTTCCGCGCTCTGGCCGAACAGTACGCCCAGAAAAAAGGCGCGACCATCTGGGGATGCAAGTCGCCCAGCTATTACGACTGCATGAACATGCTGGCGGACTGGTATCCCGCGGCCAAGTTCATTGTGATCTGGCGCGATCCCGCGGACGTTCTGCGCAGCATCGTCCGCGCCGCCAACAAAGCATCCTGGTTCGCGCGCCCCGGCACGGATTTGCGCGCGCTTCTCGGGTATCGGCGAATGAAGCAGGAGGCCGATCAACTGGAACGCCGCGGAGCATCAATTTACCAGCTGCAGTATGACGATCTGGTGCGCGATCCGAAATCCGCTCTGACCGCCATCTGCGGCTTCATCGGCATCCGCTACGATCCCCGCATGGCCTCGCTCGAAGGCGCGGACCGCTCCGCAGTTTATTCCGGCGAACATCATTCCGGTGTCAAGAGTTCGACGATTCAGGCTCAGGGCCAGCGCCCGGAAGTGCTCTCTCCCGAACTCAAGGCCAAAATCGAACGCTACGTTGTGCACTGGCGCCGGGAGTCGAACGGCCAATGGCCGCTGAACGCGGCGGTCAGCGACGGTACTCCTGCTGCTTCCGGGTTCGAGAGAACGACGGATCGCATGCGGCACCGCGTGGTGCGCCTGCGGGACGAGATTGTTCCATTTTTCTATGCCTTTACACCGGTAAGCGTTTGGCAGAAGTACCGGCAGATGAAATCGCGCCATCAGGCGGGCGCGATGGAATCCAATGCAGTCGCGACTGGAAACGATTGAGAGACGAACGAGAAGCCGCGCCCCCCTCGGCGGAATGGGAATTGCCATGGAACTGACCACTTTTGCATTCATGACTTCAAGTCCGAAAGGCCGTACCGTGTCTTTGCGTGCCAATGTTGTGGCCATTATCGCTTGCCTCGTCTGCGCATGCGCACCGGCGTTCGGGCAATCAATGGGCACCTACGCCGGGATGAACACGGTGCAGTACAAGATCAACGCCACGGCCACGCCCGATCCAACCATCGCCGTCGGCCAGCTCGAGTATTGTGAGCACGTCAATAGCGCCTATCAGTGCTGGTACAAAAGCGGCGCGAACGCTCACGATCCGGTATTTGCCCCCATTTCCGATGCCACCCCCTGGAGCCAGAACAGCAACAACTCCGGCAACACGCCAAATTGCCCGACCGCCTTCTCGCCGAATTCCCAACTGCTGCACGACAACGTCTACAACGTGTGGATTCTGGAAAAGCGGATCACGTCCAAGGTCCAGGGTCACAACTTCATGTGCATGGCCATCAGCAACATGGAGGATGTTTCGAACAGTTCGTTCGCTTGGTTCGCCTTCGAGTTCGACCTGGATACGGTGATCCCCACCAACTCGCACGGCAATTACTACTACCCGGACTACCCGCAATCGGGACTGTGGCAAAGTTCGACGACCACGACTCCGCCTTATACTCCGGCCACCGATCAGGCCATGTGGATCACTTATGACCTCATGGATCCGAACAATGGTGACAACATCAACAGCGTGCTCATCTGCGCTGTCGATCTGGCGGGTCTGCGCGCCAGCACGTCCAATCCCTGGGTGAACAACTCCCATACTCCCGCCTGCGCCGTCGCCGAAACGCTGCAGGCCTACAATCAGCGCCGCAGCTGGATCCCGGCCAACAACTCCGATACGACTCCTCCCATCGACGCCGACGGTGAAATGTTCACCTATATGGTCGAGCCGCCCGAGAACAAGACGAGCTACCTTACTTCTCCGCTCGACACGCAGGAAGTCCAGCAATGGACCATCAACTGGACGGCGACGCCGCCTACGCCTACTTTGCTGAATACCTGGGAGCTGCCCTCGACCATGTCGGGCGGCGACCAGGTGGGTTGCTTCCTGCCCTCCAATTACTACAACACGGTTTGCGTCCCGCAACCTTCGACCGCAACGACCGGTATTTACATCGATTCGGTCGGGGACCGCATGCAGGAGTTTTTCCACTACACGTCCAACAACGGCCAGGGCAGCATCTGGACCTCGGTACACACGCTTCAAGTTGTTCCCAACGGCACCGTCAGCTCGCAGACAGAAGCCGACATCCGCATCCTGCAAAGAAACTCAGTGTCACCCAATGCGGTTTATGTGGTAGACGACTATCAACTGCTCGATCCCGTGGATGCCAACGCCTACGTGTTCATGCCCAGCGTGGTCCGCGACAAAGCTGGAAATCTCCAGGGCATTATCGGAATTTCCGGACCGGGCACGAACGAACATCCGGGCCTGGACAGCTTCACGCTGAATGTCAGCAACCTGCAAGTCACGACCTATGGATATATCGCCAGTCCGGTGACCGACGGCGATGCCGAGGACACCGACTCGCTCAACTTCCGCTGGGGCGACTGGTTCAGCGGAGTGCTCGACCCCAGCGATTCCTGTACCGTCTGGGTGGCCGGCGAATACCTGCCCAACAACCGAACCAGCGAACCGTACTGGTATACCGAAATCGCCGAGCTTCCCCCCACCAGCGCTTGCTCAGGACAAGTGATCTTATCCAGCGTCAACCTGAATTTCGGCAACCAGCAGGTCGGCGTGCAGAGCTCGCCGATCGTGGAAACGGTGACCAACAATCAATCGACCACGCTGAACATCACCGGAATCTCAACCAACAATTCGGTATTCACCCAGACCAACACCTGTCAAAATCCGATCGCTCCCGGCGGGAATTGCACCATCAGCGTATATTTCACGCCCACCACCACCGGTACCCAGACCGGAACGCTGACCATTACCGACAACGCCGCCAGCAGTCCGCAGACCGCGGCGCTCACCGGCACCGGCGTCTCCACCTCGCTGTCGGTTACCCCGGCCACGCTTGCCTTCGGCAACCAGGTCCTCGGCACTACGAGTTCGGGGCAAAAAGTCACCGTCAGCAACAACGGCTTCGGGAATGTGACTATCAATTCGGTAGCCGCCAGCGGCGGATTCGGAGAAACGGACAATTGCACCGGAGCCATACTCACGGCGGGGCAGACGTGCACGGTCACCGGTACGTTTTCACCCGTCGTAACCGGATCCTATTCCGGCGTCATCACGGTCAACAGCACTGCAGCGACCGCGCCTAACATCGTGACCATGACCGGGTCAGGAGTCGCCCCCGTCACGCTCTCCGCCAATCTCAGCTTTGCCGCGACCAATGTAGGCAGCTCGGCGCCATCGCAGAACATGACGTTGGCCAACAATGAAAACACGAGCCTGACTTACACCTTTACCACCAGCGGCGATTATTCCGCGGTGGGCAGCGGGACCACGCCCTGCAATGGCACATTGGCGGCCAAGGCAAAGTGCACTTTCGCAGTGACCTTTACGCCCACGTTCAATGGGCTGATCAAAGGCGCTTTGACCGTCACGTTCAGTGGCTCGGGGAGCCCCAATCCGATCTCCGGCGGATTCACGGGCACGGGACAAAACGGCCCGGCTTCGCCCTTCAAGTTCACACCCGCCAACCTCAGCTTCGGCAATGTGGCCCTGGGCACAAGCAGCTCGGAAACGGTAACCATCAAGAACAACAGCGGCGCGGCGGTCACGATCAGCAGCGTGACCGGCAGCGGCCCCTACACCGTCACGCCCAGCGGAAGCAATCCCTGCGGTGGCAACCTGAACGCCAACTCGACTTGCACCGTGACGGCCACATTTTCTCCGCTGGTGACGGGAACCCTGATTGGCGGCGTCACGGTGAGTTCCACCGCATCGGTCAGCACGCAAGTCCAGAACGCAACCGGTACCGGAGTACTGGACGTGACCCTGTCGCCGACCAGCATTTCCTTTGGCACCATCACCGTGGGATCGACCAGTTCCGTCCAAGTGGTTACCGTGACCAACAACGAATCCACAGTGATTCCCATTAGCAGTGCGGTGGCCAGCGGAGATTTCATTTCCACCAGCGGCGGCGGTATTCCGTGTGGCGCGAGCGTCCCCGCCAACAGCACGTGCACGCTCGGAGTGGAATTCAGTCCAACCGTGACTGGCGCAATCAGCGGCGAACTGACGGTAAGCTTCGCCGCCGGCGATTCACCGCAGGAAGTCAGCTTGTCGGGAACCGGTCAAGCGGCGGGAAGCAGCGTGAAGAGCAACAATTCTCGCAGGGAGCCGAAGTAAAAAAGCTGCGGAAGGACAAGAAGTAGGATAGGTGCAAACGCAGAATCCTGGCATCGCTTCAAGCCGGGCCGTTGCCGACTTGATCGGCATCGTTCTCAGCGATCTTTTTGAGCAGCTCCAACACGGGCCGCTGACTCTCCATGAGTCGCGGCTCGATTTCTTTTGGAGTCATCCAGCGCGGCGATCCTTCCCAGGAGTCCTTTACCTCGCCGCAGGCTTTCACTACAAAGACCGAAATGTAGGCGGGTACGTCGGCGGTGCTATGGTACCGAAGGCGAAACTCCGCTTCTGTAACCTCTAGGCCCGTCTCCTCCCGAACCTCGCGGCGCAAAGTCATTTCCTCCGGTTCCTTCCGGCGCGCGATGCCTCCCGGCAGCGACAGCCCACGACCATCGGAACGCTGAATGATGAGGATCTTTCCGTCCCGGTCGATGATGGCGATGGATGCGCGCAGCGATCCGAAAAGCGGGAACCAGCGATACAGCACAAAACAAGTGCGGGCGACGATGAAAAACCCCGCTCTCTTCACCCTGGAGACGAAGGAGGACAAGACGGAAGTCTAGCACGGACCCCAATCGAGACCGCGCGCTGGCGGCCCCGGTTCTAATCCCTACACAGCCCAAACTCCGCGTCCAGAGTGCAATCTCTTGCACTCTGCAATTTCCTTCACTCAGCCAGCGGTAAACAAATTTTACGTTGTCAGCGGGCCATTCTGGGATACAATTCTGCCGCCGCATGCTTTCTTGCAAGTCGACTCTTCAAAAATCCAGAGGTAGGGGCATGACCAGGAAACTCAATTTCGTTTTGGCAATAACGTGTCTTCTTTTGGCGGTGAGTTTGGCGTACGCCTCGGCGGCCGCCACCCAGGGGCCACGCGTGCTCATTACGACGCCGATCAGTGACACTCAGCTCGTCACGCTGGTCGGCAACACGCGTTTTGACGCCAATCAGCGGAATGACCGCGGACGCGTCTCCGACAACTTCCCGCTCAACCACATGGAGCTTCAGCTCAAACGCCCGGTGGAACTGGAGGAAGCCTTTGCCCAGTACATCGAAACCCTCACCGACAAGTCCTCGCCCAACTTCCGCCATTGGATGCCGGCCGCGCAACAGGGACAGAAATACGGTTTGGCGCAGCAGGACATCGACACCATCGCGAAATGGCTGCGCTCGCAGGGCTTCACCGTGGAATATGTACATCCCAACCGCATGGTGATTGATTTCTCTGGAACCGCCGGGCAGGTCCGCAATGCCTTCCATACGGAAATCCACTACATCCATTCGCAAGGCGAGTTGCACTACGCCAACATGAGCGATCCCAAGATTCCGGCGGCGCTCGCTCCGGCAGTGGTGGGAGTGGTTTCGATGCACGATTTCAAGCCGCACGCCCACAACAAACTGCGCACCGAATACACCATCTCCAACTGCTACGGCAGCGGCACCCCCAGCTGCTATCCCCTGGCGCCGGCGGATTTAGAGACCATCTACAACCTGACTCCGCTGTACACGGCGGGCATCACCGGCAAGGGCGAAACCATCGCCTTGGTCGAGGACACCGACGCCTACGGCAACGACTGGGCAACGTATCAAAGCACGTTCGGTTTGACTTCGTACGGCGGCACGTTCACGACGGTGCATCCCAACATCGCCGGAAACTGCACCGACCCCGGAACCAACAGCGCTGATATTGAAGCCGACCTGGATGTGGAAATTGCCACGGCCACCGCGCCGGGAGCGAACGTAGAGATCATCTCCTGCACCGACACGGCCACCTTCGGCGGCCTGATTGCGGTGCAGAACATTATTAGCGCGGGCAGTCCTCCGCCGGTCATCAGCATGAGCTACGGCGAGTGCGAAGAGATCAACGGGGCGGCTTCCAACGCTGCCTTCAACGCGGCGTTTCAGTCGGCGGCTGCGGCTGGGGTATCGGTATTCGTGTCGGCCGGCGATAACGGCCCTTCGGGCTGCGCTCCAGACTTCAAGGACGGCGATTCCTGGGCCTATCCGGGAATCGGCGTGACCGGGTGGGGCGAAAGTCCCTACAACGTTTCCGTCGGCGGCACGGACTTCGAGGACCTTTACAACTCGCTCGAAGGTGGCGCGCCGCAGAGCACCTACTGGAGTGCGACCAATTCCTCAACCTATGGTTCGGCGTTGTCATACATTCCGGAAATTCCCTGGAATGACTCCTGCGCCAGCTACCTGGTGTACTACGTCGAGGGCTATAACGCTCCGTACGGAGCCTACGGCTTCTGCAACAACGGCGTCGGCGTGGAGTTCCGGAGCACGGTTGCCGGCGGCGGCGGGCCCAGCGACTGCGCCACTGGTGCGGGCAGCGCCGACTTCGCCTTCACCGAGGATTCCACTTGTAAGGGCTACGCCAAACCCTCGTGGCAGAAGAACATCCTGGGAAATCCGCATGATGGTCAGCGCGACGTTCCCGACGTTTCCTTGTTCGCCAGCAACGGCATTTGGGGACACTGGATCGTCATGTGCTGGTCCGATACGCGTTATGGCGGAGTGCCATGCACCGGCTCTCCCAGCGGCTGGATCGGCGTGGGCGGCACTTCCGTTTCCTCTCCGGTGATGGCGTCCATTCAGGCGCTAGTGGACGAGAAATGGAATACGAGTGTCGGCAACCCCAATCCCACCTATTATTCGATCGCGGCCGCCGAATATGGCACGAAGGGCAACAGCGCCTGCTATTCGGCCAACGAGAGCGCGGGCAATAGCTGCGTCTTCAACGACATCACCCAAGGTGACACGTCGGTTGACTGTTTTCAGAACGGCGACGTGTTCAGCGCTGATTGCTATTTTGGGGTAAACAACGGTGCCCTGGGTGCTCTCAGCACGCAGGCGATCAGCAGCATTGCGGTGACCGCTGGCGGATCGGGTTATAGCAGCGCACCCAAGTGCACGATCGACGGGCCATCGAACAACAGCGCGTATTTCTCGCCCGAAGGCGTGCCGATTTACTTCGGCGGCGCCAAGGCAACCTGCAGCGCAACCGTGAGCGGCGGAGCGGTGACCGCTGCGAACGTAACCTTCCCCGGCGCCGGCTATACCGGGAATCCGATCTGCACTCTGAGCGGTGGCGGCGGCAAGGGCGCCAAGTGCGTGGCCGTCATTACCCCGACCGTAAGCGCCGATTCCTATCAACCTGCGTTCGGCGCAACCCCCGGCTGGGACTTCGCCACCGGCCTGGGCAGCGTCAACGCCTATAACCTGGTCAACAGCACTTCCTGGTAAGCAGCTTTGCTCGTCTAGGGGCGGACACCTCGTCCGCCCCGCGAGCGGCTTGCGAACCATGCGGCCGGCTCCACGTACCCTACCTCTGCCCATCATCCTCCCCAGCCCCTTGCCATCCCGGTTTATAATCAAAAGACTGTGCCCAAGTACTCCATCGTCGTACCCCTGCACAACGAGCAGGAAAACGTCACCGATCTCTATGACCGGCTGAAGGCTGTCATGGAGGCGCATGGCGAAACCTTCGAGATTGTGCTGGTCGATGACGGCTCAACCGACAACACCTTTGCCACGCTGCGCGAAATCGCGGCCGTCGACAGCCGCATCGCGGTGGTGAAGCTGCGCCGCAACTTCGGCCAGACGGCCGGACTGGCCGCCGGTTTCGATCATGCGCGCGGAGAGTACATTATCGCCATGGATGGCGACCTGCAGCACGATCCCGCCGACATTCCGCTGTTTCTGGAAAAAATCGCCGCCGGCTACGACATTGTCAGCGGGTGGCGCAAACAGCGCGTCGATAATTTCTGGATGCGCCGCATTCCCTCGCGCATCGCCAACTGGATGATGGCGAAAATCTCCGGCGTCGATATCCACGACTTCGGCACCACGTTCAAGGCGTACCGCCGCGATATTCTCGAGCAGGTTCCGCTTTACGGCGAACTGCACCGCTTTATTCCCGCGCTGGCTTCCTGGCACGGCGCGACGATTTGCGAAGTGCCCATCCGCAACGTGAACCGCGAGCGCGGCGCTTCGCACTACGGCATCGGGCGCACCTTCCGCGTCTTCTTCGATCTGCTGACGATCCGTTTTCTGCTGCGCTATCTTTCGCGCCCGCTGCACTTTTTTGGCGGATTCGGCATGATGAGCATCCTGGGCGGCAGCGCCATTGTGCTCTGGCTGGCAGCGGAAAAATTTCTGCGTCACGTTGCGGTCATGGCGACGCACGGCCCGCTCATGATGGCTGCTCTCGGCTTGTTGCTCGGCGGATTGAATCTGCTCGCGATTGGCCTGCTCGGCGAAATGCAGGTCCGCCACTACCACGAACCCAGCCGCCGCGCGCCCTATTCCGTCGACAAGGTGCTCCGTTCGCAGAACGAAGAGCACAGCGTGTCAGAGTAGCTCCCCAGCCGATTGTCATCCTGAACGGAGCCGCCTTTCAGGCGGAGTGAAGGATCTCCCTGCACACGAGCTCACGGGCGAGGATGTCCTGCCCTACTACCACTTCGCCGCCGGTTTCCCATCCTTCAGCCACACAATGAAATCGGTGAAAGGCGGCGTTCCGCCTAACTCTTTGAAGCGCGTGGCATTCTGCCCGCGATGATAATGGCTGTGCATCGCCGCCTGCGTCAGCGCATGCCGCCGGCTGCGCTTGAGGTGCGGAAACCACGGCACCTCGATCATCTCTTCCATCGCGGCTTCGTCGAGTGTTTTCAGCAGCTGTTGAAAGCCGGTATTGCCTTCCCGCGCGTACACCTTCAGATCTGCCATGGCCGCGAAATCTTCCAGCTTCTTGAAGGCAAAACCTTCCGCCTTCGGCCCGCAGATCCAAAGGAACGCGTGCTCCACCTGATGAATGTGCAGCAAGCGTTCTTGAATCGCTTTGTCCTGCAAGGCCGCGGCATGCGCTTCAAAGGCGTGCCAATGTTCAGCATCGGCCCACTCCTGGTGGGCGAGGAGTTCGTCGAGATACGAAGTCATGGTTCCTCCGCCCAGAGATTCTACCCTGTGCGCCGGGCGATTCATTCGCTCGATTGCGCCGCGGTATAATGTGCCGTTTGCCCTTTGCGGAGTTCCCGCTGGAGGCTGAGCCCATGGAAAAAGCCGTCCAATACGAGTTGCAGCTTGCCCGCCGCATGTCGCGCCTGGGGACCGAGACCGCGTTTGAAGTTCTGAACCGAGCGCGTGCTCTCGAGCGCCAGGGCCGAAGCATCATCCATCTGGAAATTGGCGAGCCCGATTTCGATACGCCCGCGAATGTGATCGAAGCCGGCGTCAACGCCATGCGCCATGGCTGGACGCACTACGGTCCCGCCGCCGGTCAGCCGGAATTGCGGCAGGCCTTGGCCGAGTACGTGAGCCGCACCCGCGGCGTGAAAGTCACGCCTGACGAAGTCGTCGTTGTGCCCGGCGGCAAGCCCATCATCTTTTTCACGATTCTCTCGTTCATCGACGAGGGCGACGAAGTCATCTACCCCAATCCCGGCTTCCCCATTTACGAGTCGATGATCAACTACGTCGGCGGCCGCGCCGTCCCCATCCGCCTAAGAGAAGAACGCGATTTTTCGCTCGACGTGGATGAACTCGCCTCGCTCATCACCGACCGCACCAAGCTGGTCATAATAAATTCACCCCAAAACCCGACTGGCGGAATCCTCACCCGGCGCGACATCGAGCGCATCGCCAACGCCATCGGCGACCGCAACATCATGGTCCTGGCGGATGAGATCTATAGCCGGCTGCTGTTCGATGGCGAGCAGCATTTTTCCATCATGTCGGTGCCGGGGATGCAGGAGCGCACCATTCTGCTCGATGGCTTTTCGAAAACCTACGCCATGACCGGATGGCGCATGGGCTACGGCGTCATGCGGGCGGATCTGGCCGCACAGTTCACGCGCCTGATGACCAACTCGAATTCCTGCACCGCGAGCTTCACGCAGGTCGCGGGAGTCGAAGCCATTCGCGGCGATCAGGGTTCGGTCGATCTCATGCGCGACCAGTTCCAGAAGCGCCGCGACATGTTCGTGGCGGGGCTGAATAAAATCAAGGGATTCTCCTGCCGCATGCCCAAAGGCGCGTTCTACGTTTTCCCCAACATCACGCAGACAGGACGCAAGTCGAAAGCTTTGGAGGACGCGCTGCTAAACGAGGCTGGAGTAGCGGCGCTGGCGGGGACGTCTTTCGGCGCCTTCGGCGA
>Ga0187782_10003289_pt1 | contig 12034 bp, 9 predicted proteins | sample 0715_SJ02_MP15_2_FD_132454 | JGI IMG/M metagenome (GOLD analysis project Ga0187782, IMG submission 132454) | Tropical peat soil microbial communities from peatlands in Department of Meta, Colombia - 0715_SJ02_MP15_20_MG | ecosystem: Environmental > Terrestrial > Soil > Wetlands > Peat | place...
CTCGGCGGCTCGGCCAATCCGAAATGGCGCCACAATCTGCGCGTGACCTGGGAGACGCCATGGAACGTGCAGCTTTCGGCGCAGTGGCGCTACATCGGACGCACTGACTTCGACAACAACTCCTCGCAGACCTTGTTGCAGAATCAGGAGGAGGGCTTCTTCGATCCGTTGCTGACCCACATCCCAAGCTACAGCTACCTCGACCTGTCGGCCATCTGGACTTTGCCGCGGCATGTGCAACTCCGTGCCGGGGTCAACAACGTATTCGACAAGGATCCACCCTTTATTCCCGCGGAGGTCTCCATGGGCAGCTCCTCGGTCACCAATACCCTACCTCCCTACGATATTTTGGGCCGGTACATCTTCTTGGGGCTCGGCGCGGCGTTTTGAAGATTCCGCGCCTGACGGCTTTCCATGTGCGCGTGCATGTGAACTCCGGACAGGAAGCAATAGGCGCGATCGTCTCCAGGACACACGAACGCGTGTCAAGCCTACGCATTAGGGTCCTGGTTTCCGTACGGTTTCCGTACGGCGCGCTCGGCCTGGTTTCGAGAGCAAGCAAAAAGTGTCTTATTTTGGCGGAGAGAGAGGGATTCGAACCCTCGAAGGGCTTTTGACCCTTACACCCTTAGCAGGGGTGCGCCTTCGACCACGCGGCCATCTCTCCGCTCACCGGAAAATGCTCGACGGGTACGTCTGCTGCAAGTTGCGTGCGCAGCGGCGTGCGGGGCGGCCATGATACGGAAAGCGCGTGCGGGCGGCAAAAGCCGCAGCCGCAGGCGGGTCCTGCGGTTCAGGCGGCGCTCAGTCGCGCGCGCACGAACTCTGAAACCGATTCGAGCGCTGCTTCGAGCGCCTCGGGCTTGCTGCCGCCGGCCTGGGCGAAGTCCGCGCGACCGCCGCCGCGGCCACCCAGCTGCGCTGCCACTGCGCCCGCTAGCTCGCCCGCCTTGATGCGCGCTGTCTGGTCGTCGGTGACTCCGGCAACGAGCACGACTTTTGCGGCATTCTCGACACTCGCCAGCACGACCACTGCCGACTTGAGTCGCTCCTTGAGCTGATCCACCGCAGTACGCAGCGCCCCGGCGTCCGCTCCGTCCACTTTGGTGGCGACCACCTTGACGCCCTGAATATCGACCGCACCGGCGGCGAGGTCCACGCCTTGACCGGATGCGAGGCGGTCCTTCAACGAGCGGACCTCGCGCTCGAGCTGTCGCGCGCGCTCGAGCTGCTCGCGCACCTTGTCTCTCACGTCCTCGCGCGAACCGCGCAAGAGTGCCGCAACATCCTTGAGCAACGCATCGTTCTGCTCGACGTAGTCGAGTGCCGCCGCACCGGTAAGCGCCTCGATGCGCCGCACGCCGGAAGCCACGCCCCCCTCGCTGGTGATCTTGAAAAGACCGATATCACCCGCGCGCTGCACGTGGGTGCCACCGCAGAGCTCCATGGAGAAATCCCCGATGCGCAGCACCCGCACATCCTTGTCGTACTTCTCGCCGAAGAGCGCCATGGCGCCGGCGGCGACTGCGCCGTCGTAGTCCATCACGCGCGTCTCGGCCGGCAAATTGGCGCGGACCTGCGCGTTCACCAGCCGTTCGATCTCGGTCAGCTCCTCCGGCGTGAGCGGCTGGAAATGCGCGAAATCGAAGCGCAGCCGGTCAGGGGCAACCAGCGAACCCTTCTGCAGGACATGCGTGCCGAGCACCTTGCGCAGCGCCGCATGCAGCAGATGCGTCGCGCTGTGGTTGAGGACGGTCGCCTGGCGACGCGCGCCATCCACCTCGGCCTCGAGGGTATCGCCAACACGGAGCGTACCCTGCACGACGCTGCCGATGTGCACGTGTGCCGCGCCGCGCTTCTGCGTGTCGGTGACCACGAACCGCGTGCCCTGACCACGCAGCTCGCCGGCATCGCCCACCTGTCCGCCCGCCTCGGCGTAGAACGGCGTGCGATCGAGCAGCACTTCCCCCGAATCGCCCTGAGCGAGCGACTCGACCTGTGCGCCCTCCTTCAGCAGCGTCACCACGCGTCCCGACGCGCTCAGCACCTCGTAGCCGCAAAACAGCGTCTGTACATCGACCGGGGCCGCAGCGCGCGCGTCGCCGCCGAACTTGCTGGCCTCCTGCGAGCGGCGGCGCTGCTCCTCCATGGCGGCCTCGAAGCGCGCCTGATCGATAGTGAGCCCCCGCTCGCGCGCGACGTCGGCCGTCAGGTCCATCGGAAAGCCGTAGGTGTCGTAGAGCTTGAACACCGTGTCGCCGTCGATCGTCTTCGCGCCGCGCAGGTTCCGTATGGCGCCCTCGAGCAGCACCATGCCGTTGGCGAGCGTCTCGGCAAACCGCTGCTCCTCCTGCTTGAGCACGCGCTCGGCATGGGCCCGTCCGCGCGTCAGTTCCGGATACGCCGCACCCATCTCCTTCTCGAGCACCGGGACGAGCTTGTAGAAGAACGGGTCGCGGATACCGAGCTTGTAACCGTGGCGTATGGCGCGGCGGATGATCCTGCGCAACACGTAGCCTCGTCCTTCGTTGGATGGCAACACGCCATCGACGATCAGGAATGTGCAGGCACGGATGTGGTCCGCGATCACGCGCAGCGAGCTCGAAGTGAGCACGGAGGTGCCGGCCAGGCGGCCTGCCGCGCGGATCAGGTTCTTGAACAGGTCGATGTCGTAATTGGAATGTACGCCTTGCATGACCGCAGCGATGCGCTCGAGCCCCATGCCCGTGTCCACCGACGGTTTAGGAAGCGGCGTCATCTTGCCGTCCGCCGCGCGGTCGTACTGCATGAACACCAGGTTCCAGATCTCGACGAACCGATCGCCATCCTCATCCGGCGAGCCGGGTGGTCCGCCGGGAATCTCCGGCCCATGATCGTAGAAGATCTCGCTGCACGGTCCGCACGGACCGGTATCACCCATCGCCCAGAAATTGGAGGCCTCGCCCAGGCGGGCAAAGCGCTGCGGGCTGACTCCGATGTCCTTCAGCCAGACCTCCGCTGCCTCCTTGTCGTCCTTGTAGACGGTACACCACAGCCGAGCCGGGTCGAGTCCCAGGGTGTAGATGAGGTAATCCCAGGAGAGATGAATCGCCTCGCGCTTGAAGTAGTCGCCGAACGAGAAGTTGCCGAGCATCTCGAAGAACGTGTGATGGCGGGCCGTATAGCCGACGTTCTCGAGATCGTTGTGCTTGCCGCCGGCGCGCACGCAACGCTGGCAGGTGGCAGCCCGCAGATAGTCGCGCTGTTCCTTGCCGAGAAACACGTCCTTGAACTGCACCATACCGGCGTTGGTGAACAGCAACGTCGGGTCATTCCCCGGCACCAGCGAGCTCGAGGGCACGATCATGTGGCTCTGGCTGCGGAAGAACTCCAGAAATCCACTGCGCACATCTGCCGCGCTCATGTAGGACGGCTTGCTCAAGGGTCGCTAACCTGCTTCGGGGTCGGCTCCGGTGGCCGCGCGGATATGATCCGACGAAAAGCCCCGGTACTGCAAAAACCGAGCTTGACGCGCCTTCTGGGCCCAATTTGCGGGCTCTGGTGTGCCGAATTTGGCGCGCCGCACGTGCCGCGCGAGCGAGTACCAGTCCGGGCCGCCCGCCAGGGCCGCCTCGATGAGCGCCGCCGGGAGGCCGTGCCGCCGCAGTTCCGCGCCGATGCGTATGGGCCCCTGGCCACGTTCGGAGTGGTAGGTGACATAGTGCTGCGCATAGCGCGCATCGTCGACCGTGCCCGCGGCGGCCAGCTCCTCGACGGCGGCGGTCACTTCGGAGTCCCTAAAGCCCCGAGCGAGCAACCGCGCCTCGAGCTCAGCGCGGGCGTAATCCCGGCGTGCGAGAAGGGCAATGGCCGCCGTCCGCACGGCCGAGGGCGCGAGAATCGCCCCTTCCGGCGGCTTCGAGCCGGCTGATCTGTGCGCGGACATCGCTTACAGTATAGTCACTCGCTGGCGGCGGCTTCCCCGCTGCCCTTCCAATCGGACCAAGGAATCGGAACCATCATGCGATCTGTCGTTCGAGTGCTGGCGTTGATCATTGGCAGCGGTGCGCTGACGCTAGCGCTTGCGGACCCTGCAGCGCCGGCGCAGCAGGCGCCTGCGGCACCGTCGGCTGGCACGGCCCCCGCCACCACCGCCGCACCGGCCAGCTCTGCGCCGGCCGCAGCGTCCGCCACCTCTTCGGCTTCGGCCCCGGCCAAACCCGCGGTCGACGCGGACGAGAAGCGCCTCATCGCCGAGGGCTACAAGCCGGAGATGCGTGGCGGAACCAAGGTGTACTGCAAGCGCGAGCAGGTGCTCGGATCGCGCCTGGGCGCGCCCGAGCACTGCAGCACCGCCGAACAGCTGAAGGCCACGACCCAGATGTCCCGTGAGGTGACGGAGCAGTCACAGCGCTTCGGGACCAATCCGACCGGGAAATGAGCCGGCGCGACCCGGCCTATTCGTCGGGACGCCGAGCAGGCAGCTTGCGGAGCGGCTGATCAGGCGGTGTTGGCGGCCTGATCGCCACGGCGTTCCTGGCGCGGCGGCAGGAGCCGTGCTCGCACCTGCTCCTCGATCTCGCGCGCCACGTCCTTGTTGGTCTGCAGGTAGGTGCGGGCGTTGTCCTTGCCCTGGCCGATGCGGCTGCCCTTGTACGCGTACCAGGCCCCGGACTTCTCGATGATGCCGAGGGTGCTCGCGAGCTCGATGATCTCGCCCTCGCGCGAGATACCCTGACCGTACATGATCTCGAATTCCGCTTCGCGAAACGGTGGTGCGACCTTGTTCTTCACCACCTTGACGCGGGTCATGTTGCCCGTGACTTCCTCGCCGTTCTTGATCGCGCCGATGCGGCGGATGTCGAGCCGCACCGAGGCGTAGAACTTCAGCGCATTGCCGCCGGTGGTGGTCTCGGGGTTGCCGAACATCACACCGATCTTCATGCGGATCTGGTTGATGAAGACCACGATGGTGTTCGAGCGCTTGATGTTGCCGGTGAGCTTGCGCAGCGCCTGCGACATGAGACGCGCCTGCAGTCCCACCTGCATCTCGCCCATCTCGCCTTCGATTTCGGCCTTCGGTGTGAGCGCCGCAACCGAGTCGACCACGACGATGTCGACGGCGTTCGAGCGCACCAGCATGTCGGTGATTTCCAGTGCCTGCTCGCCGGTATCCGGCTGCGACACGAGCAGGTCGGTGATGTTGACGCCGAGCTTCTCGGCGTAGCTCGGGTCGAGCGCGTGCTCGGCGTCGACGAACGCCGCCGTGCCACCGCTCTTCTGTACCTCGGCGATGACCTGCAGGGTGAGGGTCGTTTTGCCGGAGGCTTCCGGACCGAAGATCTCCACCACGCGCCCGCGTGGCAGCCCGCCAATGCCGAGAGCGACGTCGAGCCCCAGCGAGCCAGTCGACACCGTCTCCACGTCGTAGGTCGCTGCCGCATCGCCGAGGCGCATGACCGAGCCCTTGCCAAACTGCTTTTCGATCTGACCGAGCGCGGCGGCGAGCGCCTTCTTGCGGTTCTCTTCCATCTGTGAATTTCCCGGGAGTGTGGGCGAGGCGAGAGGAAACATTGTGCCGCTGATTATCACATAAAGCCGCTGCGCCCGGTGCGCGGCGCCGGTGCCGTTTGACCGCTATTCGTGTGCTTTCTCCGTCTTAACCAGTGAGTAGGACTCGATGACACTGTATACGGCTCCGCTCTCTTCCGTGCGGCTCTCAAGGAGTGCAAAGTCCGCAAAGCGCCACACGACCGGGCGCAGCGCAGGCGCTCTGGCAAACCGCGCGACCTTGCGTGCCACGGTGACATGCGCGCGGAAAGACTTGAGATCCGGGCGGAATCCCGCCGCGACCGTCGCGTCCCTGAGCGCGGCGGCGAGCGCGTGCACGCCGCCAGGGTCCTCGATCGCAGCTACGCAGAGGATCTGCTGACGGGGCCAGTGCACCAGGGTCTCGAGCGTGAGGCAAAACGGCATGTCCTGCGCGCGCGCCTTGGCCTGCTCGCGGGCGATGCGCTGCAGCTGCGGCAGGCGCGAGTGGGGGACGCTGCCGAGGAACGCGAGCGTCACGTGAAGGCTTGGTACGGGCACCGGGCGCCCACCGCACCTTCTGACCGCCCTCGCCGTCACCGCAGCGAGCGCGCGGCGCGACGCCTCATCCGGCCACAGCGCGAAGAACAGCCGCTGCGAGCGCTCGGCTGGCTGCAAGTGTCACACCGGATTCGGCTGCGCCGTCACCTCGAGGTGCACCGGCAGGTCGAGACGCAGGATGAGCCGCAGCGCATGCTCCACGGAGCGGCTGCGCACGAAGGCGCGGTCGCCGCTGAAGAGCTTCTCCTCGGCGATGATGTCGATGGCGCTTGCCTGGCGCGCGGCAGCACAGAACCACACCGTGCCGACCGGTTTGCCGGGTAACCCGCCGTCCGGGCCGGCGATGCCGCTCACCGCGAGCGCCACGTTCACCCCGGTCACCCGCAGTGCCCCTTCGGCCATCTCGCGCACCGTCTGCTCGCTCACGGCGCCAAATTTCTCGAGTGTGCTCGCGGCGACCCCGAGGTCACGCGCTTTGGCGGCGTTGGAATAGGTGACGTAGCCGCACTCGAACCATTGCGAGCTGCCGGGGATGTCGGTCAGCGCCTTGGCCACCCAGCCGCCGGTGCAGGACTCTGCGGTCGCGAGCCGCCGCTCGGCGGCTCGCAGCTTCTGCGCAACGCGCACCGCCAGCTCGTGCAGCTCAGGGTCGCTCGTCATGGCGCGAGGCTACCCCAGCGGCGACCCCCGCGGATAGCGGTGACACTCATCGCCGTCAGCCCCCTCGTGCTAAGGTGCCAGCCCCAAAATTTCACAGGTCTCGCCGCGCGCCGTATGGCAGCTCCCAGCCCTGATGCGCTGCACACGCCGGTCATGCAGCAGTACCTGCGGATCAAGAGTCAGTACCCGGACGTCCTGTTGTTCTATCGGATGGGCGATTTCTACGAGCTGTTTTACGAGGACGCACGACGTGCAGCCTCGCTCCTCGATATCACGCTCACCACGCGCGGGCAGTCTGCCGGACAGCCGATCCCCATGGCCGGCGTGCCGTTTCACGCAGTCGACAGCTACCTGGCAAGGCTCGTGCGCAAGGGCGAGAGCGTCGCCATCTGCGAGCAGCTCGGCGATCCGGCAGGCACCCGTGGCCCCATCGAGCGGCAGGTGGTGCGCATCGTCACACCGGGCACCGTGACGGACGCTGCGCTCCTCGAGGAACGCGCCGACACGCTGCTCGCCGCGCTCACTAGCGACGGTGCGCGCTTCGGCATCGCCTGGCTCGACCTGGCCGCCGGGCGCTTCACGGTACAACAGGGCGAGGGACCGGCAGCCCTCGCCGCAGAGCTCGAGCGGCTCAAGCCCGCGGAGCTGCTCGTTGCGGAAGGCGCGGCCTGCGCGCCAGCGACGCCAGCCGGCACTGCGGTGCGCACCCGGCCGCCGTGGCATTTCGAGCTCGCAAGCGCCTCGCGCCTGCTCACCGATCAGCTCGGGACGCTCGACCTCAGGGGGTTCGGTGCGGATGAGCTGCCGCTGGCCATTCGCGCCGCTGGGGCACTGCTGCAGTACGTGCGCGACACACAGAAATCGGCCCTGCCGCACATCCGAGCACTGCGCGTCGAAGAGCGCAGCGACGCCCTGATGCTCGATGCGGCCAGCCGCCGCAACCTCGAGCTCGATGCGAGCCTGAGCAGCAACGAAGACGCGACGCTGCTGGCGGTCATCGACAGCTGCGTGACGTCGATGGGCTCGCGGCTGCTGCGGCGCTGGCTCAACCGCCCCCTGACCAGTCAGCCGCTGCTGCGCGAGCGCTATCACGCGCTCGCAGCGCTCATCGACGGGCGCCGCTTCGAGACGCTGCGGGAGTATCTCTCGAGCGTGGGCGACGTGGAGCGCATCCTGGCACGGGTCGCGCTGCGCTCGGCGCGCCCGCGCGACCTCACGCAGCTGCGCGCCTCGCTCGCGATGCTTCCGGCGCTGCGCACAGCGCTCGCCGTCCTCGATTCCCCGCTCCTCGGCCGGCTGCGCGCCGCCATCGGCGAGCACCAGGAAGTGGTCGCACTGCTCGCTGCGGCAATTGCAGCCGAGCCTGCCGCGCTGGTGCGCGATGGCGACGTGATCGCCGCGGGCTACGACGCGCAGCTCGATGAGCTGCGGCGCATCGCCACACACACAGATGAGTTCCTCCTCGACCTCGAGAGACGCGAGCGGGAACGCACCGGGCTCGCCGGACTCAAGCTCGGCTACAACCGCGTGCAGGGCTTCTACATCGAGATCGCGCGGCGCGACGCCGAGCGCGTACCCAAAGATTACGTACGCCGCCAGACGGTGAAGTCCGCCGAGCGCTTCATCACCACGGAGCTCAAGAGCTTCGAGGACCGGGTGCTCGGTGCGCGCGAGCGCGCCCTCGCACGCGAGAAGGAGCTGTTCGAGGCAGTGCTGACGCTGCTGACCGACGCCCTCGGCCCGATGCAGGACAGCGCCGCGGCGGTTGCGGAAGCGGACGCGCTCGCCGCCTTGAGCGAGCGCGCCTGCGCACTCGAGTGGACGCGCCCCGAACTCGTGAGCGAGCCGCGTTTCACCATCGAGGGCGGGCGCCATCCGGTGGTCGAGCGCTTCAGCGATGCCCCCTTCGTGCCGAACGATCTGCGCCTCGATGCCGAACGTCGCATGCTCATCATCACCGGCCCCAACATGGGCGGCAAGTCGACCTACATGCGCCAGGCGGCGCTCATCGCGTTGCTCGCGCACGTCGGCAGCTACGTACCGGCCGAGCGTGCCGTGCTCGGCCCGCTCGATCGTATCTTCACCCGCATCGGGGCGGCGGATGATCTCGCCGGCGGCCGCTCGACTTTCATGGTGGAGATGACCGAGGCGGCGAATATCCTGCACAACGCGAGTGCGCGCAGCCTGATCCTGCTCGACGAGATCGGTCGCGGCACCAGCACCTTCGACGGCCTGTCGCTCGCCTGGGCGATGGCACGCGACATCGCCTCGCGGGTGCGGGCCTTCACGTTGTTCGCGACGCATTACTTCGAGCTGACCACGCTCGCCGGCGAGGTCGAGGGATGCGCCAACGTGCACCTGGATGCGACCGAGCACGGCGAGGGTCTCGTGTTTCTGCACGCGGTGAAGGACGGCCCGGCCAATCGCAGCTACGGTCTGCAGGTAGCGCAGCTCGCCGGCGTGCCGCTTGGTGTGATCGGCGAGGCGCGCCGCTACCTCGAGCACCTGGAGTCTGAGCGCGACCGTCATCGCGCGCTCGCATCGAGAGCCGCCGATGGTGCTGCAGCGCAGAGCGAGCTGCCCTTGTTTGCAGCCGTGGCGCACTGTGGTGCTACCCTGGCCGAGCCCACAGCTGAAGACCCGCTGCGCGCAGCGCTCGCCGCGCTCGACCCGGATCAGCTCTCGCCGAAGGCGGCACTCGATGCGCTCTATGAGCTGCGCCGGCTGCTCCGCGACGTTGAATGACGCACCCGCCACATCGCGGTGCCGGTCTAGCGTAGCGAGAACCGCCCCTGCGTCAGAAATACCCCGATCTCGTGCGCGACGCGCGCCGAGACGAGCATGCCGAAGTGACTCACCGGCAGGACGATGTGATCGGTGGCGCCGGGCATGCGCGTCTCGCTGACCGCGACCGTGCCATCGTTCTCCTCGTCGAAGCCCGCGATCAGCTGTCCAAACCCGATCTGCTGCGTCCCCGCGATGATCCCGAGCGGCCGCACGTGCGTCCAGCGTCGCGTCTGCGGCCTGAGCAGCTCCTCAGCCACTGAGGGGCCCATGAGGTGAGCGATCGGCGCAAAGCGGCTGGCGCGCTCGGCGGCGCGGCTCGCGACGCACGGCGTCCCGAGGAACACCACACGCCCGGCGGGCTGGTCGGGAAAGTGCTCGAGGAAGCGATGGATGACGAGGCCCCCGAGGCTGTGGCCGAGGAAATGCAGCTCTGGCGCCTCGAGCTTGCGCACGTACGCCGCCAGTCGCGTGGCGATGGTACTCATGGTCAAGGAGGCGGCGGAATAGCGGAAGGAATGCAGCCTGAGGCCGAATTCCTCCGCCAGACGGTGTCGCAGGAGCAGCGACTCCTGCCCCGGCATCCACAGGCCATGCACATAGACGACCGCGTTCACGGCGGCTTAGTCGGCCTGCTCCACCCGCGCTGCCGTGCGCGCGCTCAAGAAGGCGGCGGCAGTCGAAGGCGCACGTGCAGCTCGCGCAGCTGTGCCTCGCTCACCTCCGTCGGCGCATCGGTGAGCGGATCGGCCGCCGTCTGCGTCTTGGGGAAGGCGATGACCTCGCGGATGCTGTCGGCGCCAGCCATCAGCATGGCGAGGCGATCGAGCCCAAACGCGATGCCGCCGTGCGGCGGGGCGCCGAACTTGAGCGCATCGAGGAGAAAGCCGAATTTCTTCTGCGCTTCCTCCGCACCGATACCGAGCAGCTCGAACACGGTCGACTGCATCTCCTGGCGGTGTATGCGCACCGAGCCGCCGCCAATCTCCGAGCCGTTGAGCACCATGTCGTAGGCCTTGGCGAGTGCTGCCGCGGGCGCAGCGCGCAGCGCCGCCGGGTCATCGTTCTGCGGTGCGGTGAACGGATGATGCATGGCGACCCAGCGCTTCTCCGCCTCGTCCCATTCGAACATCGGAAAGTCGATGACCCAAAGTGGCTGCCAGCCGCTCGTCACGAGCTTCAGGTCGTGGCCGATCTTGAGCCGCAACGCCCCGAGCGCATCGTTCACGACCTTCGCGCGGTCCGCACCAAAGAAGATGAGGTCGCTGTCGGATGCCCCGCTGCGCCGGAGAATCCCCTCGAGCGCCGCATCGCTCAGGAACTTGATGATCGGCGATTGCAGCCCCTCGCGGCCCTTGGCGCGCTGGTTCACCTTGATGTACGCCAGGCCCTTCGCCCCGTAGCGCGCGACGAACGCCGTGTACTCATCGATCTGCGAGCGGGGCATCGTGCCGCCGCCGGCGACACGCAACGCCGCGACACGCCCGTGCGGGTCCTTCGCCGGCCCCGCGAATACCTTGAAGTCGCAGTCCCGTACCAGGTCCGCGACGTCGGTGAGCTCGAGTGGAATGCGCAGGTCGGGTTTGTCCGAGCCGTAGCGGCGCAGCGCGTCCGCGTGGCTCATGCGCGGGAAGGGATCGGGAAGCGCCGCGCCGAGGACCTCGCGGAAGCAATGGCGGATCAGCGCTTCCGTGAGCGCCATGATGTCGTGCTGGCTGAGAAAGGAGGTCTCGACATCGAGCTGAGTGAATTCCGGCTGCCGGTCCGCGCGCAGATCCTCGTCGCGGAAGCAGCGCACGATCTGGTAGTAGCGGTCGAAGCCCGCGATCATCAGCAGCTGCTTGAAGATCTGCGGCGACTGCGGCAGGGCAAAGAACTTCCCCGGATGCGTGCGGCTCGGCACCAGGTAATCGCGCGCGCCCTCCGGGGTTGCCTTGGTGAGCATCGGCGTCTCGAGATCGATGAAGCCGTGGTCGTCGAGCCAGGTGCGCATCGCTCGTGTCAGGCGGTGCCGCAGCCGCAGCCGCTGGTTCATGACCTCGCGACGCAGGTCGAGATAACGATAGCGCAGGCGCACTTCCTCGCCGACCTGCTCATCGAGCTGAAACGGCAGCGGCTCGGAGCGGTTGAGGAGCTCGAGCTGCTGCGCGACGAGCTCCACACGACCGGACGCGAGGTTGGGGTTGACCGTGCCGGCCGGCCGCTCACGCACGCGCCCCGTCACGCGCACCACGAACTCGTTACGCAGCCGCTCGGCTTCCGTGAATATGGTTGCCGCTTGCGGGTCGAACACGATCTGCAGCAGCCCTTCGCGATCGCGCAGATCGACGAAGATCACCCCGCCGTGATCGCGCCGGCGATGCACCCAGCCGGCGACCGTCACCTGCTGGCCGAGGAGCTGCTCGTTAACCTGTCCGCAGTAATGTGAGCGCATCAGCGTGCGATGTTACGGAGGGCCGCAGGACTTAGGCAACCCGATCAGTCGGCCGCATCTCGAGCACCGCGGCACCCTGCACTGCCC
>Ga0187782_10003290_pt1 | contig 12032 bp, 7 predicted proteins | sample 0715_SJ02_MP15_2_FD_132454 | JGI IMG/M metagenome (GOLD analysis project Ga0187782, IMG submission 132454) | Tropical peat soil microbial communities from peatlands in Department of Meta, Colombia - 0715_SJ02_MP15_20_MG | ecosystem: Environmental > Terrestrial > Soil > Wetlands > Peat | place...
CACTTACCTTTTTCGTACCGAAAAAATGACCGGGGGGTACCCCCAGGAGTTCCAAAATGGAAATCAACTCGCCTCATGATCCTTCGCCACGGCCCAGATGCCAGCATCTCTCTCGCAACGGCCGCCACGCTCGCGCTATGGGCGAAGAGCATCGCTTTCGCGGAACGGCGCCGGGCAGTTGCGGGACTTGGAAAATGCCTTTGCGGAACGTTGACCAAAGCGGGATAGCGTACATACCATAGCGCTAACGTGTTGAAGCTGATGACAGCGTCCGCATTCATGGCTGTGAACGAACCGGCACCGCTCCTGGGCATTGTCGTAGGCGCGGTCGGAATTCTGTACGGATTAAAAGCGCGGCACTTCAGCAGTTTTGGATTTGGCGTTACCACCAAGCGGGCGGAGAAGATAGAGCCGCGGTGGCAGGATCGAGCATTGGTGATTACGATTTCCGCGGTGGTGCTGATCGCGTCGATCGCTGTGCTGATTAGCAACCGATGAGGACAGCGGCACCGTTATTGTGAGAGGTGGTGGTGCCACGAAATTCTGTTTGGGTATCATTGCTGGCCGGATTGCTGGCGAGCGCCACGACGCGGGCGCAGGAGACGACGTCGTCCGCGAGCCCGATTGCGACCGACCGGCCGGCATTCACTGATTCCAGCGTCGTAGTGCCCAGCGGAACCGTTCAGTTCGAGAACGGCATCCTGGGCACGATCAATAACGCGCAACAATCTACGGTGGATTTTCCCGAGACGCTGATCCGGTTTGGCATTGCTCCCCAAACCGAATTGCGCTTCACGGTTCCCGATTACTTTGCTGGTTTTGGATCCAGTTCCGGATTTGCCGACGTGCTTTTGGGGATCAAACAGCAACTGGGGCCGACGCATGGCTTTGATGTGTCACTGGTAGCGGCGCTGAGTTTCCCGACGGGATCGCCGGGTATTACCAGCGGGGGGTACGATCCGGAATTGCAACTGCCATGGTCGCGGCAGCTCACCAAGAATTGGACCGCCGCGGGAATGCTGGCGGTGTATTGGCCGACACAGGGGCAACGACGGAATGTCACCGGCCAGAGCGCGTGGGAGTTCGATCGCACCATCACCAATTCGTGGGACGCCTTCGTGGAATATGACGGGCAGTTTCCGCAGCGAGGTGGAACCGTGCATATCCTGCACTTCGGGACGGCGTACCGGCTCACCAACAATCAGCAATTGGATTTTCACGTGGGGTTTGGGGTTTCGTCCGCCACGCCGGATCGTTTGATCGGCGTGGGCTATTCGTTCCGGTTCCGAATGCTGGGCCGCTGAGGCAAAATGGCCCCTTGGTACCCCCAGTGCGCGCAAGATGGGCGCTCAAAGGTACGTTAGACCCCGGAATGCCAGCTTGCCCGCAGAGGTGTAGAATGCTGTTCAGACGCGCATCGGAAGGAGGAACGTTATGAAGGATTCCACCTTTTGGAGAGTTTTGTGCGTAGGTGTGGCGTGTGCCGCGCTCGCCTGTGTACCGAGTCCCGCGTTTGCCCAGCGGGGCGGCGGGGGGCATGGCGGCGGTGGAGGTGGCTTCCGTGTTGGCGGAGGAGGCGGCTTCCACAGTGGGGGCGGCTACCACGTGGGCGGCAGCCACTACGGTTCGAGTGGCGGGCGTTATTACGGCGGAGGGTATGGCGGCCGGTATTATGGCGGGCGCGGGTATTACGGGTGGCGCGGAGGCTACGGCTGGCGAGGAGGTTATGGTGGACGCGGCTACCCGTGGCGCGGCTGGGGTTGGGGCTATCCCGGATATGGCTGGGGCTGGGGATGGGGACTGGGCTTTGGATGGCCGTATTGGTGGGGCTACCCCTATGGCTACTACGGTTATGGACCGGGGTGGGGCTATTCGTATCCTTATTACTCCGCCCCAAATTATTCCGAGCCGAACTACTGCCCACCGGGCTATTGGTGCCCTGACAATGATCCTCCGGCGGCAAATTCGGATCCTCAACCGAACGATAATGGGCCGGCAAAGTCTTGGAGGCCGCCCAGCGCTGGACCGAGCAGCTCGGATTCGCCGTACGGCGGCCACATAAGGTATCAGCCGCCCTCGATTCCTTCCGAGGACCGAACAACCGCTGCACCGAACAACCTCCGAGCGACACCAGCGGAGGCGAAGAGTTATTCATCGCTTAGCCCGGAGATGCAAAAGGCGGTGCGGGCACTGCGCGAGATGCCACCGTTTGCGCGCGAACGGGAAATCAACACGGGGCGATACAGCCACTTTTCGGCTGCGGAGAAGCACATCCTGAGAAACGCGGGATGACGAAAGACGAGCATTGATCAGGCCACTGCTAGGCGTGCAGGCTGGAGCGCTGGAGCTAGCGGCGGCGGAAGGTAGCAAACTAGCTCATTTATTTTCGACCAGAATTCTTTGATTCGGAGAATCTGGCAGCGCCTGCGCTCGCGCTTGCTTAGACAACACCTGGTCCAATTCCAGTGGGTGGATTGGTTTGGAAAGATATTCGTCCATACCCGCAGCCAAGCAGCGTTCCTGATCACCTTTCATGGCATGAGCCGTCAAGGCAACGATGTGCAAGTGGCGGCCGGTACCTTGCTCGCGCTGGCGAATCAAGCCGGTCGCGGTCAAGCCGTCCATCTCGGGCATTTGCACGTCCATCAGCGCCAGGTCAAAGGAGTTTTTGTCGAACAGTTCGACGGCCTCGGCGCCATTCCGGGCCAGGGCGACCCGATGGCCGCGCTTCTCGAGCATCCGGATGATCAGACGCTGATTCACGGCATTATCTTCGGCGACGAGAATGGACAGGGGAACGCACCGATGTTGATCCGTGGCTAGCGGCAATTGTTTGTTTTCGCGGTGCTGTGGCGTTCCGAAAATCGAGGTGAGCGTGTCTCGCAACTCCACCTGGCGAACCGGTTTAACCAGATAAGCGGCGATATCCAACTGGCGGCAACGATCGGCGTCGCTGCGCTGACCAGCGGACGTGAGCATGACAATGGTGGGAGCGGGGGAGAGCGCCTGATTCCTGATGCGTTCGATCAAGGTGAAACCGTCCATTAGTGGCATGTGCATATCGGTCAAAATGAGCCGGAATGGTTCTGCACGGTGCCAGGCGCTCGCCAGCTTCTGCAAAGCCTGGTCGCCGGAATCCACGATGGAGGGCTGCATATTCCAGCGCAAAAGGGTCTCCTGCAAAATACGCAGATTGGTGTGGTTGTCGTCGACCACCAGGACTTTCATGCCGCGCAGCGCTTCCAGAGATGCGGGTGTGGTGTTCTCTATAGGGCCGGCCGGCGGGGCGAGAAGGACGGAAAAATGGAAACGAGCGCCCTTTCCTGGCTCGCTCTCGACCGAGATGTCTCCGCCCATCAAGTGGATCAGTCGCGCGGAGATGGTCAGACCGAGCCCGGTGCCCCCGTAGCGGCGGGCTGTGGAAGTGTCGGCTTGGGAAAAGGGATCAAAGATGGATTTTTGTTTTTCGAGTGGTATGCCGATGCCGGTATCCGCGACGGTGAAACCGAGGTATTGGCGGCCATCCCGCGGTTCCGGGGCGACGCGCAACTGGACCTCCCCTTCGTGAGTGAATTTAATGGCATTCCCGACCAGATTGACGATGATCTGGCGCAGACGGTTGGCGTCGCCATGGACAAGCGCGGGATTGTCCGGGTGGATGTCGCAGAGCAGTTCGAGATGCTTCTCATGAGCGCGCAAAGCGAGAGTTTTTAGGGTGTTCTCCAGGCACTCAGGCAAGTTGAAATCCGCGGCCTCCAGCTCGATCTTGCCAGCTTCCACCTTGGAATAATCGAGGATGTCGTTGATGACGGTCAGTAAGGAGTCGGCCGAGAGCTTCACGGTCTCCAAGTATTCCCGTTGTTCATTGGTGATTTCCGTATCGACGGCCAATTCGGTCATCCCAATGATGCCGTTCAAGGGAGTGCGGATCTCGTGGCTCATGTTAGCCAGAAATTCACTTTTGGCGCGGCTGGCGGCTTCTTTGGCTCGTTGCCATTCAAGTTCCATGACCTTGCGTTCGGTAATGTTGCGGCCGACCCCGGCAATGCCCAAGAGATTGCCTTCGCTGTCGAAGAGAGGAACCCTGGTGCTTAAGAGCCAAAGGGGTTTGCCCTGGTCGTCGGAATGCTCCGATTCGCGATTGAAGAGAGGTTTCTTGGTAGCGATCACGGTGCGATCGTCATCCCGGTAGGCTTGGGGGAATTTGCCGGGATAGACCTCGTCCAGAGTCTTGCCGAGCAGCTCTTCGTGAGATTTAGCCTTGACGGTGCGGGCAAGCCGTGCCTTGGCGACCAAATAGCGGCCACGGATGTCCTTCACCCACATGAGGTCGGGGACGTTGTCGATCAGGGCACGCAGCATGGAGCGCTCTTTGAAGAGCGCATCATTGGCGCGGGTCAGGGCGTCTTCGGCTCGCTTGAGGTCGGTAATATCGCGGCCTACACCGGCGATTCCGGTGACATTGCCGTCAGCGTCGAGAAGAGGAACCTTGGTGGTCAGCAAATAGATGAAGTTGCCTTGGCTATCGGTGCACGGCTCCTCGCAATTGAGGAGCGGCTCCTTGGTGCGAATCACGTTTTGCTCGTCTGCCGAGTACTTTTCGGCGAGTTCCGCGGGAAAGTAGTCGAAGTCGGTTTTGCCGAGCAGCTCATCGGGGGACTTTGCGCGCATTTGATGGCTCAGGGAGAGGTTAGCCAATAAGAAGCGGCCCTGCGCATCTTTCACGTACATCAAATCGGGCACATGGTCGATAAGGGCGTGGGCCATCTGACGCTCGCTGGAAAGCTGCTCCTCGGCGCGGATGCGATCGTTGATCTCGCGCTGTAGCTCTTGGGTACGAAGTTGAACCCGAGTCTCCAATTCGTCCCTGGCGCGCTGCAAGGCGACATCACGTTGCTGAATACCGTCCAGCATCTCGTTAAAGGCGCGCGCTAATCCGCCGATCTCATCGGCAACGCCTCGCGGAGCACGCAAAGAGTAGTCCGCGCCGAAGGAGATTTTTTGGGCGATTGCCGCCAGCTGCAGGATCGGTTGCAAGGCCGTGCGGAGCATTCGGGCAGAGAAGAGAAAGGCGACCAGGACAGAGAGCAGCAGCACCAAGCTAAGAATCTGCGCATACAGCCAGAACTTGCGGTTGAGCATGCGGAGATCGGAAACCAGGACGATGGATCCGCCGGGTTCCCCGCGCAGGGATACGGGCTGGGTAAGGACAATGGAGTCCCTGGCGAATACGACACCCTCGGGGGGCAGGGCGGGGGCAAAGCTCGGCCGCAGACCCGGCCGGACGTATTCGGCAAAGATATCGCCGGAATTGTTGTAAATGCGCGCGGCGATAATGTCTCTGTCGGTTTGCAGCGCGGTGAAGATGTCGGAAGCGAATTTGGAGTCGTTGAAGAGTACGGAAGCGGCGGCGCTGGTGGCGATGGTATTACCCAGAAGGGTCAGTTCGTTAGCGCGAGCCGTACGGAAGGATTGGCGCTCATAGACGGCGAGGGCCGCACAAGCCATAGCCAGGGCCAGCAGGGTGGAAAACAGAACCAGCAGGGTCAGTTTGCGCTGAAAAGGCATGTGCGAGAAAAAGTGCATCACTCACCCGGCTTTGCCGCCGATCACTTCTTTTGGCCAGAGCTGACCGTTAATGAAGGCCAAATCGTCCCTCCATCTGGCGGCGCGGTCGCATGGTGAGATATGCATTGTTTCGAACAATTCCCACATAAACGGGAGCGCCCCGTCTTATGCTTGGCGCCGGGTGTTGTTGCATCGGCATGCGGCCAGATCGCGAGAGCACGATTCGCCGGTGGCGGCCCAAACTGGCACACGGCTCCTGCCGAAGGCGGGAAGTGCACGGGACGTGCCTTTGGAGGTTGGTGGTGCATTCATAAGTTTTGAAAGCACAAGGAATAACGGAGCATCGAGGAGGGGGTTAGGCGCGGGCTGTACCGAACAGAACCATGCGGCCCTAAATCGGTCAGAATCCACGGTGGAGCAATCGTTTTCACAGACTCATACCCAGGCCACACGGCTGTGCTATGCTTGCCCTAAAAATCACCGCAGAAATATCGCTAATTCACGGGAGGCTGTATGTTAGGCCGGCGACGGTTTTTGCAAGAAAGCCTTGCGGCAGGAGCAGCATGCTCGGCGGAATTGCTGCTTAGCCGAGTGCTTCCCGCGCAGGTGCAAGCTTCCAGCGGCTCCAGCACAGCGCGCATTTACGTCGATACGCGGCGCACTATTGCCCCGATTGACCACAATCTGTTTGGATCGTTCCTGGAACAGTTGGGCCGAGCGATTTATCAGGGCATTTACGATCCGGGGTCGAAACTGTCCGACTCGAATGGCTTCCGAAAAGACGTGATGGAAGAAGTACGCGCGTTGGGAGTGCCAATCATTCGCTATCCGGGCGGGAATTTTGTTTCCGGGTACAACTGGCTGGACGGCATAGGGCCGAAACAAGACCGGCCGCGGGTGTTGGACAAGGCCTGGAATTCTTTGAATAGCAATCAATTCGGCACAGACGAGTTTTTGTTGTGGTGCAAGCTGGTAAACACCCAGCCGCTGATGGCGCTGAACTTGGGCACGGGCACTCCGGAGCAGGCTGCCGCGTTGGTGGAGTACTGCAACATTGCCAAGGGCACGCGATGGAGCGATCTACGGCGCAAGAACGGGGTAGCCGAGGCGTACGAGGTGAAACACTGGTGCTTGGGCAACGAAATGGATGGTCCCTGGCAGATCGGTCATATGACCGCCGCAGAGTATGGGATGCAAGCGGCGGATGCGGCGCGCCAGATGCGCTATGTCGATCCATCGTTGAAGCTGGTGGCTTGCGGTTCGAGTGGACGTCTCATGCCCACCTATCTGGAATGGGATCGCGAAGTGCTGGAGCAATGCTACGAGTATGTAGACGCGCTGTCGTTGCATTGTTATCTGGGGAACACCAAAGAAGAAACCGGGAACGACAGTTCCAAATACCTGGCTCTGAATCTGCTGATGGATCGGCAAATAGCGGAAACCGCAGCGGTTTGTGACTTGGTGCGCGGGCGCAAACGCTCCAAAAAGCAATTGTGGCTTTCCTTTGATGAGTGGAATGTGTGGTACCGGGCGCGCACCGGAGATGCGGTAAACGGGCATGGCCAGGAAGCGCCACACTTGTTGGAAGAACCGTACAACTTGGAAGATGCGCTGTTAGTCGGAGGGATCATCAACACGCTGGTGAGGAATGCGGGACGGGTAAAGATCGCATGCCTGGCACAACTGGTGAATGTGATCGCACCGATCATGACCAACTCCGACGGCTTGTTTCGGCAAACCATCTATTACCCGTACAACTGGGGCTTGCATATGGCCGGCGGTGAGGTGCTGAACCTTCTTACGGAGTCTCCGGTTTATGAGGTAGCGGATATCGGGACAGTCGCCTATCTGGATGCAGTGGGGACGTTCGTGAAGGAAGATGGCAAATTGAGCATGCTGATCTTAAACCGGGACCTGGTGAACGCGCACGACATTGATGTCGTGTGGGAAGATGCTGCTCCGGCGCGGGTAGTTACTTCCGCCATACTGACGGGCAGCGATTTGAAAGCGGGGAATAGTTTTGAATCGCCGAAGCGAGTGGCGCCGAGCGATTTCGACAAGCCGGCCACTTCCGGAGGGCACACGAAGTTCCAGGTGCCGCCCCGTTCCTATACGGTTCTACAGTGGAGCGCATAGCACGTAGGGCCAGCGCAGTTCTGCCGCGCATTTCCAACGGTGTCGGCAGCAAACTAGAAATGAGAGTTCCACGCGGGCGGGAGGAAGCGCCGAGCCGAGGAATCGTGGGCGCTGGGCTGCGGAATCGCGGCAAAAAAGCAAGGACCGCCACCAGGGGTGAGAGGCGGCGGTCCTTATCCGTGTAGTCGCTCCAAGCCGGGTGGGAAATAGAGCTTGCCCCCTATTTGCCACCGCGTTGGCGGACTCTGCTGTAAACGTTTTCCCAATTGCCCAAGACATATATGCCAGTGAGGTCTGGGTGTCAAGCACTTTTCGCATTAGCCGCATTAGAGAATCTGAATGATACTGCGGCGCACGCTGACGCAACCGGATGCTTCCGAGTGATGGCTTGCAATTCTCAGCAAACGTTACCTTTGCCGTTTGTTCAGCAAACCCCTGGCGCATACCGGGAAGCGGCGATTCCATCGTCAGGCGCGGAGCATGGGGGTCCACACTTGCATGGGGGTGGCAGAGCGATTGGCCCAGGCGTAGTACGGAATGAAGCTGAGCTCGACCGGACGAGTGAAGGCTGCATTCGGGGAGTAGCGGTAGTACAGCTTGCCGCTGGACCGCTCACGGACAGCGCCCGGATGCTTCAGAACGACGACACCGCCCAGCAAATCGCTGCGAAATTCCTCTTGGAACTTCGATGAAGCCGAGGAACGCAAATCTAGGGAAACGTCGTAGAGCGCAACGCCTTCGGGCTGATCCAACTGCTCCAGACAATACACCAGTGGTCCCCGTTGTACAGCCACGCGGCCATAGTCATCCACTACACGCGTGTTCGCCTCGAGCACCTGGGGCGCCATATTGAATTGCATATGGATCGAGTCACCAGCAGCCCAACGGCGGCGCAACGGGAGGTATTGTCCGGCAGTTGCGCCAGACACAACAGTTCCATTCACTTGGACTTGCGTTCGGTCGGACCAACCAGGGATTCGCAGATAAAGCGTGAAGTCGGCGGGTTTGGCCGGGGTGACGGCAATTTCCACAGTGCCGTCCCAGGGATAATGGGTTTTCTGGGCGATCTTTAGAGAAGTTCCATCCTGGAGATGCCAATCGAGTAGCGAATTATCGTAGAGATGCAGATACAGGCCGTCTTTGCTGGTGCTGCAAAAATAGCCAGGGAGCGAGGCGAAAGTGCGCTCCAGATTGGGCGGGCAACATGTGGTGTCGTACCAGGAATTGCGAATGCGATCGCCAGCGGAGGGATCAAAAGCCAGAGGATTGCGGTAACAGTAGAGCGTGCCGTCGAGCGACATGCCGGAATTGATTCCGTTGTACAGAGCACGCTCGATGACATCGGCGTACTTGGCATCGCCAGTCGCGGTCAACATGCGCCAGTTCCACATCATGTTGCCGATGGCCGCGCAACTCTCGCCATAGGCGGTGAAATTGGGCAGCTCGTAGGAATCTCCAAAAGCTTCGCCGTCACTGCGCGCGCCCACACCGCCAGTCACGTACATCTGCGAAGTGATCAGGTCGTTCCAAAGTGCGTTCAGGGTTTTCCAATACGATTGGTCGCCGGTTTCCAGGTAATAGTCGGTTGCGCCGCAGCAGGCGTACATGGCGCGGACCGCATGGCCCTCGAGACGGGTGCGCGAGGTGAAGGGAATTCCGCAGAAGTGGTAGACGTAGGCATGTTGCGGAAACTTGATGCGATCGTCTCCGTGCAAGATGTAGCCAGCGAAGGTGCGGTACTTTGTGTCACCGGTAGTCCGGTAGAGTTCAATGAGCGCCAGTTCAATTTCAGGATGCCCCGAGAAAATCGGTTGTTTGTTTGCCTCAGGACCGAAATTGGGCAACAGGTAAGAATCAACGAAGCGCATGCCGGCGTCCAGTAAAGTGCGGTCGCCGGTAGCACGATAAAAGGCAATCGCGCCCTGAATCATGTGCCCCAGATTGTAGAGTTCGTGACCCCAGCGTTGTACCTCGGGAGTCATGCGATCCCCGGCGCGGTCCTGCACATAATAGGTGTTCAAATAGCCGCTGGGTTCCTGGACCGCGACCATTTCCTGGATGACTTTATCAGCGATCTGGCGCAGTTCCGGGCGATCGCCAGATTGCAGAGCGAAGCCGGCCGCTTCCGTCCATTTGTAGACGTCGGAATCGGAATAGACCGGACCGGTTTGTTTGGCGTCACTCTTGCCGGCCAGGCGCAAGAAATTGTTCATGCGCCCGTTGGCTTCCAGCAATTTCTCCATAGAGGGAATGCTGTTATTTATGTTGACCGCGCGGCGCGCTCCCCAGAAGCCGTCGGTGATGGTGACGGCGTGAACGGGGACGTTGTGCAGTTTTGCGTAAGGGGAGTGATCTACGTTCAGGACGCCTTGGTCCTTCCAGTTGGAGTTGGCGGGAAGCTCGCTGGCGCGCGCGGCAAAGGCTATGAGGTTTTTGAGGGGCAGGGAACTTGCCGCGGCCGCGGTGACGGCCGAACCCACAAAACGCCGCCGCGAAATTTCCGATTGGTGTGCCATGGGGACCTCCTGAATGATTGTGCGCAGAGGCACGCGCACGCGCGAATGCGATCAGGCAACTGAGGTGTGAGCCAACTTGATCAATGTGGGCAATACGTCGCCAAGTTTCGCATCCTCCGGCCGGCCAAATGCGAAGTACAGCTTTTTGTATAAGGCGTAGAGCGAGTCGTAAACCTTTTGTGCCTGGGGATCGGGGGAAAACAACCGGTGTTCCGGGCAAATCTTGTCCTGAGCCTCTTCTACGGTTTTGAATGTGCCGGCGGCGAGAAACGCGAAAATAGCCGAGCCCAAGCTGACGACACTCTTGCTGGGCACCAACACCGGCCTGCCTAGAACATTGGCGTAAATTTGGTTCAGCACATTGTTTTTTTGTGGTATGCCACCGGCATTGATGACCCGCTTGATTTCCACACCGTGCTCGGCCATGCGGTCGAGAATGATGCGGGTGTGGAGCGCGGTGCCTTCGATTGCGGCGAACAGTTCATCTTGTGGGGTGCTCTGCAAATTCCATCCGAAAGTGATGCCGCGCAAATTGGGATTCACCAGCACGGTGCGATCGCCGTTGTCCCAGGTCATACGCAGGAGTCCGGTTTGACCGGGGCGGTAATGCTGCAATCCTTCATTCAGAGTGGCGACGTCGGTTCCCGCGCGTTTGGCGATGGCACTGAAAATATCGCCGACGGCAGAAAGTCCCGCTTCAATTCCGGTGCGCAGCGGGTGCACGCTTCCGTGGACCACGCCGCAGACCCCGGGAACAAGGTTGACTGAGGGCGTGATGCCGATGATACAGGTGGAGGTGCCAATGACGTTGACCATGTCATCGGTACGGCAACCCGCACCGATGGCATCCCAATGGGCGTCAAACGCGCCGACCGGAACGGGAATGCCGACCTTGAGCCCGAGTCTGCCGGCCCACAAAGCAGACAGGGTGCCGGCGATATGATCCGAGGTGACATATTCGCCTTGCAGTTGGTCGCGGACTCCGGCGAATAAAGGGTCGACCTTGACGAGGAACTGTTCCGGAGGCAAACCGCCAAGATCGGGATTCCAGAGCCATTTGTGGCCCATGGCGCAGACGCTGCGCTTCACTTTGCGGGCATCGGTAATTCCGCAGAGGGTTGCAGCAGCCATGTCGCAGTGCTCGAACGCGGAGACGAACTGGGAGCGCTTGTTGGGATTATGACGGAGCCAATGCAGCAGTTTGGAGAATCCCCATTCGGAGGAATACACTCCGCCGCACCACTGAATGGCCTGCAAGCCGTCACGGAGAGCGGCTGCGGTGATTTCGGCGGCTTCGGACTTGGCGCGGTGATCGCACCAAAGGTAATACTCGTCCAGGGGCTGTAGATTTTCGCCGACGGGAATGACCGAAGAACCGGTGGTGTCTACGGCCAGGGCTTGGACCTGGTCGCCGGTGATTCCTGCTTTGTGGACGGCCTCGCGCGTGGCGGCTGCCAAGGCGCGCATCTGGTCATCATGCGATTGCGTGGCATATTCTGGATCTTCCCGTTTGCGGTGCAGTGGGTACTCGGCCAAGGCGGTGGCCAAGAGGCCGCGCTCGCTATCCACGACCGAGACGCGAACACTCAAAGTTCCAAAATCGACTCCGGCCACAATGGACATTTCTTTGCCACTCCGTTGATCGACTTCTTAGTTCGTGTGGGCGTACATATTCCAGCCGAGGTATTGGGTGGCGGCTTCGTGGACGGCGGGAGCCACCGACGAGAAGTTCGCGGCCACGTGATGTTCGAAGCCGTTTTCACAGATGTACCGCAGCAGCTTCTGCAGTCCGGGAATTTCCACCACCCCGGC
>Ga0187782_10003291_pt1 | contig 12029 bp, 8 predicted proteins | sample 0715_SJ02_MP15_2_FD_132454 | JGI IMG/M metagenome (GOLD analysis project Ga0187782, IMG submission 132454) | Tropical peat soil microbial communities from peatlands in Department of Meta, Colombia - 0715_SJ02_MP15_20_MG | ecosystem: Environmental > Terrestrial > Soil > Wetlands > Peat | place...
ACCAATGCCGGCCACCAGGTCGTCGGCGCGCGTGACGCCATACTCCCGGGCCACTCGGTCGTAGGCCTCGTTAGGAATGTCTTTGAGCGAGACGCGGTACTTGCGCGCTTCCTTCTCGATCAGCTTGTGGCCGATCTCGAGGGCACGCTCGCGCTGGTGGACATTGAGCCAGTGCCGGATCTTCTGCCGCGCGCGCGGGGCCTTCACGAACGTCAGCCAGTCCCGGCTGGGAGTGTGTCCCGGCTGGGTCAGGATCTCCACGATCTCCCCGTTGTGCAATTTGTACCGGAGCGGCACGATGCGACCGTTCACCCGCGCGCCGGTGCAAGTGTGTCCGACCTCGGTGTGGATCGTGTAGGCAAAGTCCACGGGAGTAGCCTCGCGCGGCAGGATCACCACCTTGCCCTTGGGGGTGAAGGTATAAACCTCCTCGGGGTAGAGGTCGATTTTGAGCGTGGAAAGAAACTCGTTGGGATCGGAGACCTCGCGCTGCCACTCCACCACTTGCCGGAGCCAGGCCAGCCGCTCTTCGTCCTTGGCGCCGACTGGTGCACCGTCCTTGTACTTCCAGTGAGCGGCAATGCCTTCCTCGGCCATCTTGTGCATCTCTTCGGTACGTATCTGAACTTCGAAGGGGGTGCCGTTTTCTGCGATGACCGTGGTGTGCAGCGACTGGTAGAGATTGGGACGCGGCATGGCGATGAAGTCTTTAATGCGGCCCGGCACGGGCCGCCAGAAGTTGTGAATCGCGCCCAAAGCGGCGTAGCAGTCCTTCACTGACTTGGTAATGATGCGGATCGCCAGCAGGTCATAGACCTGGTCCACCTCGATGCGTTGGCGCTGCAATTTCTGCCAAATGCTGAACAGCCGCTTGATGCGGCTTTCCACGCGGGCCTCGATGCCGTTCTCCGCCAGCTTCTCTCGCAGAACGCCTTCGAACTGCTCCAGTTGCTGCTCGCCCTTCTTACGTCGCGCCTCCACCGCGTCGTGCACTTGCTGGAAGGCGATGGGATCCACGTAGCGGAAGGCCAGGTCTTCCAGTTCGCCCCGCACCTTGCCCATGCCCAGACGGTGGGCAATGGGCGCATAAATTTCCAGGGTCTCGCGCGCAATGCGCTCCTGGCGCTCCGGGGGAAGCGCCTTGAGCGTGCGCATATTGTGCAGGCGGTCGGCCAGCTTGATGAGCACCACGCGGATGTCATCGACCATGGCCAGCACCATCTTGCGGACGTTCTCCGCCTGGCGCTCCTCGCGGGTAGCGAAGTCGATCTTGGAGATCTTGGTGACGCCTTCGACGATGTGCGCCACCTGCTCGCCGAACTCCTTGCGGATGTCCACAATAGTGACGGAGGTGTCCTCGACCAGATCGTGCAGCAGGCCGGCGGCGATGCAGGTCGAGTCAAGCTTCATTTCCGCCAGTACCAGGGCGACTTCCAGCGGGTGGCTTAGATAAATCTCACCGGACGCCCGGTTCTGTCCGGCGTGATACTTCTGCGAAAGGTCGTAAGCCCTGCGGATGACATCCAGGTCGTCATTGGGGCGATTGGCGCGGACGGTCTTCAGCAGGTCACGGAACCTCGTGACCGTGAGGACATTAGTCGCAAACTGCTGTTTCAGCGTCGCCATGCCAGCCCTTTGTGAGGAATGAGCGAGTTGGCGGAACTACACGCAGGAAAGGAATCGGCCTCGGGACTCGATTCTGCCATCCTGCGGAGAGCACTCACCATAGTTGATTATACCTGCAGCAGCCAACAACTCTGCCTGCCCGCAAGGGCCGTGCCGAGTCCGAGAGAGGCCAGCGTCTCGGCTTCATGTGACTGAAACAATGTGACTTACAGGCAGCTAGCAGCGGAGGGAGTACAATCTCGCCGATGCGTGTCTTGGTGAGTGGTTCGTCGGGGTTGATCGGTTCGGCGCTGGCGGCGGAGATGGAGAGTGCCGGACACTCGGTTGTCCGTCTGGTCCGCCGCGCCCCAGCGACAGATGAGGTCCGATTGGACCCGGCAGTTGATCCGCCTTTTACAAGAGCCGGAGAGGAGCAGGCGTTCGACGCAGTGGTCCACCTCGCCGGAGAAAGCATCTCTGGGCGCTGGACCGCGGCCAAGAAGGCCCACATCCGCGATAGCCGCGTGCAGGGCACCAGAATGCTTGCGTCGGCTCTGGGACGAACTGTCCGACGGCCGAAGGTGATGGTATGCGCTTCTGCGATCGGGATCTACGGCAATCGCGGCGATGAAGTCCTTCAGGAGGAAAGCGCGCCCGGTTCGGACTTCCTGGCCGAAGTCGGCAAGCAATGGGAAGCAGCTACTGAACCGGCAGCCCGCGTTGGCATTCGCGTGGTCTCGCTGAGGTTCGGGGTGGTGCTCAGCCCGCGCGGCGGAGCGCTGGCCCGTATGCTGCCGCCATTCCGCATGGGCGCCGGCGGGCGCATCGGCAGCGGACGCCAGTGGATGAGCTGGATCACGCTTGATGACGTGCTCGGCGTCATTCAGCACGCTTTGGCTACAGATGCGCTACGCGGGCCGGTGAACACCGTCACGCCCAATCCTGTGACGAATGCGGAATTCACCCGCGCGCTGGGCCAGGCGCTTCACCGGCCGACGATCTTCCCGCTGCCGGCATTTATGGTGCGTCTGATCTTCGGCGAGATGGGCGAAGCGCTACTTCTCGGCAGCCAGCGCGTGGATTGCGGCAAACTGCTCGCCAGTGGCTATCGCTTTCGGTACCCCGAGCTCAAGACTGCGCTCGAAGCACTGTTGGCTGCCTAGGGCAGTATCCCGCGTCCGTCGTGTCTCCTACTTGTGGAAGAACATCTCGATCGCGGTGGCTGCGAGAATCACGGCAAATATCTTGCGCAGCATCACGTCGGGAATCTTTTGCGCCCACCCCCCGCCGAAGTAGCCGCCGATAAAGATGCCCAGGGCCAGCAACAGTCCCAACTTCAAGTCGGCATTGCCGGCTTTGTAGTATTTCAGAAAAGCCAGCAGTCCGGTGGGCGGGAGCAATACCGCGATGGTCGTGCCCTGCGCCATGTGCTGATTCATCTTGAAGCAGTAATACAGAATGGGGACCAGCACGGCGCCGCCGGCAATGCCCACCAGCCCGGAAATGATCCCCACCGCGACTCCCGTCACGACCGCCCACAGGATGATCACTTCGGCCTCCTCGTCATACTTCCAATTCGTTCATCTCTGCGTGTTGCCAAACCACAGCGGCACGCCCACCCAATGCGACTTCTCCCAAGGAGCGCTTCCAGCACGCGAGCAGCCCGAAGAACAGAAAGAAAAGCCCATAGCTCGCGTAGAACAGATCGCCTGACAGTACCGTCCCAATGACAACAAAGAACGCTTGTACTAAAGCGCTGTTGGCAAGTAGCGAACCACCCCGCGCCGCCAACCAAATTGTGAACACTAAGCCCGCCGCGCCAACGGCCGCACCCAGGTGTGGCAGTATCTTGTCAAAAACCGTCAGCCGATCGGCAGCCTCAAGCGGCGTGAAGTGCTTCGGGTCATAGAGGTAGAAGGGCAGCGTTACGAGAAGGAAGGTGGTGCCCGCAATTGCCAAATCGCGCACAGCGCGCCTGCAGCCGTATTGTCGTCGAAGATAAAAAAACGCCAGCGGCGCGAGCAGTATAAAGTTGGCTCGCGAGGAAAGACCCAGACCGAACAGAACCGCAGCGATCGGCTGGTTTCGTTGCGTCATCCACCAGAGCAGAACCAACATGAAAAGTCCGTTGGCCAAATGATTGCCCCCAGTAACGATTTGCTGCAACACCGCCGGACAGAACGCCAGCACGACCCAAAACATCAGCAATGCCTGGCGGAGATCGCCGAACTCCTCCTGGCAGACAAAGAGAAATGCCGCGAGCCAAAACAGATTCATGTAGGCGCTGTTGCCGAGCAGCACGAACGGGGCGGCGAGCAGCAGCATTCCCGGCATCTCGTGTACCGCGTTGCCAAGATAAGTTCGGGCATAGTACGGGTAGCGCCCATGGATCATCTGCCGCACGGCGATGTTGAGGGAATCGTCGCTGTCACTTCCCGGACCGTAAGCCCCCGACTGCGCAGACGGGTACACAGCAAGGAAGGCGGCCAGGACAAGAAGCAGCGTCATCGCGGTCAGCCACCATGCCCGCCGATCTGTAATGCGTTCGGCGATTCGCTTGGCGGTCCCCAGTCGCTTGAGCAGCCACAGCGCCAGGGCCGTGATTGCCAGATAAACGACGACTCCGCTCCATCCCAGATACTTGTGCACCTGCGGCAGCGACGGAAAAGTCAGGCAAAGATAGAGCCAGACCATCAACGCTGAGTATAGACGGAAAAACCAAGGCCAACGCAGCGGAAGGCTGAGCGTTTTCGGGACTTTGGAAACTGCCTCCGTACCCTACTGGAGTAAAATCCCGTCTGCAGCTTGGTATGTCTTCACCCCCCAATTCCACACTCGACCGCCTGAAGCCTGCCGTACCGGTGTTCGTCGCCACGACCGTGATGCTGACGTTCATCTCCTTCTGGCGGGCGGCAGCGATTGTTCTTGCCGACCTGGCCTCCTCGGCTTATTACGTCGGCGGCGACGCCGAGAACGTCATCGGCAAGAGCGCTCCCTGGTTCATCCTGGCGGTGATGCTGTTCAGCTATTCGGTGCGCGCCGTGTACATCGAGTCGAGCAGCATGTTCGTGCGCGGCGGGGTTTACCGCGTGGTGAAAGAAGCCATGGGGTCCACGCTGGCCAAGCTCTCCGTTTCCGCGCTGCTCTTCGATTACGTGCTGACGGGGCCAATCAGCGCCGTCTCCGCTGGCCAGTATCTGGCCGGGTTCGTCGACGAACTGGCCAAGTACCTGGGCCATCCCGTCCGCTTCAACCCGAATTACTTCGCCGCTGCCAGCGCGGTCCTGGTGGTGCTCTACTTTTGGTGGAAAAACCTGCAGGGCATCCACGAGACCAGCGAAAAAGCGATGTTCATCATGCGGGTCACCACGGTGATGGTAGTCATCCTGATCGCGTGGTGCCTAGTCACGATCTTCAAGATCGGCACCCACCTGCCGCCCCTGCCCAGCATTCAGGACATGAAGTGGGACCGCGAGTCGCTGGGCTGGTTGCCACGGCACTGGGCGACGTCGGTCACTTTCATCGCCGTGCTGGTGGGATTCGGGCACTCGGTGCTGGCCATGAGCGGCGAAGAGACCCTGGCCCAGGTCAACCGCGAGATCGAACACCCCAAGCTGAAGAATCTGGAGCGCGCAGGGCTGGTAATCTTCATTTACAGCCTCCTGTTCACCTCGCTGGTGTCGTTCTTCGCGGTGATGATCATTCCGGACAGGGTGCGTCCGGATTTCTTCCCCAATCTGATCGGCGGCCTTTCGATGTACGTGATCGGGCCGGTGCTGCCCAAGCTTTTCTTTCACTTCTTCGTGGTGTTGGTGGGAGCACTCATTCTCTCGGGCGCCGTCAACACCGCGATCGTCGGCGCCAACGGAGTGCTCAACCGGGTGAGCGAAGACGGCGTGCTGACCTCCTGGTTCCAGCGCCCGCATCGCCGATATGGCACTACCTACCGCCTGATCAACCTGATCGTAGTGTTGCAGGTCATCACCATCCTGGTCAGCCGCGGAAACGTTTACTTCCTGGCCGCGCTCTACGCCTTCGGTGTGATCTGGAGCTTCGCGTTTAAAGCTCTGGCCGTGCTGGTGTTGCGTTACACCGAACCGGAGAACCGCGAATGGAAGGTGCCCGGAAACTTGCGGCTGGGCGGCACAGAAGTGCCTCTGGGGCTAATAGCTATCACCGTAGTATTGTTTCTGACTGCGTTCACCAACCTACTGACCAAGCCTACGGCGACTGTAGCGGGCGTCTCCTTCAGCATCGCTTTCTTCCTCATCTTCACTGTTTCCGAGCACCATACGGCCAAAGAGCGACGCGGTCGGAAGGCGAACATCGAGCAGTTTCGGGTATTCGGGGAGCCAGAACTGAGCTCCAATGCTCTGCATGTGCGACCCGGCAACGTCCTCGTGACCGTTCGTGACCCCAACAATCTTTATCACCTGCGCAGCTTCCTATCACGTATCGACACGACGAAGCAGGACGTAGTGGTGATGACGGCTCGCCTGTATCAGGGGCCGGCCTTTAGCGGCAGCCGCCATTATGAGGCCAAGGATGTTTTTGACGAGTACGAGCAGGAGCTGTTTACCAAGGTGGTGGCAGCGGCGGAAAAGGAGGGCAAGCCGGTATCGCTGCTGGTGGTGCCCGGCAAAAACGTTTTCGAGAGCATCGTGGTCACGGCCGCCCACCTCGGGTCCTCCAAGGTGGTCTGCGGGCTCTCCAACAAGCTCAGCGCGGATGAGCAGGGCAAGTACACTGGCGATGCCTGGGAGCAATTGTCGGAGCCGAGGCCGCGCCTGACCCTGGAAGTAGTATCGCCCGACAGCACCGTCTCCAGCTACGCCTTGGGCCCGCATGAGCCCCGCCTGCGTCCCGAGGACGTGGAGCTGCTGCACAAGATCTGGCTGGATCTCACGCACGATCCACGCTTCGCCGGACTCCACCACTACCATGTGCTGGCGCTGGCGCTGGACGAATTGCAGCAAGAGCTCAAAACAGGACGCCGTCCCGACCTTCTCCAAACGCTGGAGCGGGAACTGCGCACACGCGTTTCCAAGCCTTCCAATGACGGCTCCAAACCCAACTAGATCTGGCTTTTTCTCTTAGCGCGCAGCCGCGGCCTCCAGGCGCGAGCGATAGGTCGAATAATCGGGGATCAGACGCTGATAAGTGCCGGACATCAGGGGCGAGGAGATCATGAAGTCCGCCGAGGCCCGGTTGCACGCCACGGGAATGTTCCACACCACGGAGATGCGCAGCAACGCTTTGATGTCCGGGTCGTGCGATAGCGCCTCCAGCGGGTCCCAGAAGAAGATGACAAAATCGATCTCGTTGGCCGAGATCTTGGCGCCGATCTGCTGATCGCCGCCCAGCGGCCCGCTTTCCAGCTTGTGGATCTGGAGGTCCAGTTCCTGCTCCAGCACACTGCCCGTGGTTCCGGTGGCGTATAGCACGTGCTCCGCGAGCAAGTCCCGATTGAATTTTGCCCAGTCATACAGGTCCTGTTTCTTGTTGTCATGGGCTACGAGTGCGATTTTCTTGCGGTCTGACATCGGCACGATCTTGTAGTTCATGCTCCTCCTTAAGAACAAATATGAATGTTGATTAGTAAATACATTAGATGGCTGATGGAAGGGGATGGGGTTTTAATTTGTGATGAAAAAACCGATGGCTGCTAGCTGTGGCTCAGCAGCGTACGGGTGATGCGGTCGTGCCAGCACAGGCTAGAGTCGTCAATCGACGCCCACAAGAATCCCAGGCCGAGAGCGAGCCCGGAGACCACCATGGCGATGGCACGCCAGCGCCGCAAGCTGCGCCGCGCCGGCAGATTGTCGAAGGTACGGACGCGCAGTCCCGCCAGCCGCATGCCGGGAGTGGCCGCCGCGTGTACCAGGAAAAGATAGTGATACATCGCCCACAAAAACACCGGCACGGCTGCCGCCAAAATGAATGACGTGCGGGAGCGCGGCAGAGTCCCGACCATGCGCAGGAAAATGGTGGCAAACAACGCCGTGGCACTGATGACCAGCAAAGCATCGAGTATCGCTGCAAACATCCGGCGCAAAAGTGACGCGCTTCTTGCGAATGGGACAGTATCGTCTTCAGCTTCGGGCTCGGGCGGGGATTCCAGCGTGATCGCGGGACGGCCTCTGCCGCCGAATAGCAGTCCTGAAGGTTCTTCAGCGTCAAGTATGCGCGGCTTGTCCAGGATGGGTTCGGCCAGTTCCTCGACATACGAAACCGGCTCCGGCGCAGCCTCGGTTTCTGGCGGGCGCGGGAATTCGATGAGATTGCTGGGCTCGGCGGGCGGCTCCGGCGCAGGATCGAGCTGCGGCTCCGGCACGGCGAAGTGAGCGGCTGCCGTGGCGCGCGCCGCGCGCTCGAAATCCAGGCTTAGCGAGGGAGTTCGCGGCACGCGTTTGCGGCCCCGCCGCGCGCAGAACGCGTCCACCCGCGAGGCCACCTCCTGCCGCCACACACCATCGCCAGGATAAAAAGAGGATTGCCCGGAGATGTCGACGTCATCAGTGGGCTGCCGATCGAGGAGGGCCGAGCGGGCTGACGCTCCGCTGTCCCGCACACACGTGCACTGCTCACCGCAAGTCGGGCAGGCCATGAGCGGATTGTGAGTTAGGCCAGAGCGCGCCGGTAAGGTAAATCCTTTTGCGTGGAAGCGGCCCGCATGCTAACTTCGAGCCTCTCCCATGTTCCGCCGCAACCGATTTGGTATCACGGCTGCAGTGCTTTGTCATCTGGTTCTGGCGTCTTCCGTAGTTACTAGCCAGTTGCTTCCGGCAGCGCGGCCAGACTCTCCACCGGCCAGTTCCCCACAGCAAGCGTCCCCCAGCCCGCAGGCAGGGCCCGGGAGTTGGGAGCCGGTCACCATCAAGGCGCGCCAGCAGGAAAAAAACGGCGATGTCTACAAGCTCCACGGCGATGCCGAAGTCTACTATCGCAAATGGGTGCTGCGGTCCGACGAGGCCACTTACGACGACACCACAGGGGAAGTATTTGCCACCGGCCATCTGACCCTGGATGGCGGTCCGCACGACGAGCACATTGTCGCCACTCACGGCCGCTACAACGTGCGCAGTGAGACGGGCACCTTCTATGACGTGGTGGGAACCACCGGTCTACGTCTGCAGGGCAACAAAGCGGTCCTTACGTCGAGCAATCCCTTCGCATACACCGGCAAGGTGGTTGACAAGCTTGGTCCAGAACATTACCTCGTCCACCACGGTACTGTGACTTCCTGCGAACTGCCGCACCCCAAGTGGACCCTGAGCGGCGAGCGCATCCTGGTGGACATGAACGGCAAGGCACGCCTTTACAACTCCATCTTCCGCGTGGAGGATGCGCCGGTCTTCTATCTGCCCTACGCCGATCACCCGGTCGACCAGCTAGGCCGTGAGACCGGATTTCTCATGCCAACCATCGGGACCTCGTCGAGCAAGGGCTTCATGCTGGGCGATGGCTTCTACTGGGCCATCGATCGCAGCATGGATGCGACCATCGCCGCCGAGTATTTCTCCGACCGTGGCTGGTCCCAGCATGGGTCATGGCGCTTCCGGCCGGGCGACGACTCCTACCTGAACATCCGCTATTACGGGGTAATCGACCGTGAGAAAGAGGGCGGCGAGGACGCTAACATAGAGGGCGAAACCGAGTTCCCCTATGGCTTCCGGGGCGTGCTCTCCGCCGAGTACTTGAGCTCCTATCTGTTTCGTCTTGCCTGGGGGCAGAGTTTCAACGAAGCCGTGAATTCGGAAGTAAAATCTGTAGCCTTTCTTTCCAAGAACCTGGACGGATTCGGGTTCAACTTCATGCTTGCCCGCTATCAGAATTTCGAGAGTGACACTCAGGACGACGTGGTCACTATCTTTCACACTCCCAGTTTTGAGGTGTCGAGCGTTGACCGGCGGATTACCAACACGCCGATCTACTGGTCATTCGACGCGGCCCTGCAAGGAGTGTCCCGTAGCGAACCCAGCCCTCAAGCCGGCGAACTGGGATTTCAAACCAACGACGTGGTCGGCCGTTTCGATGTAAGCCCGCGCGCCTCGTTGCCCTTGCTCCTCGGCGGCTGGACGCTGCGTCCTGAGATCAGCCTGCGCGAGACCTACTACACGGAGAGCCAGCTCCCCAGCCCGCAGCAGTTGAACGGCGCCCTGCCCACTCCGGTCGAGCGGGACATCAATCGCAACGCCGCGGAAGCCTCTTTCGAGTTACGCCCACCTGCGCTTGTCCGTATTTTTGACCGCCCAGTGCGCGGCTACAAGCTTAAGCATGCCATCGAGCCGCGCCTCGTGTACCGCTATGTCGGTGGTGTGGACAATTTCGCCAATATCATCCGCTTTGATTACCGCGACATCCTCTCCGACACCAATGAATTGGAGTATGCGGTGGTCCAGCGCCTCTACATCAAGCCCGTAGGCAAGGCAGAGTGCCGTGAGCAGGCGTCCATCGCGGGATCTGCCGGTGTGCCGGCTGCCGCCGTGGCCGGGAGAAAGAGCGAACCGTGCCGGGTCCGCGGCGCCCGCGAACTGGCTTCCTGGGAGCTGAAGCAAAAGTACTACTTCGATCCCTATTTCGGCGGCGCACTGGTGCCCGGTCTTCGCAATGTTTTCACTACGACCGACGACTTTACCGGCATTGCGTTCCTCACCTCAGCACGGCGCTTCACGCCGATCGTCTCCCGCATCCTGGTCCATCCCAGCGAGCGGACGGAGTTCGGCTGGCAACTGGATTACGACACCGTGGCCAGCCGGGTCAACGCCAGCACCGTTTACGCCAACTATCGCATGGGCGACTTCTTTCTTGGCGGTACACACACCTATTTCCGCACTCCAGGTGAAGTCTCCAGCCCCCCCGGGCCCGACCGCTTCAACCAGTTTCGCGTGACACTTGGATATGGCAATCTGAATAAGCGCGGCATCAATGCCGCCGTGAATATCGGCTTCGACGCCAATCTCAACTTCTTGCAGTATTCCGCCTTCCAGAGCAGCTACAACTGGGATTGTTGCGGCTTCAGCTTCGAATATCGACGCTACGCGCTGGGCTCCGTCCGCAATGAGAACCAGTACCGCTTCTCCTTCACGCTGGCCAATGTCGGCGCTTTCGGCAACCTGAAGCGGCAGGAACGGATCTACTGAGTGGCACTCAGTGTTCAGAGTGCTAATATCCTGGCGTGGATCTGTCTGCCAAACGCGCTACCTTGGATCAACGCCTGCGCACGCTGGGACGCCTGCTGGTTGCCTATTCCGGCGGTGTGGACTCCGCGTTTCTCGCCTGGGCGGCCCACCGGGTGCTCCGCGACACAATGCTGGCGGTGCTGGCTGATTCACCTTCCCTGGCTCGCACCCACTTCAACGATGCCCTGGCTTTCGCGCAGGAGCAGAAGATCCCGCTGCAAGTCGTGCGGACCGCTGAATTTGCCCGTCCGGAATACGTGCGCAACGATGCCGCGCGCTGCTTTTATTGCAAGGACGAGCTGTTCACCGTCATGGAGGAAATCCGCGCAGGGCGCGGCTTCGACGCGGTGGCGTACGGCGTGAACCTCGACGATCAGGGAGATTTCCGTCCCGGGCAAAATGCTGCACGCCAGCACGGGGTCGCTGCACCGTTGCTTGAAGCCGGACTGAGCAAGGAGGAGATCCGCGAGCTGGCACGCGCCGCCGGTCTGCGCGTCTGGGACAAGCCGGCGTCGGCCTGCCTGTCATCACGTGTCGAGTATGGGCGGGCGGTCACTCCCGAAGTGCTGGCCGTTGTCGAACGGGGCGAGGACGCCTTGCGTGGGCTTGGATTCCGCCAGTTTCGCGTTCGCCACCATGGAGATATCGTTCGACTGGAAATCTCGGCAGAGGAGATGCCGCGCGCCCTGACGCCGGCCATGGCGGCCGAATTCGCCCATATTTTCAAGGCACTCGGCTTTACGTACGTCACGCTCGACCTCGAGGGGTTCCGTTCCGGTTCGATGAATGCCGTGCTCCCGCTAGCCTGCCTGCGCACAGGGACGTAGTGTGCCCGTCAACATTGGCACGTCGCCGCTGTGAGATAATGGGTCTTTGACTGCTCTCTTTCAGGCGGTATTCGTGGATTTTTTCAGGCGCCCGGTGTGGCTGAGTGTACTCTTTTGCCTGGGATGCTCGGCCCAATCGCTTTCTCCGGAGGCGAACCAGCGCATCGAGCAACAGATACGGGCGTATTTCAGAGTGGCCGACGCCGTCACCGTCACCGTGGGGGCCCCCAAGCCCAGCCAATTTTCCGGCTATGACAGCTTGCCTGTCACCTTTGCAGGTCCGGAACAGAAGAATACCTTCGAGTTTCTGCTCTCGAAGGACGGCAAGAAGCTGCTGCGTCTGACTGACATCGACATTAGCCCTGAAGCCTATGCCAAGACTTTAGCCCAGAATGCCGAAACCCGACGCCAGCAC
>Ga0187782_10003292_pt1 | contig 12029 bp, 11 predicted proteins | sample 0715_SJ02_MP15_2_FD_132454 | JGI IMG/M metagenome (GOLD analysis project Ga0187782, IMG submission 132454) | Tropical peat soil microbial communities from peatlands in Department of Meta, Colombia - 0715_SJ02_MP15_20_MG | ecosystem: Environmental > Terrestrial > Soil > Wetlands > Peat | place...
ACCCGCGCTGGAACTGCCAGGATTCGCGGAAATTCGTGAACGGCACGTAGGCCAGATGAGAACTGTCCGGGGAGTACGAGCCTTCCACCGCCATAGGCAGAGGGAGAAGCTCCGGCAAGCCGCCGGACAGGCCAATGGTGTACAACTGCGTGAACCCCGCATAGGAATCGCGCGCCGAGCGGAATACGATGCGCTTGCCGTCGCGCGTCCAGCCCACTACTTGGTCGGCCCCGGGATGCGTGGTCAGCCGCTTGGGAATCCCTCCGGCCGCCGGCATAACGTACACATCTTCGTTGCCGTCATACTCGCCGGTGAATGCGATCATCGTGCCATCGGGCGAAAAAATCGGATCGATTTCGATGCCGATGTCACTGGTGAGCCGCCGCCCCTCCCCCCCCTTGCGGTCCACGATCCACAAATCGCCTCCGTAGCTGAAGGCAATTTGCGTTTTGCTGACCGTGGGTTTGCGCAGAAGCGCGTACGGGTTGCTGGACTGGGCTACCAGTTCGGGCACCGTAACCAGCAAAACGAACACTCCAAGCAACAGCGAAGCAAACAGGACCACGCGAGACGTGCGGAATTTTGGCATGACAACCCCTCCAAGGACCGGCCTTGACCATGATGGACGGTAAAGCTGCGCAAAAGTTAGAGCCAGTTTGACGTTATTTAGGGCTACAGGCTTCGTAGGTTCCTCTGGCCGGAATCGCAAGATTCAGAACAATGGCTGAAGGAGAAGGACGGATGTGGGCGAACCACCTTCAGCCTGCGGGAGTCTATCACACCGCGGCCCGCAAGGCTCACTCTTGTAGGTTCCCGCCGAGACTTGCCCTGATTATCAGCTTTTCTCCGTGGACAGGCCGCTAGCCAATGGGTTATCTTGCTGACTCACGGTGCATTCTCTCCCGGCGCGAAAAGAGCCCTCGCCCTCCGAAAGACGCGCCAAAGGCAGGACCTATGAGCCGACGCTGGCGGGTCGCCTTCGCCCTAGCGGCCTGGTGTCTGATTTCCCTGCCAAGCCTTGCGCAACAGCCTTCAGAACAGGATCGCAAGCAAGCGTCGAGCCCGACTGCTCTGCCCTGTACGGAGATGCCTGGCGGCCGTGCCTTGCGATTCGTGTGCCCTGCGCCAGAGATGGTTTTCGAAGATGCCGAGGATGCCTCGTTGGCACCGCCAGTGAGCGTGGAGCTGAAGCTGCCGGAAGGTACCCCACTGCGCATCGCCATCGACCAACGCACGCGTGTGCGGCGTGTGGGGGAGGCGGTACTCGGTCATGTCGTGCAATCCGTGTATGCGTTCGATCAGCCGGTCATTCCCGCGGGCAGCATCGCCAGCGGACACGTCACGCGGATCGAGCCGATTTCCAAACTGCGTCTGGTACGCGGTTACGCGAGCGGCGATTTTTCGCCGTTCCACAGGTACACTGTGACCTTCGATCACTTGACCCTTCCTACCGGCGAGGTGCTCCCGATTGATACCACAGTGGCTCCGGGCGCTGCCGAAGTCGTTCACCTTGTTGCCAAGGAAGCGAAGCAGGGCGACGCACAACAAGAGCACAAGAGTATCGCTGGTCGGGCCGCAGATGCTGCCCGAGAGGAAGTGAAAGAGGGCGTCCAAGAAGCAAGTTCGACGATGCATCATGCGGCCGACGAGGTGCGCAATCCCGGACGGTTGCATCGCCTCAAGGAGTTTTTGGCGCGCCAACTGCCGTATCGCCGGCAATATGTGACCGTGGGGACGCGGTTCAACGCTGTTTTGAACCAGGAACTGGATTTCGGTTCGGGGTCACGGACACAGGAAGAGCTCACGAACTTGGGCAGTGTGCCGCCGGTGGATACGGTCCTCCATGCGCGGCTGGTTCTGGAGGTCAGCTCGGCTACGGCCACGCGTGGTACTCCGGTGGTTGCACAATTGACCGAGCCGCTTTATTCGGTGGACCACCGCCTAATCCTGCCGTCGGACAGCCGTTTAATTGGGCGCGTGTTGGAAGCGAGACCGGCGCGGCATCTGCGTCGCAACGGCGAACTGCGCGTGATTTTTGAGCTGATCGAATTGCCGAACGGCGCTTTACAGTCCGTGCAGGGCACGCTCGAAGGAATCGAAGTGGACCGTGCAGCGCACATGAGACTCGACGAAGAAGGCGGGGCACACGGGACCAACAACAAGATGCGCTATCTTTCGGCCGGTGCCGCCGTGGCGATGGCGGCTGTCGCGGCGCATCCCGTGGCGGACCGCGCGGGAACCGTCGATACCAGTGACGACGCGGCGGTGCGTGCGGGCGCTGGTGCTTCAGGCTTCGGCCTGGCGGGAACACTCATCGGGCTGGCCACCAAAGCAAGTGTTGTCTCGATCGTGTTTTCCGCCTACGGCGCTTCGGCCTCGATTTATTCGAATTTCCTTTCGCGAGGGCATGACGTGGTGCTGCCCAAGAACGCGCCGCTCGAGATCGGGTTGGGCACTACTCACCCAGGAAGCCGCAAACACTAGTGCAAGCTAGCCGTGTGGTCTGACAGATTATTGGCCATGAATCTCACTCAGCATGCATTGCTCATGGTGGCATTTTGCAGCGGATGGTGCGGGAGTGCTTCTGGCAAAACTCCCTTACAGTCGCCGTGGGATTCCCATCCGGTTTCCGCTACGGACACGCCATACAATTGCCCGGCAGCGCCGGAACTACCGCATAATTTCGCCACTAACTCCTATTATATTGACGAACACCATTCCATCATTGATCCCGCGTTAAAGAAGAGGTACGAAGACTCGGTCAAAGGGATTGAGGATTTTTCCCGTGCGGTAGTGAAGGCAGCCGATGCCTACCAAACCAGCGGAAGCCGCGCTGCCGCACAATGCGTTTTCAGCCTCTTGAATTCCGCGGCGGAGCAAAAAGTCTTGACCGGCAGGATGGATGGTGGTCAGGCATCTTACGTGCAAGGTTGGAACCTTGGCGCGTGGGGTGTTGCGTATCTCAAAGTGCGCCCCAGCGAACTGAGTTCTCCAGACCAAGTTCGGGTCGTCGTCGCATGGTTGAAGAAGCTTGCGGAAGACAATCGTGGCTACTACGACGGGAAACGTCAGCACCGCCGTCCTAATGATTCCGACAATAATCACGTGTACTGGGCCGGCTTCGCGATCGCTGCCGCGGCCATCGCGAATGACGACCGCAAGCTATTCGACTGGGGTATGGACGCCTATAAACACGGGGTAAATTACATCCAGCCGGACGGAACCCTTCCTCTCGAAATGGAGCGAGGGCAGATGGCGCTGCATTATCATCTTTATGCCTTGGCTCCACTCATCATGTTGGCGGAGTTCGGTGAAACCAACGGCCTTTCGCTCTATGCGGAGCGCAATTACGCCATCAAACGCTTGGTTACCCGCTGCGTTTCCGGGTTGCAAGATCCCACTTTTTTCCAACAACGAACGGGGGTTCCGCAGGTGACCGACCCGAAGGTCCAGGCTTGGCAGATTAGCTGGGCACAGGCGTACACGCGCCGCTTCCCCGCGCCCGAAATCACAGAATTGTTGCATGAGGCAGATCGGCTGAACTACACGACGCTAGGTGGCTTGCCTCCGCCGTAGCGCAAGAACTGCGAGGAACGGATGCGTTGAGATCCTTGGCGCAACAACCGAGTTAGGATGATGCTGTTCCGTTTGTATCGGTGAGTACTACGATCAGCGCAAATCCATCATACCCCTTGCTTCCCACCGTCTGAATTTCGGTCGCAGTAACACGCTTGTCTGCAGCCACCCGTTCATTGAAGCGCCGCACGCCCTGAATATCGGCGTCATCGCTCGCTGCGTCCAGCACGCCGCCGTGGCGGATCACGTTGTCCGAGATAATCACGCTGCCGCGCCGCGAAAGTCTTACGGCCCAGTCGAAATAGTCCGCCATGTCCGATTTGTTCGCGTCGATGAAAATCAAATCGAAGGGGCCGCGTCCTTCGGAGGCAACTTGCGGGAGCAAATCGAGCGCCTTCCCGCGGCGCAGTTCGATCACATGGTTCAGTCCGGCACGCGCAAAGTTTGCGCTGGCCACTTGCGCATGTTTCTCACTGGCTTCCAGAGTGAGCAAGCGTCCGCCCGCGGGGAGTGCACGCGCGAGCCAAATAGTGCTGTAGCCCCCGAGGGTGCCGATCTCCAGAATATTTCGCGCTCCGACCAAATGCGCCAAGACATGTAACAACTTTCCCTGCGGAGGGGACACCTGAATCCTGGGCAATTCCGCCGCAGCGCTGGACTGCAGGGCCGCGTCCAGCACGGCATCGCTCGGCACCAGCAATGCGTTGATGTACTGGTCAACGGCAGTCCACATTTCTTGGTTCATGGCGTTTTTCTCCTTGGCGGAACAGCAGAGTATCAGAAGCGCCAGCCGTAGCCGAGCACCAATTGGATGCTATGCTGCAATTTGCCGCCCGGAGTATGCCCGTGCATCGCGAGAAAACTGCAATTCGAGAGTGTTTACACGGGATGCGTATCGCGATACTCGTCGCATGCCGCGAGGAACTGGTCCAAATCTTTCTTGAGCAAATAATAGGGAGTCGACAAGCGCACCTTTGACGGCAATCCGCCGCGAATGCGAATCTTCTTTTGCTTCCACATCCACAGTTCCGGTTCCGGCATTTGATAGGGCGCGATGGTGACGGTGGCTATTCCGCAGCGCAGAGCTGCGTTTGGCGAGGTCCAGGATTGAGCGCCGCGGTCCACCATGGCTTCGAGAATGTAGTCAGCCATCTTGCGGTGACGCTTCTCGATGCGGTCCAGGCCAATTTGATTCGCGAACTCGATGGAGGCTTTCAAGCCACAAAGCGCGGGCACGCTGGAGCTGCCGATGCGTTGGAAGCGTTCCGCGCGGATTTTCGTGTCGTCCCAGCCTTCGGTGGCTATGGTATTCCAGACTCGGTCGATCATCTCGTCGCGCACGTAAAGGAAGCCTGTGCCTTTGGGGGATTGCAGCCACTTGTGCGGGCTGGCGGAGTACATGTCGCAGCCGAGGTCGTGCACATCAAGCTTCATCATCCCCGGAACGTGCGCGCCATCCACGGCGGAGAGAATGCCTTTCGAGCGGGCTAACGCCGCTAACTCTTTCACTGGTAGCACTGCTCCCGTGACCGTGGTGATGTGGCTGAAGAAGAAAACGCGTGTGCGCGGTGTTATGGCATCGTTGAAGAGCGTCAGGACAGTAGCCACGTCCGGTACCGGTTTGGGCAGCACAACTTTTTTCACCACGATGCCATAACGCTTCGCGCGAAGATTCCAGGGATGCTCGCCGCCGGGATGCTCTTGGTCGGTGATGACGACTTCATCTCCGGCTTTGAGGTCGACACCGTTGGCGATGAAGCTGTTTGCCTCGGTGGCATTGCGGACGAGTGCAAGTTCGTCGCGCTTGCAGCTGATGAACTCTGCTAGCGGGTCACGGAACTGGTTCCAGGCGGCGTAGCCCCAGATGGGGTAGTCTTCGGGATCGGTTTGCGCCAGGCGCTCGGAATCGCGGTAGCCCTCAAAAACTGCGCGCAGCACTGGCACTGGCGACGAGCCCACCGTACCGTTATTCAAATACACTTCGTCTTCAGGAATCAGAAAGAGCTTGCGGACTTCGGTCCAATAGGCTTCTTCGTTTGTATCGTAGAGCGAGCGATCCGGCAGTTTGTCGGGAAATTGCGCCAGGAAGTCGTGGCAGACCTCCGGAAGTGCCGGTAATCCATTACCTCTGAGCGCAGCTAGTCCTGCGAACGATGAAAGAAACGACCTGCGGTCGACCATGGAGCCTCCCCGGGAACCTGTCGCGGATTCTAACGCGAATTGCAACCGGGGGCACCTACAGAAGCGGGCAAGTTGCAGAAACGCCGGAAAGCGACTATGGCGTTTGGCACAAACGTGCCCAGGAAACAGCACTATGCTGCTCTGGCGCGTGCACAGCCAAAGCCTATGAGCCACTGGGTCATTAGATTTGTTCTCGCAGGTGTCGGCACGGTGTGTTTCTTTGTGGCGGCCGTAGCACGGCCGCAGAATCCGCTGGGAGCCGTGCGCGGAATTGTGGTGGACGCCAGCGGAGGGCGCGTTCCTACTGCGATTGTTTCGGCGAAGAATCCAGAGAGATCGCTGATCCGGCAGAATCAGGCCGACGCGCGGGGTGAATTTCGGCTGGAAGATTTGCCGCGGGGTTCGTACGCATTGTCCGTCAGCGCACCGGGTTTTGCTGAAGCTCGATCGGTGGTTACAGTCGCCGTGAGTTCGGTGACGGAAGTCAGCGTGGTGCTGCGGCCGAAAACAGTTGCCGAGAAAGTCATGGTAAGCGCGGCACCGGAGTCAATCACCACGGAGCCGCTGGACACGGCTAGCGCGGTCCATCAGACCCTACCAAAGCGAGAATTACTGCGGTTTCGACGGGCGGGAGTTCCGGCCTGAACAATGAGCTTTCCGTGGACGGTGCCGATAACTCTGACGATTATATCGGTGGCTTTCTGCAGAACTTTTCCCCGGATGCGATCCAGGAATTCGCGTTTCGCACCGCGCAAGCCGAGGCGGATACAGGACGAACAACGGCCGGATCCATAGTGATCACAACACGCAGCAGATCGAACACTTGGCACGGCGAAGGGCCTTTTATGAGCGCGCCGCAGCGCTGAACGCGCGGTTCCCCATCGACAATTCGAAACTTACGGGGACAATCAGTTCGTCACCGGCATCGCCGATTTTCCGGTGTTGCGGAATCAGGAGAAATACCAGCTTCGTTACGACGTGAGTCACGTGAGCGGGGCGCATGCGCCACGCTTCGGAGTTAATTTCATCCACGAGCCGGTGTTGAGCGGCGCGCTGAGCGCGAATGCCGAAACTCTAGTGACTTTTCCCCAGGACCCCGTGTACTACCTTGCGAATCCAACGCAGTTCACCACGGACTACCAGAATGGAGCCGTGTTTACTCCCGCGAGCGACGGCAGCTTCTCGCAAAACGTGCAGCGGCTCGGACTATATGCCGAGGATTCCTGGCGTTTGACCCCTAGCCTGACGGTAAACTACGACTTGCGCTACGACACGACCTTTGGTCTATTCATCGCCTCGGGGCGCAGTCAAGCCTTCAATCCGGCGCTGAGCACCGGTTTGGTCGATGGCATCCCGCACGACTATCGTAAGGCGTTTGCCCCGCGGCTCGGAATTGCCAAGACGCTCGGTGGCTCGCAGAAAACCGTGATTCGCGCTGGCGTCGGCATGTATTACAACGACTTAGCGCAGAACGGATGGGTCACAGCGTTTCAGTCGGTAAACACCTGGAGCATAATAAACGGGCCGACGAAGCCTTCGTTGATCGACCCCAATTACCACACGCCTTATGCGTTGCATGCGACGGCGGGCGTGCAACATGCGATTAATGCAAATTGGATGTTTAGCGCGGATTACACGCGGGAGACCGGAATGCACGGCTATCGGGATTATCCGTTTCCGCAGGCCTCGGTGTTCCGGTCGGACAATCGCTCGGCGTACGACGGTATGTCGCTGCACCTTCAAGGGAATATTGCGCATCGCGTGAACCTTACGGCGAACTACACGCTTTCGAGCGCGAAAACGTGGGGATGCGTTTTAGGCGAGTTGTTCGATTACGTGAACGGCGTGTGTAATCCGAATGATGCATTTGCTCCGGGCGACTATGGTCCGTCGGGAGAAGATGTGCGCCACCGGTTTGTCATTGCGGGGACATTTCATGTGCCGGCTGGGTTCGTGCTGTCGCTGCTCGGCCAGGCGGAAAGCGCCCGGCCGTTTACGCTGACTACACCCGACGGCACTCGCGCGGTCGTGAATGGCGTGGAGACAACCCTGGATGACATGCGCGGCTCGCCTTACGTGCAGTTCGATATGCGTGTGAGCAGGCCGGTGCAACTTGGCGAGCGGTGGGCATTGACGCCCTTCGCAGAGTTCTTCAACCTGTTCAATCGCAACAATCCCGGGGCATTTTATGTTACGGACATTTCCGCGTTCCCAGTTCCGGTGAACAATCTGGCGAATGCCACTGCCTTGTGCCCGACCCCCGCGTGCAATGTTCCCATCACCAGCCTGAATCAGCTCCGTTTTCCCGCTGGAGCTTTGGGTGATTTCTTTGGCCCAGGCACGACCGTCGGCATTCCCTTCGCTGCACAACTGGGCGTCAAGCTGTCGTTCTGACGGCAGCTAAAGAAAAGACGCCCGCCTCGGAAGGCGGCCGCCACAAATTCATAGGTAGAAAGCGCGACTAGCTGCGCCCCACTGCCCCTGCCTGTACAATGGATAGGTCGAATCAAGGCATGGAAAATGTTTGAGAACCTGACAGAACGGCTGCAACGAACCTTCAAGAACCTGCGCGGGCAGGGCAAGCTAAGCGAAGAGCACCTGGACGTGGCGCTGGCCGAGATTCGCGAGGCGCTGCTCGAAGGTGACGTTGCGGTTCCCGTGGCCGATGAACTGCTAGCGAATATCCGCAAGAAAGCGCTGGGCGCAGAAGTGATGCTGCAGCTTTCGCCGGACCAGCAGGTCGTAAAGATCGTCCGCGATGAGTTGCAGAACCTGCTGGGCAAGCACGCCAAGCCGCTCTTTGCGTCGCGGCCGCCATCGGTTTGGATGATCGTGGGGTTGCAAGGCTCCGGTAAGACGACCACCACGGGCAAGCTGGCAAAGTGGCTTTCGCAACATGGGCACCGGCCGATCGTTGTTTCGACCGACGTGTATCGCCCCGCAGCGCGCGAACAGTTGAGCCAGGTAGCGAAGGCCATTGGCGCACCACTGTGGCCGGGAACGGGCACGGACAAGCCGCTGGAGATTGTGCGCGGGGCGATCAAAGAAGCGAAACTCTCGGCAAGCGACGTGATCCTGGTGGACACGGCGGGCCGATTGCACATCGATGATGAGCTGATGAACGAGCTCTCGATGCTAAAGAAAGAATTGCAGCCCAGCGAAATCATGTTTATCGCCGACGCCATGATTGGGCAGGACGCGGTGCGCTCAGCGGGAGAGTTTCACAAACGGCTGGGGCTGACAGGCGTCATCCTGACAAAGCTGGATGGCGATGCGCGTGGGGGCGCGGCGCTTTCCATCAGCAAAGTGTCCGGCGCGCCGGTAAAGTTCGTGGGCCTGGGCGAGAAATACGACGCGCTCGAAGGATTCTATCCTGAGCGTATCGTGTCGCGGGTTCTGGGAATGGGCGACATTTTGTCGCTGATTGAGCGCGCCGAGTCGGCGTTCGATAAGAAAGCCGCGATGGAGCTGGAGCGCAAGCTCCGCAAGGAAGAATTCACGCTCGAGGATTTTCGCGACCAGTTGCGGCAAATCCGCAAGATGGGACCGCTGGAGCAGCTTGTCGATATGCTGCCGAAAGTAGGCCCGCTGCAGAATCTGCCGAAGGACGCGTCGGTGGACGAGAAGAAACTCAAGCAGGTCGAGGCCATCATTAATTCAATGACCAACGAAGAGCGCCACGACCACAACGTCATCGACGGCAAGCGGCGCAAGCGCATCGCTAAAGGCAGCGGCACCACGGTGCAGGACGTCAATCAGGTGCTCAAGCAATACCTGCAGATGCGCCAAATGATGAAGCAGTACGGCGCAATGGCCGCACGTGCCAAGATGAAAGGCCTCGGCAAACTCGCTGGGCTGGGCTGAGCCTCATATGCGTGCGAGGGCCCGAAAGATCGCAATGGGCCCGAGTACACCCACGGCGATTCCGTAGCCTAAATCCGCCCAAATTACCCGCGCATAGTTCAGAACCACGAGAACACCGCTAAGTGGCAAGCTGACGATCGCCAGCAAATTCCCTTTTTTCGCCAAACCTGGCGCGGTGTTCCACAAATGTGACAAATCAGTGGTGGACGGAAACGCGTGCATGCCGATCGACAGCCCGAGCCAGTAGGAAAAATATGCGACCGGATCGTTGACCTTCAGTTCCCAGACCGGCAGAAACGCAGCCGTGCAGAAAACCACGCAGAGAAGGGTATTGATGAAAAAAGGACCCATGCTGACGAAGAACAACGCTGTGAAGTTTTCGGAAACTTCGTGGATTACGTATCCCGCGGGATTGGCGAAACGGAAAAAGCAAACGTCGAGCACCTTCAGCCTAAACAGCTTGCAAAAAAACAGGTGCGCGGCCTCGTGAATAATCACGCCCGGAAACGTGACCAGAGCGATGACCTGCCCGGGGATGAAAAACACGGCATCACCTCACTTCGCGGTGTTCCCACCGCTACGGAATTTCTTATCGTATTCGGCCTTCGTGATGATCTGCCGGGTGTCCAGGCGGTAACGATTGCGCTGCTCGAACTCCGTCAGCCGGTCCGTGCTTTCCTTGTCACCCTTGGCCAGTTCCTTGGCTTTTGTCAGCATGTCCTCGGAACGCTGGCGATAAATGGCTTCCCCTGTGGTTGCATATTTGCAAGCCAAGGCGCTCGCTCGCATCGCTGCTGTGCCGGCCGAAGGTAGTAAGTCCCAATCTTTCTGGGCGAGGGCCAGGAAGGCGTCATAGTTTTTCTGAGCGAAAGCCGCGCCTCCGTCGTACTGGTCGACAAGGATGTTGATGTTAGGGAGTTGCGGATACATCGCCGCCGCTTCGTGAACGAGTTTTGCCGCTTCTACTTCTTGCCCGTCTTGTGCTTCCAGCTTGGCGGCTTGTTCTAGCTTTGCCAGTGCCACTGTGGCGTTTCTCCAAAGGCTCCTCACTTCCTGAAATTCGGGTTTGTCGGCGTTCTCAAAGCGCCCGCCATTGTGTCCTTCAAGCGCCTGCGATGCCGCCTGCAAATCACCGCTCAGGATCGCCGCTTTTGCGGTTAGGAGCACTCCCTTGTCTGAATTCGGTGCCAGCTTGACGGTCGCTTTCAGGTAGGGCAAGGCCTGTTGATATTGGCCCTGTTCCACTAACTGCTCACCGCGGTATAGGTCCTTGCCGGCCTGGAAATATTTTCGTCCGCTATACAACGCGACCACAAGCAGAAGCAATAACGCCGCCAAGCTGAACTTGAGCCATTGTGGATAAGGCCAGTTCTTCACCAACTCAGAGCAGCGGAAGCAAAGCTGCGCCAGCCCCACGGAGACACCGCCACCTTGCCCAATGTACGTGTTGCAGCGCGCGCAAATCGATTTGTCGACATAGCGCGTGATCTGCACAGGCTGCCCTGCGTCTTTTGCGCGTTGCGCCGCGGCCTGCACGCACGTTGCGCAGTATGTCATTCCATTTAGTTCGTAACCTTCGCCGCCGGGAAGGCTCTGGGAGCAGCCCTGACAACTGACCTGGCTCATGATGGCGAATTATGCACCCGTTGGTAGCTGCGTGCAAAGACGAATTGCCCAATCGTCGGCTAGTGAGGGCGACTCAGACGATCGGACTCCTCGCGTCTAGTTCATCTAGATCCGAGAACGAGGGCGGCGGCTTGTTCGGCTAGTGTCCCGGGTTCGAGGTCGAGGCGATTGCACAGGATCACGATGGTGAGCCCGTCGGCAGTGAAGCGCTCGATCTCAGTGCGAAAGCCCACCGTTCCGCCGCTGTGGCGCATGCGCGGGTGACCTTCCCAAGAATCGAGGAACCAGCCGAAGCCATAGGAAACCGGCTTGCCGCCGGCGGGATTGTCCTCAGTGGGCGTTTTTGGCCAGTGCGTCGGCGAGCTTCACGGGCGTGAGAGTTGGCGCCATTTCCTTTTCGCTTAGCAGCAAATGATTGGCTAGCGCGTTATCCCACTTTTGCAGATCCTCAAGATTCGAGTAAACAGCGCCGTCGCCCAACGTTGCAGATGTGTGGCTCTGGTCGGTTTCGACGAATTTGTCGCCTTTGTTGGAATGGCCAAAGGCGCGGTCGGCGACTTCATTGATCCCCTTTTGGTAGACGATGGAATGACTCATGCTCGCAGGTAAGAAGATGCGCTTTTGCAAAAAATTGCGATACCGTATCCCGGCAGCCTTCGCGATGATCAACCCGAGCACCACATACCCCGAATTGCTGTAAGCCCAGCTTGTGCCAGGCGCGAATTTTCCCGACGTCTCGTGCTCGAGCAAGGAGAGGACCTCTGCATCTTGAATCTGGTGCT
>Ga0187782_10003294_pt1 | contig 12026 bp, 10 predicted proteins | sample 0715_SJ02_MP15_2_FD_132454 | JGI IMG/M metagenome (GOLD analysis project Ga0187782, IMG submission 132454) | Tropical peat soil microbial communities from peatlands in Department of Meta, Colombia - 0715_SJ02_MP15_20_MG | ecosystem: Environmental > Terrestrial > Soil > Wetlands > Peat | place...
AGAAGAGCGAGCAGCTGCGTAGCATGTGCAGTGAGGTTCTTCGGCGAAGGAATGACCCCGACTTCTTCTACGAGCATCCCCTCCATAACTGTCCTTCGGCGAGATTTCTTGACCAGGTAGCGCAATTTGAGGCACGACTCCTCGACGGCGGCTACAAATTTGACGGCTTCGAAATTCTCAACGAGAAGGCAGTTCCCTCGGTAGCCCAGCGAGCCGACGAGAGTTTATTAAAGACGTTCGAGTCCGGCGATTTCCCTGAGATTGACAAAGTTTGCAACCATCTGTCGGCAGGAAGGCAAATGCTCAGCAACGATAGATACAATGAATCGTTGAACGAATTTCGCTTGGCTCTCCAGCAATGCCTGAAGGTCATTGCCTGCCGTATTGCAGGGCAACGAAATGAACAGTTGCCTTCTTTCAAGGAGGATCGCGAGGTGCGCGATTACCTCGAAACCAAGGGCTTTCTTAGCCGAGAAGAAAAGAAGGGTTTTGATGGAATTTACGGTCTACTGAGTTCCGGTGCTCATGGGAAGGGAGATGAAGACAGTGCTCTGCTCGGCTACGCCGCCTGTGTCATGGCGTGCCATTATGCAATGAAAAAGTTTCAGTGCATCCAAGCTGGTCAGGCCCAGTAATCGGGTCCGGCGGCCCGGAAACACGCGTCACGCTGTCCCTAGCGGCGCTTGCCAAGTTCTGGATGGCCAGGGATTTTTCTGGTAAGTTTCCGATTCGCACCGGAAGGGAGCATTCCATGAAACTCCATCGCCAGCGTCGCAGCCTCGCGGTGACTCTGGCGTTTCTTTTCTCCACCTGCGCTGTGAGCGCGGACTCGGCTGCCTATCGGCAGTCTATCGAAAAGTGGCGCCACGATTACGAAGCCCAGCTCACTTCCGATTCCGGTTGGCTCAGCGTTGCGGGTCTCTTCTGGCTCCACGAAGGTGAAAACCGCTTCGGCTCCGATCCTCTCAATGACATCGTTCTTCCCGCCTCCGCGCCTGCACAGGCCGGCTCTTTCGATTTCCACGCCGGCAAGACCACCGTTCACATTCATCCCGGTGTCGCCGCGACCATCAACGGCAAGGCCGTGCAATCGGCCGAGCTTCGTCCGGACAATCCCCGGGACCACATCGTCCTCGGCGATCTCACGCTTTATGTCCACTCCAGCGGCGAGCGCTTCGCTCTCCGCCTCAAGGATAAGCACAGCCCCTTGCTCAAGAGCTTCACCGGTCTGCACTGGTTTCCCGTTGACGAATCCTACAACCTCGCCGCGCGCTTCGTTCCTTATGATTCGCCCAAGCAATTCGATTCACAAAATGTTCTCGGCGATCCCATCAAGCTGGAAATCGCCGGCTACGTCCTCTTTTCGCTTCATGGCCAGGAGTACCGTTTGGAAGCCGAAGCCAGTCCCGACGGCACGCTCTTCATCGTCTTTCGCGATCTCACCAGCGGCAAGGAAACCTACCCGGCATCACGCTTCCTCGACACCGCTGTCCCCAAGGACGGCCCCAATGGCAAAACCGTCCAGCTCGATTTCAATAAAGCCTACAATCCTCCCTGCGCCTACAATCCGTACACGACTTGCCCCATCCCGTTGCCGGGCAATCGCCTGCGCGTGGAAATCCCCGCCGGCGAGAAGCTCTACATGCACCCTCACACCTCATAGCCTTCGCGCCATCGAAGCTGCCCCCACGCTACTGAGATAAAACCTACCGAATGAATGCAGAATTTGCATTGGACTTGCGTGTCCACGGCCCCTAGGGTCAGCGTCCCGCATCTCTCGAATCAACGCTGCAACAGCATCCCGTCAGATGCCCAGGGCAGGCGGGTCTGAGGGTTCCGGGCAAGTGCCGGAGTACGGAAAGACCGATGACTGCAACGGCCCTCCCATCGTGGTTTGGTGTCCCTCCATCCTTTCTGAATTAGCACTTTGACACAGCTTATGACGAAATGTTTGGCACGCGGTCCGGTCGGTAGGCTAAAACGCGAACCGTACTGAGAACTGCAACGCTCGTGGAAGGCCGTTTGGACTAATTTCCTGCAGGGTTCCGAAATTACCCGCGCCCGAGTTGGGCACCAGATAGCAGGTCTGGTTCAACGTTGCGCCGTCACCGCAATTGGTTCCGATTGGGTTGTATTGCAGCTGGTTGACCCCACCGCCGTTCTGCACGTAGAAGTTGGCGTGATTGAACAAATTGAACACTTGCACTTCGAATCGCAGTTCCTTGCCTTCCTTGATTCGCAAACTGCGGGCCAACGCCACATCGATCCTCTCTAGCCATGGGCCGTAGAAAGAATTTAGGCCCATCCCCGGCGTGGGGCCACCGCCGTTGATGCCTGCCGCGGTGTTCGCGGTGTCTTCGTTAAATGCGGTGTCGTTCAGGTTTCCATTGGCGCCGTCGCAATTGCTAAACGATAGGGTCGAACTGGTGCACGCGGGACTCAACAAACTGGCGTACGGGCGGCCGGAAGAGAATTCCATGACGCTGCTGAGCCGCCAGCCTGAGAGCATCGTGCGCCCCATGCCCCAATTGGTCAGTCTTTCCAGCCCGGGCCAGTAGACGCCCGCAAAGCTAATGCGATGCCTCTGGTCGAGCAGCGAGGGACCCTGGGTATTGCTGAAGTCGAACTGATTGTTGAAGTCCATGCCATCCCGCATGAGACTCTTGGCAAACGTGTACGAGAATTGCAATAAAAGGCCTTGCGACAGGCGATGTTGCAACTGCAGGAACAAAGAATTGTATTGGTTTTGCGCGGGACTAATCAGTTCGTTAATTTGGCCCAGGTTGGAGTTGATGCGGCCTTCGGTCAGCAGACCATTGTCCATGGTTGGCAGCGTAATCGTGCGCCCACTGCAGGGCAGAACCACTGTGCCAGGAGAGCAGACCACATAGGTGGTCGTGCCTTGCAACGGATTCAGGTTCAAGTCATAGGCGCTGCCGGAAAACAGGTGCACTCCGTGATTCCACATGGTGCCAATACTTACAGTTGTGTTGCGGAAGATCTCGCGCTCAATCTGCAAACTTCCCTGCAACACATAAGGCACCCTCATCTGCGGTGAAACCAGGGAAATGTCCGGAGGAGCCCCGAACAAGGGGGAGTTACCCGGGAGGATGTTCGGAAACGTTGGTGCCGATTGGTCCGGCGGACCCGCAGTGTAACTGGCGCTTACCGAAGACTCCTGTGAGGCCAGCCCGTTCGAAACCACTGCGTTGCGATAGTTCAGGCCGTTCATGTTGCTATAAAACTGCCCGAATCCGCCGCGCACCACAGTCGTTGAGACCGGCTGCCAGGCAAATCCCAAGCGCGGCGCCAGGCGCAGAAACTGGTTCGGATATTGTCCGGTGGGGGGAAACGCCGGATTTTCCACCGGCTGTGGGTAAACCTGGAAATCTTCCCGCACACCCATTTCCAGCGTCAACTGCGCCAAAGCCCGGAACGTGTCCTGCACGTAAAATCCGTAGTAAGGCACGGAAAAAGAGAAAGTCGGGTTTCCCGAAGACTGACTGAAAAGGCTGTATTCACCGAGCGCAAAAGCCTCCAGATTTGAAAATTCATAGCTGCCGAGAAACGACCCGAACTGGACGGCGGCGTTCGGGTCCGCGCCGCCATCATTATGGTCCGCGTCCCAAGCGCGGCTCCAATCGAAACCGAATTGCAAGGTGTGTTTGCAAATCACATAGTCGACCCGGTCGGCCAGCGACCACTGTCTTTCAAAAACCCTGCCCACAGAGAAGGGCGCGTTGCCTAGAATAAAAGAGGCCGGACTATCCAGTATTATCGTGGGCGTGTTTGCAGCCAGGCCGGTGGGCGTCGAGATCTGGTTGTCGTCCGAACCGCCCGCGTGGAATTCGTTCAGCAGTCTGGAAGAGAACGCGTGCGTCCATCCCAAACTGGCTTGGAAGGTATGCACGTCGGCATTGGCCAGCGTTTGTATTCCGTAGTTACCCACTGTCGGGTCAGTGATGACACCCCCGGGCGAGTTGAACCGGTTCACATTGAAGCTCAGGAACAGGCTGTCCCGGGAACTGGCCTGGTAGTCCAGCCGGGACATCATTGCCAAGTCGTTGCGCTCTCTTGGTTTGACTCCAAGATTGGAATTCAGCGCGTTTAGAGTGTTCGACACTTGCTGGAGGTACTGCGGATTGCTCGCATCCGGCGCGCTGTCGCTGCCGGGCACCGGCAAGGGCCCGTTCGGCGGAGGCAGCACCGTCCCGGCCGGAATTCCAAAATTAGCACTCAAAAAATTACCTAGGTTCGCCGGCGTCGTCGCCAACGCCGTGTTGATGACCGGAGTCGGGTTGTTCCGCAATTGCTGTTCATAATCCGCGAAGAACCAGAGACGCTCGCGGAGTATCGGCCCACCCAGCCCCGCGCCGAATTGCTGCAAGGCATCTTGCGGTTTAGCATAGCCACTGGCTTTGGAGATGGCGTCCGTGGCTTCAAACGCGGAGTTGCGGTTGTAATAGAACGCATTGCCATGGAACGTGTTGCTCCCCGACCGGGTCACCGTATTGATGAAGCCGGCACCGCCCCCATAGATGGCGGAATACGGACTAACCGCGACTTGAAACTCTTGGATCGCGTTCTCCCCATATAAATACGGGATGCGGTAACGGCCTAGAATGTCGGCGAAGTAGTTGCTGGTGGCATTGGTTCCGTCCACGCTAAAGGAACTCGAGCCATTTCCATTGGCGTATCCGGAGTCCTCTCCGCCTTGCTGTCCAGCAACGCTCACCAGGCCGGTGTCGCCGTCGGCGCTGGTATTCGGTGCAAGCAGCGTAAAATCGGTATAGCGGCGCCCGTTGAGGGGCAATTCGTCAATAAACGACCGCTGCAACACGCTGCTTGCGGAGGATTCCGTCGGTCGCAGCAGCGGTGCCGTCCCGCTCACCGTGACCTTGTCTGCAGCGAGTCCCAACGGCAGCCTGAGGTCCTGCGATGTTGTATTTCCCACCAGCACTTGCACCACGCACTGCACATCCCGAAAACCGTTGCGACTTGCGGTGATGGCATAGGAGCCCGGCGTGAGCGCGGGAAACCCGTAAAGTCCTGTGTGATTTGTCTCCGCAGACTGCCTCACGCCGGTCGTGAGGTTCTGCAGGACCACTGACGCGCCCGGCACCACCGCGCCACTCTGGTCTGTGACCCGTCCGCCGAGTGCGCCCGTCAAAACCACATTCTGAGCGGTCAGGGATAGGCAACCCGCCAGCGCGGCCAGAACGGCGCACATCGTCCAGCGAATGGCCACGGGAAGCTTTCTCTGGCATCCTCGAATTACAGATTCTCTCGTCAGTTTGATTCCTAGCAACAATTGACCGGCTTGCAGAAAAAAGATCCTTGTGGAAACTAGGAAATCCCGCGTCGTATCTTGGAGCACGCCCCCCCCAAAAATCCGCTTCACGCTACAGACGGTTCGGGCTGGCGTTTGCGCCAGCCCGAACTCGTCTTAGCTATTAATTCTTGTTGGTCTTGGGCCGTGGATTGAAGTCGCTGGGAACTACGTTTGTGATCCCTAGCTGGCGATCGGTGGTAGTAATTCCCAAGTATTTGCAGCCGCCAAATCCCCACGCCTGGGGCAGAGTCTGAATAAGCGCTTCAGAAACCGTCACGTAGTAGGGCGGAAGAGGATCCGCTTTTCCTGAGAGACGCGACGGGCTGAAGGCGTCGAGTAGATCGGTGATGCCCGGGGTGAGTGCATCTTCCGGGCCAATGTCCTTTTGTCCAAATTGCTGCTCGCCCAACTTGCGTCCTTCCAATTCTTCCGGCAGGAGCGCGAGCGGCGGCAGGTTGAACACGGCATCAATGAATTTCACCACGGAGGATTGACTTCCCTGCGCCTGCGCAATGTAGTGAGTGCGGGAGTAGGGCGAGATTACGAGGAGTGGAACGCGAGGGCCATTGGTGATTGCTGACTGATCCGGGCCAAAAGTGCGGACCGGCGGTTGAACGTGATCGTAGTCGCCCTCGGAGTCGTCCCAAGTAATGATGATGGCGCTTTGGTACCAGTAAGGGCTCGCGGCGATTTTGTTGATCGCTTCGGCTAGCATGGCTTCGCTGATTTGCGCATCCGAATAGGCCGGATGGTCATCGTCACCGAGGAAATTCGACTGGACCTTCGCATCCGGATTGACCGGCTTCAAGCCGAAGAGGTTTGTGTAGCCTCCCTTGACGTAGAACACGCCGCCCTGCTTCGGAAGCGTGCGGTCTTCGAGCGCGGAAAAAAAGTCCCCGAGACCGTGGAGTTGCTTCGTCATCTCGGGGTTGTTGGAGATGTAGCCAAAATACTGTGGCCCGTTGTGGTGGGTGATGTAAGAAGCGTGAGTCCCGTTCGCATCGACAGGACCTTCGTTCGGATCCGTCACTTCCTTGTCATAGCCCTCTTCGTACCAACCGAAGGGAACGGCAGACCGATGCAACTGGGTGATGAATTCCACGTCGTCCTGCACGTCCGTAAGATCGTTACCGGGATCGCGGTCGGACTCGGTTATTTCTTTCAACTGGCGGCCCGCCAATGTCAACGGGAGAGTCGCATAAGTCAGGTTGAACTCGATGCCATACCCTGGGAAGTCGCCAGGGTTCACCGGCATCTTGCTTGCCGCTGGTGTGGTATCGGATGGCGACCCCCAAAAGGGATCACTGTCGTTCATTAAAGGGACCCCTGGCAGGGATCCGCCGTTATCGGTATAGCCCAAGTCCGGGTGAAGCGCCCACTGCGTCTGGCCTGCCTGCGCACCGATAATCGCGAGATTCCCGGGCGTCGAGGGGCCTGTCATCGTCTGGAAGATATGGTCGAATAACACGAACTGGTCGGCGTATCCCCAAAGGAGAGGAACAGTGTCGCAGTCCTCATGAGCCATGGCGAGTTCACCCATTTGCTTCGCTTGCAGGCTCGGATTGGCCGGTGGGGTGTAATACTTAAGTTCCTCGATGTCCGCGAACTTGTCCATGAGAGGGACGTTGTTTTGTATGTCCATTTTCGCAACCATGCGGGGATGAGAATGGTCAATGTCGTCGGTGTCGGCCGCGTAGCATGTGGCGGGCGATAGGGTGCCATTGACCTTGGAGTTTGGGCACGTGTCACTCGGCCCGATGCGGAATGGCTGGATAGTCGTCAGGCTGCCATCCGTATTGACCAATTCCTGAGTGAAGCCCGGCGTCTCCGCCGCTGGATGGCTATACAGCCCTTCGGCGCCGGGAAAGGTTCCGAAATACGAGTCGAACGAACGATTCTCCTGGTAAAGGACAAAAACGTACTTCACCCTCTTCTGAAGCAGTTGGATCATCTCCCCCTGCGACATCCGGAGTTCGCGGTCGGGCTGGATATAGTATTTGTTAACGAGATCCCGGTGATTGCCAGGCCCCTCCTGCGCCAGCAACAACCCGGACGGTTGCAGCAGCAACGCGGCAGCCGCCAGGTAAGCACAACCGACCTTCACCCATTCTTTAATATGCATACGCGCTCCTCTCAGATTGAAAGCTTTCTACCCGTGCGGTTTCCATCGCTGTTCCCCGGACGCCACCTGAGAGCGGAGGGACTGGGCGAGGAAATATTTCGCGTCACATGGCTTAACAGAGGTGCGTGAACCGGGATTTTAACTTAGGTGAATAGCTGATGAACACCGTTGGAACCACAAAAGCCCTGAAGAACTTGACATCACTCTCATTCAGCGAGGTTTGCGCAAACGTGCGTGCGCGGGAGGAGCTGCACGAATGATTTTGCTGCTCGTTGGCGTGAGCGGCTGCTCGCGTCGCTCAAAAAGCTCTTGAAGCGCTTCTCGCCTGCAATTCTTTTCATTGGGATGGGAGGCGCCCGATGGAAAGCTTCTCCACTTCTTCTAGTCTTGGCACCTGACCCCACGCGAACACTGGCATTCGCACCAGGTCTCAGCATTCGCGCCCGTCAACCGCTGAAATATCTCACCCTGAGACTCTCGCTGAGAAATCAGCCTTCCCATCACCGCACAATGTTTTTTCAGCACAGGCCCCGCAGGTTAGCGGTAACTTGTAACTCCTTTGATATGAATATATTGCCGAAAAGACAGGCTCCATTGCTATTCCAGCTCGCACGCTCCAAGATTTCTTCTACTCTGGCCGACCATTTGCACGTTTATCCGTCACATATAGGGGAGAGGCTCGCGTCTGCTCACTGCTTCGCGGGCCACAGAAATGGCAGTCATCCGATGAAGACATTTAACTACAAGCAACTGGGCCTCTGGTTGGGTTTTGCGATCGTTTTGCTGGCTTGTCCGGCGTCCGCCCATTCGCAGGAGGCGACCCGCAAGGTCCTGAAGCGCGTCCAGGCGCAATACCCTAGCATCCTCAAAAAGCGTGGTATCGGCGGCACCGTCCGCCTCCGTGTAACTGTGAAAGCCGACGGCACCGTCCGCGATACCGAAGTGCTCGGGGGCAGCGCCATTCTCGCCGATTCCGCCCAAAAAGCCGTCAAGCAGTGGGTCTTTGCCCCTGGCGACGCCGAATCGACTGTGGAAGTTTCCGTCGTCTTTGATCCCTCGCATACCGCGGAGAACTAAGCCCCGGGGCTCCTCCGGCCCACCAGGGCCGGCATCACTGCAAACACCAACAGCATCACCAGGTGCACTGTCCCTGCGAGCGCATCGCGCCGCGCAATGTCTTCATGCAGCGTCAACCCCTGCGCCCGCAGCAGCGCGTACTCCGCCGCCAGCAGCAAACCCAACCCGAGCAATCCCGCGCCCAGCCGCTCCTTCAACAATTCCAGAGGGTACCGCCGCACCAGCCATCGCGCCGCGAGCAAGATCACCACAAACATTATGGGTTCTTCCATGAGTTCCGCCGTGCGCACCCCCACCCTCGGCACCACAAAAAACACGCGCATCGCGCCCAGCACAAACCCCACGCCAAAAATGATCGCGAAGTAGGTCGACCCTGCCTTGGCCATTTGCATCACCGCCTACTCTCTCGCAAACGAAAACAACGATGCAAGGACGCGCAAACGTAATCTTGCAAGCTGGCCCCGTCGCTTTTCTTCTGCCACAATCATTTCATCACCATGACCGCCGACCCTGACATCCAGAAAGCCGCTCAAATTCTCCGCTCCGGCGGTCTGGTCGTCTTCCCGACCGAGACCGTTTACGGCCTTGGCGCCAACGCGCTCGATCCCTCGGCAATTCGCAAAATCTATGCCCTCAAGGGCCGCCCCGCCACCAGCCCCCTTATCGTGCATGTGGCCAGCATCGAGCAGGCCCGCGAACTCGCCGCCGTTTGGCCGACGGAAGCCGAGCGCCTCGCCCGCGAATACTGGCCCGGCCCGCTCACTCTGGTCGTTCCGAAAAAGCCCATCATTCCCGATGACGCCACCGCAGGCCTTCCCACCGTCGGCCTGCGCATGCCCCGGCATCCCGTGGCGCTCGCGCTCCTCCGCGAGGCGGGCGTCCCCATCGCTGCCCCCAGCGCCAACCGTTTCACCCAGCTTTCTCCCACCACGGCGCAGCATGTCCGCGAAGCCTTCGGTGACGCTACGCCGTTTCTCCTCGATGGTGGCCCCTGCGAAGTTGGCCTTGAATCCACGGTGATCGCCGTTACGCCCGATGGCTTGGAAGTCCTGCGCCCCGGCATGGCGTTCGTGGAGGAGGCACAGGAAGACAAGCCGGACGTGGCCGCGACGCAAGAACTCGAAGACGCTCATCGCTCCCCCGGCCAGCACAAAAAACACTACAGCCCACGCACTCGCGTCCTCCTAGTGAGTCGCGGCCATCTTCCCCGCGAAGGACGCGGCGCCTATCTCTGGCTCGCCTACAACGCGCGCGCCACTTTCAAGCAACGCATGCCGCAAAGCGCCGACGACTACGCCGCGCAGCTCTACGCCACGTTGCATGAGTTGGATCGCCAATCCTTCGACTGGATCGCCGTCGAACTTCCTCCCGACACGCTAGAGTGGGCCCCCATCCGCGATCGCCTCACCCGCGCCGCCTATGAATAGCGTGTAATCGAAGTAGAAGAGATCAGTAGTCGGTCGCTTGCCGGCTTGTGCGTTCCTCAGGTGCAAGGTTCAACAGTAGCCGCAACGTAGTGAACTCACAGTCACCTATATCTCCACGCTATTGCTCTCTTCCCCGCTTCGGAGTACTTTCTCTGCGACGAGCAATCTGCAAAAAAAAAGAGGTGCGTCCTTGCCTACTTCCGCGGTGGATGCGATAAGTCCGGCGATTCAGCACGCTAAGAGACAGCTTTTCCAACCCTTCCGCTTCACCCAATGGGTGCGCCTGGCCCTGGTCGGATTTCTGGCGGGAGAACTGGGTACCGGCGGAGGGTGCAACGCTAATTTCAATTTACCCTCGACGCATCACCAGCACGGATCAAAACAGTTTCTTGGCGCCGCCTGGCCTTCGCAACTGGCGCACCACGCAACGATGTTTGCCGGACTGATTGCCTCTCTGATTGTGGTTGGACTTTGCTTGTTTGTGCTGTTCATTTACATCAACAGCGTCATGCGGTTCATTCTGTTCGACAGCATCGTGGCCAAGGAATGCCACATCCGCCAGGGATGGGTGCGGCGCCGGCCCCACGGCCGCCGCTTTTTTGTGTGGCAGATTTTATTGCTGCTGGTGAGTTTCGCCGCGTTCGTCCTCCTGATCGGCATTCCGCTGGCGTTTGCCTGGGCTGTTGGTTGGTTCGACCACCCTGGCGAACATCTGCTGCCGCTTGTGCTCGGCGGCCTCCTGTTGCTTTTTCTCTTCCTTGCCCTCCTGGTGGTCGTGGCAGTAGTTCACGTGATGACCAAGGACTTTGTTGTCCCGCAAATGGCGTTGGAAGACGTCAGCGCCTTCGAGGGATGGCGCAGATTATGGTTCTGGCTCAAAGCGGAGAAGGGCGGCTATGCCGGCTACATCGCGATGAAGATTGGGCTGGCCATCGCGGCGGGGATCGCACTCGGCATCATCACCTTGATCGTGTTTCTGATGCTGCTTATCCCCATCGGCGGCGTTGGAGTGGTTGCCGTGCTGGCCGGGAAAGCGGCTGGGTTGACCTGGGACGTCTACACGATCACGCTGGCCGTGGTGGTGGGGTGCATTGTGTTGGCGGTTCTTATCTTTGTGGCTTCAATGATTTCCGTGCCTGCCGTCGTCTTTTTTCCAGCGTATTCCATTTATTTCCTCGCCGCGCGGTATCCGGCTTTGGCAGCGCTGCTATGGCCCCCGCGACCAGACTCGGCTGCGGACGCTTCGCCACCGCCCGAAGCGCCGCCGTTGCCGCCCACGCCGGCACCCCTCGGCTAGCGCAGTTCACAGTCGGGGCGGGCCGGCGATTGCAGACGAGACGCAGCAAGCTTGGTAACGGCAGGGGGGGACGTCCGCGCCTACGCCAGGCTGCGCCGCAGCAAAGGCCGCGTGGCCTATCAGCAAGCTGGAGCAGAATGCGCAATTCAGGCTACAATGCCTGCACAATTTCCGTTCGAGGAGATTCCCATGCGCAAACTTTTCTCAACGCGTTTTCTGATGGCTTCCTGCATTCTGATCGCGGCCGCCTTTGTGGCCGTTGGCCATTTCGCCAGGGCAAGCGCGCAAACCGCAACCGCCGGCGACAAGCCCTTCATCATCGAGTACTACTACAAAACCAAGTGGGGCCACGCCGACGAGTTCATCACCCTCTTCCGCAAAAATCACTATCCCGTGCTGAAGAAACAAGTCGAGATGGGCCGCCTACTGAAGGTTACCGCGGTCGCTCCCGTCTATCACACCACGGAAGACGGCCGCTGGGACTATCGTGTCACCATCGTCTACAAGAATGCCGCCACCGCCAACGATGGCTACGACTCCGCGCCTCTTCTGAAGCAGCTCTTCCCTGACCAGGACACCTTCAAGAAGGAAGAGCAGCGCCGCTTTGAGATCCTCGATGCCCACTGTGATCTGCCCATCAAAGACGTCAACCTCGACGTGAAGTAACACGCTCGAATAACGCGTCCGTAGCAGCCGTCGCTCAGTCTACAAATTGTCCAGGAAGAATTTCGTCACGCGGTTCCACAACACCCGCTCCGCCGGAAGATCGCT